>Ga0081539_10002607_pt1 | contig 24723 bp, 21 predicted proteins | sample TabmetS4T2R2_FD_71023 | JGI IMG/M metagenome (GOLD analysis project Ga0081539, IMG submission 71023) | Tabebuia heterophylla rhizosphere microbial communities from the University of Puerto Rico - S4T2R2 | ecosystem: Host-associated > Plants > Roots > Rhizosphere ...
GAGCCGGCGGGCGAATGTCATGTCATCGGTGCCGCCACCGGGCAGGAAGCGCGAGCCCTTCACGAGATCGGCGCCCGCCGCGATCGCATCGAGGAAGCGCCCGATCTCGCCGGGATCCATGCTCCCGTCGGCATCGAGCATCACCGCGACCTGGCCGGTCGCCGATTCGATGCCCGTCCGGACCGCGGCGCCCTTCCCGCGCCCGATCTCGGTCACGACCTCGATGTCCGGGCGGATCGCCCGTGCCACCTCGACGGTTCGATCGGACGAGCGGCCGTCGATGAGGACGATCTCGTCGACCTCATCGGGCACTCGCCTGAGCACCCAGGCGATGTTCCGCTCCTCGTTCCGGGCGGGGATCAGCAGGGATACCCGCTCCGAGAGCGGATGGCCAGAGACCGGGTTCTCGGGATACGCCAGCATCGGTTGGTCCTCGCGCGCTCTGATCGGCTGGCACGCCGTCTCCGATCGACGCCCTCCTTGCCCGACCCACCCGGTGGTCAGGCGCAGCGCGTGTCGGGATGGACCCTGGGCAGTCCCCCCACCGATGCTCTGCGTGGCGCGGCGTGAAGTCCTCGGTGACTTCGTGTTCAGGTGACGGTACCGGAACCTCCCCAAAGTCCCCTGCACCACCTACATCATCGCATTGCAGCGGCATGTCATGGGCCACTGGCTGGTGCCAGCAGACACCACTTCGCGATCGCCACCCGGCGCGGTGGCGTCGCGCTACGAGGCGACCGCGTCGGGCGTCTTCTGCCTGGCTCGGTGGCGGCGAGCCTTGGCCCGGTTGCCGCATGTCGCCATGTCGCACCAGCGGCGATTGCCGGGGCGCGACTCGTCGAAGAAGATCCAGCGGCAGGTCTCGTTGGCACAGATCCGGAAGCGATCCTCGCGCCCGAAGCCGATCTCTCGGGCGATCGGCTCGGCGATCCGGGTCAGGACGTCGTCGACGGCGTCCCCCTGGTGGCTGTGCCCGAGCCGGACCCCGTCGGCGGCCGCGACGAGCTGGACCGTCTCGCGTGCCGCGAGCGCCCGGTTGACCTCCTCGAGCGCGTCGCGTTGCGGCGCCTCGCCGTGCGCGACCGCGTGGGCGACATCGCGCAGCGCGGTCCGGGTCGTGATCAGCCGGTCGAGCGTCGCGGCGGCCTTGGCGGCAGGACGGCCGAGGTGGGTGATCCAGCGGCGATCTGCGACGACATGGTTGTCGACGAGCCACTGCGCGGCGGCGTCGAGCGAGGTCAGGCGCTCCACGAGCGCACCGTCCTCGAGCTCGAGCGTGTTCAGGAAGTCGAAGGCCGTCTCGAGCGGGACCGCATCGTGGCGATGATCCGTTCGCGGCGGGCGATGGATCGTTGACGAGACGTTCACATAACCACTCTATAACGCTTGACAGGTTACGCGCAAGACGGTAGTCTACGAGTAACCACAACAGCACCCGATACCGGTTAGATGGACCGGAGATGGGAGGGCCCGATGGACGCCTTGATCATGATTGTCGCCTTCGTCATCTCGCTCGTCGGGCTCGATCTGGCCGCGGTCGCCTGGGGCACCGACAGCCGCGAGGCGATGGGCGCGGATCGAGCTCGCTGACGCCCGATCCGCCGGACCACGCCACTTCCCAGCAGGAGATCCCGACCATGCATTCCTACTACACGTTCATCGCGCTGGACCTCGCCCGCCAGCGCGTCGCGGAGGCCGAGCAGGCCCGACTCGCCGCGCTCGGCCATCCGGCCCCGTCGCGCGGCACGACCGCGCGCCGAGCGATCGCCCGGTTCGCGCTGGCCGTCGCCCGCGCAGCCGACGAGGACCTCCGGGTCTCGCTCTCCCCGCGCTGAGCTGCGAGCTCGGCGCGCTGCACCGCGCCCGAGATAACTGCCAGATAAGTCCGGCTCGCTAGAGTCGGCGAAGACGCCCCGCCGACGTCGGAAGTGCCCCCAACGTCGCGGGGCGTCGTGCTGTCCGCGGACCGCCTGATCGCTTCCTCCCGCCGGCGGAGGACCGATGAACGAACCGACTGCGCCGTGGCGCGCGCTGGAAGCCTCGCCCGCACCTGGTGGGACGGCCGATCCCGCACCGCCCGGGGCTCCCGTCGACCGGCGGGTGCTCGCCACGGTTGCGGCGCTCGTAGCCGCGGCGCTCATCGCGGCCGTCGCCGTGTGGCTGGTTGCGGCCAGCGGCCGCGGCTCCGTCGCGATCGACGGGCCCGTGGCTAGAGACTCTGGTCTGTCCGGCGACGCCGTCGCTGTGCCGTCCGGCGACTCGGGCGACGGGCTCCTCGTCGTCGACGTCCAAGGCGCGGTCGTCCACCCCGGGGTCGTGCGACTGGCTCCGGGATCGCGGGTCGGCGACGCGATTGGTGCAGCGGGCGGCTTCGGGCCACGCGTCGCGTCCGATCGGCTGGCCGGCGCGCTCAACCTGGCGGCGCTCGTCCGCGACGGGGACCAGGTCGTCGTCCCGTCACGCGACGATCCCGCCACCGGCGGGACCTCGGTCGGGCCGTCGTCGCCGGGGTCGGGCCTCGTGGACCTGAACCACGCAAACGCAACCGAGCTGGACGCGTTGCCCGGGGTGGGTCCCGCAACCGCGGCGAAGATCATCGCGGCCCGCGAGGAGCAACCGTTCGCCTCCGTCGCTGATCTCCAGACCCGGAAGGTCGTGGGGGCGGCGACCTTCGAGAAGCTCAAGGATCTCGTGACCGTCCGATGAGCCGGGCAGGCTGGCTGGCGATCGGTGCCGCTGCGGCAGCCGTCGCCGCACCGGGGGTCGGCGCCCTGGTCGTCGCCCTCGTCGCGGCGTCGCTGGCCCTGGCCGGCGGGGGGCTCCGTCGCAGGCGAGTCGCGCTCGCCGTGGCGATCGGCGGCGCCGCGGTCGCGCTCCGGGTCCTCGCGGCGACGGGATCGGCCGGTGCCCCTGCGCCGCCCGAGACGGTCCAGCTGCCCGAGGGTCGCGGACCGTGGCAGGGTGTCGTCGAGTCGCGGGGAGCGAATCGCGAGGGCCAGCAACCGGCGATCGTCCGGATCGAGGTGGGCCTCTTGGTCGCGGCAACCCTTCCGCGCTACCCGGAGATCGAGCCGGGACAGTCCATCACCTTCGACGGGAGGCTCGAGGCGCCGCCGGACGGGCCGTACGGGGACTACCTGCGCCGGTTGGATGTCGCGGCAACGGCCCGGTCCCGAACGCTGAGGGTGGCAGGCTCGGTCGAAGGGGCGGCCGCCGCACTGGAACGGCTCCGTCGCGGCGCGGGTGACGCGCTCGCCGCCGCGATCCCCGAGCCCGAGGCCGGGTTGGCCGCCGGGATCGTCATCGGGCTGCGCGATCGCGTCGACCGCGACCTCGCGGCCGCGTTCACGACGGTTGGCGCGAGCCACGTCGTCGCGATCTCCGGCTGGAACATCGCGATCGTCGCCTCGACCGTCGCCGCGTGCGCCGGACGGATCGGCCGCCGCCGGCGCTCGGTGCTCCTCGTCGCGGCGATCCTCGCGTACGTGCTGTTCGCGGGCGCGTCCGCGTCGGTCGTGCGGGCGGCGGCGATGGCCGGCGTCGTGCTCCTCGCGCGGGAGACCGGTCGGGCGAGCCGCGCCGCGGCTGCCCTCGGCTGGGCGGCCGCCATCCTGCTGGTCGTGGAGCCGGCGCTCGTCGCGGACGCCGGCTTCCAGTTGTCGACGCTGGCGACCGCGGGGATCCTGGCGTGGGCCAATCCGCTCGAGGCGCGCCTGCGCCGGAGCGCCAACGGCCGCGTGCCGGGCTGGCTCGCCGAGTCGCTCGCGGTCTCCCTCGCGGCCCAGGCAGCAACGTTGCCGGTCGTCCTCGCGACGTTCGGGCGGCTTTCGCTGATCTCTCCCGCGACGAACCTCCTGATCGTCCCGCTCGTCGCGCCGGCGATGGCGGCAGCGGTCGCCGCGCTGGCCGGGGGAGCGGTCGCGGTGCTCGGTGGGCCGGCGATCGTGGCGACGCTCGCTGGTCTCCCGGCGTGGGCGCTCCTCACGGCGATGTGCACCGTGGTCCGTGCCGCCGCTGCGGTGCCGTTCGCGAGCGTCGAGCTGGGCCAACCCTGGGCATCGATCGCGGGGGCTGCCGTGGTCGCGATCGCCGCCGTGGTCTGGCGGCTTCGGCGCGGTCCGGGAGTCCGACGGTCGCGGTCACGCGCGCCGGCGGTCGGGACGACTCCGCCCGCGGTCCAGGAGCGTCGCGGCCCGAAGCGCGATCGTCCCCTCCCGTGGCGGCTGTCGCTCGTCGCGCTGGCCGTTGCCGTCGGCGGGCTCGGCCTCGCGGCGGCCCATCGATCGACCGGAGCGACCCGGATCACGGTTCTCGACGTGGGCCAGGGAGACGCGATCCTCGTCGAGGGCGGCGGTGGCGGGCGGCTGCTGGTGGACGGCGGACCCGATCCCGACCGGTTGATCGTGGAGCTCGATCGGCGGCTTCCGCCGTGGGACCGTCGCCTCGACGTCCTCGTGCTCAGCCACCCCCACGAGGACCACGTGGCGGGGATTCCGATCCTCCTCGAGCGATACCGCGTCGGGCGGATCTTCGAGACCGGGATGCGCGGACCGGGACCCGGCTACGCGGCGTTCGCTCGCGACCTCGCCCGGTCCGGGGCGCCGATCGTCGCGTCGCTCGCGACCGGCTCGCGGCTGCGGATCGACGACATCGCGCTGCGCGTGCTGTGGCCCGATCCCGGCACGGTTCCGCGCGAGCCGCCCGACGCTGGCCGCGGGATCAACGATGTCTCGATCGTCCTACTCGGCGAGGTGGCCGGACGGCGGTTCCTCCTGACCGGCGATGTCGAGGACGATGTCGACCCGATCCTCGCGGGACGCGGTCTGCCGCCGATCGATGTCCTCAAGGTCGCGCACCACGGCAGCGGGACCGCTTCGACGCCGGCCTTCGTCGACTCGGTCGACCCGGGGGTGGCGATCGTGTCCGCAGGCGCCGGAAACCCGTACGGCCATCCCGCTCGCTCGACCGTCGACCGACTGCGGGCCGCCGGCGCGCGGGTGCTGCGGACCGATCTTGACGGGTCGGTCGCGGTGACGATCGAGCCGGACGGGCGGATCGAGCTCACGACGAGCGGGGCGCGGGCAGCGAGCGTGCCGCTCGGGCCGCCCGTCGCCGCGGCAGCAGCCCAGCCGATCCCCCTGCTCCGGTCGGTGGCGTTCGCCTGCGGGATACCATCGAGCCCGTGAGCCCAGCCCAGGTCGCCTACTTCTACGGCGACGACGACCTGACGATCGACCGCGCCGTCCGGGCCTTCGGCGCCGAGGTCGCGGCCGGCGGCGAGCCGCTGGAGCGGTGGGACCTGCGCGGCTCGCGGAACGCCGCCGCGGCCCAGATCGCGGAGATCCACGGCCGGGTCGCGACGGTGACGATGTTCGGCGGCGGCACGCTGGCGGTGGTCGCGAACCCGGGCGCCCTCGCCGTCCGGACCGAGGACCGTGACGCGCTGATCGGACTCGTCTCGCTCGTTGCCGATGGGAACGCCCTGGCCTTCATCGAGGCGAGCCCCACCGGCGCCCGCGCGCCCGGCCAGCCGAAGATCGCCGAGGCCGTGAAGGCGGCTGGGGGGAAGGTCAAGGCCATCGAGTCACCGAAGGAGGGTGCCCTCGCCGCATGGATCGAGAGCGAGGCGCGCGATCGCGGCCTCCGGCTCGGGGTCGGCGCGGCGAAGGAGCTCGCCGGTCGGATCGGTGGCTTTGTCCGCGAGGGTGACGCGGAACGGCGCGATCAGACGCGGCGCGCGTCCATGGAGATCCACAAGCTGGCGCTCTACCGGCCGGATGCGAGCGCCTCCGTCGAGGATGTCCGCGAGCTGGTGGCCGAGGCGATCCCCGGCAGCGCCTGGGCCCTCGCCGATGCGGTCGCCGAGCGTCAGACGGCCGCGGCCCTTCGACTCTTCGAGACGCTGGCGGAGACGATGCCGGAGCCGGTGATCGTCGTCGTCCTCCACCGGCGCATCCGCGAGCTGCTCGAGCTGTCGGACCGCCTCTTGAGCGCCAAGAGCCTCGCCGCCGCGGCGCAGCCGATGGGGATCAAGAGCGAGTACCGGGCGAGCCGGCTGGCCGCGCAGGCCCGTCGCTGGCGCCCAGATGAGCTGGTCGCCGCGATCGACGGCCTCGTCGAGCTGGACGCAGTCGTGAAAGGGGCACCGGGCCGGGGAGGCGGCGATGCGCATCACCGGATGGCGTTCACCCTGTGGATCACCGATCACGTGACGCCATCGACCGAGAGCGTCGTGGCGCGTTGAACGTCGACGTCGGCGCCGGGATCTGGCTCGCGCGGCGCCGCCGCTAGACGATCAGTCGGCGGAGGACCAGGCCTGCTCCTGGACCACCAGATCGGACTCGATCGCGAAGACGCAGCGGCCGTCGCGGAGGTCGAGCAGCTCGATCAGCTCGGGATCGATGTAAAGCTGGTGGCAGTCCTCGCACAGCCCGCCGGGGATCCCGAAGCAGAGCCGCTCCGACCGATCGGACATCCGGAACGTCGTGTCGAACCGGGTCGTGATCAGGCGGCGGCTGCAACCGGGACAGCGCTCGCGAAGGCGGGACATGGGCGGTGCTCGCAGGCCTCGTGACGGATCGCCCCTCGGCGACCACGTGACGATGCTGCGATGCCGCACCGTCGCCAAACATGACCCGACAGTACGGCTCCCATCGCGGTACTTCGGCTAGAACGACCCCACGCTCAGCGCCGAGATGCACTCGTCGCGAATAGCGCTGCTCGCCAGGGTTGAGCGTGCACCAGCACGAGATTGCATTCGTCGCGAAAGCACCCGCACGCGATTGCATTCGTCCCGCATGGGCGAGGCTGGCAAGGCGGACCCGAGCACCGGAGCGAGCGGGCTTGAAGGCCCGTGAGCGAGGAGCGCAGGGTTCAACGCAGCCCAGCGTCGTCCAGGCGGGACAGCTATTGAACCCGCAGGACGACCCTTGCTTCGGACCAGTGCTTTTCCAGGGAGTAGTACTCGCGCTCGGGCGGCGTGAACACGTGGACGACGACCGCTCCGAAGTCGATCAGAACCCAGTGCGACGCCGCCAGGCCCTCCCGCCCGATCGGCCGGACCTTCTCGGGCCGGAGCCCCTCGATGATCCCATCCGCGATCGCATCGAGCTGACGCTCGGACCCGCCCGAGCAGATGACGAATGCGTCGGCGAGCGTCGTGAGCCCGGTCAGATCGAGCAGGACGATGTCGGCTGCTTTCTTGTCCTCGGCGAGCTCGACCACCCGGCGGGCGATGTCGAGCGGGGCACGATCCGGAGCCGGAACGACGGCCGCGGCGGCTGCGGCGGCCGCGGCCGCTCCCCGGTTCGGGAGTCCGTCCGGGCGGGGCGCCGAGCTGATCGGCGGAGCGTCGGTGGCGGGCGTCCCGGACAGGGGCGCGGGGTCGGTCACGGTCGATGAGCCCTCCTGAGGTTCGGGATCACGATACAGCCGATGACGGCCGATCACCTCCGCGACACCCGGCGGAACGAGGCCGTCGATCGGCTCGCCGCGGCCGACCGCACGCCGGATCTCGGACGCCGAGACGTTGATCTCCGGGCCGCGGATCACGACGACCCGGTCGCCGACCGCACCGGCGATCCGGGCGATCGTCGCGCGATCTGGAGGGGGATAGCCCGCCCGCGGCGCGACCGCGATCCGGGCCAGCTCGAGGATCCGCTCGGGGTCACGCCACGATCGCAACCCGGCGAACGATTCCGCCGACAGGATGAGACTGAGCTCGGTCCCCGGCGCCGCGAGGAGCGCGAGGGTGTCCACGGTGTAGGACGGACCGGGCCGATCGAGCTCGATGCGGCTCGCCTCCAGGCGCGGCTCGCGCGCGATCCCGGCCGCCACCATCTCGAGACGGATCTCGGGAGCGCTCAACGGACGATCCGGCTTGTGCGGCGGGTGCCCGGCAGGCATGACGAGGACGCGCTCCAGGCCCAGCTCGTCGCGTGCTGCCCGGGCGAGCGCGAGGTGCCCGAGGTGGAACGGATCGAACGTTCCGCCGAGCAGCCCGATCGAGCCGGGCCGAACGGCCGCTCCCGTCATCGATCCTCCCAGGGCTGGCCCTCCCACTCGAGCTCGGTCCCCCCGATCCGGACCGTGTCGCCCGGCTGGATGCCTTCGCGCCGGAGCGCCTCCTCGATGCCGAGCCGGGCGAGGTCGCGTTGGAACCGGTCCGCCGACTCCTCGACGTCGAAGTTCGTCTGGGCGGCGATCCGCTCGATCCGCCGGCCCTTGACCCGGTAGGCGCCGTCGCCGTCGCGCTCGACCGCAAAGCCGTCACCGATCGCGTCGATCCGGTGGACGACCACGCCTGCCGGCTCCGGCGGCGCGCCGAGCTCGTCGGCATCCGGCAGGAGCCGGGCGATCCGCTCACGAAGGGCGGGCAGGCCCGTGCCGTCGGCCGCGGAGATCGCCACGACGTCGTCGCCGGCCGCGCGGCGCGCGCGCTCGAACGCCGGCCAGGCCGCCGCTGCCGCCGGTCGATCGAGCTTGTTGAACACGACCAGCAGCGGCTTCTCGAGGAGGGCCGGGTCGTGTGCCCGGAGCTCCTCGCGGATCACGCCGTGGTCCCACTCCGGATCGCGGCCGGAGCCATCGACGACGTGGATGAGGATTCGTGTCCGCACGACGTGGCGGAGGAAGGCGTGGCCCAGACCGGCGCCGCTCGACGCACCCTCGATCAGCCCCGGCACGTCGGCGATCGTCGGCCGCCGGTCGTCGGGGCCTGTGCCGTCGGCGCCGCCGAGGTCGAGCACGCCCAGGTTCGGCTCGAGCGTGGTGAACGGGTAGTCGGCGATCTTCGGCCGGGCGGCGGTCAGCGCCGCGAGCAGCGTCGACTTGCCGGCGTTCGGCAGGCCCACGAGACCGATGTCGGCGATCAGCCGGAGCTCGAGCCGGATCCAGCGCTCCTCGCCGGGCAGGCCCTTCTGGGCATGCTTGGGTGCCTGATGCGTGGCGGTCTTGAAGTGGGTGTTGCCCAGGCCGCCGCGGCCGCCGCGGGCGATCGTCGCCGTCTGGCCGACCGCGACGAGGTCTGCGAGCAACGTCCCGCTCTCGTCGTCGAGCACGGCGGTGCCCGGCGGGACGGCCAGGGCGAGGTCATCACCGGCGGCGCCGTGCCGGCGGGCGCGTTCGCCGCGGCCGCCCGGCTGGGCCTTGAAGTGGTGCTTGTACCGGAAGTCGGCGAGGGTCGTTTGACCCGGATCGACCCGCAGGAGGATCGAGCCGCCGCGGCCGCCGTCGCCGCCGTCCGGCCCGCCCCGCGGGACATGCGCCTCGCGCCGGAACGTGGCCGCGCCGTCGCCGCCCGCGCCGGCCTTCACGAAGATCTTGACGCGGTCGAGGAACATCGCCCGGATTGTCGCTCGGCGCCGCGATCGCGTCGCCGGTCCTCCTCCGAACCGGCGACGCGACGGGCTGGGCGATCAGAGATAGATGAGCGGGTTGACCCGGACGCCGCCGTCCCAGACGGGGCCGCGCCAGACCTCGAAGTGGAGGTGCGGGCCGGTCGCGTTGCCGGTCATCCCGACCCGGCCCACCTGCGTGCCGCGGCTCACGTGCTGACCGCGCCCGACGGACACCGACATCATGTGGTTGTACGTCGTGTACAGGCCCGAGCCGTGCGCGATCCAGACCTGGTAGCCGCCGCCGTTGTTCTTCCAGCCGGAGAAGATCACGACACCGCCGGCGGCCGCTCGGACGCGGGTCCCTGCATTTGCGGCGATATCGATCGCGTAGTGGCCGTAATGGAAGTACTGGCTGATGTACCCGCCGTCGACCGGCCACAGGAAGCTCCCGCCCGTGTACTGCGCCGGCGGTCGCGTCGTGCCGGACGATCCGCTCGACCTGGGCTTGGGCGTGGCGCTGGGCTTCGGCTTGGGCTTCGGAGTGGGGATCGGCGCCGAGCGAGCGCCCGGGATCGTCAGGGTCTGGCCGACCACGAGGTTCGGATCGGACAGCTCGTTGACCTCCATGATGTCGGCCGGGTCGGCGTGGTACTTCGCGGCAAGCGATTCGAGCGTGTCGCTCGTGCGGACCGTCACCACGAGGCCGTTGACCGGCGGGATCGTGAGGGTCTGACCGATCCGCAGGTCGTCCTTGTTCTTCAGGTCGTTCGCCCACCACACGGTCATCATCGAGACGTGGAACTTCGCGGCGATCCCCGTCAGGGTGTCGCCCGACTTCACCTTGTACGTGCGGATGAGCTCGGAGCCGTCGGCGACCGCGGTGTCGACCGAGCCCGGCTTCACGAGGGTCCCGTCGGATGAGAACGGGCCGTCGATCGAGGCCGCGTCCGTCGGGCTGAGCGCGGACGTGTCCCGACCAACCACGGACCCGTCGAGCCCCACGTTGCCTTCGGCATCGATCGGTGCGGCATCGAAGTCACCCGCGATGCCGTTGGGACCATCCTGGATGCCGGCCACCGCGCCGCCGAGCGTCAGCCGGGGATCCGCGCCGCCGCCGTCGGTGTTGCCGGTGGGGCCTCCGCCGCCCGTCGTTGCCGTCAGGCCGCTCAGCGCGACGGCCAGGGCCACGAGGCCAACCGCCGTGGCGGTGACGAGTCGCTCACCAGACGGCCGAACGTCGGTCCGGGCGGGGGTTCGCAGGGTGCGCGCGAGCGAGATGCTGCGCCGCTGGAAGGTGACGGCCGCCGCGGTTCGGCGTCCGGTGCCGGGGCGCAGGCGCGCGATCACGCGCTGCACGCCGACCGATGCGTTGAGCAATACGGTCTCCTGGATGGGAACGGACGATCCGCGCTGGGACGGGGCGCTGGGGTTCCGGAATCGTCCGACCGGGTCGCGTCTTCGAGCTGGGGGTCTCAGTTCGCGGCCGAGCCCTGCGGGGCTGTCGATGCCGGGAGGAACGGTAACAAACCTGTAACGGCGGCGCAAACATCGGCTGTCGCGCCTGGACGCCCGCTGGCGTTGTTGCCCCCTGCGATGCTCGCTTACAGGCCTTGAAGCCTGCGCGCTCCGCTTCTCGGGGGCGCCTAGCCAGCGAACGCCATGCGCGACGAATGCAATCGCGTTGTGCGCCGCCTTGGCGGGGCGTTCCGTCGTGCCTGTTCGGCGGTTGGTGGCTAGGCGTCCAGGGATTTGGTCAGCGAGCCTAGGAACTGGACGTTGGTGTCGGTCTTGGCAAGCCGATTCAACAGAAGTTCGATGCCTTCGTTCGTGCCGACGGCCGAGAGCATCCGGCGCATCGTCCAGACCATCTTCAGGGTGCCTTCCTCGAGGAGGAGCTCCTCGCGCCGGGTACCCGAGCGCTGGACGTCGATCGCCGGGAAGATCCGCTTCTCGGCGAGCTTCCGGTCGAGGATGAGCTCCGAGTTGCCGGTGCCCTTGAACTCCTCGTAGATCACGTCATCCATCCGCGAGCCGGTGTCGACGAGACAGGTGGCGATGACCGTCAGCGAGCCGCCCTCCTCGATGTTCCGGGCGGCTCCGAAGAACCGCTTCGGCGGATAGAGCGCGATCGGATCGATGCCGCCCGACAGCGTCCGGCCGCTCGGCGGGAGGGCCAGGTTGTACGCGCGGGCGAGCCGGGTGATCGAGTCGAGGAGGATCACGACGTCGCGGCCGGTCTCGACCTGGCGTTTGGCGATCTCGAGGGCCATCTCGGCGACGTGGGTATGGTTCTCGGTCGGCTCGTCGAAGGTCGAGGAGATCACCTCGCCCTTGACGCTCCGGCGCATGTCGGTGACCTCCTCGGGCCGCTCGCCGATCAGCGCGACCATGAGGAGGACATCGGGGTAGTTCGTCGAGATCCCGTTCGCGATGTGCTTGAGGAGCATCGTCTTGCCGGCCTTCGGCGGGCTGACGATCAGGGCGCGCTGGCCCTTCCCGAGCGGGTTGACGATGTTGATCAGGCGCTGGCTGAGGTTCTTCGCGTCGTTCTCGAGGTTGATCAGCTCGTCCGGGTGGACCGGCGTCAGGTCGTTGAACTGCGGCCGGCGGCGGGCCGTTTCGAAGTCGACCCCGTTGACCGAGTCGACCCGGAGCATCCCCCAGTACTTCTCGGCCTCGCGCGGGGCGCGGACGGCACCGCTCACCCGGTCGCCGATCCGGAGGCCGAAGCGGCGGACCTGGCTCGACGAGACGTACACGTCGTCCGGGCTCGGCAGGAGACCGTGCCGGCGGAGGAAGCCGAAGCCCTCGTCGACGACGTCGAGGATGCCGGTCGCGTAGGCGTGCCCGGCGCGCTCGGTCTGGCGCTCGAGGATCCGCTCGACGAGGTCGTCCTTGCGCTCCTGCGTGCCGGTCTCGAGCTCGAGATCGCGGCTCACCGCGCGGAGCTCGTTCACGCTCATCTCACGCAGGTCGACGATGTCGATATCGTTGCGCTCGCGAGCGGCCTCGAGCTCCTGCTGCTCCTCGTACTCCGAGACGGGCGCCCGGTTGGACATCTGGTTGCGTCGGCGCGGCCGTCGGTTGCGGGAGCGCTGGTCGGGACCGAGTTGGGGCATGGGTGGGGCAATCCCTCAGGAGAGCGAAGGGCGGGAGAACGTGTGCCACGTCCGGGCTGGTGATCGCGCGGAATCGCTCCGCTGCGCAGGCCGGTCTGGGATGGCCGAATGATACGCCGGGCCCGACACGCTAGTCAATGAATCGGGCGGGGGACGGCGGCGCGGCTGGGAACGGGCGGACGGCCGCGCGGCGACGCGTCCGATCGAGGAACATGGCCGCCGTGGACCGCCTGCGTGACCGCGTCTGCCTGGTGACCGGCTCGACCGGGATCGCCGCGGCCGCCGCCGAGCGGATCGCCGCGGAGGGCGGCTCCGTGTTCGTCGTGTCGCGGACGGCGGAGCACGCCCGCGGGTTAGCCGATCGGATCGCGGCGATCGGCGGGGCGGCGGCGTGGGCCTCGGCTGAGCTCGCCGACGAGGCTGCCGTCGAGCGTGCGGTCGCCGGGTGCGCCGAGCGATTCGGCCGGATCGATGGGCTCTTCTCGGTGGCCGGCGGGAGCGGACGGCGGTTCGGCGACGGCCCGATCGACACGGTGACGAAGGAGGCCTGGGAGCGGACGCTCGAGCTGAACCTGACGACGCAGGCGGTCGTCGCGCGGGCCGTCGTCGCGCGGATGCGGGACCAGGAGCCGAACGGATCGGGCACGCGCGGCTCGGTCCTGTTCATGGGCAGCGTGACCTCGACCGATCCCGCGCCGGAGTTCTTCGCTACGCACGCGTACGCGGCAGCGAAGGCGGCGATCACCGGGCTGATGACGACGATGGCGGCGGCGTACCTCAGCGATCGCATCCGGGTGAACGTTGTCGCGCCGGGCCTCACCGACACGCCGATGGCGACACGGGCCGGCGGCGACCCGGTGATCCGCGAGTACGCGGCAAGGAAGCAGCCGCTGGCCGGCGAGATGATGGACCCGATCGAGGTCGCCCATGCCGCGGTCTTCCTGCTGTCCGACGAGTCTCGGGCGATCACCGGCCAGATGCTCAAGGTCGACGGCGGCTGGTCGATCGCGTCGGTGTCGCCGTGACGATCGTCCGGACGGTCCTCGGCGACATCCCGCCGAGCGCACTCGGTGTGACCTACGCCCACGAGCACGTCCTGATCGACGGCGGCCGGCCGGTCGAGATCTCTGCGGATTTCCTCCTGAACGACCTCGACAAGCTGACCGACGAGCTGGGTGCGGCCCGCGCGGCAGGGCTTCGGTCCGCCGTCGACATGATGCCCGCGGACTGCGGCCGCAACCCGGCGCTGCTCGCCGAGCTGTCGCGACGCACCGGCGTCCAGCTCGTGGCCGCGACCGGGCTCCATCACGAGCGGTTCACCGGGCCATCCCACTGGAGCCTTCGCGCGACCGACGACGAGCTCGCCGACCTGTTCGTCGCCGACGTCGAGGTGGGCATCGACGAGCGCGACTACACCGGCCCGATCGTGCGCCGGACATCGATCCGGGCGGGGATCGTGAAGGTCGGCGGGAGCCTCGGCGGGCCGTCGGAGCGGGACCGCCCGATCTTCCTGGCTGCCGCGGCGACGGCTGCGCGGACCGGTGTCCCGATCCACACCCACTGCGAGTCCGGGACCGGCGCCCTGGAGCAGGTGCGCCTCCTGGTGGACGCCGGGTTGGCGACTGGGCGGATCTCGTTGAGCCACGTCGACAAGGTCGTGGACCGGGGATACCACCGCGAGATCCTCGCGACCGGCGCGTTCGTCGTGTACGACCAGGGCTTCCGGTGGGGCTCTGGCGAGAACGGGACGCTGGACCTGCTCGGCTGGGCGGCCGAGGACGGAACCATCGGCCAGGTGATGCTCGGGATGGATGCGGCGCGCCAGGGCTATCTCAGCGCGTACGGCGGGTCACCCGGGCTCGCGTTCCTCCTCGGCGAATTCAGCCAAGCGATGGACGAGCGCGGTCTCGACGCCGCGGTGCGCGAAGCCCTGTTCGTCGACAATCCGGCTCGGGCCTTCGCGTTCGCACCCAGGGAGAGCCGTTGATGGCACACGAGCCGCTGCTGACGAGCGTGGTCGGATCGCACGCCCACCCCGGCTGGTTCGCCCACGCGATCGGCGCCGCGGAGCGCGGCGAGTACGGTCCGCTCGACCTCGAGGAGCTGCTCGACGACGGCGTCGACCTTGCGCTGCGCGACCAGGAGCGCGCCGGGATCGACATCGTCAGCGACGGCGAGATGCGTCGCGCTGGGTTCTTCACGGCCGAGTTCTACCGGCACCTGACGGGCATCCGGGAGGTGCCCCCCCGACGCCGGCTCGGGGTCCTGGGGCACGACGCGCTGCCGCGCTACGCCGTCGAGGCCGAGATCGCGGCGCCGAGCGGGCTCGGCGTGGTCGGCGAATACCGCGCCGCGCGTCGGCGGACGGACAAGCCGCTGAAGGTGACGCTGCCCGGGCCGTTCACGCTCGCCGGACGGCTCGTTACCGGCGAGGCCACGCCGTATCCGAGCCGGTACGTCGCGGCGGAGGCCTTCGTCCCGATCCTCCGGGCGGAGCTGGCGGGGCTCGTCGAGGCCGGCGCCGCGCACATCCAGCTCGATGAGCCCTCGGCCGCGATCCGGCCGGGCGCCGGCGCGGACTTCGTGGGGCTGTTGAACGCCGCGGTCGAGCCGGCCTTCGGGCGCGCTCGCCTCGGCGCCCACCTCTGCTTCGGGAACTTCCTCGGCCGGCCGCTCGCCCAGCGGACGTACCGGCCGATCCTCGAGGCGATGCTCGGATTCTCCGTCGACGAGCTCGTCCTCGAGTTCGCGAACCGCGAGATGAGCGAGATCGGGATCCTGCGCGAGATCGTCGATGCCGGCAAGGACGTCGCGGCCGGCGTGATCGATGTCAAGAACAGCCACGTCGAGACGCCGGACGAAGTCGCCGCCCGGATCGAGGCGGTCCTCGCGACCGGCGTGCCCGCCGAGCGGCTGACGCTCGTTCCGGACTGCGGGTTCAGCCAGACCCCACGCAATGTGGCCGTCGCCAAGCTCGAGGCCCTGGTCGCCGGCCGGGATCGCGTCCGAGGCGGCCTGGCGGTCGCCGCGGGTTGAAGGAGGACAGGTGATGCAGGCGCACCGGATCACGATGCTCGGGACGGGCCTGATCGGCGACTTCTACACCGCGACGCTCCACGGGCAGCGCGGCCGGGACCGGGTGCGCGTCGTGTTCTCGAAGACTGAGGAGCGCGGGCGGGCTTTCCGCGAGCGCTGGGGGATCGAGGAGTCGACGACGGACCTGCGGGCGGCGATCGAGCACCCGGACACCGATGTCGTCGTCGTCGGGCTGCCCAACTACCTCCACCAAGAGGTGGTGACGACGGTCGCCGCGGCGGGCAAGGCGGTCCTGTGCACGAAGCCGCTCGGGCGGACCGCGGCCGAGGCGAAGTCCATGCTCGATGCGGTCGAGCGGGCCGGCGTCTTCGCGGGCTACCTCGAGGACCTGTGCTACACGCCGAAGACGCTCAAGGCGATTCGCTCGGTCGAGGCCGGCGCGCTTGGCGACGTCACGTGGGTCCGCTCGCGGGAGACCCATCCGGGTCCGCACAGCGCCTGGTTCTGGGACGGCCGATTGACCGGCGGCGGCGCGATCATCGATCTGGGCTGCCACTGCATCGAGATCATCCGGAACTTCGTCGGCAAGGGGAATCGCCCGGTCGAGGTGATGTGCACGACCGACACGCTCGTCCACCCGATCGACGACGAGGACAACGCGATCGCCCTGATCCGGTTCGAGTCCGGGGCGGTCGGTCAGTTCGAGGTGAGTTGGACGTTCCGGGGCGGGATGGACCTGCGCGATGAGGTCGCCGGGACGCACGGGACGATCTGGCTGAACCACTTCCTCCGGACGGGGTTCGAGATGTTCACCGCCGGCGACGGCGGCGGCTACGTCGCCGAGAAGGCCGAGAGCGCGGCCGGCTGGCTGTTCCCGGTCGGCGACGAGGTCAGTGAGCTCGGCTACGCGGACATGTTCAGCGACATGTTTGGGGCCCTGGATGAGGGTCGCGCGCCGCGCGAGACCTTCTACGACGGCTACGTCGTCAACGCGGTCATGGACGCCTGCTACCGCTCGGCGCGCTCCCGGGCGTGGGAGCCGGTCGAGCTGTTCGAGTGGCGAGGCGGCGCGACGCAGCGGATCGCGAAGGCGCCCGAGACGTTCGAGGGCCAGACGGTGATCAAGCGCGAGGTCCTGCCGGACGGTCGGGCGAAGCTCATCCTCAAGGACCCGGACACGGGTGACTTCACCGACCGGGTCGTCGCGGGCGGCTGAGGATCGCGAGCTGGGCGGAATCGTCCCGCGCGATCGGCGCGATCGGCGCGATCGGCGCGATCGTCGCGGTCGCCCTCCGCCTCGTGTATTCCAAGGAGGCGTAACCGGCGACAACGGGGTGACCTTCGCCTCCGGATATTCCATGAAGGCATACGGAGGCACCAGGGCGGACGGATTCGGGGAGTAAGGCGCGTGCGACCGACGGCATTCGCGACAACTACGCCTTCTTGGAATGCGCCTCGCCCTTGATCGCGTCGAGTGCCGTCATCACCACCTCGCGTATCCGGTGCTGTCAGACGCGGACTCTGGGCATCCGGCCCGCATGGGGCTGGCGCGCGACGATCCCGGTCGTGCCGATCCATGACCGGGATCGATATCGGGCGCCGAAGCGTTGGCACATCGCGGCGGATGCACCTGGGGGTGATATCGCAGGGGCCTGGCCGCTTGACGTCGAGGCAAGTCAGCCGGCGGGCGCGAGCTGCCGCGGGTCGCCCGCCGCGAGCCACGCCCCGATCGCCTCTCGCGAGAAGAGCTCGTCCACGATCATCGAGGCTGCGCCGATCACCCCCGCCAACCCGCCGAGCGACGAGCGCTGAATCAGGAGATCGCGCGTGGCCAACGGCAGCGAGCGGCGATAGACCGTCTCGCGGATCGAGGCGAGGAGGACGTCCGGGCTGTTCGCCACGCCGCCCCCGATCACGATGAGCGACGGGTTGAAGAAGTTCACGACGCTCGCGAGCATCGAGCCGATCCGCCTGCCGGCGTCCTCCAGGACGGCGACCGCGACCTCGTCGCCGATCGACGCCGCCCGCGCGACGTCCTGCGCGCTGACCCGGCCCCGCTGCTCCAGCGCCGTCCGGAGCGCCGCGGATCGACCCGCGTGTGCCGCCGCCTCGCCCGCCTGACCGATCGCGGCGCCGCCGGCCAGCGCCTCGAGACAGCCGATGTTCCCGCACCGGCACACGACCGCGGGGTCGTCGCTCACCTGGATGTGGCCGACGTCGCCGGCACTGCCCTGTGCCCCGCGATGGAGCCGGCCGGCGGAGATGACTCCCGATCCGATGCCCGTCCCGATCTTCACGACGACCACGTCGTCGTGGCCGGCCGCGACGCCGGAGCGCCACTCCCCCAGGGCCAGGACGTTGACGTCGTTGTCGACCCAGACCGGCGCCCGGTAGCGCGCCGTGAGGCGTTCACGGATCGGGTAGGCGTCCCAGCCGGGCATGATCGGCGGCGAGATCGGGCGGCCCGTCGCGAACTCGACCGGGCCGGGGACGCCGATCCCGATGCCCCACAGCCGGCCCGGGACGTCGTGGGTCGTCGCGACGAGCTGGTCGAAGAGCTCCTCGACGCGGCCCAGGCACGGGTCCGGGCCTGCCTCGATCGAGGCCGGTTCGTCGCGATGGCCGAGGATCTGGCCGTCCAGCGTCGTGAGCGCGACGTCGATGCTCGTGGCGCCCAGATCGGCGACGAGGAGGTGACCTGCGCGCGCATTGAAGCGGAGCTGGCGCGGCGGGCGGCCGCCGGTCGAGGGCCCGGGGTCGCCTTCGACGACGAGGCCGCGGTCGATTAGCTCGCCGAGCCGTTGGCTGACGATCGCGCGGCCGAGACCCGTCCGCTCGACGAGCTCGGCGCGCGAGCGCGACCGCCCAAGGCGGATCTCGTCGAGGACGAGAACGAGCGCGTCGAGGGCGACGTCCGCGACCGGCGGGTGCATCTCGGGATCGTACGGCGGTGCGCCGCGAAGCACCCATGACTTTTGCGCTTGACGGGCCGAAGTCGGATCATCGATGATCGACAGAGACCGATTTCTGTCGCGGACGCAGCGACCATCGCGGTCGCTGCGGTGTCCCGCGGCGCTCGAGATCGTCTAGACAACCGGCCGAGGAGGAGGATCCGCGGCCACCCGCGAGGAGCTGGATGCCGGGTTTCGCGGACATTGGTGCGGCCGTCATCGGCACGGGCTTCATCGGCACGGTCCACGTCGAGCAGCTCCGCCGGATCGGCGTCGATGTGCGCGGCGTCCTGGGCAGCACGCCGGACCGTGGTGCGGCCCGAGCCACCGCCCTCAGCGTGACCCGAGCCTACGAGTCGCTCGACGAGATCCTCGCGGATCCGGCCGTCCAGGTCGTCCACGTCACCTCGCCGAACCATCTCCACGTTCCCCAGGCATCCGCGATCCTCGCCGCCGGCAAGCACGTCGTGTGCGAGAAGCCGCTCGCGATGACCGCGGCGGAGTCTCGCGGGCTCGCCGAGCAGGCCGGCGCGAGCGGGCTCGTGAACGCGGTGAACTTCAACATCCGGTTCTATCCCCTCCACCAGCACGTCCGCGAGCGGGTCGCCGCCGGTGACTTCGGCGAAGTCCGGTTCGCGACCGGCCACTACTTCCAGGACTGGCTCCTCCACGACACCGATTGGAACTGGCGGCTCGAGCCGGACAAGGGCGGGGCGCTCCGGGCCGTCGGCGATATCGGCTCGCACTGGCTCGATCTCATGGCGTTCGTGACGGGTCAGCCGATCGTCTCGGTGATGGCCGACCTCGCGACGTTCGTGACCTCGCGCCAGCAGCCGACGGGGCCGGTCGAGACCTTCTCGACCGAGCGATCCGCGAACACGGTCACCCGGCCGATGGGCACCGAGGACGTCGCGACGCTCCTCCTCCGCTTCGCCAGCGGTGCCCGCGGCTCGGTGGCCGTGTCGCAGATCAGCGCCGGACGGAAGAACTCGCTCCAGTGGGAGATCGACGGCTCCGACGCGGCCGCGTGGTGGGATTCCGAAACGCCCGATCACCTGTGGCTCGGCCACCGCGACCGCCCGAACGAGCTGCTCCTCCGGAACCCGGCCCTGATGGGCGATGCAGGACGCGCGGCGGCGGCGCTGCCGGGCGGTCACGTCGAAGGCTTCGGCGACACGTTCGGAGCGCTGTTCCGGGCGATCTACGCGGATGTCCTGGAAGGCCGGCCCAGGCCGAACCCACCGTACGCCGACTTCGCGGCCGGCCACGACGAGATGCTCGTCAACGATGCGGTCGCCACGAGCGCTTCCGAAGGCCGGTGGGTGGACGTGGAGCGGACCGGCGTGTTGACGGAGATGACCCGATGAGGCTCGGCTTGCTCACCGCTCCCTTCGCGTCGACGCCGCTCGACGACGTCGCCGACTGGACGGCGGCCAATGGGTTCGAGTCGATCGAGATCGCGTGCTGGCCGCCGACGAGCGGCGACGCCCGGCGCTACGCGGGTACGAGTCACATCGACGTCGCGAACCTCACGAAGGACGGAGCCGACGAGATCGTCGGGAAGATGACCGAGCGCGGCCTCGTCATCTCGGGTCTCGGCTACTACCCCAACCCGCTCCACCCCGATCCGGCCCATCGCGACATGGTCATCGGCCATCTGAAGCACGTGATCACGGCGGCCGAGCTGATGAACGTGGGCCTCGTCAACACGTTCATGGGTGCCGACGGCGCGAAGAACCTCGACGACAACTGGCAGGACGCGCTCCGGATCTGGCCGGACATCGTGTCCTTCGCGCAGGACCACGGCCGGAAGATCACGCTCGAGAACTGCCCGATGCTGTTCTCGTACGACGAGTGGCCGGGCGGCCACAACCTCGCGACGACGCCTCGGATGTGGCGCCGGATCCTCGAGCAGTGGGGCGGCACGATCGGGCTGAACTTCGACCCGAGCCACCTGATCCTCCAGATGATCGACATCCCGCGCTTCATCCGCGAGTTCGGGCCGCACATCCTCCACGTCCAGGCGAAGGACCTGTGGATCGATCCCGAGGGGCTCTACGAGCGCGGGATCTTCTCGATGGGGATGGGCTGGCAGGTGCCGCGGTTGCCAGGCCTGGGCGATGTCGACTGGGCCGCCCTGTTCGGCGCGCTCTGGCGAACGGGCTACGACGGCGACGTGATCATCGAGCACGAGGACCGCGATTTCGAGAAGACCGACGAGCTGGTGAAGCGAGGCTTCCTCCTCTCGCGCGACGTGCTCCGGCCGTACATCAAGTGACGACCTTCACCGTCGACACGCTCACCGAGCGGCAGATCGCGAAGGCGATCGATCACAGTCTCTTGAGGCCTGAGCTGGACGACGCCTTCGTCGAGGACGGCTGCCGGCTGGCCGCCGAGTACGACGTCGCGAGCGTGTGCGTGCCGCCCGTCCAGGTGCCGCGGGCACGCGCGATCCTCGAAGGAACGGGGGTTGCGGTCGGGACCGTCGTCGGGTTCCCGCATGGGTACGCCACGACCCGGACGAAGGTCGCGGAGACCCGCCAGGCGCTCGCCGAGGGCGCGACCGAGATCGACATGGTCCTCCAGATCGGCGCCCTGAAGTCCCGCCGCGATGCCGATGTCGAGGCGGACATCCGGGCCGTGGTCGACGTCGCCCACGAACGTGGCGCGATCGTCAAGGTGATCTTCGAGAACCACTACCTCGCCGACGACGAAAAGATCCGCGCGTGTCGCCTGACCGAGGCCGCCGGGGCCGAGTTCGTGAAGACCTCCACGGGGTTCGCCGCCACGGGCGCGACCCACGAGGACCTGCGCCTGATGCGCGCACACACGTCGCCGCACGTCCAGGTCAAGGCCGCGGGCGGCGTCCGCACGCTCGATGCCCTGATCGACGTGATGAACCTGGGCGTCACGCGGATCGGGGCGACCGCGACGAAGACGATCATCGACGACTTCCGCGCCCGCAAGGCCGGTCAGGCATCGCCCGTGGCGACGTCCGCATCGGGCGAGGGCGGCTACTGATGACCGAGCCCGGCCTGACCGCCACGCCGCCGGCGCTGCGCTGGTTCGACGCCGCCGCGGACAACCTGGACCGCCTCCGGCAGACCCAGGCTGATGCGATCGAGACTGCCAGCCAGTGGTGCGCCGACGCGATCGCGGCCGGTGGCCTCGTCCACTGCTTCGGGACCGGCCACTCCCGGATCCCGGTCGAAGAGCTGTTCCCGCGCTACGGCTCCTACCCGGGGTTCAACCCGATCGTCGAGCTGTCGATGACGTTCCACACCCAGGTCGTCGGAGCGAACGGTCAGCGCCAGGCGATGTTCATCGAGCGGACGCCCGGGCTCGCCGAGGCGATCCTGGGCAACTGGACGTTCGGGCCCAGGGACGTCCTCATGCTGTTCTCCGCGAGCGGGCTGTCCGCGGTCCCGGTCGAGATGGCCCGCGGCGCCCGTCGCCGCGGCGTCCGCACGATCGCGGTCACCTCGGTCGCCCAGTCGATGTCGGGGTCGGTCGATCCGGCGGTCGGCAGCCGCCTCCTCGACGAGGCGGACCTCGTGATCGATCTGTGCACCCCGGACGCAGATGCGGCGATCGCGATCGACGGACTCGAGACGCCCGTCGGGCCGACGTCCACGATCGCGGCCGTCGCCATCGCGAACGCCCTGAAGGTCCGCGTCGCCGAGCTGCTCGTCGCGCGCTCGGCGATGCCGCCGGTGATCACCCGGGCCTCGGTCGTTGGACCGGAGCGTTCGCATGATCTCTTCGATCGAGCCTATTCGGAGCACGCGCGGCGACTCGCCCGTGCGATCGGGGGAGCGGGCTGACCCGCCCGACCCGGGCCCAGGCAGGAGGTGGCAACGATCAGTCACGACGGCCGTCCGGCCGACATCCATTTCGGCAGGTCACCGGCGCGTGCACAATGCACGCTCGGGGAACCACAGGAGGAGCACGCATGATCCAGGCATCCACTCCATTCCGGCGCGTCGCCGGCCTGGTGGCGTCCGTGGCCATCCTGGCCGCGGCGTGCACCGGAGGCGGCGGCGCATCGCCGTCAGCCAGCTCGCCGGCCGCGAGCTCGGGCGGTGGGGCTTCGCCGAGCGCCGCGACCGGCGCTTCCGGCTCGCCGGCCGCCGCGTCAGCGAGCGCCCTGTCGGCCAGCGGCAAGAAGATCGGCTACTCCAACGGCGGCGGCGTCGGCAACGGCTTCCGCGAGGAGCAGGTCTGCACCGCCAAGGCGCAGTGGGCCGCGTACGGTGGTGCGGCTTCCGACCTGATCCTCAAGCATCGCAACACCGATGCGGCCGGCCAGGCGGCGGACATCCGCGACCTGATCGCCGCGGGCGTCGACGCGATCGTGTTCAACCCGAACGATCCCGCCGCGCTCAACACGGCGCTCGGAGAGGCGAAGGCCGCCGGGATCAAGACCGTGTCGGTCGACGCGTTCGTCACCGACCCGGACACCTACAACCTGTACAACAACCAGGTGAAGTACGCCGAGATCGGCGCCAAGTGGCTGTTCGATCAGCTCGGCGGCAGCGGAACCGTCTGGTACACCCGCGGCTTCGCCGGTCACCCGGCCGACAACGACCGGGACGTCGGCTTCAAGAACGTCCTGAAGGACTACCCGAACATCAAGGTCGTCCCGAACGCCGATGGCGTCCACACGAAGTGGGACCCGGCGGAAGCGACCCGGATCACCCAGGAGTTCATCTCCAGCGGGCAGTACGACCAGATCCAGGGGATCTGGGCATCCGGCATGGGCAAGCAGATCATCGACGCGATCAAGGCCGCGAACAAGAAGTTCGTCCCGATCGCGGATGCTGACGTGGGTGGCTTCGTCACCCAGCTGCTCGACCCGACCGGGTTCCCCGACCTGAAGGGCGCGGCCGTCACGAACACCGCGGCGGTCGGTGGCGCCGGCATCACGCTGGCGCTGAAGCTCCTCAGCGGTGAGACCGTCCAGACGTCGCAGGGTGCGCCGCAGGCCAACACGGTCCTGCTCGACCCGGTCCTCGTCGACAACCTCACCCCCGACGGTCAGGCCAAGCTGAAGGCGTGGCAGTCGGTGCCCGGCATGGATCCGCTGTGGCCGCTCAGCCTGTCGATCGACGGCTGGACGACCTACGATCCCAACGGGGTTCCCTCGTCCTGCAAGGGCGCATAGGCCACCAGGTCGAACCGAACAGGGGTCCGTCGGCGTCGCCGGCGGGCCCCTGTCGCCTATCAGGGACCCGATGACCCGGACCCGATGACCGCCACCGCCACCGACCTCCTCCTCGAGGCGCGCGACGTCGCGAAGACCTACGGCGCCGTCGTGGCCCTGCGGTCCGCGTCGCTCGCGGTCCGCCCGGGCGAGGTCCACGCGCTCATGGGCGCGAACGGCGCGGGCAAGAGCACCCTCGTCAAGATCCTGACCGGGGCCGTCCGGCCGGACGCAGGAACGATCACCGTCCGCGGCCGCCCGATCACCGTCCACTCGCCGGGCGAGGCCCGCCGCGGCGGCATCGTCTCGGTCTACCAGGAGCCGGCGCTCATCCCGGACCTCGACATCCGGGCGAACCTGCGCCTCACCGACACGCCGGTCGAGCCGTTCCGCGACTGGCTGCGCGAGCTGGGGGTCGGCGCTCTCGACCTGTCCGAGCTCGCTCGGAGCCTGCCGCTCGCGACGCTTCGGGTCATCGACCTCGCCCGGGCGCTCGCCATCGAGCCGGATGTCCTCATGCTCGACGAGATGACCGCCGCCCTCCCGGCGAACCTGACGGAGCGGGTCCTCGAGGTCATCGGACGGCAGCGCGGCGGTGAACGCTGCGTCGTCTTCATCTCGCATCGGATGATCGAGATCGGCGCGGTCTGCGATCGCGCGACGGTCCTCCGCGAGGGCGCGACCGTCGGCGTGGTCGACGTGACGCCCGGTTCCGAGGACCGGATCGTCGAGCTGATGCTGGGCCAGATCGCCGCCGACATCCCCGACGCGGCAGAGGCCGCGGCGGTCCGGGCCCGAGCGCCCGATGCCGTGCCCCGGCTGCGCGCGACGAACCTCGCCTCCGAGTCGAAGCTGGAGGACGTCTCGTTCGATCTCCATGCCGGCGAGGTGCTCGGCGTCGTGGCCCTCGAGGGCCAGGGCCAGGACGAGCTGTTCGACGTCCTCGCCGGGATGACGAAGCCACGGGCCGGGGCGCTCGCCGTCGACGGCCGGCCGGCCAGCTTCGGCCATCCCCCCGATGCGCTCCGGGCCGGCGGGGTCTACGTCCCGGCCGCCCGGCCGGCGGCGCTCCTCAC
>Ga0081539_10002608_pt1 | contig 24719 bp, 26 predicted proteins | sample TabmetS4T2R2_FD_71023 | JGI IMG/M metagenome (GOLD analysis project Ga0081539, IMG submission 71023) | Tabebuia heterophylla rhizosphere microbial communities from the University of Puerto Rico - S4T2R2 | ecosystem: Host-associated > Plants > Roots > Rhizosphere ...
GGCCGACCTCCCCCGCCTGCGGCTGGGCACCGCAGCGCCATGGCTGATCGTCGCCGGTCCTGCCGGATTCGCGGCCGTCGCCGGCGTCCAGCTCTGGCGCTTCCGGCGGCTCAACGGCGTCTGGGTGGGCGGGTTTGCCAGCCGCGTGGTCCTGGGCAGCGGGGTGGCCGCGTCGGTCTCGTACATCGTCGCGCTCGCCGGGGCGATCTGGGCGGCGTACGGCGACCACTGGTGGCTTGTGGGGCTGTGGTCGGTGGTAGGCGGCGGGGCGTACGCGCTCAGCGGCCGCCGCTGGATGCGCCGCTACCGGGCCAATCCGGCGGCACACGCGCGCGGCGAGTCGGTCGCGTGGCTCGTCCTGCTGGCCGCGGCCGCATTCTGTGGCCTGGCGCTGCTCGTGCTCAACGCATGATGGCCGAGCTCGACGAGCACGTTCTCGCTCCCGCCCGCCTCAAGCTCATGTCGATGCTGACCGCGGTCTCCGACGCGGAGTTCGCCACGATCCGCGACGCGCTGGACGTAAGCGATTCCGTGCTGTCCAAGCACCTCGGCGCCCTCGAGGAGGTCGGCTATCTCCGTCGCCGCAAGGGCGTTCTCCGCGGGCGCCGCACGACGTGGATCTCACTGACCGCGACAGGCCGCAAGGCGCTCAGCGCGCACGTCGCCGCGCTGCGCGCCCTGATCGACGGGATCGACTGAGCACCGCGGAGGAGCTCACCGTCCCCGCGGATGCTGCGGATGCACGACGCCGGCCGACCCGCCGCCTCGCCGGGTGGGCTCGGCGGCGGCAAGCCACCGTCCGCTGCCGAGCGCCTCGAGCCCGTTCGCGACGCCGATCGTCGGGGCGATCTTGATCGTTGGATCGAGCGGAGAGGTGTCGGTGATCGCGAACTTCTGTCCCAGGGCCTCGAGGCCCGGCGTCGTGGGCTGGGCGATGAAGTCGGGCTCGGCCTGGGACGCCGCCGAGTTGCGCTGGGATGCGCGCGGCGCGGCGATCGCGTCGGGCAGGGTCATCCCGAAGTCGATGCGGTTGACGAGGATTCCGAGCACGGTCGTGATGATCGTCGCGCCGCCGGCTGCGCCGACGGCCACGAACGGCCGCCCGTGCCGCAGGGCGATCGTCGGCGACATGCTCGAGCGCGGTCGCTTGCCGGCGGCCGGCAGGTTCGGATCCGGCGCCGGGCCCTGGGTCGGGGCGAAGTTGAAGTCGGTCAGCTCGTTGTTGAGCAGGAACCCGCGGCCCGGGACCACGATGCCGCTGCCGCCGAGCTGCTCGATCGTGTTCGTGTAGGAGACGACGTTGCCCCGCCGGTCGCTGACCACGAAGTGATTCGTGTGTGTCTCGTCCTGATCCTGACGGGTCCCGGCGGCGGGAGCCGTGCACGAAGGTGAGCCGTTCGGGTCGCCGGGCGCCACGGGACTGGTCAGCGCCTTCGTCGGATCGATCAGACAAGCCCGCTGTAGGGCGAAGCGCTCGGACAGCAGCTGGGCGAGCGGGACGGCGACGAACGCCGGATCGCCGATGAACCGGTTGCGGTCGGCGAACGCCAGCCGCGTCGCCTCCAGATAGTGATGCAGCGCCTGGACCCGGCTCATGCTGCTCAGGTCGAAGCGGCCGAGGATGTTCAGCGACTCGCCGACGGTTGTGCCCCCGGACGACGAGGGCGCCATCGAGTACACGTCCACGCCGCGGTAGTTGACGTGCGTGGGCGCGCGGTTGAGCGCTCGGTAGTCCCGCAGGTCCTGGAGGGTCATGGGGCCGGGAATCGGCACCAGGGTCGCCGACGGCGCCAGCGGCAGGTGGTGCACGGCGTTCACGAGGTCAGCACCGATCGGGCCGCCGTAGAGCGCCTGGATGCCGTTCCGGGCGATCTGCTCGTACGTCGCCGCGAGGTCCGGATTGCGCAGCACGGACCCGACGACCGGCAGGGTTCCGTCAGGCAGGAACAGTTGACTCGTCGAGCTGAACTGGGCGAAGCGCGCCTGGTTCTCCCGGGTGAGCTCCCGCATCGTCGCATCGACGGTGAAGCCGCGCCGCGCGACCTTGATGGCCGGCTTGAGGTCGGCGGCCAGGCCACGCCGCCCCCAGCGGTCGAGGGCCTTCTGCCAGGTGGCGAGATTCCCGGGCACGCCGACCGAGAGCCCGCTGGTCACGGCGGTCGGGAACGGCAACGGGGCGCCGTTCGGGCCTAGGAACATCGTCGGACCGTCGGCGGCCGGCGTGGTCTCGCGCCCGTCGATGGTCGAGACCTCGTGCGTGCGGGCGTCGTAGAAGACGAAGTAGCCGCCCCCACCGATGCCGGCCACGTACGGGTCCGTCACTCCCAGCGTGGATGCGACCGCCACGGCGGCGTCGGCCGCGGTGCCGCCACGCCGGAGGACCGACAGGCCGGCCTGGGTCGCGTAGGTGCTGTCCGAGGCGACCGCGCCGCCGGAGCCCTGTGCGACGGCCTGCTTCGTGATCTGCTTGCCGGCCGCGACCCCCGGCGCGAACACCAGCACTCCCAGCAAGACCAGCAACGTCGAGACTGACCGCATGATCGGCACCCCTCCTCCTCGCTAGAGCCACGGTACAGCAACCCACTGAGGTTTCAGGGCCGGTCAGCCGCTGATCCGCACGCGCGGACGTCCGTTGTCATGCCAATAACAACGGGCCGCTAAGCCGACGACTGTCGGCCGGTGTTACCGCGCGTCAGGAAGCGCCGGCGTGACGAGCGACTGCATCTGCATGGCGGCGGGGAGGGCGACCGTCTGCTGCATGGAGGGGAAGAAGAGGAGTGAGAGCACGGCAGGACTCGCTGGATTCGTCGGGGTCGGGTTTCGCGGCGGCGATGTTAGGCACACCGGACGCCGATCGCCACGGCTGCGGCGTCGCCTTAACCCACGCAAGCTTCGTCTTAACGCACGCAAATGGGCGGGTAGAGGCAGGTCGTGCGCTTCTACCCCGACATCGCCGCCCCCAGGGCGGCCGCGATCCTCAGCGATCTGCTCATCCTCCTGCTGCTCGTGCTCCTCGCCTGGCTCGGGCTCAGAGTCCACGACGCCGTCGCCGATCTGGCGAGCGTGCCGCGCGGGGTGACCGACGGCGGCAGCGCGGTCCAGCACGGCTTCGAGTCGGCCGGCGACGCCGTCGGCGAGGCGCCGGTGGTCGGCGAGCCGCTCGCCGGAGCGCTGCGGGATGCCGGGGCGGCGACCGGTGGCCGGATGGCGCAGGCCGGGCGCGCGGGCGAGGACGACGTCAACCGCCTCGCGAACCTGCTCGGGCTCCTGGTGTTCCTGCTCCCGGCGGTCGTCGTGCTCACACGCTACTTACCGACCCGGATCACGGCCATCCGGCGGCTGACCGCCGCCGCGCGAACGATCGGTCCGGTGCTGACGCCCGACCGCGAGCGCACGCTCGCGATGCGCGCGGCATACGGGCTCCCGTACGAGCGGCTCGTCCGCTACACGCGCGACCCGCTCGCCGACCTCGAGCACGGCCGCTACGACGGGCTCGTCGCAGCCGCGCTCGACGACGCCGGATTGCGCCCACCCCGAACCCGATCCTGACGCCCTGGCCGCTCGTACTCGTCCGCGAGCGTCAACGCTTGATCGCGACCAGCTTCGACAGCTCCTTGCTCTTCGTGACGGCCTGCTCCTTGATCACGCCGGCGCCGCGGCCATGCCACTTCAGCTCGTACTGCCTGTCGATCGTGCTGTACTCGAGCGTGAGCAGCGTGCGCTTGAACCGGCGATACGGCGTCCTGACGGCGCCGCCGCCGCCGAGCACCAACGCCTGGTCCACGGCGTGCCCGGGCGAGTACTCCTGCCGGTAGGCATCGCCGCGATGCGGATGGGCGAGCATGATGATGCCGGGCTGGCCGTTGCCGACGCCGGCCTGCCAGGACCCGTCGTCCTTGACCCAGTGCCCGTGCTCGAAGTTGCTCGAGTTCTCGCCGAGGTACCAGACGTTCCCGTCCTTGTCCTGCGCGTACCAGTCGAACGTGCGCTCCTCGGGCCGGCCCTCCGAGAAGACCCGGTCCAGGACCACCGTCGCCTCGACTCCCATGATGCGCTTCTTGCGGTGCGTCACCCTGACCGTGTTGAGCTCGCGCGTCTTGCCGTCGTCGCCGACGCCCCTGTAGCGCAGGGTGGTCCCGGGCTTGAGCGGCAGCCAGCGGTTGTCGATCGGGCCGCCGAAGTTCGCCGCGTCAAAGGCCGGGTGGTAGGGCGTCGTGACAGGAGCCGGGTTCGTTTCCGAGCCCGACCCGCTGGACGCGTTTGCCGTGATCGCGCCGCCCGACACAAGGGTCGCGACGAGCAACGCTGCTGTTGTCCTGGCACTCCTGATCATGCGCCGAACGTACCCGCGCGCGATGAGCCGACGATGAGAATGTCGGAGCCGCCCACGGTTTCGTCGTGAAACCCAAAAGGTGTGGTTGCCCGTCCTTCGGTTAGCTGGCTGCCCTCCTTGGGGAATCAGTTAGCTGACACGAAACTACCGCTATGGCCGCAACCGTTCTCATCGTCGACGACCACCCCGCCTTCCGGGCGGCGGCGCGCCGGCTCCTCGAGCTGGAGGGGTACGAGGTCGTGGGCGAGGCCGAGGACGGCACGTCGGCGATCGTCGCCGCGCGGTCGCTCCGGCCGGACTTCATCCTCCTCGACGTCCAGCTCCCCGACCTCGACGGCTTCGAGGTGGCCGAGCGGCTGTGCATCGACGACCGCGCGCCGCAGATCGTGCTGACCTCCTCCCGGGACCGCAGCGACTACGGTCCCTGCCTCGCGCGGACGCCCGCGCGCGGCTTCGTCCCCAAGGCCGAGCTCTCGGCCGCGGGGATCGCGGATATCCTGGCTGCGTGAGGCTCGCGATCATCGGGGGCGGAGGGTTCCGCGTCCCGCTCGTCTACGGCGCCGTGCTGCGCGGCCGCCAGGGATTCGACGACGTCGTCCTGCACGACGTCGACCCCGGCCGGCTCGAGCGCATCGGCCTCGTCCTGGAGGGCCAGGCCGCCGAGCACGACCGCGCCGTGCCGTTCCGCACGACTGCGGACCTCGACGAGGCGCTCGAGGGCGCGGACTTCGTCTTCGTCGCCATCCGCGTCGGGGGGCTCGAGGGCCGCACGGTCGACGAGGGCGTCCCGCTCGGGCACGGCGTGCTCGGCCAGGAGACGATCGGCCCCGGCGGCATCTGCTCCGCGCTGCGCACGATCCCCGCGATGGTCGAGCTCGCCGAGCGCGTCGCGCAGCGGGCGCCCGGCGCGTGGCTCGTCAACTTCACCAACCCCGCGGGGATGGTCACCGAGGCGCTCCAGCAGGTGCTCGGCGACCGCGCGATCGGGATCTGCGACACGCCGTCGGGCCTGTGCCGCCGCGTGGCCGCGGCGCTCGGCCGCGACCCGGGCGAGCTGCGCTTCGACTACTTCGGCCTCAACCACCTGGGCTGGCTGAAGGGCGTCCGCGACGGCCACGACGAGCTGTTGCCCGGCCTGCTGGCCGACGACGACGCGCTGGACGCCCTGGAGGAGGGCCGGGTGTTCGGCGCCGAGTGGCTGCGCTCGCTCGGCATGATCCCCAACGAGTACCTCTCCTACTTCTACTTCGCCGAGGACACCGTGCACGCCCTGAGCGAGAAGCCGCGCGGCGCGTACCTGCTCGAGCAGCAGGCGTCCTTCTACGCCTCGCGACCGGACACGCCGGCCGCGGCGCTCGCCGAGTGGAAGGCCACCAAGGACGAGCGCGACCGCACCTACATGGCCGAGGCGCGCAACGGGCACGAGCCGCCCGCGCGTGCCGAGGACGAGCCGGGCGGGTACGAGGCCGAGGCGATGGCTGTGGTCGACGCGATCGCCGCGAACGCCGGGACCGTGCGGATCCTCAACGCCGCGAACCGCTCCGCGCTGCCGTTCCTCGACGAGCACGCCGTCGTCGAGGTCCCGTGCGTGGTCGGCGCGGCCGGGGCGCAGCCGCTCGCCGTCGGGCCGGTGCCCGACCACGCCCGTGCGCTGATCGACACGATCAAGGCCGTCGAGCGCGCGACGATCGAGGCGGCGCTCACCGGCTCGACCGCGCTGGCCGTCAGGGCGCTGGCGCTGCACCCGCTCGTCCCGTCCGTCAACGCCGCGCGCGCGATCTTCGCCGAGTACCGCCGCCGGCTCCCCGTCCTGGAGGAGCGCTTCGCGTGAACGTCGACCTCGCCGTCCTGACGCCCGCCTACCTCGACTACACGTTCGTCGGGCTCGAGGCGCTGCCGGGGCCGGGGGAGGAGCGCTTCGCCGGCGACATGCTGCGCTCGCCGGGCGGCGGCGCCATCACCGCCGTCGGCGCGAAGCGGCTCGGTCTCAACACGGCGCTCGTCGCGCCGCTGGGCGACGACCTGGCGGGCGACTTCGTGCGCCGCGCGCTGAAGGCGGAGGGCGTCGCGGTCGGGGAGCCGCGCGGCAACCGCACACCCACGACGGTCGTGATGCCGGTGGCGGGGGAGCGCTCGATGGTCACCGTCGACCCCGGCGTGCGCGCTCGCGCCGCAGACCTCGAGCCGCTGTCGCCGCGGGCCATCGCTGCCACGCTCGAGCAGGTCGACCTTCTGCCCGAGAACACCTGCGCGTTCGTGACGTGCGGCGACGACGACGCGCGCGCGTTCGCCGGCCGGCTGCCACGCGTGCGGCGCAGGCTGCGCGCGCTGATCGTCAACCGCCGCGAGGCGAGCGTGCTGACCGGCGCTCCGTCGGCCGAGGAGGCGGCGCGCGAGCTTGCCACGGTCGCCGAGACCGCGGTGGTCACGCTCGGCGCGGACGGCGCGATGGCGGTCGTGGACGACCGGCCGGTGACCGTCGACGGCGTCAACGCCACGGCGGTGGTCGACACCACCGGCGCCGGCGACCTGTTCGCCGCGGCGCTCGCGTGGGCCGACCTGCTCGGCGCCGACCCCGAGGTCGCGCTCGCGTGGGCGAACCTCTACGCGGGCATGTCGGTCGGGTCGCACACGGGCATCGGCGGCGCCGTCCCCCGCGAGCGGCTGATGGAGGAGGGCGAGCGGCGCGGCCTGCCGCCGCTTCCGTCATGAGATGGCTCGCCCTGCTCATCGTGCTCGTCCTGGCCGGCTGCGGCACTCCGGGCGGCAGCTCGGGCGACAACGCCAAGAAGGCCCAGCAGCAGGAGCAGAGCTCGAAGAAGATCGACGTCGCCAAGGCCGGCAAGGTCACGCTCACGGTGTGGGACCAGGAGGTCCGCGGCGGTCAGCGGCGGCAGATCTCCGAGCTCAACGCCGAGTTCATGCGGCGCTACCCGAACGTGACGATCAAGCGCGTCGCGAAGTCGTTCACCGACCTCAACACCACGCTCAAGCTCGCCGTGTCCGGCGACAAGGCGCCGGACGTCGTGCAGGCCAACCAGGGCCGCCCGACGATGGGCCAGCTCGTCAAGGGCGGGCTGCTGCGGCCGCTCGACGCCTACGAGAAGGCCTACGGCTGGGCGGACCGCTATCCCAAGGTGCTGCTCGACCTCAACCGCTTCTCCACCGACGCCAAGACCTTCGGCTCCGGCGACCTCTTCGGCATCTCGCAGATGGGCGAGATCGTCGGGCTCTTCTACAACCGCACGCTGGTGCCGGACCCGCCGAAGACGTTCGCGGACCTCGAGGCCGCGCTCGCCGCGGCCAAGCAGAAGGGCCAGGTCCCGATCACGTTCGGCAACCTCGACAAGTGGCCGGGCATCCACGAGTTCCAGGCCGTCCAGAACCGGTACGCCGACCCGAGCCAGGTGCGCGACTTCGTGTTCGCCAAGCAGGGCGCCTCGTTCGACACGCCCGAGAACCAGCAGGCCGCGGCGAAGCTCCAGGAGTGGGCGAAGAAGGGCTACTTCACGCCGAACTTCAACGGCGTCGGCTATGACCCGGCGTGGGCGAAGTTCGGCAAGGGCGCCGGCCCGTTCCTGATCGGCGGCACGTGGCTGCTGCGCGACCTCACCGACGCGCTCGGCTCGAACCTCGGCTTCATGCTGGTCCCGCCGGCCGACGCGGGCGCCCCACCGCGCGCGCTGGGCGGCGAGAGCCTGCCGTTCGCGATCACGTCGAAGTCCAAGAACCCGGACGTCGCCGCCGCGTACATCGACTTCCTGACCGACCCGAACGCCGCCAAGGTCCTCGTGCAGACGGGCAACCTGCCCGCGATGCCGACCGACGCCAAGCCGACCGAGCCGGCCGGGGTGCAGGTCTTCGACGCGTGGAAGGCGCTGGGCGAGGGCGACGGCCTCGTCCCGTACCTGGACTACTCGACCCCGGACTTCTACGACCAGATCACCGCCGCCGTGCAGAAGCTGATGGCCGGGCGCGAGCCCGCCAAGGCCTTCACGAGCGGCCTTCAGGGCGACTACGAGAAGTTCACCGGGTCGCTCTGACATGACGCGCTCGCCGGGCGAGCCGCGCCGGGTCGCGTACCTGTACCTGCTGCCCGGCTTCGCGCTGTTCGCGACGTTCGTGCTCGCCCCGCTGATGCACGCCGCGTGGCTGTCGCTGTTCCAGTGGGACGGCATCACGCCCGGCACGTGGGTCGGGCTGGACAACTACAAGGCGGTCGTCTCGGAGGCGGACCTGCGGCGCGCGTTCGGGCACTCGGCGGTGCTGCTCGCCTTCTACGCGGCGCTGCCGATCGCGATCGGGCTGCTGCTCGCCGGCGCCGCGTCGCGGGCGCGCATCCGCGGGCTGACCGCGCTGCGCACGGTCCTCTTCCTGCCGCAGGTCATCGCGCTCGCGGTGGTCGCGGTGACGTGGCGCCTGATCTACCAGCCGACCGGCTGGCTCGGGAACTTCGACCTCGCGCTGCCGGCGGTGGGGCTGGTGGGGACCTGGGTGGCCTACGGGCTCACGTTCGTGCTGTTCATGGCCGGCGTCCAGAAGGTCCCGCAGTCGCTGTACGACGCGGCTCGGGTCGACGGCGCCGGGGCGCTGCGCGAGTTCTTCGCGGTCACGCTGCCGGCGCTGCGCGGCGAGATCGCGGTGGCGCTCACGCTCACGACGATCGCCGCGCTGCGCAACTTCGACCTCGTGTACCTGACGACGTCGGGCGGCCCGGGCGACGCGACGACCGTGCCCGCGTTCGAGGTCTACCAGCGCGCCTTCCGCGGCGGCGAGGTCGGTGGCGCCGCGGCGATCGGGGTCTGCCTGGCGGCGGTCATCTTCGTGCTCACGGTCGGGATCAACCGCGTGGCGGACCGGGCGGCGCGCACGTGATCGACCGCCGCGAGCAGGTCCTCGCCCACGTCGTGCTCGGGCTGTTCGCGCTGATCGCGCTCGCGCCCGTGGCGAAGATCGTCGTGACCGCGCTGGGCGAGCCGGGCAGCTTCTCGACGGCCTGGAGCGACGGGCACTTCGGCACCTACCTGCGCTCGAGCGTGCTGGTCGCCGTCGCTGTCGTGGCGATCTCGAGCGTGCTCTCGATCCTCGCCGGCTACGCGTTCGGGCTGATGCGCTTCCGCGGCGACCAGCTGCTGTTCTACGTGCTCCTGCTGGGGCTGATGGTGCCGCTCGAGGCGACGATCGTGCCGCTCTACTACGACCTGCGCGACCTCGGGCTGACCGACACCTACTGGGCGCTGATCCTGCCGCAGGCCGGCGTCTCGGTCGCGTTCGGGACGTTCTGGATGCGCGCGTTCTTCCGGTCGGTGCCGCGCTCGCTGGTGGAGGCGGCGCGGCTCGACGGCGCGTCGAGCTGGAGCACGCTGTGGCGGGTCATCTTCCCGCTCGCCCGGCCGGCCGTGCTCACGATGGTCGTGCTGGTCTTCATGTGGACCTGGAACGAGTTCCTGCTCGCGCTCGTCATGGTCTCCGACGAGGGGCTGCGCACCGCGCCCCTCGGCCTGGCCTTCTTCCAGGGCCGCAACACGACCGACGAGGCGCTGCTGGCGGCGGGCGCGCTGATCGTCGCCACGCCGGTCGTGCTCGTCTACCTGTTCCTCCAGCGCCACTTCATCCGCGGCATGCTCTCCGGAGCCGTCAAGGCGTAATGGCGCAAGCGTCGTTCGAGGGGGTCGTCAAGCGCTTTGGCGCGGTCGAGGCGGTGCGGGACCTCACGCTCGAGGTCCGCGACGGCGAGCTGATGGTGCTCGTCGGGCCGTCGGGGTCGGGCAAGACCACGGCGCTGCGGATGCTCGCGGGGCTCGAGGCGGTCGACGCCGGCCGGATCGAGATCGGCTCGCGGGTGGTCAACGACGTCTCGCCGCGCGACCGCGACGTGGCGATGGTCTTCCAGGACTACGCGCTGTACCCGCAGATGACCGTGCGCGACAACATGGCGTTCGGGCTGCGGCGCCGGGGCCTCGAGCGCGCCGAGGTCGACCGGCGCGTGGCCGAGACGTGCCGGACGCTGGGGCTCGACGAGCTGCTCGACCGCCGGCCGCGCCAGCTCTCGGGCGGCCAGCAGCAGCGGGTCGCGCTCGGCCGCGCGCTCGTGCGCCGGCCGCAGGTGCTGCTGATGGACGAGCCGCTCTCCAACCTCGACGCCCAGTTGCGCGTGCAGGCGCGCGGCGAGATCAAGCGCCTCCAGAGCGAGGTCGGGACGACGATGGTCTACGTGACGCACGACCAGCTCGAGGCGCTGACGCTCGGCGAGCGCATCGCGGTGATGAACGACGGGCGGCTCGAGCAGGTCGGCACGCCGGAGGAGCTCTACGAGCGGCCCGCCAACGTGTTCGTCGGCGGGTTCATCGGCAGCCCGGCGATGAGCTTCCTGCCCGGCGACGACGGCGCGGTCGTGGGCGTGCGGCCCGAGCACGTACGCCCGTGGGCGGAGGGGCTCGTCGGCCCGCTCGCCGGGCGCGTGGCGTTCGTCGAGGCGCTCGGCCGCGAGACGCTCGTGGGCGTCGACACCGACGCGGGGGCGCGGCTCGTGGCGGCCGTCGAGGGCCGCGCCGACTACACCGTCGGCGAGCCGATCCGCGTCGGTCTCGTCGCCGAGGGGATGCGCCGCTTCGGGGCCGACGGACGGCCCGCCTAATCGCGGCGGCGCAGCTCCTGCATCGTCCGGGCCTCGCCGTCGCCGGCGTTCCACAGGCGGTGCGGGGTGCCCGGGGCGATCCGGGCCTCGTCCTCGGCCTTCATCCGCTGCTCGGAGCCGTCGATCAGGAGGATCACGGTGCCGTCGACGACCCGCAGCAGGGTCTCGTGCTGCTCGCGCAGGCGGCATGGGGCGTCGTCGGCGCTTCGGGCGGAGATCGTCTCGAAGCTGAGCATGGCCCCGTGGATCACCGTCACCGAGGTCGTCGTCTCGATCGTCTGACTCATAGGTCTGATCGTCGCTCCATTCCGCGGCCGCCGCACCGGGGTTAGCTCGAACGCCCACGTACGGTCAGCCGCACGAGGAGCGGCACGACCTCCGAGGCGGCGGGCAGCCGCGCGATCTCGCGCTGGAGGCGGGCGGCGGCCGCCCGGCAGGCCGGCATGGCGGCAACGGCGGCCCGCACGTCGGCCGGCGTGGCGCTGACCGGGTCGAGGACCCGCGCCACGCCGAGCTGCTCGCAGCGGCGCGCGTTCCACGGCTGGTCGGCGCCGATCGGCAGCAGCACCGACGGCAGCCCGTACGAGAGCGCGGCCAGGACGCTGCCCGAGCCGCCGTGCGAGATCACGGCGCGGCAGCGCGGCAGAACCTCTGCCTGGTCGACGTGCCGCTCCACGCGCACGCCGGGCGGCTGGCGCCCGAGCTCGGCAGGGTCGACGTCGCGGCCGACCGACACGGTCACCTTCGCGCCGTCGAGCCCCAGGAGCACGCGCGTGAACAGGTCGCCGGACTCCATCGGGAAGATCGTGCCGAGCGTGAAGTACAGCTCGTCGCCTGCGGCGGGCGGCGCGTCGTGGACGCGGAAGCGCTGCGCGTCGCCGGGGCGGTACCTCGCGGGGAACGGGGACAGGACCAGGTCGGCGCCCATCGCGAGGTCGTCCGGCACGAAGCCGGGCGCGCACACCTGCACCGTCGCCAGCGGCAGTCCGGCGCGCTCGGCCGCCTCGGCGCAGCCGAAGTCCGCCTCGTCGCAGACCAGCAGGTCGGCCCGCCACTCGGCGCAGCGGCCCGTGATCGACCCGGCCCGCTCGCGCGCGAGCCGCCCGCCGTAGTAGTCGCGGAGCACACGCAGCTCGTGTTCGGTGTCGGCGGGCACGAGCGGGCGGCGGTCCGGCGGGTGCGTCGCCTCGCTCGGCACCGTCGGCATGACCGCGAAGCCGCGCTCCGCCACCACCGGCACCATGCCCGCTGCGCACGTGAAGGCGACGTCGTGCCCGGCTGCTGCCGCCGCGCGGGCGACGGGCACCAGCGGCTCGAAGTGCCCGGCCCCTCCTGCGAACGTGAAGAGCATCCGCATCGACGTGCGACGATATGCCCCGGAGGCGCCGAGCGACCGGAGGGAGAGGCATGGAGGAGCACCGCGAGCTGGAAGGCGACTTCGCCGAGGGCGAGGAGACGCTGCCGCGCGACGAGCGCAAGGGCTCGTACGCCGAGGGCGAGGAGACCGAGCCGCGCGACGAGCATGCGGGCTCGTTCGCTGAGGGCGAGGAGACCGAGCCGCGCGACGAGCGCAAGGGCTCGTTCGCGGACAGCGACGAGACCTGAGCGGTTGGCGACCTTCGACGACGTCAAGCGGATCGCGCTCGCCCTCCCGGAGACCGCCGAGGCGATCTCACGGGGGAACCGCCACTGGCGCGTGAAGGACAAGCTGTTCGTGTGGGAGCGGCCGCTGCGCCGCAGCGATCTCGAGGCGCTCGGCGACAGCGCGCCCGACGGCCCGATCCTCGGCGCGCGCGTCGAGCACCTCGGGGCGAAGGAGGCGCTGCTCGCCGAGGACCCCGACGCGTACTTCACGACGCCGCACTTCGACGGCTACCCGGCCGTGCTCGTGCGGCTCGACAGGATCGCGCCCGGCGAGCTCGAGGACCTGATCGTCGACGCGTGGCTCGTGCGCGCGCCGAAGCGGCTCGCAGACGCCTACGTCGCGAGCCGCGCGGGCGACTGACTACCGTCGCGGCGCCGTGGGAAGGCTGGCGGTCATGCGCTTCCGGCCCAATGCCCGACTCGACGCGGGCCAGGTGCAGGACCGCCGCGGCGTCGGGTCGCGCGGCATCGCCGTGGGCGGCGGCGCCGGGACGTTGCTCGTGATCATCGTGCTCTCGCTGCTGGGCGTGAACGTCGGCGGCGGGGGCGCAGATCCGTTCTCGATCGGCAGCGGCGACCCGTCGTCGGCCCCGGCTGGCGACCTCTCCCAGACGTGCCGCACCGGCAGCGACGCCAACCAGCGCGAGGACTGCCGCATCGTCGGCGTCGTGAACTCCGTGCAGGCGTACTGGAGCGACCACGTGCGCGGATACCGCGAGGCGCCGACGCGCTTCTTCACCGGCCAGACGTCGACGGGCTGCGGAGCGGCCACGTCCGCCGTCGGCCCGTTCTACTGCCCGGCGGACGAGAGCGTCTACATCGACCTCGGCTTCTACCGCGAGCTGCACACGCAGTTCGGCGCCCGCGGCGGCCCCTTCGCCGAGGCGTACGTCATCGCGCACGAGTACGGCCACCACGTCCAGCACCTGACCGGCGGCGACCAGCGCGCCGGCAACGACCGCCAGGGGGAGAAGTCCGGCTCCGTGCGGCTCGAGCTCCAGGCCGACTGCTACGCCGGCATCTGGGCCGCGCACGCCGTCGAGACGCAGTACATCGAGCAGCTCACGCAGCAGGACATCGCGGACGGCCTCGACGCCGCGGCGGCGGTGGGCGACGACCGCATCCAGAAGCGCACCACCGGCCGCGTGGACAAGGAGAGCTGGACGCACGGCTCGGCCGAGCAGCGCCAGACCTGGTTCGACACGGGCTACCGCAGCGGCGATCCGGCCCGCTGCGACACGTTCGCCGCCGGCGCCATCTGAGCCCGGATAAGCGTGCTCGTCAGCGACAACAACTTCGCGCCAACTCAGTTCACGCAGTTCGTGCTGTTCGCCATCGATTAGCTCGACTGGGTAGACCGCGCCCATGGTCGAGATCGTCCGCGAGGTCATCGCGCGCTACGAGGAGCACGACATCCTCACGTTCGCGAGCGCCGTCGCGTTCCGGGTGCTGTTCGCGATGCTGCCGCTGACGCTGTTCGGCCTCGGGCTGGCGGGCGCGCTCGGCTACGGGGAGAAATGGCGCACGGAGTGGGCGCCGAAGGTCAAGGACGCGGTCTCGCCGCAGGTGTTCCAGGTCATCGACGAGGCCGCCCGGCGGGCGCTGAGCGGCCAGCAGTCGTTCTGGATCACGGCCGGCCTCGTCCTCGCCGTCTGGACGATCTCGAGCGGGACGCGCGCGATCATGGACGTGTTCGACCGGATCTACGGGATCCGCCGCGAGCGCGGGTTCCTGGCGCGCATGGCCGTGTCGCTGGCGCTCGGGGTCGCCGTCACCGTGCTGGTGCTCGCGGCGCTGGCGTGCTGGACGCTCGCGCCGGCGCCCGTGTGGGTCCGCTGGCCGGCCGCCGCCGCGCTGCTCGTCGGCGTCGTCGCGCTGCTCGTGGCCTTCGCGCCGTCCGAGCGCCGCCCCCTGCACTGGATCAGCGCCGGCACCGCGCTCTCGGTCGTCGCCTGGCTGGCGATGTCGGTGGCGCTGGGCTGGTACGCGACCAGCGTCGTCGACTACGGCAACGTCTACGGCGCGCTCGCGGCGGTCGTGATCCTGCTCACGTACCTCTACTTCGCCGCCGCGGCGTTCCTGACGGGCGTCGAGCTCGACGACCTGCTCACGGACAGCGCCGCGTCGTAGCGGCGACCCGGGATCAGCAGCACCGACAGCGCGGCCACGACGGCGCTGCCCGCGCCGACCAGGAAGGCGATCGTGAAGCCGCTGTCCGCGGGCAGGCCGGTGGCGAGCACGTGGGCGGCGATGAGGCTGCCGGCGACCTGGGCGCCGACGGCCGAGCCGATGTTGCGCATGACCGTGTTCGTGCCGGTGGCCTCGCCGGTCTCGTGCTCGTCGACCGCGGACACGATCAGGTTCGGGATCGCGGCGAACGCCGCGCCGACGCCCGCGCTCATCACGCAGCACCAGACGACGATGATCGCGACGGAGTCGTGGGCGAGCCCGAGGCCGAGCAGCGCGCAGGCGGTCAGCACGCAGCCGGCGAGAAACGGCGGCTTGGAGCCGTAGCGCTCGCCGGCCCGGCCCACCAGCGGGGCGATGAGCAGCGACACGAGGCTGCCCGGGGCGAGCAGCAGGCCCGCCTCGGTGGCCGACAGGCCGAACCCGATGTCGCCGCCCGCCGGGAGCTGGGCGAGCTGCGGGACGAGCACGAACGTGCCGATCATGGCCGAGCCGATCAGCACGGTCGAGATGTTCGTGGTGAGCACGGGACGGCGCGCGAACGTCCGGACGTTGACGAGCGGCTCGGGCGTGCGGCGCTCGAACAGGCCGAACGCGACGAGGACGAGGAGCCCGGCGGCGACGAGGCCGAGCGTCCGCGCCGAGCTCCAGCCCCAGTCCGAGCCGAACGAGATCGCGATCAGCAGCGCGGTCAGGCCGCCCGCGAGGATGCCCGCGCCGGCCAGGTCGACGCGCCCGGGCGTCCGCACCGGCGACTCGGGCACGAACAGGTGCGTGGTGACGGCGGCCATGACGCCCATCGCCGCGGCGAGCCAGAAGATCCAGTGGAAGCCGGGCCCGTCGGCGAGCACGCCGCCGAGCGGCAGCCCGACGCCGGCGCCGATCGCCGCGATCGCGCCGAGCATGGCGATCCCGGTCGGCACCCGCTCGCGCGGGAACTCGTCGCGGATGATCCCGAAGGACAGCGGGAAGACGCCGCCGCCCAGGCCCTGGAGCCCGCGGCCCACGATCAGCCCGGCGAGCGAGCCGGACAGCGCACACACGAGCGAGCCGGCGGCGAACAGCGCCAGCGTGGTCGCCAGCAGCCGCTCCTTGCCGAACATGTCGCCCAGGCGGCCGAGGATCGGCGTCGCGATCGAGGCCACGAGCAGGTACGCGGTGACCATCCAGGCGATGCCGGTGGCCGACGCGCCGAGCTCGCGCTGGAGGTCGCCGAGCGCCGGGATGACGGTGGTCTGTGCGAGCACGAAGCCGAGCGTGCCGACGCCGAGGATGAGCAGCGTGCGGCGCGGGGCCTGGCGGGGGTGTTCAGCGTGCATGGCGTCCAGTAATCGAAGTGGCTACTGCGTTTCAGCGCAGGAGCGTAGCACGAAACGCAGCCACGACTGCGGTAAGCTGGATGTCATGGCGCGAAGGGACGCCGTCCGCAACCGGGCCCGGCTCGTCGAGGCCGCCACGAGCAGCTTCCGCGACCGCGGGCTGGGCGTGAGCGTCAACGCGATCGCGGACGACGCCGGCGTCAACGTCGCCACGCTGTACCGGCACTTCCCGACCAAGGACGAGCTGATCGGGGCCGTCTACGACACCCTCATCGAGCCGCTCGCGGTCGCGCGCGACCAGGCGCTGGCGGCGCCGGCCGGGGAGCGGCTGGGGACGTTCGTGCGCGCGGTCGTCCGCCTCCAGGCCGAGCAGCGCGGGCTCGTCGACGCGCTCGGGCAGCACCCGCTCGACGCCGAGGTGCGCGGCCGCCTGCGCGACGCCGCGGTCGCGATCGTCAGCCCGCTCGCCGAGCGCGCGCACGCGGACGGCGAGCTGCGCGACGACGTCGACGCGCTCGACCTGCTGGTCGCGCTGCGCATGCTGGCGGTCGTCGCGGGCGCGCCCGAGCTCTCGCCGGAGCGCGGCGAGCGCTACGTCGACCTGGTGCTGCGGGGGCTGCGCTAGCTCCCGGAGGCGCGCGAGCGGTCCGAGAACGTCAGCAGCAGGGCGGGGATGAGGGTCCCTGCGGCGGCGAGGATGAGGATGGGGAGGAGCATGGCCCGATGATGCCGCCGCCCGCGGGCGCGCACATCGGGGGAATCCCCGGTCTGACCCCCTGCGCCTAGCTCGTCACGAGCGCGCCGGCGACGACCGTGTCCTCCCAGCTCATCCCGGTCGACTTGAACAGCCGCGGGCGGTCGGCCGGGACCTCGGCGCCGGCGACGAGCTGCGCGAGCGTCAGGAGCCGCTCGGGCGGGAGGCCCGCCGCGATCACGTCGCCGGCCTCGCGCACGGCGGAGGCGCGCGATTCGACGACGACCGCGGCGCGCCGCACGAGCTGCTCGTCGACCTCGCGGGCGTCCGACTCGTGCGAGCCAACCGCGATCACGAGCGCGCCGTCCTTCACGCGCGAGCCGTCGAACAGCGGCTCGCGCGCCGTCGTGGCGCAGCAGATCACGTCCGCCTGCGCGATCGCCGGGCCGACCTCCCCGGGCTCCGCGTCGCGGCCGAACACGGTCGTCGCCTCGATGGGCCGGATCGCCGCGAGCGCCTCGGCGTGGGCGCGCGCCTGCGGGCCGCGGCCGAACACGACGAGCCGGCGCGCCGCCCGGGGCGCGAGCCGGCGCGCCGCGACCACCGACACCGCCGGCGTCCGCACGTTCGTCAGCGCGACGCCGTCGACCACTGCGACCGCGGCCAGCGTGCGTGCGTCGAAGACGACGCAGACGCCCTGGATGCGCGGGTCGCCGCCGATGCTCACGAGCTTGACCGCCGCGTAAGCGGTCGTCGCCGACGGCATGACCAGCAGCTCCCCGCTCCCGACCGCGAGGCTCCCGCGCGGTGGATCGGCCTCCGGGTCGAGCCCGTCGCGGAGCGCCGCCTCGAGCGCGTCGGCCGCCTCCACCACGCTCAGCCGCCGCGCGACCTCGTCTGCGCCGACCAGCCTCACCGCAGGACGAAGCCGGTGTCGAGCGTGTCGCGCGGGTCGAGCACGAACCGGTGCTCGCCGGTCCGGAACGCGGCTCCCGACACCTCGGTCAGCACGCCCTCGGCGACCTCGCCGACCGCCCGGGCCCGGAAGCTCGTTCCCGCGATCGAGTCGTTGCGCCACTCGTCGCCGATGCCGATCTCGCCGTCGGCGAGCAGCAGCGCGGTCCGCGCCGACGTGGCCGACCCGGTCGGCGAGCGGTCGACCTCGCCGTCGGCGAAGATCGCCACGTTGCGATGGTGGCGCGGCCCGACCCGCTCGGTCAGCACGGTGCCGTAGATGCCCGAGAGCCGCTCGTCGTCGGGATGGCGCGAGACCGGCGCGCCGTCCAGCGCCGCCTTGACCGCGCGGCCGGCGGCGATCAGCGCCGGCAGGTCCTCGGGCGTCACGCGCAGGCCGAACGCCGCGGCCGGCACGAACGCGTAGAAGGCGCCGCCCCAGGCGACGTCCGCGGCCACGTCGCCGGCGTCGACGCCCCGGGCCGTCACGCGCGCCGGCACGTTGACGAACGCGACCTCCTCCACCGCGCCGGCCGCGCACCGCACGCGCGCGGTGACGCGGCCCGAGGGGACGTCGACAACGACGTCGACCTCCCCGTCGGCGGGCGCGGCGACGCGCCCGGACTCCACCGCCCACGCGCCCAGCGCGATCGTCCCGTGACCGCACGCCGTCGAGTAGCCGTCCTTGTGCCAGAACAGCACGCCGAAGTCGGCGCCGTCGTCGTCGGGCGGGACGACGAAGCAGCCGTACATGTCCGCGTGGCCGCGCGGCTCGTGGCACAGCAGCCGGCGCACGCGGTCGATCCCCTCCGTCGCCGCCGCCGTCTCGCGCCGCTCGCGCACGCTCGCGCCCGCGATCTCGCCGATGTCGCCGACGACGATCCGGAACGGCTCGCCGGCCGTGTGGTAGTCCGTCGTCCGCACCTCCATCGCGGCGATTGTCTACGAACGGGCGGCGACCGAGGCGATCGCCTCGACCGCGCGGTCGTAGTGCTCGGCCGACAGGCGGATGTGCGACTGCTGGCTCATCGACCGCGCGGCGACGCCGATCGCCTCGACCGGCGGCGCCGCATCCAGGACCGGCACGAGCAGGAGCGTCTCGATCGCCACCGTCCACGGCCAGCGGGGATGGTCGCGCGGCTCGGGGTCGCCGGTGACCTCGCAGACCGCGAACACGCGCCGCCAGACGGAGGCGTAGAGGACGAGCCGGTCGCCCGCGGCGATCCGCGGCCGCCGCGGGAAGCCGGTGCGGTGCAGCAGCTCGGGCCGCTCGTCGAGCCAGCGCTCGGAGAGCGGCCCGCGCGCGTGCCCGACAGCCTTGAGCCAGTAGCCGGCTACGTCGACGCCACCACGTGGGCCGGGTAGATCCGCTCGGCGTAGTCGCGCACCATCCGCCCGGCCCCGAAGCCCGGCCCGATCGTCCGCAGCGAGGCGCGCACGCGGGCGAGCCACGCCTCCGAGAGCCCCGCGCCGTCGCGCGCGTAGAACTCCGGCACGACCTCGTCGGAGAGCAGCCGGTAGAGCTCGGCGGCGTGGCGCCAGTCCTGCGCGCCGTGGTCGTGGTCGACCTCGCCGGAGATCGCCCAGCCGTTCGTGCCGTCGTAGGCCTCGGGCCACCAGCCGTCCAGCACCGAGAGCTGGAGCCCGCCGTTCATCGCCGACTTGATGCCGCTCGTCCCCGACGCCTCCAGCGGCGGGCGCGGCACGTTGACCCACACGTCGCAGCCGCGGGTCATCGCGGCGCCGAGCGCGAGGTCGTAGTCGTCGAGGTACACGACCCGGCGGCCGACCTCGAGGTGCGACTTCATCTCGAACAGCCGCTGCACCAGCCGCTTGCCGTCGTCGTCGCGCGGGTGCGCCTTGCCGGCGAGGATCAGCTGCACGGGCCGCTCGTCGTCGCCGAGCAGCGCGAGCGCGCGCTCGGCGTCGCGCAGCAGCAGGTCGAGCCGCTTGTAGGTCGCGACGCGGCGCGCGAACCCGATCGTGAGCACGTCCGGGTCGAGCGCGCTGATCGCGGCGCGCACGTACTCGGCCGTGTCGCCGCGCCCGAGCCGGTCCATGACCGACCGCTCGCGGACGACGTCGATCAGCTCGCGGCGCTGCGCGGCCCGCGCCGTCCACAGCTCGGCGTCCGGGATCGCGTCGAGGCCCTCCCACGTGCCGGGGTCGACGGCGCGGTCGGTCCAGCCCTCGCCGAGGTGGCGGTCGAGCAGCTCGCGCATCGGCCCGCCGATCCAGGTCGGGATGTGGGCGCCGTTCGTCACCGACGTGATCGGGACGTCCTCGACGGCGCGGTCCGGCCACATGTCGTGCCACATCTCGCGTGCCACCTCGCCGTGGCGGGCGCTCACGCCGTTGGCGATCCGGCTCGAGCGCAGCGCGAACTGGGTCACGCCGAACGGCTCCGCGTCCTCGTCGAGGTGGGTGCGCCCGCGCCGCACGAGCTGCGCCGGGTCGCAGCCCAGCTCGCCGGCGATGCCGGCCATCGTCTCCGCCATCTGCGCAGCCGGATACGTGTCGTTGCCCGCCGGGACCGGCGTGTGCGTGGTGAAGACGGTGCGCCGCCGGACGGCCTCGAAGGCGTCGTCGAGCGAGAGCCCGGCGGCGCTCTCGGCGCGCGCGAGCTCCAGCGTGGCCAGCGCGGCGTGGCCCTCGTTGAGGTGCACGACGCCCGGCTCGATTCCCAGCGCGTGCAGCGCCCGCACGCCGCCGATGCCCAGCAGCGCGTACTGGCCGAGCCGCATGCCGGGGTCGCCGACGTACAGCCGCGACGTGATCCACCGGTCCGTCAGGTCGTTCTCCGAGCGGTCGGCGTCGAGCAGCAGGAGCGGCACGCGCCCGACGTCCACGCGCCAGATCTGCGCCACGACCTCGCGATCGCCGATCGGGACGGTGACCGTGACGGGCTGCCCGTCGTCGCCGGTCACGAGGGCGGCGGGCGCGCGGTCGGGGTCCGTCTCGACCCAGTACTCGTGCTGCCAGCCGGACGCGTCGATGCGCTGGCGGAAGTAGCCGTGCCGGTACATCAGGCCCACCGCGACCAGCGGCAGCCCCATGTCCGACGCCTCCTTGAGGATGTCGCCGGCGAGCACGCCGAGGCCGCCGGAGTACACCGGCAGCGACTTGTGGACGGCGAACTCGGCGCAGAAGAAGGCGGCGGGGCTGTCCTCGGTCACCGGCTCGGTGAGCCGCGGCTCGGTGAGGCGGTCGGAGACCGCGCGCTCGAGCTCGCCCAGGCGGTCGAGGAAGTCCCCGTCGCCGGCGAGCGCGCGCAGCGTGTCCGGATGGACCTCCTCGAGCAGCCGGACCGGGTTGCCCAGGCACAGTTCCCAGCGCCGCGGGTCGATGGAGGAGAGCAGCTCGGGGCCGCCGGGCGTCCATGACCAGCGGTAGTTGTAGGCGATGTCGGCGAGCGCCCCGAGGGGCGCCGGGAGGCGCGAGCGGAGGGCGTCCGCCGCGGCACGGAGATCGGTGGAACCTGCTTGCACCCGACTGTCTTAGCGCAAGACCGCCGGAAGTGCGCGGTCGCCCCGCCGAACGTCCAGTCGGATCCTCGTCCAAGACGGGCGGCGCTAGCTTTCCCGCGGTGCATCGCGCAGCAGCGCGGCGACCGCGGCGGCGATCGGGTTGCCCGGCCCGCGCTCGTAGTAGGCGAACGCTGGGGACGGGTTGACCTCGAAGCAGTACCAGCGCCCGTCGGGCGTGACGCGGAGGTCGATGCCCGCGAACAGGAGCCCGAGCTGCCTCGCCAGCATCCGGCACCGCTGCGCGCACGGCTCGGGTAGCTCGCCGGACTCGACCGCGACGGCCGCTCCCGCAGCGCGGTAATCGTCCGCGGAGGAGCGGATCACTGAGCAGAACGTACGCTCGCCGACGACGTGCACGCGATGGTCGACCCCGGGGACGAGCTCCTGGAACTGGGTGGGACACCAGCGGATGTCGTCGAGGCGCTGACGGTGATCCGCCGTCAGCCGCGACACGATGCTGCGAGTGCTGCTGATCGACTTGTAGATGACGGCGCCGTGGCGATCCCAGAACTCGAGCGCCGCTCGCGGGTCGGTGGTGATCAGCGTGTCCGGCACGGCGAATCCGCTCGACGCGATGACCGGCAGCTGCTGAGCCTTGGAGAAGCATCGGCTCATGGCGGCAGGGCGATTGACGACGGTGACGCCGGCGAGGTCTGCCCACGCCCAGAGTGCGTCGGCGCGGGGATCGCGCGGCCGCAGGTACGCGGCCGTGACTTCCGCGAGGTCGATCCTCCGGCCGCCGGCTGGGATCGACCCGCGCAGAGCGCCATCCTCGGCGACGGCGAGCTCGGTGCGCCGCGCGTCCTCCTCGTCGACCAGGCACATCCGGCACGCGAGGTCGTCGAGTGCCGCGGCGACCCGGGCGAGCGGACCGTCGCCGAGCGATCCCCAGAGCAGGATCACGCGAGATGGGCGAGGAGGGCGGCCGCTACGTCGTCGTCCTCGAGATCCGCCCAGGGGTCGGCGCCCGCGAGCCGCCGGCCGACCGGCGTGGCAACGAAACGCGCGACGACCATCGCCGCGCCGCACGCGCGGGCCAGCAGGCGTGACTGACGCCGGAGCTCGCCCTCGCGGGCTCCGAAGCACCGGTCGCCGACGACCGTCACGGCTGACACGTCGGTGTGGCGGGACGCTGGGCCGGCCGTCGGGATGCCGAGCCGCGCGGCCGCGCGCATCCACCGCTCGCGGCGCCACAGCGGGGAGGTCAGGAACGGCGATGCCGGCGGATTGAGCACGACGCAGTCGAGCGACCCGAGCACCGCGACGAGGAACGCGGTCATCTCGGCGGCGACGTAGTCGCGCTCTGCCGCCGAGATCTGCGGAAGCTCGCGGGGCGTGACCGCCGGCAGCCGAACGAGCACACCGGAGATGTCGGTCAGCGCCACGAGCCGCCCGTCGAGGACGGCCGCGCTCTGCTCGGGCGCGGCGGGCCTCCATCGCCAACCGACCGTCGCAAGGTCGGCGGGCGTCAGGACCGCCACATCGTGCGGCGCCCAGCGCTCCGGCAGACGCCGCGCGCCGACGTCCTGCGCGCCCGCGACGACGACGAGCACGGTCCTATGATCCGCCGACCGTCGGGCGCTCCTCGGGCCGGATGAACGGCCGGCCGTCGCCCTGCTCGCCGTGTTCGAGCACGTCGAGCCGCTGCTCGACGTCGGCGAGCCGCTGGAGCAGCTCCGAGCCGGCCAGGTCGGGCGGCGCACCCACCGCGTCGTGCTCCTTCGGGCCGAACTTGTCGTGCTCCTTCGCCGCCAACTTGTCGTCGTCCTTGTCCTTCTCCTTGTCCTTTTCCTTCTCCTTGCTCTTGCCGCCGACCGCCTTGAACGCGTCGATGAGCCCGTAGCCGACCTGCGGATGCCGCCTGGGGTATCGCGAGCACGACGAGTAGAGGCGGTCCACGACGGCGTCGCGGGACATGCTGGGATCGGTTGACCAGATGAGCGCCGCGACACCAGCCACGAGGGCGGTCGCCGCCGAGCTGCCCCCGAACGTGATCGGGGCGTCCAGGTACCTGCCCGAGGCGCAGGCATACTCGATGACCGCGCCCACGTCGACCTCGGGCCCGCCGCACGCGTCCGCGTGGAGGAAGCCCAGCCTGCCGAGGCCGGTCGCCGCCACGACGATCGGCAGCTTGGCCGGGAACAGACCACCCGGGTAGCACACCGTCGTGCCTGCCGCCCCGACGAACAGCACGTCTCGTGCGTGGTACTTGGCGATCTGGTCGGCGATGAACTGGGACGCGTACGTCGGGCCGGGGGCGCCGAAGGCCATCGCGATGATCTTCGCGCCGCGGTCCGCCGCCAGCGCGATCCCCTGGCCGACGGAGAACTGCTCGATGCCGTCGGCGACGACGTCGTCGCCGACCTTGACGGAGATGAGGTTCGCGTTCCATGCGACGCCGACGAGGCCTTGGCCGTCGCGCGGCGCCGCGATGTTCGACGCCATACGAGTCCCGTGATTGCACTTGTCCCAGGGGTGGGTGCCGTACGTGTACAGGTGCTGCACCGAGCGGTCGTGCCGGCTGTCGCCCCTATTGAACCGGCCGCAGTCGATCTGCTCCGCAGTCAGGAGCTGGAGCTGCGATCTGAAGACGCCCGTGTCGAGGACCCCGACGGTGATGCCGGCGCCCGTCGCTCCGCGCAGCCACGCGCCCTCGATGTGGGAGTACTTGTAGTTGAGCGGCAGCACGTCACCGCCCGGCAGGCGATCGACGGGACCGCCGTACACGAACCCGCCCCACGGGCGGTTGATGCCCGTGCATCCGACGGATTGCGCGTTACCGCCGCTTGCCGCGGGATCCGCGCTGCCCCACACGCCGGGCACGTTCGCCGCGTCGATGTAGTCCACGCGATCCCGCGACCTCAAGGCAGCGAGCGCGTCGCGGGACGCGAGCCGCACGAGCATCGCCGGCAGCGACTCGGACTGCGCGAGGACCTCGACTCCGGCCACGGACGCGATGTCGTCCCTCGCGCGCTCGTGGTCGGCATCGTCGAGAAGGATGTCGCCCTGCCACGCACCGCGCGTCGCCTTCGGGCTCTTGAGCCCGACGATCGCGCGCCGATCGGAGGCGTCGATCGGCGTCCACAGGTGGCGGTCGGCGCCCTCGCGCAGGGCGGTCGCGCTCTCGCGCGGCGGCACCGCGCTGCGCATGCCCGTGCCGCCCGTCTCGGAACCCGCCATCCTGCCTCCCTCGGGATCGGTTGCACGCGTTTATCTACCGGTGAGCAGTGCAGCGCGGTGGCGCGGCGTCAGCGTTCTAACTGGTCGCTCAACCAGTGACGGCGGCGCCCGCGCGCAGGCGCTCGGCGGCGGCCAGCACGCGCGGCATGCCGAGCGCCCGCGCCTCGAGCAGGGCCGCGTCGAACAGCGAGGCCGCCCGCTCGCGGTCGGCGGGCACCTGCGCGAGGACGCGCGCGAGGTCGAT
>Ga0081539_10002609_pt1 | contig 24708 bp, 21 predicted proteins | sample TabmetS4T2R2_FD_71023 | JGI IMG/M metagenome (GOLD analysis project Ga0081539, IMG submission 71023) | Tabebuia heterophylla rhizosphere microbial communities from the University of Puerto Rico - S4T2R2 | ecosystem: Host-associated > Plants > Roots > Rhizosphere ...
GGCGGCTCGAGCAGCACCTGCAGGCGGCGCTGGCCGAGCGGCGCGCCCGTCTCTTTTCCGACTACTGGGTCACCGTCCACTCGCGCGATCCTCAGCTGGCGGCGACGGTCCTGGCCGGGCGCGCCCTGCTCGGCCGGCTCGACGGCGAGTGGTGGATGCGGCCGACGCCGGAGGGTCAGTGAGGGTCGTCCTCGTCGCCGAGGAGGCTGCCGGCGTCCACGCCCTGCGCCGCCTCGCCGCGCGCGAGGAGAACCTGGTTGCCGTGCTCAGTGGAGGCTTGCCCGAGCGCGGCAAGGGCGTTCCCTCCCATGCGGCGGAGCTCGGTCTGGACCTGCTCGACTCGAAGCTGGTCACCGAGCCCGGCTTCGCCGAGTGGCTGCGCGAGCGCGAGGTCGACCTGCTGGTCAACGTGCACTCGATCCTCAATCCCGACCCGGCGGTGCTGGCGGCGCCGCGGATCGGCGCCTTCAACATGCACCCCGGCCCGCTGCCGACCTACGCCGGCTTCAACGCCCCCAGCTGGGCGATCGCCGAAGGGGAGACCCGGCACGCGGTCACCGTGCACCGGATGGTCGCGGAGATGGACGCCGGCCCGATCGCCTACGAGGCCTGGTTTGAGATCGCCCCCGAGGACACCGGGTTGCGGGTCGCCGCGGCCGGGGTGATGGCGGGGCTGCCGCTGCTCGACCGGCTGCTCGACGACGCCGCAGGTAGCGGGATCCCCGCCCGCGAGCAGGGCCGCGAGGGCTGGCGCTTCTTCGGCTTCGAGGTCCCCCACGAGGGCCGGCTGCCGTGGGAGCTGGGAGCGAAGCGGGTGGCCGACCTCGTGCGGGCGGCCGACTACGCGCCCTTCGAGTCGCCCTGGGGGGCCTTCGCGACCAGCGTCGAGGGTGCCGAGGTCGAGGTGCTCCGCGCTGTGACGACGGGCGAGCCGAGCGCTGCCCGTCCGGGGACGGTCGGCCCGCCCCGGGAGGGAGCGGCGCTGGTCTCGGCAGGGGATGAGTGGGTGGCGGTCGAGCGCTGCCGCCGCGACGGTACGGCGGCCGAGCCCGCGGAGGCGCTGCCGGCCGGCGCGGTCTGTAGCTAGCCGGCGCTACTCGGCGCGCAGCTGGGCGCGCTTGATCTTGCCGCTGTTGGTCTTCGGCAGCTCGTCGGCGAACTCGACGATGCGGGGGAACTTGTAGGGCGCGGTCTCGCGCTTGCAGTGGTCCTGCAGCTCGGCGACCAGCTCCGCGCTCGGCTCGCGGTCGCGGAGGACGACGATCGCCCGGACCACGGCGCCGCGCTCGGGGTCGGGCGCCGCGACCGCGGCGGCATCGGCCACGGCCGGGTGGGAGACCAGCGCCGCCTCGACCTCGGTCGGCCCGATCCGGTAGCCGGCGGAGAGGATGATGTCGTCGCCGCGGCCCTCGAAAAAGAGGAAGCCATCCTCGTCCTCGCGGACCAGGTCGCCGGTCTGCCACCACTCGCCCTCGAACCGCTCGCCGTCGAGGTAGCGGGAGAAGAAGGTGGGGGAGGAGGCGGCGCGGAGCTGCAGTTCGCCCTCGAGGATCCGCGTCTCGATCCCCGGCAGCGGCTTGCCCATCGAGCCTTGGCGGACCGGCTCGCCGACCAGGTTCGCGGTCACCTGGCCGGTCTCGGTCTGGCCGTAGCCGTCGGCCGGCTCGATCCCCATCGCCGCCCGGAAGGCGGCGATCGTCTCGGGGTCGAGCGGCTCGCCGGCCGAGACCATCCGGCGCATCGCCGGCAGCGGCCGCAGCTGCGCCCGCTTGGCCAGCATCCGGTACTCGGTCGGCGCCTGGCAGAGCACGTTGACGCCGAGTGCCGCGGCGAACTCGAGCCGCTCTTCGGGGTCGAAGCGCCCGTCGTGGATGACCGCGGCGGCGCCGGTCAGCCAGGGGGCGATGAAGACGTTGCGGGCCGACTTCGACCACCCGGTCGCGGTCGTGCACCAGGCGAGCTCGCCGGGGCGCGAGCCGAACCAGTGGCGCGCCTGGATCTCCTGCCCGAACAGGTAGCGGTAGGGATGGACGACCCCGCGGGGCTCGCCGGTGGTGCCGGAGGTGAAGACGATCAGGGCCGGGTCCTCGGGCGACATCGGCTCGATCGCGGCCGGGGTCTCCTGCGGCAGGTCCTCGTCCAGCGCCAGGGCGACTTCGTCGAGGTCCATGGTCGCGACGCCCGCCGGCAATTCGGCCAGCAGCGCTGGCTGGCCGACGCAGAGCACCGGCTTGGAGGCGGCGACCCGGTGCTCGAGGTCGTGGCGGCGCAGCATCGTGCTGCAGGGCAGGGCGACGGCGCCCATCCGCCAGCAGGCGAGCAGGCTCAGGACCCACTCGATCCGGTTGCCGACCAGGGTCATCACCACGTCGCCCTTGCGCACCCCGCGCGCCGCGAAGGCGCCGGAGAGCCCGGCCGAGCAGGCGATCAGTTCGCCGAAGTGCCAGTCGCGCCGGTTGGCCTCGGCGTCGACGGCAACGATCCCCAGCCGCGAGGCCGGGGACCGCTCAAGCAGGTCCTCGATCAGATTCACGGCCCGGAGGTTATGTGGTCGCCATTTCAACCGGTACGCGGTTGAAATGGCGACCACCCCTGGCTACCGCAGTTCGCTGGAGCTCTTGCCGAGCAGTTGGCGGGCGACGATCAGCAGCTGGATCTGCTGGGTGCCCTCGAAGATGTCGAGGATCTTCGAGTCGCGGGCCCACTTCTCCAGCAGCTCGTTCTCACCGAGGCCGACGCTGCCGCAGAGCTCGACGCAGCCGAGCGTGACCTCGACGCAGGTGCGGCCGGCCTTGGCCTTCGCCATCGAGGCCTGCAGCGAGTTCGGCTTCGAGTTGTCGGCCATCCAGGCGGCGTGCAGGGTGAGCAGCCAGGAGGCCTCGTAGTCGGCCTCCATCTCCAGGAAGCGCGCCGCGGCGGCGTGCTGGGAGAGGGCGGGTTTGTCGTAGTCGATCTCGACCCCCGCCTCGGTCAGCCGCCGGCGGGTCTCCTCCAGCGCCGCCCGGGTCACCCCGACCGCCATCGCCGCGACCAGCGGCCGCGTGTTGTCGAAGGTTTCCATCACCCCGGCGAAGCCTTTCTCCTTCACCTCGGGGTCGCCGAGCAGCGCCTCTTTCGGCACCCGGCAGTCCTGCAGGGTGAAGTTGGCGGTGTCGGAGGCGCGGATCCCGAGCTTGTGCTCGAGCCGGTCGAGCTTCAGGCCGGGGTTGTCGCGCTCGACGATGAACGACTTGATCGCCGCCCGCCCCTTCGAGCGGTCGAGCGAGGCCCAGACGACGATCAGGTCGGCGCGGTCGCCGGAGGTGACGAAGATCTTCTCGCCGTTCAGCACGTACTCGTCGCCGTCGAGCTCGGCGGTGGTGCGGATCGCGGCCGAGTCCGAGCCGGCTTCCGGCTCGGTGATCGCCATCGCCGCCCACTTGCCGCCGTAGCGCTCGAGCTGCTCCTCGGTCGCGACCGAGGCGATCGCCGAGTTGCCGAGCCCCTGGCGCGGCATCGAGAGCAGCAGGCCGACGTCGCCCCAGCAGAGCTCGATGATCCCGAGCACGGTCGAGAGGTTGGAGCCGTTGCGGTTCTCGCCGTCCTCGGCCTTGTCCTCGCGCCGCACCCCGGCGGCGCCGGCGCCGCCGATGTCGGAGCCCTCGTTCATCCCGTCGATCAGCGAGGCGAGCATGTCGAGCTCTTTCGGGTACTCGTGCTCGGCCTCGTCGTACTTGCGCGAGATCGGCCGGAAGACCTCGGTCGCGACCTGGTTGGCCTGGCTGGCCAGCGGCTTGAACTTCTTCGGTATCTCGAGATTGATCGTCATGGTTGCCTTTCGCTCGTCGGGCGGGACCCCTAGACGAGCAGGGCGCCCTCCATCACGCCCGCGGATCGCAGGTCTCGGTACCAGCGCTCGACCGGGTGCTCCTTGACGAAGCCGTGGCCGCCGAGCAGCTGCACGCCGTCGGAGCCGATTTTCATCCCCTTGGCGCTGCACAGCTTGCGGGCGATCGCCGCCTCGCGGGCGAACTCCTCGCCGCGGTCGGCGCGCGAGGCCGCGCGGTAGGTGGCGAGCCGCATGCCGCCGACCTCGATGCCGATGTCGGAGACCGCGAAGGCGACGCCCTGGCGGTTGGAGATCGGTTCGCCGAACGCCTGGCGGTCGTTGACGTAGGGGATCACGTAGTCGAGCGCCGCCTGCGCGGTCCCGACCGCGAGCCCGCACCAGGCGATCCGCGCCCGGTTCACGCACTCGACGTAGTCCTCGGGCCGGCCCTCGCCGAGCAGCGCCGTGGCGGGCAGCCGCGCCCCCTCGATCAGGAGCCGGCCGGTGGCCGCGGGGCGCAGCCCCATCGCCGGCTCGGCTTCGACCGCGAGCCCTTTGGTCCCGGACTCGGCGACGAACAGGGTCGGGCCGATCCCCTCGGCCTCGGCGGCGATCACGAACAGCTCGCACTCGCCGGCGCGGGCGAGCAGCGACTTGGCCCCGTCGAGGACCCACTCCTCGCCGTCCCGGCGGGCCTTCGTCTCCAGGACCAGCGGGTCGAACAGGGGCCGCGGCTCGAGGATCGCCAGCGCCGCCGCGGGGACGTTCTCGCCGGTGAAGGCGGGCAGGTAGGTGGCCTCCTGCTCGGCGCTGCCCCAGAGGCCGATCGCGGTCGCGACCGCGCCGGGGGCGAGCGCCGCGTAGGCGATCCCCATGTCGCCGTGGGCGAGCGCCTCGCCGATCAGCACGCTGGTCACCGCCGACTGCTCGTGCATCACGCCGCCGAGCTCCTCGGGGACGCCGAGCATGCTGACGCCGAGCTCGTTGGTCGCGGCCAAAAGCTCCGCCGGGGTCTCGCAGGCGTCGCCGGCGGCGAGCGCCGCCGGGCGGATCTGCTCCTCGGCGAAGGCGCGACCGGCTTCCTGGAACATCTGCTGCTCGTCGTCGGGGGTGACGTCGAACAGGCCCCGGGATTTCGATTTGTGCTGGCGCGCCGGTTTGCCCAGCTGCTGGGCGGCCTTGAAGGTGCGGCCGGCGGCGGTGGCCGAGCGGAAGCCGCTCTTGGTGCCCTGGAAGAGCGCCTTCTCGACCCCCTTGCGGATGCGGATGCGGTCGAGCAGGTCCGAGCCCGCGAGCTTGTTCAGGGCTCGCAGGCCGTAGCCCATGCTGCGCTCGGCCATCCCTTTGTTCTCGGTGGTCGTGGTCACTTGATCCTCCCGTCGAGGTGTGGGGTGTTGCGCTTGCGGTCGCGCACGGTGAAGGCGATCGAGGCGTCGTCGAGCGTCTCGCTGGCGAACTCGACCCGGGCCGGCAACAGCACCGGCTTGCGGAAGCGGACGTCGACGGCGAAGGTGTCGGGCAGGCGGCTCTCGAGCGCCGCCAGGCAGCGGGCCTTGGTCCACATCCCGTGCGCGATCGCGGCCGGGAAGCCGAGCGGCTTGGCGGCGAGCGCGTGCATGTGGATCGGGTTGCGGTCGCCGGAGACGCTCGCGTAGCGGCGGCCGAGGCCGCCGTCGAGGCGCCACTCGGCGCTGGCCGGGGTCTGCTCGGGGACGGTCGGGAACGGCTCCGGTGCGCGGGTCTCCTCGCTGCCCTTGCCGCGCCGCAGGAAGGTGCTGACGCTTTCCCAGGCCGTCTCGCCGTCGCCGCCCTCGACCGCGGTGACCAGGGTGAAGGTCCTGCCCTTCGGGTGGTCCAGCAGCTTGGTCGGGCGCACCCGGATCGTCAGTTCCTCGGCGGCGGCGATCGGCCGCAGCTGGACGATCCGGTTCTCGAGGTGGACGAGGCCGACCGCCCCGAACGGGAACTCGCCGTCGGCCATCACCGCCATCTGCAGAGAAAAGGCGAGCACGTGCGGGTAGGTCGGGGGCAGCGCGTCGCGCAGGGTGAAGCCGCAGACCTTGGCGTAGGCGGCGACCTCGGCCGGGTCGGCGCTGACCCCCGCCAGCTCCAGCTCCAGCTCGGGGATCTCGCCGCCGCCGCCGGGGACGAACGGGAGCAGCGAGGCGCCGGGGATCAACGGCGCCGCGGCGCGCGCGTAGAGGAGGGGGATATTGGGGGCGCTGTCGAGGGAGAGCGTTGCCACCGTCAGGCCCCCAGCAGGCTCTGTCCGCAGACGCGGACGACGTTGCCGTTGACCCCGGTCGAGGCCGGGCTGGCGAACCAGGCGATCGTCTCGGCGACGTCGACCGGCAGCCCGCCCTGCGAGAGGCTGGAGAGGCGGCGGCCGGCTTCGCGCGGGCCGATCGGCATCGCCGCGGTCATCTTCGTCTCGATGAAGCCGGGGGCGACGGCGTTGATCGTCGCCCCGCGCTCGGCTAGCTCCGGGGCCAGCGCTTCGACCGTCCCGATCACGCCGGCCTTCGAGGCGGCGTAGTTGGTCTGGCCGTTGTTGCCGGCGATCCCGGCCATCGAGGAGACGCCGACGATCCGCCCGCCACTGGCCAGCAGGCCGGCGTCGAGCAGGGCGTCGTTGATTCGCTCCTCGCTGGAGAGGTTGATCTCCATCAGCTGGGTCCAGCGCTCCTCGGGCATCTTCGCCAGCGTCCGGTCTTTGGTCACGCCGGCGTTGTGGACGAGCACGTCGAGCCCGTCGGCGAAGCGCTCGGCGATCCGGATCGGGGCATCCTCGGCGGTGATGTCGAGGCTCAGCGAGTCGCCGTCCAGCTCGGTCATCAGGCGACCGAGGTCTTCGCCGGCCTGGGGGACGTCGAGCCCGACGACCTTGGCGCCGTCGCGGGCGAGGACGGTGGCGATCGCGGCGCCGATCCCGCGCGAGGCGCCGGTCACCAGCGCGGTCTTGCCGGCCAGCGGCTGCTCCCAGTCGAGCTCCGGCGTGGGGGAGACGGCCTCGCTGATCCGCACCACCTGGCCGGAGACGTAGGCCGAGCGGGGCGAGAGCAGGAAGCGCAGGGTCGAGCCGAGCTGGTCCTCGGCGCCGGGCGCGACCTGGACCAGCTGCGCGGTGCAGCCGCGGCCGCCGATCTCCTTGGCGAGCGAGCGGGTGAATCCCTCCAGCGCCCGCTGCGCGGTGTGGGCGCGCGTGGTCCCGGCCGCGGCCGGCGGGGCGCCGAGGACGACGACCCGGCCGGAGCGCTGCAGGCGGGGGACGGCGGGGTAGAAGAAGCGCTGCAGCTCGACCAGCTCGGTCGAGTCGGCGACCCCGGTGGCGTCGAAGACCAGCGCCTTGGCCGGGCCCTCGGCCCCGGCCCGTTCGGCCCCGATCTCGTCCAGCAACGCGGCGATCGCCTTCTGCAGGCGGCCGTCGGGGGCGGCGCCGGAGAGCACCGGGCCCGCGATTACCGGGGCGCCCGGCTTGTAGCGGTCGAGCTCGGTCGGCTGCGGCAGGCCGAGCTGCTTGGCGACGGTCGAGACGACCGGCGCGTTGACGATCTGCGAGTAGCGGTCGGACATGGTTACTTGGCACCTCCCGGACCCTCGAGGATGGCGACGACGCCCTGGCCGCCGGCGGCGCAGATGCTGATCACGCCGCGGCCGGTGCCGTCTTCGTGCAGTTGCTTGGCGAGGCCGGCGACGATCCGCCCGCCGGTCGCGGCGAACGGGTGCGCCGCCGCCAGCGAGCCGCCGTTGACGTTGAGCTTGGCGCGGTCGATCGCCCCAAGCGGTTTGTCGCGGCCGAGCTTGTCGCGGCAGAAGGACTTGTCCTCCCAGGCCGCCAGGGTGCAGAGCACCTGGGCCGCGAAGGCCTCGTGGATCTCGTAGTAGTCGAAGTCCTGCAGGGTGAGGCCGGCGCGGTCGAGCATCTTCGGCATCGCGTAGGCGGGGGCCATCAGCAGCCCTTCGCGCTTGTGGACGTGGTCGACGGCGGCGGTCTGGGCCTCGGTCAGGTAGGCGAGGACCGGCAGGTCGCGCTCTTTCGCCCACTCCTCGGAGGCGAGCAGGACGGCGGAGGCGCCGTCGGAGAGCGGCGTCGAGTTGGCCGCGGTCATCGTCCCCTCGGGGCCGCCGAAGACCGGCTTCAGCTTGCCGAGCTTCTCCAGCGAGGAGTCCGGCCGCAGGTTCTGGTCCCGGGCCAGGCCCAGGTAGGGGGTGATCAGGTCCTCGAAGAAGCCGCGGTCGTAGGCGGCGGCGAGGTTCTGGTGGCTGGCCAGCGCCAGCTCGTCCTGCTCGGCCCGGCCGATTTCCCAATCGCTGGCCATGATCGCGCAGTGCTCGCCCATCGAGAGGCCGGTGCGCGGCTCCTCGTTGCGGGGGATGTTGGGGACGATGTGCTGGGGCCGAAAGCCGGTGAGGGCGCGCAGTTTGCCGGTTGTTGAGCGCTGGCGGTTGGCCTCCAGCAGGGTCGAGCGCAGCTGCTCGTTGAGCGCGATCGGGGCGTCGGAGGTGGTGTCGGCGCCGCAGGCGATTCCGGCGTCGATCTGCCCGAGGGCGATCTTGTTGGCGACCAGGATCGTCGTCTCCAGCCCGGTCCCGCAGGCCTGCTGGACGTCGTAGGCGGGGGTCTCGGGGGCGAGCCGGGTGCTGAGCACGCTCTCGCGCGCCAGGTCACGGTCGTGCGAGTGCTTGAGCACGGCGCCGCCGGCGGCCTCGCCGAGCGTCTCGCCCTCGAGGCCGAAGCGGTCGACGAGGCCGTCGAGCGCGGCGGTCAGCATGTCCTGGTTGGAGGCGTGCGCGTAGGTGCTGTCGGAGCGGGCGAAGGGGATGCGGTTGCCCCCGACGATCGCGACGCGGCGGGTTTTCGGGTTCATGCGGGGTTCTTTCCTTTGCTTCGGGGTGGGGAGGTGCGCAGCTGGGAGCGCTGGCGCAGGCCGGGCTCGATCGTCGCGATCAGCAGCTCGGCGGCTTCGTCGGCGCTGACCGCCTCGGTCCGCAGCCACCAGCGGGCGAGCGCCTCGGCGGCGCCGAGCAGGGCGGTGGAGAGGGCCTCGATTTCGACCTTGGCCGCTGCGCGCTTGTCGCTCGGCAGCTGGGCGACCATCGAGGCGGAGACGAAGGCGAGGATGCGGCCGCGGTACTCGGCGACCCGCTCGGCGACCTCGCCGGCCTGGGGCAGGGTCTCGTCGAACAGGACCGCCCAGGCGGCGCGGTCGTTGTCGAGGAAGGAGAAGAAGGCGTGGACACCGGCCCCGAGCGCGTCGCCGGGCGATTTGGTCGCCGCGACCGCGTCGCCGACCGCTGCTTCGAGCGCGTCACCCGCCCGCTCCATGCAGGCGATGTACAGCCGCTCCTTGTTTCCGAAGTAGTTGTAGAGGAGGGGCTTGGTGACGCCGACCGCGGCCGCGATCTCGTCCATCTTCACGTCGGCGTAGCCGCGCTCGGCGAAGAGGCCGTGGGCGACTTTCAGCGTCTGCTCCATGCGGTCGTCGCGGGAGAGGCGGGTGCGAACCGATGCATCCATCGGTGCATACGTTACCCGGATATAAATTTATATGCAAGTAAGGTGGCGATTCCGCGAAATTGTTTTATACAGACTCGTATAATACAGAAGCGTATAAAGAGCTGTCCGCGCTAAAGGGCGCCGCTCCTTTATACGTAGGTGTATTATGCAAGCTGGTATGAATCGCTTTGTCAGCAATCCGTTCTACTTCGGCGCCCTTGCCCTGGACGAGGCCTTCACCGACCGGGAGCGGGAGGTGGCCGAGTTGGCCAGTGACATCCGCAACGGCCAGGACGTGGTCGTGATCGCTCGCCGCCGGCTCGGGAAGTCGTCCCTGGCTTGGAGCGCGGCCCAGGCCGTCGGTGCGGAGGGCGTGCTCGTCGCGCAGGTCGATCTGATGACCACGCCGACCAAGGAGCGGCTCGCGGCGGCCCTCGCCGGTTCGATCTTCGAGCAGATCGCCTCGCTCCTGGAGCGGGTCAAGGAGGCCGCCCTCGCTCCCTTTCGCGGCCTGCAGATCCAGCCGACCGTGACCGTCGACCCGGGGGACGGCACCTACTCGTTCAGCTTCGCGGCCGGGGAGCGGCCCGCGGACATCGACGCGACCCTGGAGCGGCTGTTCCGCCTGCCGGGGGAGCTGGCGGCGGCGCGGGGCCGTCGGGCGGCGCTGGTCATGGATGAGTTCCAGCAGGTCGTCGAGATCGACCCGCTCCTGCCCAACGTGATGCGCGCCGTCTTCCAGACCCAGCCCGAGGTGTCCCACGTCTACCTGGGGAGCAGGCGCCACGTGATGAACCGCCTGTTCAACGACGAGAACGAACCGTTTTGGCGCAGCGCCAAGACGATCGAGCTGGGGATGATCGAGCCGGCGGTCTTCGCGCCCTTCATCGGCGAGCGCTTCGGCGCCAGCGGGAAAGCGATCTCCCCCGAGGCGACCGCCGCGGTCCTCGACCATACGGAGGGGCACCCCTACGCCACCCAGCAGCTCTGCTACTTCCTCTGGGAGCGCACCGCGGCCGCTGGCGAGGCGGGCGAGCAGCAGGTGGCAAGGGCGCTGGAGGACGTGCTCCGCTCCGAGCACACCCACTTTGCCCTGCTCTGGGAGGGTCTCTCGGCCAACCAGAAACTGGTCCTGGAGGCGTTGGCCCGCGAGCCGGGGCGCCCGTTCAAAGCGGAGTACCGTCGCCGGCATGGACTCGGCCCGGCGACCAACGTCCAGCGGGCGCTGAAGGCGCTCGAGCAGCGCGAGATCGCCCTCGGCGAGAGGGGGAGCTATCGGCTGGCCGAACCCTTTCTCGCCGAATGGCTTGTCGGCTGAGCTCGGCAGCCGGGTTCGCGAAGAGCTAGAGCTCTAGCTCGGTGCCGTCGTAGAGCTTCTTGACGTGCACGGTGCCGGCGGGGGCGGCTTCGAGGCAGAGCTTGCAGAGCACGCACTCGTCGAGGTTCTCCTCGACCACGTCGACGCCCGAGTCGGTGCCTTTGAAGATGCCGACGGGGCAGACTTCCTCGAGCTTGGCGCCGAGGGCGGGGTCGGAGGCGGTGGGCTCGTCGACGGTGACGTCGATGAAGACCTTGTTCAGTTGCTCCCCCATCAGGCCGCCAGTTTCTCCTTCACCGCAGACGGGATCTCGTCGATCCGCTCGACCACGCGGATGCCGGCCGCTTCGAGGCGGGCGATCTTCTCGGTCGCGGTGTCCTCTTTGCCCTCGACGATCGTGCCGGCATGGCCGAAGGACATGCCTTTCATCTCGTCGTCGTCCATGAATTTGCCGGCCATGAAGGCGATGATCGGGAGGCGCCTGTTGTGGTCGGCGACCCATTCGGAGAGCTGGGCCTCCATGCGGCCGCCGGGCTCGGTGTAGATGACGATCGCCTGGGTCTCCTCGTCGGCCTCGAAGTAGGGCATCAGCTCGGCGTAGGTGGAGCCGATGATCGCGTCGCCGCCGATCGAGACCGCGGTCGAGACGCCGAGGCCGGCCTGGGTCAGCGAGGAGGAGATCTCGGTGGTCATCCCGCCCGAGCGGCTCATCACGCCGACCGGGCCGGGCGCGTAGGCCTTGGCCGCGTCGCGGGCCGGGCCGCCGATCCCGCCCATCTTGCAGACGTCGGGGACGATCAGGCCGAGGCAGTTGGGGCCGATGATCCGGGCGCCCTCGATGTTCGCCAGCTCGACCATCTGGGCGACGTCGCCGCGCGGGATCCGCTCGGTGACGACGACGACCAGCTTGATCCCGTTGAGGATCGCCTCGAAGACGGCGTCCTTGGTGAAGGCGGGGGGGACGGTGACGACCGAGCCGTCGATCGGGCCGCCGTGGTGCTCGACCGCCTGCTTGACGGTGTCGAAGACCGGCACGCCGTGGACGTCGCGGCCCTTGCGGCCGGGGGTGACGCCGCCGACGATCTTCGAGCCGTAGTCGAGGCACTCGCGGGTCAGGTTGACCGCCTCGCGGCCGGTGATCCCCTGGACGATGAAGGTGGTGTCGCGGTCGAGCAGGATGCTCATGCGGCCGCCCCGTTTCCCTGGATCTTGGCGACGGCGCGCCCGGCGGCCTCCCACATCGAGACCGAGCGGTCGCAGTACTCGACCCCGTAGCGCTCGAGGATCTTGAAGCCCTCCTCCTCCCAGGCGCCGGGGATGCGGAAGATCGCGATCGTCTCGCCCGGGTCCTTTTCGAGCTCCAGGCAGGCCTTGATCACGCCGCGGGCGACGATGTCGACGCGGGTGTTGGAGACGATCGACATCATCACCGCGATTTTCTCGACGCCGTCCTTTTCCAGCACCTCCTTGGCCAGGCCGCAGGCCTTGGCGACCGACGGGTTGCCGCCGATCTCCGAGTAGTTGGCCGGCTTGCCGTTCTGGCTGCGCACCGCGTCCGTCAAAGTCAGCGAGCCGCCGCCGGCGCCGATCACGAGCCCGAGGTTGCCGGTGAAGCCGTGGTCCTTGCCCTGGATCACGCCGCGGTGGTCGGCGGCGTCGATCGCGGCGACGTTGCGCTCGAACTCGGAAGGCTCGTAGGTCTCGCGGGTGTCGTCCTCGGCGATCGCGAGCTCCTCGCGCAGCAGCTTCTTCTGCCGGCCGACCGCCTCGTTCTCCATCTCCATGTGGGCGTCGAGGGCGACGAAGCTGCCGTCGGTCAGCTCGGCCAGGGGGTTGATCTCGGCCAGGGTCATGTCGTTCTCGCGGAACAGCCGCGCCAGGCGGGCGAGCACCGGCGTCGCCCGGTTCAGCTGCGAGCCGGTCACCCCGGTCGCGGCGACGACCTGCTTGGCCTCGAAGTCGGGGATTGGGAAGAGGTTGGAGACGTGGCCTTTGCCGACGTGGTCGGGGTGCTCCTCGGCGACCTGCTCGATGTCGATCCCGCCCATGTCGCTGAACAGCATCAGCGGTTTCTTCGCGGTCCCGTCCCAGACGACCCCGGCGTAGTACTCCTGCTTGACCTCGGCTTTGGGATCGACCAGCACGCCGCGTGGCATGTGGCCGTTGATTTCGAGCTTCAGGATCTCCTCGGCGTGGGCGGCCGCCTCCTCGGGCGTGTCGGCGAACTTGACGCCGCCGGCCTTCATCCGGCCGCCGCTCAGCACCTGCGACTTGATCACGACCGGGCCCCCGATCTCCTCGGCGACCTTGCGCGCCTCCTCAGCGCTCGTGCAGAAGCCGTACTTGGTGACGGGGATACCCGCCAGCTCGACGATCTTCCTTGCCTCGTACTCGTAGAACCTCATCCGCGGCCGGGGACCCTATCCGAATTGTCGGAACCCCTCGTTTTCGGGGCGTGGCGGAGGGTGGGGTGACCCTTCCCCGAAGACCGTCGCGCAGCTTGGCGAGCGCCGGAGGTGCAGGCGAGCCCCTCTTGAGCCTTCGTGGAAGGGTCACCCCACCCTCCCTACGAACCGCAGTGGGGGTCCGACAATTAGGACAACGCCTCCCGGAGCTTCTTTCAAGCTTCCGTCCCTCGGAAGCTCTGCCGAAACGACTGCTGCCGCCCGACCAGCGGAAGTTTGCTCACCTCGGGAGCGGCGCGCAGCTTCGTTGGGAGGACGGGCGACCCCTCCCACAGAGGCTCAGGTGGCGCTCATTGGCGCCTACGGGGTTCGATCAGCTGCGCGACGGTCTCTGGGGGAGGGGTCCCCCGTCCTCCAAGCCAAACTCCTCGGCGACCCGAGGCGGGCGATTACCCGAAAGGCGGGTGGTAGAAGTCGGGGACCGGCTTCATCGCGAAGTTCGCGGTCTTCTGTTTGCCGATGATCGCGCGGGCGGCGCCTTTCTTGTTGCGGCCGTACTCGGTGTCGAATTTGCCGCGGAAGATGCCGTTCTTGTCGGCTTTGACGGTGCGGGCGGTTTTCCACTTGCCTTTGATCTGCAGCTGGATCTTCACCTTGCCGGGCCTGCTGGTCGGGGTCCGGCCCCAGAACTCGAACTTCTTGCCGGGGTAGGCGACGAAGGGGAAGCGGAAGGCCTTGAGGAAGGGCTTCGGTTTGTCCTCCTCAAGCGAGGCGCCGCGGAAGTAGAGGCCCGACTCGAGCGATTCGGAATACGGTTCGTTCGGGTTGTGGACGTCGTCGCGGAGGCTGAACCAGAAGAAGTTCTGGACGCCGGCGCTCCAGGCGGTGTGCAGGGCCTCGGCGACCCAGCGGGTCTCGATCCGCATCGGCAGGCCGCCCGGGTCGGGCGGGTTGGAGTCCCAGGAGAACTCGGTCACCCAGAGCGGGGTGCGCTTGTAGACGCTGTTGATCCGGTTCGCCTTGTCGGCGGCCTTGATCAGCGTCTGCAGCTTCGGCAGGTCGCCGATCTGGACGTCATTGGGGCCGCCTTCGTGACGCGGGCCGCCGGTCGAGTAGGGCTGCATCGCGAAGATGTCGAAGTTGACGCCGCCGCCGCAGTCGCCGGGGAGCGGCTTCGGCTTCTTGTTCGAGCCGGTCATGCAGAGCAGCGCCTTGGCGAACTGGATCGGGCCGATCGTGTATTTCGGGACCGCGATCGGGCCGAGGCCGGCGAGCAGCACGAGCGCGTTCGGTTCGGCCGTTTTCACCCCGGCGTAGGTGGCGTTGATCAGGGCGCGGTAGAGCTCCGGCGAGACCAGGTTGCCGTTGGTTTCGAACTGGGGCAGGAAGAACAGCGAGAGGTTCGGCTCGTTCAGCCCCTGGAAGTATTTGACCGCGGGGATCCCGGCGGTGCGGCCGCTGTAGCGCTCGGCCGCGGCCTGGGCGAAGGGGCGCAGTTTTGCCGGGTCGGGGTCGCAGATCGCGCCGGCCAGCGACTGCGGGGTCGTGCAGCGCTGGGCCCACTGCGGGGCGCCGTCGAACTGCAGGACCGGGGTGAGGCCGGCGGCGACGGCGGCGCGGACCGCGTCGTCGCTTTCGCCCCAGTTGTACTCGGGGTCGGCCGGGTTCGCCGGGTTCCAGGTGGTCGGTTCGGTCCGCGGCGCGACGCCGCCCCAGTAGAGCTGGATGCGGACCAGCTGCGTGCCCGCTTCCTTGGTCCGCTGGAAGCTCAGCGGGTTGGTGCTGTAGAGGTTGGTGATGCCGGTGACCAGGGCCCGGCCCTCGGCCCGCGGCGCGTTCGCGCCGAGGCCCGCCAGCGCGGTTACCGCAAGCAGCACGGCAAGGACCAGATGCAGCCGGCCGCGCCGCGCCGGCGTCGTTGCGATGGCGTTCACCGTGAAGGGGTGGGAGGGGGGTCGGAGTCGCGTTTGCGCCAGGCGTAGCCGATCCCCCAGGCGAGCGCCGCGACGATCACCAGCGGCAGCAGCAGGCCGACACCGCCGTCGGAGCCACCGGTCGCGGCGCTGGCGATCTCGCCGACAGCGCCGGAGCCGCCCGGGCCGTCGCCATTGGAGGCCGGGGTCACGAGGGCGTTGTCCTCCGTGTTGACCGAGGTGTCTTCGCCGGGCTTGTCTTTGCCGTTGCCCTTGTCGCCGCTCTGGTCTTTGCCGTTGCCGGCCTGCTGGCCGATCGGATGCTGCTCTTGCTCGTACTCGGCGACGACGTCCGGCGGTGCGGTTTCGGCCGCGACTTCGGCCGCTTCGCGCCCTTCCTGGCCACCCGCCTGCTCGAGCTTCTCGGTGTTCTCGGCGCCGAGCGTTTTGCCGGGCCGGACCGGCTTGTCGCCGGCGCCCTTGGTGCTTTTTTCGCCGCCCCCGCTGGGCACGCCCTCGGTGTACTGGTTGACCGCCGAGTTGCCGTCGGGGATGAAGTATTCGGCGCCGGCCGCCGCGGGCAGCGCCAGCAGGGCCACGCTGGTGACCAGGGCAAGGAGGATGGTGGTGGCCTTCTTCATCGGGGGGGGTCTGAGTCGCCTGCCTGGGTGGGGCGCCGCCTGCCGGCGTCCGACTCACGCTCGTAGCATAGAACCGCATGGAGGCGACTTCGATGCGGACCCGCCCGCGACAGACGGATTTCGCCAGCCGGATCTCGTGGGACGCGGTGGTCACCTGGGTCCTCGGCTTCGGCCTCGTCGCCTATCTCGGCTTCGAAGGCGGCGGCTTCGATCCGCTGATCCACGACCAGGTCGGGATCGGGATCTGGTGGGTGCTGGCGATCGGCGTCCTGGTCGGAGCGCTGCCGCGGGTCGGGCCGAGCCGACTCGCTCTGCTGGCGCTCGGGCTCCTCGCCGGCTTCGTGATCTGGACCGCGCTGAGCCTGATCTGGACCGAGAGCAGCGAGCGCACCGGCGCCGACCTGGCGCGCCTGCTCGGCTACCTCGGCGTCTTCTCGCTGATCCTCTTCGTCAAGGCCCCCCGCGAACCGCAACGGCTCGTCTCGGCCGTGGGCGCGGCGATCGCCTTGATCGCGATGCTGGCCCTGCTCTCGCGCCTGCACCCGGCCTGGTTTCCCTCCGCCGACCAGACCGCCGCCTTCCTCGAGGACAGCCGCGAACGGCTCTCCTATCCGCTCAACTACTGGAACGCGCTGGGGGCGCTGATCGCGGTCGGCCTGCCCCTGCTCCTGCACATCTCCGCCACGGCGAAGACGATCGCCGTGCGGGCGCTGGCCGCCGCGGCGATGCCGGGGATGATGCTGGCGATCTTCTTCACGCTCTCGCGCGGCAGCATCGTCGCCGCCTTCCTCGCGATCCTGATCTTCCTCGCGGTGAGCGACGACCGCGTGCCGAAGCTGATCACCCTGGCGATCACCGGGGCGGGCGGGGCGATCCTGATCGCGATGGCCAGCCAGCGCGAAGAGCTGCGGCACGGCCTCACCAACACCGATATCGCCCGCGACCAGGGCAACGAGGTGCTGCTGATCGCGCTCGTCCTCTGCGCGGCGATCGCCCTCGTCCACGCCGGGATCTCGAAGCTGCTGATCGACGGCAAGCGGCCCGAGTGGACGAAGCCGAGCCCGCAGTTCTCGCTGGCCGCGCTGGGCGCCCTCGTGGTCGTCCTGCTGATCGCCTTCTTCGCCGCCAACGGCCCCAGCCGGGTCTCCAACGGGATCGACGAATTCAAGGGCGGCGACCAGGCCGGGACCGGGACCGGCCGGCTCAACAGCTTCGCCGGCGAGAGCCGCTACGACCTCTGGCAGTCGGCGGTCGACGAGAACGCGACCAAGCCGCTGACCGGGACCGGCGCCGGCACCTTCGTCTACTGGTGGGACCGCGACGCGGCCGGGGCCGAGGCGGTCCAGGACGCGCACTCGGTCTACCTGCAGACGCTGGGGGAGCTCGGGATCATCGGCCTGCTGCTCTACCTCGGCTTCGTCGCCGTCGTGCTCGGGGCGGGGACGGTGCTGGCGGTGCGGGCCGGCCCAGGCCTGCGCTCGGTCCTGGCGGCGGCGCTCGCTGGCTGCTTTGCCTTCTTCCTCGCCGCCGCGGTCGACTGGGCCTGGCAGATGCCGGTGCTGCCGGTGGCGGTGCTGATGCTGGCCGCGGTCCTGGTCATGGCGACGCCCTCGCTGCCCGGGGCGGACGGGGTGCTGCGGCGCTGGCCGGCGCGGATCGCGCTCGCCCTCGGCGCCCTGGTGGCAATTGTCGCGATCGCGGTGCCGCTGGCCTCGACCAGCCTGATCCGCGACAGCGAGGCTGCGGTCCGCGAAGGCGACCTCGAACAAGCGTTGGCCGACGCCCGCAGCGCCGAGAACGTCGAGCCCGGGGCGGCGACCCCGCGCCTGCAGCAGGCGCTCGTCCTGGAGCTGCAGGGCAACCTTCCGGCGGCCGCCGATGCGGCAGTCGCGGCAACCGAACGGGAGTCGACCAACTGGCGCACCTGGCTGGTGCTCTCAAGAGTCGAAGCCGAGCGCGGGAACGCGGAGGCGGCGCTCGCCGCATACCGTAAGGCGAAGTCGCTGAACCCGCTCTCGCCCCTCTTCGACCGTTGAGCATCTGGCCAAAATCCCGATATTGCTTAGCTCTGATGCTGGCGATTGCGCTACCGTTCGGCGCCGCTGGCTGTGGCGACACGGTGATCGATTCCAGCAAAGCCGAGGACACCATCCAGGCGAGTCTTGAAAAATCACTGGGCGGCGAGATAAAAGCCGTCAGCTGTCCCACCGACCAGAAGGTCGTTCCGGATACGACCTTCGAGTGCACCGTCGTCTTCCCTGGCGGCGACAAGGAAATCGTGACCTTGAAGATCAGAAACAGCGACGCCGACGTCTCGATCGTCGGCCTCGGCAAACAGAAATAAGAGAGAGGCGAATGAGCGACCTGACCACCGCCCCCGCGTTGACCACACACGCCAAATTGCTGCAGTGGGTGGGCGAGATCGCCGCCCTGACGCAGCCGGACTCCGTCTACTGGTGTGACGGCTCGGCCGAGGAGTACGACCGCCTCGCCCAGGTCCTGATCGACGCCGGCACCTTCGAGAAGCTCTCCGACGCCAAGCGCCCGAACTCTTATCTCGCCCTCTCCGACCCCGCCGACGTCGCCCGGGTCGAAGACCGCACCTTCATCTGCTCCGAGCGCGAGGAGGACGCGGGCCCGACCAACAACTGGCGCGCCCCGGCCGAGATGCGCGCGGAGCTGAACGGCTTTTTCAAGGGCTGCATGGTCGGCCGCACGATGTACGTGGTGCCCTTCTCGATGGGCCCGGTCGGCTCGGAGATCTCCGAGATCGGCGTGCAGCTGACCGACAGCGCCTACGTCGCGACCAACATGCGGATCATGACCCGGATGGGCAAGGACGCGCTCGACGTGCTCGGCACCGACGGCCAGTTCGTCCCCTGCGTGCACTCGGTCGGGATGCCGCTGACCGAGGGCGTCGAAGACGTGCCCTGGCCCTGCAACGGCGACAACAAGTACATCGTCCACTACCCGGAGACGCGCGAAATCTGGTCCTTCGGCTCCGGCTACGGCGGCAACGCCCTGCTCGGCAAGAAGTGCTTCGCGCTGCGGATCGCCTCGGCGATGGCCCGCGACGAGGGCTGGCTGGCCGAGCACATGCTGATCCTCAAACTGACCTCGCCCGAGGGCGCCTCGAAGTTCATCGGCGGCGCCTTCCCCTCGGCCTGCGGCAAGACCAACCTGGCGATGCTGGTCCCGACCCTGCCGGGCTGGAAGGTCGAGACGGTCGGCGACGACATCGCCTGGATGAAGTTCGGCGAGGACGGCCGCCTCTACGCGGTCAACCCCGAGGCCGGCTTCTTCGGCGTCGCGCCGAACACCAGCCACAAGACCAACCCGAACGCGATGGACACGATCGAGCGCAACTCGATCTTCACCAACTGCGCGAAGACCGACGACGGCGACATCTGGTGGGAGGGGATGACCGGCGCCCCGCCGGACCACGTGATCGACTGGCATGGCAACGACTGGACGCCGGACTCCGACACGCCCGCCGCCCACCCGAACGCCCGCTTCACGACGCCGGCGGCCCAGTGCCCGTCGATCGCTCCCGAGTGGGAGGACCCGGCCGGGGTGCCGATCGACGCCTTCCTCTTCGGCGGCCGTCGCGCCACCGTGGTGCCGCTGGTCCAGGAAGCGTTCGACTGGGAGCACGCCGTGTTCATGGGGGCGACGATGTCCTCGGAGACGACCGCGGCGGCGGCCGGCGCGGTCGGCCAGCTGCGCTTCGACCCGATGGCGATGCTGCCGTTCTGCGGCTACAACATGGGCGACTACTTCGCCCACTGGCTGAAAGTCGGCCAGAAGGAGGGCGTGCAGCTGCCGCGCGTCTTCTACGTCAACTGGTTCCGCAAAGATGCTGAGGGTAAGTTCCTCTGGCCCGGGTTCGGCGAGAACAGCCGCGTGCTCGAGTGGGTCTTCCGTCGCTGCGACGGCGAGGCCGAGGCGGTCGAGACCCCGATCGGCCTGCTCCCCGCCGAGGGCGAGATCAACACCGAGGGGCTGGAGATCTCGGCCGCGGCGATGGCCGACCTGCTCTCGGTCGACACCGAGCTGGTCAAGCAGCAGCTGCCGCAGCTGCAGGAGCACCTCGCCAAGTTCGGCGACAAACTGCCGGCCGAGATCTCGGCCCAGCTCGAGGCGCTGGAAGCGCGCCTCGGCTAGCCGCTTTTCACGAGTCCGCACTTAGGGTCGCTATCCGACCCTAACCGCGGACTCGTCGTCAACCGGCGGGATCGATTTCGAGTATCGCCACGCGCGGGCCGACCTCGAACGAGGTCGCGCCCGCGCTCAGCTGCAGCGGTTCGCGGGCGCCGTCGAGCCGCGCCAGGCGCACTGTCTCCGGCGGGTTGGCGAAGCTGACCTGCAGCGGCGCCGAGCGCGGCGCCAGCGGCGCTCTCGCGTCCGCGTCCCAGACGCTGGTCGCCCGCCACAGCGCCAGGTAGAAGCGGCCGTCGCGCTTCTGCAGGAGCAGGCTCCGCAGCGCCTCGGTGTCGCCGCCGAGCGCGAAGTCGAGCCGGCCGGGGGTGAAGCCGGGGCCCGGGTCCTCCAGCGCGCCGATCAGGTTGCGGACGGCGATGAAGGCCGGCTTCGGCGAGAGGTCCTCGCGCAGCAGGCCGAAGTTCCACTCCGGTTCGTCGCCGCCGCGGTCGGGGAACTCGTCGATCAGCTCGTAGGGGAAGGTGCGCACGATCCCGTTCGCGTAGTAGTCGAGGTAGATCCGCGGCAGGTAGACGGCCGCCGCCGCCTCGGAGACCGGGCGCTGCCCCGTATGCGCGCGCAAGGCGTTGTGGTACCCGCTCTCCGTCGCCATCACCGGCTTCGAGCCGGAGGTGCGGGCGGCGGCGGTCAGCCAGGTCTGGAGGATCCACTCGGGCGGGTCGCCGTCGGGGTAGGAGTGGATGTTGCCGTAGTCGAGCCAGCGCGAGAGATCGGTGACCTCGAGCCCGTCCTTCAGCTGGCCGACCGACGGCCCGACCAGCGGCAGCTCGGTGGTGGCGGCGGTGCGGCGCAGGGTCCTGTACAGGGCGCGCTGGTAGCGGTCCAGCCGCTCCCGCCAGCGCGGGTCGCCGCTGAGGTCGTACTCGTTCGGCCCCTCGGCGGCACTGACCGAACCGCGCAGCCGGGTGGCGAGGATCCCGACCAGCTTGCGCATCCCGCGCCGGCCGTTGCGCGGGTCGCCGATGATCAGCTGGGAGTCGATTCCCGCCGCGGCCAGCTGGTTCAGCATCCGGTACTGGTCGGGGCGGTTGGGGACGAGGTTCTCGCGCACGTGGTGGACCCCGAGTTCGACCAGCCGCCGCTTGATCGTCGGGAAGCGCAGGTGGTAGGCGGTGTTCGTGTAGTAGGTGTGGGTGTTGATCCCGGTCGAGCGGACGAAGGCCTGCGCCTGGCGGGCGCGGACGCCGCTGGGGTCGCCGGGGGCCGTCGAGCCAGCCGAGTCGCCGGCGCCGCAGCCGAGCAGGGCCAGCGAGAGCGTCAGCAGGGCGAGCGCCCGCGGGCGGGGGAGGGACGCGAGCATCCCCCTCAAGCTAGCGGGGGGCGGTCGTGGGGAGGAGGAGCTAGGAGGTCTTGCTGGCTTCGCCGAGCGCGACCGCCGGGCCGCCGCTGGGGCTGACGACGCGGACCCGAACCTGGTTGGAGGGCTTGGCCCGGTCGGCGATCACGCGGATCTTCGAGTCGCCGGTGCCGCCGAGCAGGCGCAGGCTCTTCTTGAAGCGGCCGTTCTTCGCGGTCTTGCCCTTGGCGACGGTCTTCCACTTGCCCTTCTTCCAGCGCTGGACCTTGATCTTCCGCGGCTTGCCTTCGGTCCCGCCCATCTTGCCTTCGACCACGACCGGGTTGCCGCTTTCGACCTTCGGCTCGTCGACCCAGACTTTGATCGTGTCCAGCGGCTCGCCGGTGCCGCCGAGCCGCAGGATCACGACCTGGGCGCCGACGTTGACCGAGAGGGCCTCGCCGCCGGGGAGCTTGCGCAGCGGCTGCGAGGAGGTCGTGGGGGCGAATTCTTCGGCCCCGTCGACGCCACCCGGGAAGCTGATCTTGACCGCGCCGGAGGGGGCGCTGAGCGACTGCAGGCTCTTGTTGTTCCAGATGCTGGTGGAGCGCCAGAGGGCGAGGTAGTAGCTGCCGTCGCTCTTCTGCAGCAGCAGCTGGCGCAGTTCGGTCTGGTCGCCGGAGACGGTGTAGTCGAGCTTGCCCGGGGTGAAGCCGGCGCCCTTGTCCGAGCAGATCGAGATCAGGTTCTGCAGGGCGGTGTAGGCCGGCTTCGGCGAGAGGTCGTTGCGCAGCAGTCCGAAGTTCGACTCGGCCTCGCGCTTGGAGGAGTCGGGGAACTCGTCGAGCAGCTCGTAGGAGAAGGTGCGAACGACGCCGCGGCGGTAGTACTCGAGAAAGAGGCGGGGAAGGTAGACGGCCTCGGCGGCCTCGGAGGTGGGACGGTGACCGCCGCTGTAGCTGAGCGCGTTGTGGTAGCCGGTCTCGGTCGACATCACCGGCTTGGAGGCCGACATCCGGGTCGCCCATTTGAAGTGGTTGGAGAGGTTCCACTCGGGCGGCTCGGCGTTCGGGTAGGAGTGCAGGTTGCCGTAGTCCATGTAGCCGGAGAGGTCGGAGGCGACGCTGTCGGTGTTGCCGAGCGAGGGGCCGATCACCGGGATGCCGGCCAGCGACGGGGTCGCCTTGACCTTCTGCCAGAGTTCGGCCTGGTAGGGGGCGAGGGTGCTCATCCAGTTGGTGCCCCAGGCGGTCAGGTCCCACTCGTTGGGACCCTCGAGCGCGTCGATCGTTCCCGGCATGCCGGCGGCGATCGAGACCAGCTTCGAGAGGCCCTGGCTGCCGTCGCGCGGGTCACCGAGGATCAGGGTGGACTTGACCCCCTGCGCGGCCAGCGAGTTCAGCATCTTGTACTGGTCGCTGCGGTTGGTGACGAGGTTCTCGCGGATGTGGCGGACGCCGAGTTCCTTCAGGCGCTGGGTGATGGTCCCGAAATCCCGGTAGTACTTGGTGTCGCTGTAGTAGGTGTGGGTGTTGACGCCGATCGAGTCGACGAAGGAGTCGGCCGAGCGGGCCGGCACGGGGGCGGCGCCGGCGCTGGCCGGGAGGGCGAGCGCGAGGACTGCGGCGATAGCGAGGAGGAGCTTGCGAGGGGAGCGATCCATGCCGGATCACTCGGCCGCCCCCCTCGCCTGCAAGAGCGTTTCTCAGCGTCTCTGGACGCTTATCTGATCGGCCCCGTAGCGGGCCTTGCAGAGCTTCAGGCCTCGTAGGAGGCGGCGAGCTCCGGGTCCTTCTCGGCCAGCATCTCCGCCAGCTCGACCATCACCTTGCACTGCTTCCAGGTGGCGTCGTCCTGCATCTTGCCGTCGATCATGTGGACGCCGCGGCCGTCGGGGATCGCCGCGATCACTTTCTTCGCGAACTTGACCTCGTCCGGCGGCGGGCTGAACACCTTCTTGGCGATCCCGATCTGGACCGGGTGCAGCGACCAGGCGCCGACGCAGCCCATCAGGAAGGCGGCGCGGAACTGGGTCTCGCAGCCGGCCGTGTCCTTGATGTCGCCGAAGGGGCCGTAGAAGGGGAGGATGCCGGCGGCCGCGCAGGCGTCGACCATGCGGGCGATCGAGTAGTGCCAGAGGTCCTGCTGGGCGCTGACCCGGTCGGCCTCGGGGTTCTCCGGGTCGGCCGGGTCCTCCATCACCCGGTAGCCGGGGTGGCCGCCGCCGACCCGGGTGGTCTTCATCCGCCGCGAGGCGGCGAGGTCGGCGGGGCCGAAGCTCATGCCCTGCATGCGCGGGCTGGCGTTGGCGATCTCCTCGAGGTTGACCACGCCCTGCGCGGTCTCGAGGATCGCGTGGATCAGGATCGGGCGCTCGAGCTTGGCCTTCGCCTCGAGCTGGGCGAGCAGGCGGTCGACGTAGTGGATGTCCCAGGCGCCCTCGACCTTCGGGACCATCACGACCTCGAGTTTGTCGCCGATCTCGGTGACGATCTCGGTCAGGTCGTCCAGCACCCAGGGGCTCTCCAGCGAGTTGACCCGCGTCCACAGCGCGGTGGCGCCGAAGTCCGACTCGCGCGCCGCTTTGATCAGCCCCGCCCGGGCCGCCTCCTTGCGGTCGACCGGGATCGCGTCCTCGAGGTTGCCGAGCAGGATGTCGGTCTGCTTGGCGATGTCGCCCGCCTTGGCGACCATCTTCTCGTTCGAGAAATCGAGGAAGTGGATCATCCGCGACGGCTTCACCGGGATCTCGCGGAGCGGCTCCGGCGCTCCGATCGCCAGCGGGTTGAAGAAATCTCTTGGGGCTCTCAAGGCGTCTCCTCGCGTGGTTTAGGTCGAGGGGAATCTATTCAAAGGGAGGGGAGGGGCGGCGCGCGGCGAACTCCTCGCCGATGGCCTCTGAGGCGCGTGACAGCACCGAGGACTGGGTCCTCTCCCCGGCCGCGCGACCGCGCAGCTTCGCCGAGATCGAAGCCCGGGTCGAGCTGGCGGTGGAAACGGCACGGAGCTCGGAAGCGGCGGTCGCCGAGGTCGGCGCGGCGGCGATCGAGGCCGCCGAGCAGGCCCGCCATGCGGCCGAGCTGGCCGATCGCGCGGCGCGGGCCGCGGAGGCGGCGACGATGCGGGCGGCGCGCGCTCCCTCGGCGCCGCAGTTGGAACCCGCGGCGCGGGCCGAAGCGGCCGCGCCGGGCGCTGCCGAAGAAGAGTGGCTGCTCCGCTTCACCCACCGGGCCGAACGGCTCAGCGCCCGCCTCGTCCGCCTGCAGCACGTCTAGTTCTCGCGAATAGAGTGTCCGATATGGAACGGACCCAGGTCGGCATCATCGGCGCCGGCCCCGCCGGACTGGTTCTGGCAATGCTGCTGGGGCGCGAGGGAGTGGAGTGCAAGATCCTCGAGGCGCGCGACCGCGGGTACGTCGAGAGCCGAATCCGCGCCGGTCTGCTCGAGCAGGGAACCGTCGATCTGCTCGCCGAGCTCGAAGTCGACGAGCGGCTGCGGAGCCAGGGCTTCCGCCATTCCTCGTTCGAGGTCCGCTTCGGCGGCGAGCGCCACCACATCCCGATGTCTGAGCTCGCCGGCGGGGCCAGCGCCTGGATGTACGGCCAGCAGGAAATGGTCAAGGACCTGA
>Ga0081539_10002610_pt1 | contig 24708 bp, 22 predicted proteins | sample TabmetS4T2R2_FD_71023 | JGI IMG/M metagenome (GOLD analysis project Ga0081539, IMG submission 71023) | Tabebuia heterophylla rhizosphere microbial communities from the University of Puerto Rico - S4T2R2 | ecosystem: Host-associated > Plants > Roots > Rhizosphere ...
CGGCCCGTCGACGTCGAGCGCGCGCCGCAGGCACGGCAGCAGCTCGCCCGCCGAGCTCGGCCGGAACCCGGCGATCCCGAACGACTCCGCGTAGGCCACGAAGTCGGGGTTCCCGAACTCCACGCCGAACGGCCGCCCGAACTCGTTGCGCTGCTTCCAGTCGATCAGCCCGTAGCCGTCGTCGCGCCAGACGACGACCGTGACGTTCGCGCCGATCCGCTTCGCCGTCTCGAGCTCCTGGCTGTTCATCAGGAACCCGCCGTCGCCGCACAGCGCCACGACCTTCCGGTCCGGATGGACGAGCTTGGCCGCCACCGCGCCGGGCAACGAGATTCCCATCGCCGCGAACCCGTTCGAGATGATCACCGTGTTCGGCTCGTATGCCTGGTACAGCCGAGCGATCCAGACCTTGTGCGCGCCGACGTCGGACACGACGATGTCCTCCGGGCCGAGCGCCGCCCGCAGGTCCGCGATCGCGCGCTGGGGCGTGATCCGCGGCGCGTCGTCGCCGAGGCCGGCCCCGGCGCTCCCCGACAGCTCCTCGAGCAGTGCCATGCGGAGATCGGCATGGACGAGGGTCTCGCGCGCCTCGTGGCGCTCCCCGGCGTCGCGGCCGCTGATCCCACGCGGCTGGACCGCGGCCAGCAGGCGCTGGAGCGTTCCGTCGATGTCGCCGACGAGCTCGACCTCGGGCCGGTACTGCGCGTCGACCTCCGATGGCTGCGTGTCGATGTGGACGATCCGCTTCCTGCCGTCGGGATTCCAGCGGGCCGGAGCGTACTCCACGAGGTCGTACCCGACGCAGACGACCAGGTCGGCCCGATCGAACCCGCTCAGCACGTGGTCGCGCGCCTGGAGCCCAACGGCCATGAGCGACAGGTGCGAGCGATCGTCGATCGCGCCCTTGCCCATGAACGTCACCGCGACCGGGACGTGGAGCCCGCGGGCGAACGCTCGGAGCGCACCGGACGCGTTCCGCCTGAGGACGCCGTTCCCGGCGAGCACGAGCGGTCGCTCGGAGCCCGCGATCAGATCGGCCGCGTGGGCGATCGCCTCGTCGGTCGGCTCGGGGAAGTAGGTCCGGCCTGGCGTTAGGGGTCGCGCTTCGGCCGGGACCGGGGCCGCCGCCAGGTTCTCGGGCAGCTCGATGTGGGTCGGCCCCGGCTTCTCGAGGACCGCGACCCGGAAGGCCTTCCGGACGATTTCGGGGATCGCCTCGACCCGCTCGACCCGGGTGTTCCATTTCGTCACCGGCTCGACCATCTGGACGATGTCGACGACCTGGTGGGCCTCCTTGTGGAGCTTGTCGGACCCGGCCTGGCCGGTGATCGCCACCATCGGCGCTCGATCGAGATAGGCGTCGGCGACCCCGGTGACCAGGTTCGTAGCGCCCGGCCCGAGCGTCGCCATCGCGACCGCGGCGCGCCCGGTCAGCCGGCCGTACACGTCGGCCATGAACGCGGCGCCCTGCTCGTGGCGGGTCGTGATGTGCCGGGGCGTGCCCTTCCGCCCGGCACGCGCCGCGGCGCCGAGCGCATCCAGGACGTCCATCGTCTCTTCACCCGGGACCGAGAAGACGTACTCGCAGTCCTCGGCGGCGAGGCACTCCACGAGGAGCTGTGCGGCGCTACGTTCGGCGGGCATGACCGCCGGAGGGTATCAGCCGGCGGTACGCGCCCCGATTCGGCGATCAGTCCGGCAGCTGGGGGCCAGCCGGTCCGTCGCCGACGAGGGCGATCTCGTGGATCTCCATCCGGAACGCATCGTAGCGATCCGAGATCGATGGCCAGATCGGCGCATCAAGCGGGATGCCCTCGGGCAACCCGCTCCAGGTCGAGGCGAACGCGATCTCGACCGAGCCGCCCAGCACGCGCCGCCCGACGTAGGCCTCGACGGCCTCCTCCGGCAATTCGGGCAAGCGCGTCCGGAGATCGCCTTGGATATCGGCGTCCAGGCCGCGCGCGACCGTCCCGGCAGTGAGCCGCAGCAGGGATGGCTCATCAGCGCTCCGGACCATCAGGGCCGCGCCGAGCTCGTAGTAGTCGACGCGGTCGAACCGTGCGCCGTGATCACGACCGTCCAGGGTCCGCGGCACCGCGAGATCGCCGCCGTACGCCGCAAGGGCGAGATCGACCGAGTCCCAGACCGTCACCGCGGCAACGTCGTGCGCCTCGCCCTCGGCCGGCCGAACCCCCACGACGAATCGAGCGAGGCCCGGTGCCTGCCTGGCGACCGGAGCGTAGGAACGGCGGAACGAATCGGTGACGGCGTGGAGGTCCCCCGGGCCGATGCGTCCGCTGACGACGCGAAGGATCAACGGTCCCCTCATCCTCGGTCGCCGGCCTCCCCGACCCGGCGATCGATCGTGACGACTGGCCCGCCCGGAGGGATTCGAACCCCCGACCTACTGATCCGAAGTCAGTCGCTCTGATCCACTGAGCTACGGGCGGACGGCCGCGATCATACCGCGGCCCGCGAACATGCCCGAGCGAGGCGACCGAACGCGGCGCCCAATCCTGAGGACGTGCCCAGGAGAGCGCTGCGATGCCGCCAGCGGCGGTGCGCAAGTGCACCAGATCGCACGAAACCGAACAGCACCGCTCCGCACGATGCCTCAAGATCGCGCCAACGGAAGAGCGAGGTGGCGGGACGGGGGTCTCCGCGGCACGGGCCCCTGTTGAGCGGTCGCCCGGTTCGTGCCGACTGCCAGTGGCGAGACCGACCTCGCGGCCGGAAGGGAGAGCGCGCGCATGCTCCGTCGTCTCGTGGCCGCCGCCGGCGCCACGGCCCTGATCGCCCTGCTGGGAGCGAACATCGCCTTCGCCGGCGAGGTCACCGGCAATGGCAAGAGCCTCAAGGTCGAAGACAGCAAGTGGGGCACCGGCCTGCACGGTCGATCCAATTGCGCCTTCTCGGGACAGGAGGACCTCCAGTACCAGGACGAGAACGGGGATCCGCTCGACGAGTTCCACAAGGGTGATCCCGCTCACGCGCAGTCCTGGGGCCAGATCCCGAAGGGGGACCGGGACTTCCTGGCGACGATCGGGCTGCATCCTGGCCAGGCCTGCAATCCCACGATCGGCGAACCAGGCCCGTAGCCGGTCCCGCCATCGATGACGGCCCGTCCCGCGAGGGCGGGCCGTTCCCGTTGTCGGGCAGGGTTGCGGCGGCCGTCGGGCGGTGCTACACATGCGCGGTGCCCCACCGTCGCCCCCGGCGGCCGGACCATGCGCGACCCATCCCCACGACCCGGTCCGGCTCGCCGTTCCTGACACCTCTTGCCCTCGCGCCCGTCTCGGCGCGCCGTCGGCGGACGCTCCCGATCGGTCGCCGCTGGGTCGCTGCGCTCGTCGGCGGCACCACCCTTGCCCTGTCCCTGCCGATCGCGATCGGCTCGTGGACCGGCAGCTCGGCCGTCCTGGATCCGATCGCGGGCGGCGTCGCCGGAGCGGTCTCCGACCCCGAGCCGCCTGCCCGCCCGTCGGCCCAGCCGGTGGCTCCGATCCGAACGATCCCCGCGTACGCCCGGGAGACCGACGCAGATGGGCCGAGGACGATTGCCGATCGACATCCGGCGCCGATCGCATCCCTGACCGGCTACCGCTGGCCGATCACCGAGGGCCGAATCTCGCTCCCGTTCAAGGAGATACCCGGCGGCTCGCGGACGAGGAACGGTAAGCGATTCCACGATGGGGTCGACATGGCCTCGTTCTGCGGCGCCCGGATCGGCGCGGCACACGCCGGGGTCGTCCTCGCCGCCGGGCGCCACTTCGACGATCAGCTCGGCTGGCTCGGCGACCTCCGGCCGTACTACCGCCACCTCGATCAGCGCCGGGCGTGGGGCACGCTGCCGATCGTCGTCGTCATCGATGACGGGAACGGCTACCGCTCGGTGTACGCCCACTTCCGGGACATCCGGGTCCGGGTCGGTCAGCGCGTCCGGGCCGGCCAGCTCATCGGCTTCGAGGGAGCGACGGGCCATGCCTCGGGCTGCCATCTCCACTACGGGCTCTTCAGCCCCTACGAGACGAAGCGGTTCGGCGTTCGCGAGGATCTCCGCCGGAACCTCCGGCTGCCGTCGTGGGAGATCGCCCGGATCGATCCGCTGCTCGTCCTGCCCCGCGGCGACGTGGCGCTGAAGACGCGCCAGATCGCGAAGGCGGTCGCGGCCTCGAAGGCCGATCGCCAGTAGCCCAACGAGGCGCCACCGCGTGGCCGCCTCCGTCGTCGGGCGGGTCCCTCCCGGGTGCACATTTCTCCTTCCAGCGAACACGAAACTAGCCATGTCGCAGGTTCCAGACCGCTGGCGGCCCGTTGGGAACGCGGATTCTGGGCCTAAACCCCGAATTCGGTGCGGAGGTTCAGCCGATCTGCGGCCGAGGGGGCCGATTCCAGTCGAACTTGTTCACTGAGGCGAGAAAGCCGTCATCGGGAACGCGCGGCACGGCCGGATCGATCGCACGCGCAACGCGCCGAGGCCCGCGCGGATCAGCGTTGGCGGCGATACCGCCTCGCGATCAGCGCGTACGCGGGCAACCGGCTGAGCGACCGGGCGAGCGACAGCGCCGAGCCGTCCCGGCCCTCCACCGCGAGCAGCGAGTCGGTCGCCGTCGCGTCGGCCGGTCGGGCGTCGACGACCGCGAGATCGATCGCCACACGCCCCGGCTCGGCCGCCCCGAGGGAGGCGATCTCGGTGTCCGGCCGGGCGCCCGCCTCGTACTCGAGCCGGAGCTCCGCCTCGGATCGCCAGCGCGGCCGCCGGAGGAGGACCGCCCGCCAGGTGTCGGCGACCTCGGGCGTGACCCGTCCGTCGCCGGGCTCCGGCGCGGCCGTAACGTCCTCGCCGCGCGCCCAGCGGGCCGCCCGGTGGAGCAGGGCGTACTCGTCCAGGTCGGCGTAGGCCGACAGCGACTCGGCCGGCGAGCCATCGCCGAAGATCGCCCGGATCGACGGCCCGAACGCCTCGGCCAGATCCAGGTCGATCGCCCGCACCGTCCGGTGGAAGTACACCTGCTGGTAGAGGAACAGGCGCGAGGTCAGGAACTGCTCGAGCGAGCCGAGCCCGGGCTCGAACAGGGTGAGCCCGCGCTCGCCGATGAACGCATACCGACGGAGCCGCTCCACGTCGACCTCGATCGCCACGCCCGTCATCCACGCGTCGCGCCGGACATAGTCGAGGTTGTCGACCGTGAACACGCCCGACAGGAGCGGCTGGATCCAGCGCAGCCAATGGGGCATCCCGGGATCGACGAGCGCGGGCTTCGACACGAGGAACGAGACCCAGCGGGGATCGACCCATTCGTCGCGGGAGAAGGCGTCGCGCTCCGGCACACGCCCGGGGGCTCGCCGCAGACCGGCGATCAGCTCGCCCAGCTCACGCTCGATGATCAGCTGCGAGAGGTCCTCGTGGGTCAGCGCCTTGCCCCCCGGGCGGCGGTCGTCCGAGGGCGCGGGAAACGCCGCCAGGACCTGGTCGTCGAAGAAGTGGGCGAAGGGTCCGTGACCGACGTCGTGGAGGAGCCCCGCGACTCGGAGGGTCTCGACCACGAGCCCCTCGGACGGCGGCGTCGTGCCGGCCCTCGTCAAGGTCGAGGCGAGGGATGGATACAGCGCCCGCGCCCACACTCCGGCCTCGTGCATCACGCCAAGCCCGTGGGTGAAGCGCGAGTGCTCGGCCGTCGGGAACACCCAGCGGGCGCTCTGGAGCTGGCTGATCCGGCGCATCCGCTGGAGCCACGCCGTGTCCAGGAGGTCCTCCTCCGCGACGTCCTCCCGATCGAGCCCAAGGGCGTCGGATTCGTCGCGCGTCAGGCGTTTCGTCAGCTCGACGTAGCCGTGGATCGGATCGCTGATCAGGTTGACCGCGCTGAACGGATGGCGGGCCATCAGCGCGCGGCCACGGGGTATCGATCCGCGGCGCGACGGAGGCGCGCGGCCACCTCCTCGCGGAGCGAGTCCGGGGAGAGCACCTCCACGTCGTCGCCCCAGCCCAGGATCCAGATCCGGATCTCGATCGGACCGGCGACGGTCGCCTCCCAGCGGAGCGAGCCGTCGGCCTCCTCGTCGACCCGCTCGGTCGGGTGCCAGCGGGCCTCGCGGACCCGGCTCGCGACGGCCGGCGCGAAGCGCAGGACGACCTCGATCGGCTCCTGGTCGGCGATGATGTCCCACGCCCGCTCGAACATCCCGTCGATCTCGGCGCCGGGCGCCTCGAACCCGTCCGGTGTCAGCGACACGTCGCGGATCCGCTCGATCTTGAATGTCCGCATCCCGTTCCGGGTCTCGTCCCACCCGATCAGGTACAGCGCGTGGGTCTGGAGCGACGGCTCGATGAGGTACGGCCGGACCCGCGCGGTCCGCGGCGCGGCTTCCGGGGCGTAGGGCGCCGGCGCGTAGTCGAGCGACACGACCCGCCGCTCTGCCCAGGCCTGGGTGAGCAGCCGGACATGGCGGTTGAAGGTGTCGTCGGTCGGCCGGCGCGAGAGGTCGTCGAGCGTCCGATCGACGTGCTCGCGGAGCGCCGTTGGCAGCACGGCACCCAGCTTCTCGAACGACGAGGCGAGGTCCGGATCGTACTTGTCGGCGTAGCGGACCATCAGCCGCGCGGACAGGACGACGGCCATCGCCTCGCTCCGGGTCAGCTTCAGCGGCGGCAGGAACGCGTCCGCCTCGACCCCCCACCGGCCGCCCTCGGACCAGAGGGGCATGCCGAGCTCGCCCTCGATCGAGCGAAGGTCGCGGTAGACCGTCCGGACCGAGGAGTCGACCCGTCGGGCGATCTCCCCCGGCTTCATCCCATCCGGGTGGGCATTCAGCAGGCCCAGGATCCGGGTCATCCGGGCGAGCCGATCCCGCTTGGCCGAGCCGCGCTCTTCGTCGCTGTCCATCGCTTCCATGATCGCCCGCGCGGGCGGCCCTTGCCGGGGTGCACCGCCGAGCCGCTCCTACGGCGCAGGCGCCCCGATGTCGATGGCCGCGCCGCGCTCGGTCGCCGTCAGATCGACCCGGACCGTCGCTTGGAGCGCCCCCGCTTGGATCTCGGCCGCGTCGCCGTTCACGCTGCCCGCGATCCGCCCGATCTGGCCATCGAGGAAGACCCAGTAGTCGAGCTGGCCGCGCCAGTGGGCCAGGTCGGCTCCGCCGACGAGCCACTCGACCTGGGGGAAAGCCGCACGGAACGACGGGCCGTCGATCGCGATGCGGCACTGGCGTGCCTGGGCGCCCTCGATCAGCCCGACCCCGAGGGTCGAGGCGGCCGCCCGCGCGTCGGGTGTCAGCGCGGCCTTGAACGCGGTGAGGTCGAGCGAGATGGCCCCGAGCGACGCCGACGTGGAACGCGCCCAGCCCGCGAACGGCTCGCGAACCCAGGCGTCCGACCCGATTTCGGCGGCGCCGGCGAGCCCGAGCTCGCGTGTCGTCGCGACGTAGGCCAGCCAGCGGACGTCCGCCGCATCGCGCTCGCCGGTGATGTCGATCGTTCCGATCGAGCGCCCGTCGAGGGTGCCCTGGAAATGCACATTGAGGCGGGCCGACGGTCCGATCCCCAGCGGGCCATCACAGGCGGGCGGGTCGTGATCGATGTCGGTCGGCCCGAAGCGCGACGATGTCGCGGCCCGATCCCGGAGCGCGAGCTCGTTGCCGAACGCCACCGCTGCGAACACCAGGCCGGTCGAGACCGCGAGGAGCGAGGCCAGGGCGATCCCGCGGACGAGCCGGCGACGCCGCATCGCGGCCTCGCCGAGCCGGCGGCGGGCGATCCCGAACCCGGTGAACAGGCACGTTCCCAGCAGCCCCAGCACCCACGGATAGGCCGTCTCGACGGAGGGCAGGAGGGTCTGCACACCGCGCGCGCCGAGCTGGCCGGTGACGTCCGCTATCGACGGCACGAGGACGAGGAGCGACCCGGCCGCGAGCCAGATCATGGCCGCGAAGGCCCGGTTGCCACGGGCGACCGGCGGCCAGGCGACGCCCGCCAGCGCGACGGCGGCCGGCATCAGGGCGGCGACCCCAACGGCCACGTCGACGGGTCCACCCGGCCGATAGGCGACGAGCACGAGCGCCGCGGCAACGATCCAGCAGGCCGCCAGGGCGACCCCGATCAGGCGCAGCTCGAACGTCCGGACGCGCACGGCGGGCAGTCTAGCCGCCGGCCGTCAGGACGCCCTTGCGATGTGCCAGGACGGCGTTGCCCGGGCGGGCCAGCCGGTGGCGCTCGATCGGCTCTTCGGACCCACGTCCGTCGTTGCCTCTCGGCAAACGCCGCAAGTACCGGGCCGCCCCTGACCGATGGGTCATCGTTCCGACAGGAAGCCAGATCGAACATCCCGCTAACCCCACCGGAGCGATCCGGTGGATGGCCAGCCGGACGGACGATCGGGCGTCCACTCCCGGGACCGTCACCGGCGACTTCCAGACCAGAGGGACAGGACGGAACGTGAACCATGGCAGGCCGGGCGCGCCGAGGGGCTCAGGGTCGGGGGCGATCATCGCGCGCCGGCTCATGGCCGGTGCTCGCGGCGGCCTCCGCGGTCGAGTCTGGATCGGTCATCGCCACCACGAGACCGGCGCCCAGCCCGGAGCCGAGCTCGGAGCTGCCCACTCGGTCGACCTATCGCAGCCTGATCATCCGGGGGCTGGAGCCTGACGAGGCGGCGAATCTCACCGCCTGGCTGGCCGGCATCAACGTCGGCGACTCGCACTGGACCCTTCGCCAGATCAACCAGCTCCTGTTCCTCCGCGAGATGAACCGAGCAGGCCACTTCAAGGAGACGACCGACCTCCTCCACTGAACTCATCCCGCCCCGCGGATCAGCGGGCCGGCCAAACCGACTCTCCCGTCACGATGGCGCTCCCTCCTCCCGCCATCGCGACTTCCTCCCCCGAAGCGGCGCCTCACCTCCTCCAGGCGCCGCTTCGGGGTTTCCGGCCCGAAGCGGGCGACCGGCCGCCTCGCTAGCATCGACCGATGCCCGGACCCCTCGTGTCGCTCCTCAGCGACTTCGGCAGCCGCGACCCGAGCGCCGCGATCATGCGCGGCGTCGTGCTGGGCATCGCCCCAGACGCCCGGATCGTCGACATCAGCCACGACGTCCGGAAGTTCGCGATCCGCGACGGGGCGCTCCTCCTGTGGTGCGCCCTGCGGTACCTGCCGGTCGGGTTCCATGTCGCGGTGGTCGACCCGGGCGTCGGGACGGCGCGCCTGCCGATCGCGATCTCGACGGGTCGCGGTGACGTGCTGATCGGCCCGGACAACGGGCTCCTGGTCGCGGCCGCACGGAAGCTGGATGGCATCCGCGCCGTCCACGAGCTGAGGGATCCCCGCTACCGGCTGCCCGTCATCAGCACGAGCTTCCACGGCCGGGACATCTTCGCGCCCGCCGCGGCGCACCTGGCCACGGGCGTCGCGGTCGAGGATCTCGGCCCGGGCGTGGATCCATCGACGCTCGTCCCATCGCCCATCCGCGACCCCGTCGTTGGCGAGGGCGTCCTTCACTCGGCCATCGTCTACGTCGACACGTTCGGCAACGTGAAGCTGGCGGGCCTCCGCTCGGACCTGGAGGCGGCGCTCGGTCCGCTGAAGGCCGGGGATCCGCTCCGGATCGACGTGGCCGACAGACCAGCGATCGCGACGACCTGGCGGTCCACCTTCGGCGACGTCCCGCCCGGCGAGACGCTCGTCTACGAGGACTCGTACGGGCGGATCTGCCTGGCTGCGCGCGAGGCCGACGCCGCCGACGAACACGCGCTCGTGGAAGATCTCGAGGTGCGCATCGAGCGCCGCTGACGGGCGTCGCGCAGCCGATCGTTTACACTCCGCGCTCGTTCGGTTCGTCCATCGAGGTTCTGCTCATGCGTCGCGCACTGTCCCTCTCGATCCTCGCCCTGTCGACCTTCGCGTTCGCGGCCTGTTCGGGCGGTGGCGCGGGAGCCTCCCCGAGCGGCGCGTCGCCGTCGATCGCCGCATCACCATCGGCCGCGGCATCGCCGAGCGTCGCGGCGAGTCCGTCCGTGGACGCGTGCGCGAAAGACAGCCTGACCCTGGAGGCCGCCGGCAAGCTGACGATCGGCACGGACAACCCGGCCTACCCGCCCTATTACGACATCCCGGATGCCGGCGCGACGGCGCCCTGGGAGCTCGGCGACCCGACGGATGGGAAGGGCTTCGAGAGCGCCTTCGCCTACGCCCTCGCCGCGAAGCTCGGGTTCGAGGAGGCGGACGTCGTCTGGACCGTGGTTCCGTTCGACAACTCGTTCGCTCCCGGCGACAAGCCGTTCGACATCGACATCAACCAGGTCTCGTACACGGCCGAGCGGGCGCAGGCGGTCGACATGAGCGACGGCTACTACACGCTCAACCAGTCCGTCGTCGCGCTCAAGGTGAACGGGCTCGCCTCGGTCACCTCGATCGCCGCGATGAAGGACTTCAAGTTCGGTGCCCAGATCGGGACGACCAGCCTCGACACAATCAACACCGTGATCAAGCCGACGGCCGCGGCCAAGGTCTACACGACGAACGACGAGGCGATCGCCGGCCTGAAGGCCAAGCAGATCGACGGTCTCGTCGTCGACCTGCCGACGGCGTTCTACATCACCGCAGCGCAGGTCGAGAACTCGGTGATCGTTGGCCAGTTCCCGGCCCCCACGAGCGGCGACGCGGAGCACTTCAGCGTCGTCCTGCCGAAGGGCAGCGCGCTGACCGCCTGCGTCAACAGCGCGATCGGCGCGATGAAGAGCGACGGCAGCCTGGAGGCCATCACGCAGGAGTGGCTGTCCGACAAGGCGAGCGCGCCGGTCCTCCAGCCGTAGACCAGGCCGCTCGGCGGCCCGACCGATGAGTCAGCTCGGAGGCCCGCTCGACACCGGTGATCTGATCGCCGGGCGGGCGGGCCTTCGTCCGCGCCGTTCCCGTCGGCGGATTCCGCCGAAGGAGGCGGTCCGCTCGAGCCTGATCGCGCTCGTCAGCTCGGTCGTCGTCCTGGGCGGGCTGGCCGTCGTCGTCACGAGCTCGCCGAACTGGCCGGACGTCCAGCACGCGTTCTTCGACGGCGAGATCTTCGCCTACTCCCTGCCCAAGGTCGTCGAGGCGTTCGGAACCAACGTCGCCCTGTTCCTGATCGCCGAGGTCCTCATCCTCGTCCTCGGTCTCGTGCTGGCCGTCCTGCGCGGCCTTCCCGGCCCGGTGTTCTTCCCGCTCCGGCTCCTCGCCACGGTCTTCGTCGACTTCTTCCGGGCCGTGCCCGGGCTGCTGGTCATCGCCCTGCTCGGGTTCGGCATCCCCGGCCTCGGGCTCGCGGGCGTTCCGAACGATACGTTCTTCTGGGCGGTCGTGGCCCTGACCCTGGTGTACTCGGCGTACGTGTCCGAGGTCTACCGGGCCGGGATCGAATCGATCCACTGGAGCCAGGAGGCGGCCGCCCGCTCGCTCGGGCTGAGCCGGCTCCAGGCCCTCCGGTACGTGATCGTCCCGCAGGCGGTCCGGCGGGTCATCCCGCCGCTGCTCAACGACTTCATCGGCCTCCAGAAGGACACGGTGCTCGTCTCGACCCTCGGGGTCGTCGAGATCTTCCGCGAGTCCTCGATCATCAAGGCCGCGAAGTTCAACTTCACGCCTTACCTCGCGGTCGCCCTCGTCTTCGTCGTGATCACGATCCCGATGGCGCGGCTCGTCGACTGGCTCGTCGCTCGCGAGCGATCCGGCCGGGCGGCGGCGGGATGACCGGACCGGTGATCGCGCCGGACCCGGGCTCCCGTCCGGGCCCCGCCCTCGCGATCGAGGGGCTGCACAAGTCGTTCGGCGATCTCGAGGTCCTGAAGGGAATCGATCTCGAGCTAGCGCGTCACGAGGTCGTCTGCCTGATCGGTGCCTCGGGGAGTGGCAAGTCGACGCTCCTGCGCTGCGTGAACCTCCTCGAGCCCGTCGACGCGGGCCGGATCGTCGTGGAGGGCGACGAAATCACGGCAAAGGGCGTCGACGTCAACCGCATCCGCCGCCGGATCGGGATCGTGTTCCAGGCGTTCAACCTCTTCCCGCACATGTCGGTGCTCGACAACGTGACGCTCGCGCCGCGCAAGGTGCTGGGGCTCGCGCCGCCGGAGGCGACCGCCCGGGCCACCGAGCTCCTCGAGCGGATCGGCCTCGCCGACAAGCGGGCGGACTACCCGGACCGGCTGTCCGGCGGCCAGCAGCAGCGGGTCGCGATCGCCCGGGCGCTCGCGATGCAGCCGGATATCCTGCTGCTCGACGAGATCACGAGCGCCCTCGACCCGGAGCTGGTGGCAGAGGTGCTGGCGGTGATCCGCGAACTTGCAGCGACCGGCATGACGATGCTCATCGCGACCCACGAGATGGGCTTCGCTCGGGACGTCGCGAGCCGGGTCGGCTTCCTGCACGGCGGCCGGATCCTCGAGATCGCGCCGCCGGCCGAGATGTTCGCGGCGCCGCGCGAGGCGAGGACGCAGCAGTTCCTCCAGCGGGTGATCGACGCGGGCCGGCTGTAGTTCGACCAGCGTCGGCGCCGGCTCAGGGCGCCGGGATCGCCCCGCTCGGGTAGACCGCCTCGCCCGAGTCCTCGTCGATGACCAGGCCGGGCAACAGGAGGAGCGTCCAGCCGATTTTCACGAGTCCGGGCTTGTACGACGCTGATTCGGGGTCGAGCGACGGGTAGGTCGACCGGTTCCAGAACGCGATGCTGCGGGCGGTCGTGCCGTACGCGTTCGCGATCGAGCCGAGGCTGTCTCCCGCCTTGACCGTGTAGACGAAGAACGTGGGGGCCGGCGTGGGCGTCGGTGGGACGAACGACGGGGTGGGGGTCGGCCCGATCGGGACCGGGAGCGTCGGGCTCGGCGTCGCGGCGGCGCCAGCGACCGGCGGGCCGCCGGTGCCTCGGGTCCCGGCGGGAAGGCACGCAGCAGCCGCCACGGCGAGGACGGCGAACAGGAGACCCAGGCGAGTGTCGGGTGCGCGCATCGTCCGCGTGGGACGCCTCGCTGCGGTTGCCCGTTACGAGGCGGCCGGCACGTCCGGCGCGGTGCCCGAGCGCGAGCCGCGAGAGCGGCCATCGCCGCGCATGGGCCGCACCGCGGTCGGGCCGGGGCGCAAGGGCACGACCGCGTCCGCTCCCGGCCGCTCGCTCGGGTCGATCACGTCGATCGGAGTCGGCTCCTTGAACGCGAAGTCGCTCGCGATCGCGAGTCCCTCGTCGGCGGTGGCGATGAGGCCCGGTCCCGTCCGCTTCGCGACGAAGCAGGCGCGGTCGGCCGCAAGGAGGATCGCCTCTGCCGTCAGCCCGTCACGCGGATACGTGGCGACGCCGATCGAAGCGCTCACCGCGAGCTCCGCGTCAGCCCAACGCGACCCCGGCCCGCCGAGGGCGTGGACGGCCGCGCGTACCCGCTCGGCCACCCCGAGCGCGGCCGGGGAGTCCGCTCCGGGCAAGAGAACGGCGAACTCGTCGCCGCCGTATCGGAACACCCGGTCGGTGTCTCGGCCGGCAGCCTCGATCGCCCGCGAGATCTCCGACAGCAGCCGGTCTCCCGCTGGGTGCCCGAGCGCGTCGTTCACCGACTTGAAGTTGTCGAGGTCGAGCATGATCAGGCTGAAGCCCTCGGGCCCGGCGGCGCTCCGGGCAAGCCAGTCCTGGAACGTGCCGTGGTTCAGGAGCGCCGTCAGGTCGTCAGTCTGGGCCCGGATCTCGACCTCGCGATGGATCTCCGCGTTGTGGAGCGCGATCGAGACCTGCGCCGCGAACAGCTTGACGAGCTCGAACTCCTCCTCGCTGTAGACGACGTCGGTGCCGAGACGCTCGAGGGTCAGCACGCCGGTCGCGCCATCGCGACCGCGAAGCGGCACGCAGATCAGGCTGCCGTCCATGGCGCCGTGCTCCCGGAACTGGAGGACCCGCGGATCGCTCCGCTCGTCGCGGACCAGCGCTGGCTCGTTGCGGGCGACGACCCAGGTCGCGAGGCCCTCTTCGCCGGGCAGCCACGGCTCGAGGTACTCGACCGCGTGGACACCCTTGGCGGTGAGTGGCCGGAGGAGACCGCTCGTCCGGTCGAGGAGCTCGATCGAGAGGTTGTCGTAGCCCACGAGCTCGGACAGCCGCTCGGCGACCTGGTCGAGGATCGCCCGCGGATCGAGCGTGGTCAGGATCGACTCGGTGACCTGGAGGAGCGCCTTTCGGTTCGCCAGCTGCCGCTCGAGCGCATCGGACTGGGCGCGGAGGAGCCCGGTGGCGTCGGCGTTCGCGAAGGCCTGGGCGGCGAAGCTGGCATAGATCACCAGGAGGCGCAGGTCATCGTCGCGGAACTGGTGGAGCCCCAGCTTCGAGAGGACGAGGACGCCGAGGACCTGGTCCTCGTAGAGCATGGGAGCGAGGAGCATCGACTCGTCGAGGTCCTCCTCCGTTCCGGGGATCGTGTTCGCTCGGGGATCCTTGCCCGCGTCCGGAAGGTTCTGCGCGAGCCGATGCTCGGCCACCCAGCCGGTGATCCCCTCGCCGAACTTCACCTGGAGCTGCTCCGGCGTCTCGTCGATGTATTCGCCGACCTGACCCTGCATGGCGACCGGGATCAGGTCGTCGCCGCGCAGCCGATAGACCCGGACGTTGTGGTAGTCGATGAGCTGGCGGAGCTCGGTCGCGATCGAGATGCCGATCTCGCGCTCGTCGCCGAGTCGCGACAGCCGGGCGCCGAGCTGCTGGATCGACTGGAGCTGGGCGGCCCAGGTCGCCATCTTCTCGAAGTTCTGGGCGTTCTTGATCGCGACCGACGCCTGCTCGGCGAGGACCGCCATCGTCCCGAGCTCCTCGCTCGTCCAGGCGTGCGGGACGTCGTGGTAGACGTTCAGCAGCCCCAGCAGCTCCTCGCCGTCGAACAGAGGCGCGGTGCATAGCGTGTCGAACCCCTCCTGGACGACGGCGGCGCGGACGTCGCCGGCGCGCGGATCGTCACGGTAGTGGGTCGCGAACAGCGGCTGGCGGCTCGCGGCGGCCAGCGACGGCAGCGACCGAGCCGGGAAGTCGACCACGGCCTGGAGATACGCCCCGGACAGCCCACGGCTGACCTCGGCGGTTGCCCGTCCGTCCGGGCCACGCAGGAACACCGCGGCGCGATCCCCGTTGAACAGGACCATCGCGTGGTCCACGAGACCGGCAAGGATCCGGTCCAGGTCCAGCCGGCTTCCGATGTCCGACGCGACCCGCCGCAGGGCGTCGGCACGGTGGAGCTGGTAGGCAACGTCGTCGGCGCGCCGCGCGGCCTCGACCGTGGCAGCGATCAGCCCGCCGAGCTCGACGAGAACGTCCGGATCGAGCGCCGACGGGTCACCCGCCGGATCGGCCAGGATCCGGAGGGCGCCCCACGGCCCGCCCGAGCCGACGATCGCGACCGCGACCTCGCGCAGCCCGCTCGGGACGTCGGCGAACCCACCGAAGCCGTCCCCGTCGACCGGCTCGAGCTGGCCGGCCACGGCCCGATCGAGGGCGAGGCCCAGGGCGCCGAACGTCTGCGGCAGCTCGGGCAGGCGCGTCGACGGCGCGGAGGCGCGCGGCACGAACCGGTCATGGCGCAGCTCGTAGATCGCGACCGATGGGAAGCCGCCGCGCTGGCGGATGACCCCGGCGGCCTCGCGCAGGACCTCGTCCATCGTCTCCGGATCGGCGGCGATCCTGCCCAGGGCCGCGATCGCCGCGATGTCCGCCCGGCGGCGCATCCGCTCGCGCTCGGATCCGTGCGAGGCGACCTCGGCCGCACGCTCGTGCGCGCCGGCCGAACGACGCCCGGCGGCAGCGCCGAACCCGCCGCCGGTGGCCAGGTCCGGCGCGTTCTCGGCGTTCGCGAGGAACCGCTGGAGGTCCCCGAGCCGGTAGCGCCGATCGCCGCGTGGGTTGATCCGGTAGTAGCGCAGGCGGCCCGCATCGCTCCACGCCCGGACCGTGTTCGGGTGGACGCCCAGCAGCCTGGCGGCCTTGGTGACCGACAGGGTCGCATCGATCGGACGGGTCGGAAGCGGGCTCGGCAACGGGCGGCTCATGGAGGAAATGTCAAGTCGACGGCCGGAGCCTACCAATCTCACACTTCTTGCCAACAGGACGAACGTACTACTGGCCCCGTTCGGGCCGGATTTGCGGTGACACGACGCGCCTCCCGACGTCTAGGCTCCGCGGACGATGACCGCCCGACCCGCGACGCCACCGCATCCGCGCGAAGCTGCCGCCGCGTTCCGCCTCGGTGAGGTCAGCGGCCCGGTCGTGGTCTCGGCCCGGGGCACCCTGGGCCGCATCTGGCGGCTTCCGACGACCACGGGCGCATGGGCCCTGAAAGAGATCTTCGATCCGGGACCGAGCGGGCCGGCCGATGCGCTCCGCGACGCGGCATTCCAGGAGCGTGCCCTCGCCGGCGGGATTCCGATGCCGCGTCCCGTGCCCGCGCTCGACGGGAGCGTGCTGGTGACGGTCGGGCCGCCGGACGATCGCCGGGCGGTCCGGGTCTACAGCTGGGTCGAGCTGCGCGGTCGCGACGCCGTGCCGCCGCTCGCGACGGTCGGCGCGATCCTGGGCCGGCTCCATGCGCTGGCGCCGGCGGACGAGCGCCCGATCCATCCGTGGTATGTCCGGGCGCCCGAGCCGGGCGTCTGGCCGGACCTCATCGGTCGCGCCAGGGCGGCCGGCGCGGCGTGGAGCGGGGCGCTCGAGCGCGTCGTCCCGATCCTCCTCCAGACGGTCGCTGCAGCGGGCTCGGCTCGTTCCCGGGCGGGACCGCTCGTGACATGCCACCTCGACTACAACCCGGAGAACGTCCTCGTCGACGCGGCGGGCGAGGTGTGCGTCGTCGATTGGGAGAACAGCGGCCCGGGCGACCCGGAGCAGGAGCTCGCCTCGGCGGTGGCCGAGTTCGTCCGCGAGCCGTCGGACGCGGCCCGCTTCCTCGCGGCCTACCGCGACGCGGGCGGACCGGCACGGCTGGTCGATCGAGGGTCGTTCGCGATGACGTTCGTCGTGCAGGCGAATCTCGTCGCCGCCTATGCCCGGAGCGCCCTCGAGGCATCGGATCCGGAGGACGCCGGCCGGGCCGCGTTCTGGGTCGAGGACATCGCCGCGAATGCCTTCACCCTCGAGCGGGTCGATCGCTGGCTCGCGGCGGCGAGCTCCGCCGGGATCGCCGGCTGACCCGCGCTTGGCCGGCGCTCAGCGCTGGCGCGGACGATCCACCGGCGGGTTCGTGAAGCGGACATAGAGCGTCGTCGCGACGATCGCGACCGCGGCGACCGCGATGACGCCCAGCAGCGCGAGCCCGGGCGCCCCGACGAGCCCCGGGCCCTGGCCGTCGCTGCGCGGGTCGCCACCCGTCACCGGCGTCGGCTCGGCCGATGCGGCGAGCGCGACCGGGACCAGTCCCGACAGGGCCGGAATCGCCTGGACGACCGCCGGCAGGACCGCCGTGATCGCGGCCCACGCCAGCGCCCCGGCGAGGAGGATCACGCCGCCGCCGAGGAGCATCGCCGCGAGACGCGTCCGGTCTGCGTCACCGCCGGCCAGGATGCGCATTGCCTCGTCCGGCTCGAGGACCGTCAGGATCAGCGGGCGGCCACGCCCCGAGGTCAGCTCGGCGGCCGGCACGGTGCCGGTCGGCTCCGCGACCGGCGCCGCTGGGTCACCACGCCCATTGGTGGCGTGGGTGCGCCGGCCCGTGGGGACCGGATAGCCCACGACGATCGCGTGCTCCACGGCCGAGACCTGCTCGATCCGGGCTCGGACCGGTGTCCGCGGGTCCATCGTGGACGGAACCCGATCCGGCAGGTCCGCGGCCGTGCCGACAGACTCGCGCGGAACGACGACGAGCCCGTCGCCGAGCGAGCCCACGTCGACGCCGATCGTGTCGAGGCCCTCGTTGATCGTGAACGGCACGGACTGGCGGTGGTCCTCGAACGCGGTCCAGCGACGCCCGGCCCGCGACTCGAGCCGTGTCCGACGGAACACGAGCGGCCGATGGGCCTCGTCCTCGAACTCATCGTCGGCGTCGATCCGGCCCGACACCCGCACGTAGCGGCGCTGACCCGCGGCCGCGATCGCGTTCGCCTCGGCGACGCTGACCGCCGGCGTCGTCGACAGGAGCCGGGCGATCCGATAGGCCGCCCCGAAGGTCCGGAGGACCAGCCCGCCGAGGACGAGGGCAAGCACGCCCGCGGCACCGAGGATCAGGGGAGTCACGGCCGCGATCATAGCCCGCGCCCGGGACAGGGCAGCTCGGAACCACAAGACATGGAAGGGCCCGAAGGAACCTACTCGAGACGTGGGCGTTGAGGCGATCGCTGCCGTTAGTCTCGCTCGGCCCCTCCGGGCTGACCGGAACGCTACCGGTCTGGGGCGTGCCGGGTCAACGGTGGTTGTCCACGAATGTGGCGCCGATCCGGTGGGTTGTCCACGGACGATCCCCAGCCGGCGTGGTCTCGCGCGGTCGGCCCCTGCCGGCGCTCAGCTCGGGGCCGGCCGGCCCGTCACCGGGTCGATCGCCGACACCAGGCCCGCGAAGCTCGTCAGGACGAGGCGGCCCCCGACCAGCGCCACGTCCGCCACGACATCGCTGTGGGCGATCCGCCAGCCGACGGTGCCATCCCCCTCGATCGCGAACGTCTCGATCTCCGACTGGACGAGCACATGGGCCAGCCGCGGCGAGCCCAGGACCGCCAGCACCGGCGACGCCGACCGGTGCGTCCAGCGCACGGCTCCGGTGCGCGCCTCGAGCCCGTACGTGTGGAAGCCGTACTTCACGACGAGGAGCCCGGCATCGTCCCACAGGAGCGCGGCCGGGTCGTCGCTGATCGTCGATGCGAGCCGGACGGACCAGGCGCCGCCCGGACCGTCGATCCGGAGCTCGGCGCGGCACAGCTCCTCGAAGGCGGGTGAGACGATCGCGCCGAGGTCCTCGAGCGTCCCGCCGGCCTCGCTCAGCGCGAAGACCGCGGGTCCCTGGCCGCTGCCGGCCCAGCGCCAGCGGGCGCGCAGGCCGCCGGGGTAGGTGATCGTGGCGTCGCGCGGTGGTGCCGCGGGCCGATCACCCGGCGGACGGTCCGGAGTCGTCGCGGTCAGGCTCCCGCGTTCGACGTGGCCGCCCCGCCGCCGACGCCGGCCTCGTGCTCGCGGCGGGCCTGGGCTTCCGCCTCGAGATCGGCCGCCCGGCGCTCCTCGGTGATCGGTGCGACCGTGGCGTTCGCGAGGATCCGGAGCGTGGCCGGCGGGACCGGAAAGACGGCCGTCGCGGACCCGGCGGCGGCCCAGACGATCGGGAACCGACCGAGGTCGGGATCCATGATCGTCCGGACGGGCCGGAGGTGGCCGAACGGTGGGATCCCGCCGATCGTGAACCCGGTCAGCTCCTGCGCCTCGCGAGCGGTCGCCCGCCGGATGTCGCGCTCGCCGGTGACGGCCGCCAGACGCGCGACGTCGACGCGATTCGGGCCGGAGACGAGGCACAGGACGGGCTCGAGGCTGCCGTCGCTCGCCGGCGCGACGAAGACGAGCGACTTGACGATCTGGCCAAGCTCGGCGTCGAGCGCCGCAGAGGCGTCGGCGGCGGTGTGGGTCGACTCGTCGAACACGCGGATGTCGAGGTCGACACCCTTGCGCGCCGCGGCGTCGCGGACTCGCTGGAGGCCTGCGTGGTGCGAGGGGTCGCGAGGTTGCGGGTCGGGCACGGCGGGAGTCTACGGTATCCGCCTCCCGTCGTCGCCCGAACCGGACGGTACGATCGAGCGATGGAGGCGATCCTCTTCGACTGGGACGGCACGCTCGTCGACTCGCTCGGCGCGTTCCACCGCGCGAATGCGACGGTCATGGAGGCGTTCGGGCTGCCATTCGACGTCGTTCGCTATCGCCAGCAGTACGTGCCCGACTGGCGCGAGATGTACCGGCGGCTCGGAGTCCCGCACGACCGTCTCGACGAGGCGAACGCCCTGTGGGAGACGACGTTCGGGGCGGCCGGCGACGAGGTCGTCGCATTCCCGGGCGCCGTCGACGCACTCGCCCGCCTGGCCGCCCGCGGGGCGGTGCTCGGGATCGTGACGGCGGGCGTCCGCTCGGTCGTCGAGCCGCAGCTCGAGCGGACCGGGCTGGGCGCTCATCTTCGAGTCCGCGTCTTCGGCGACGACCTGCCGGTCCACAAGCCCGACCCGCGACCCCTTCGTCGAGCCCTCGAGCTGGCGGGTCACGGCGACCGCCCGGAGACCTCGATCTACGTCGGCGACGCGCCGACGGACATGCGCATGGCCGTCGCGGTCGGGGCTCGCGGCGTCGGGATCGAGTCCGTCCTCGGCGACCCCGGCGAGCTTCGCGCGGCCGGCGCGGCCGAGGTCGCGCCGTCGGTCGCCGCGTGGGTGGATCGGCACCTTGCCGGGACCGCTGGCCTCGCGCCGATCGAGCCCTCGACGGCGCCACGATGACGGGCCGCCACGCCCTCGTCATCGCCGACGGGTCCGTCGCCGAGCCGGCCGAGCTCGACGCCGCGTGGCCGGGCTGGTCCGACGGGATCGATCTCGTGATCGCCGCCGATGGCGGCGCCCGTCATGCCGAGCGCCTCGGCCGTCGGATCGACCGCTGGGTGGGCGACGCGGACTCCCTCGGCGAGGCCGGCCTCCGAGCGCTGGCCGCGACGGGCATCGCGATCGAGCGCCACCCCACCGACAAGGACGCGACGGATGCCGAGCTCGCGCTGCGCGCCGCGGCGGCCGCAGGCGCCCGGCGGATCACCGTCCTGGGCGCCCTGGGCGGCAGCCGCATCGACCACGAGCTGGGCAACGTCTTCCTGCTCGCGATCTCCGAGCTCGACCGCCGCGACGTGACGCTGCTCGATGCCGCGGCGCGGATCCGGCTCGTCGGGCCCGGAACGACCGCGCTGGCCGGCCGCGTGGGCGACGTCGTGTCGCTCCTGCCGTTCGGAGGCGACGCCGAGGGTGTCGTCACGCGCGGTCTGCGCTATCCGCTCCGGGACGAGCGGCTCGCCGCCGGCCCGGCGCGCGGGCTGTCGAACGTGCGCTCCGCCGCGGACGCGGCGATGATCGTCCAGAGGGGTCGGATCCTCGTCGTCGAGACCCCTGCTAGGCTCTGATCATGGACGCCGACGCGACGGCGATCCCCGTCGTCGGGGATCGCGCTCCCGACATCGCACTCCCAGATGAGACCGGCACGGTCCACCGACTGGCCGACCAGCAGGGGCGCTGGACGATCGTCTACTTCTACCCGAAGGACGACACGCCCGGCTGCACCGTGGAGGCGTGCGAGTTCCGCGACGCGAACGAGACGATCCATGAGCGCGGCGCGGACGTCTGGGGGATCAGCCCGCAGGGCGCCTCGAGCAAGCGCTCGTTCCGCGAGAAGTTCGGGTTGCCGTTCGTCCTCCTCGCCGATACGGATCACGCGGTCGCCGAGGCCTATGGCAGTTGGGTCCAGAAGCAGAACTACGGCAAGACGTACATGGGCGTCGCCCGGCGGACGTTCCTCGTGGATCCGGCCGGCCGGATCGCGAGAACCTGGCCGAAGGTCAAGCCGGAGGGCCACGCGGCCGAGGTGATCGCGGCCCTCGACGAGGCGCAGGGCGCCCTGGCCGGCGAACCGGCCTGATCCGCCGGCTCATTTTTGGCACCCGCGGCTCACCCAGCGGCTCAGGCCGTCTGAAGGCTCACCCTGCGAGACCGCGGCGCACGAAGAGAGGCTTCGCTCGTGGGGGGAGACGAGCGAAGCCTCGGCCGCAATGATAGACCCGCTGCAACACGTGAAACAACAGGATCGTAGGACGGAACGCGGCCGACATGACCGACGAAGCGCACTCCTGGCGTCCCGAGCGATTCATGGTGATCGCCGGGCATCCTGACGACGCCGATTTCGGGCCGGCGGGAACGGCCGCCCGCTGGATCGACGAGGGCTCCACCGGCTGGCTCGTGTGCTGCACCAGCGGTGACGCGGGTGGCGAGGATCCGGACTTGGATCCCCTCGAACTGGCCGCGGTTCGGGAGCGCGAGCAGCGCGACGCGGCCGCCATCGTGGGCTACGAGGGCGTCTCCTTCCTGCACATGCCCGATGGGGCGCTCGCCAACGACCTCGTCCTGCGCGAGCATCTCGTGCGCGAGATCCGGACATTCCGCCCGGACGCCGTCCTCGCGACCGATCCAACCGTCGTCTTCTACCAGTTCGGCGGCGTGAACCACGTCGATCACCGCGAGGCGGGGATGGCCGCGGTCGACGCGGTCTACCCGGCGGCCCGCAACCCGATGGCGTTCCCGGGGCTGGCCCGAGCGGGCCTGGCGGCGCACCGCGTCCGCCGGTTGTACCTCTTCTGGCCGAACGAGCCGAACGTCCGGATCGACATCTCCGCGACGATCGGTCGCAAGGTGGACGCACTGCGGGCCCATGCCAGCCAGATCAAGGAGCCGGCCAAGCTCGACGAGCGGATCCGCGAGTGGGCCCGGGAAGAAGGGGAGCCGATCGGCGCCGCGGCCGGCGAGGCCCTCCGCCTCGTGTTGATCGACGACGACGACGATGAAGGCCCCGATCGAGACCTTGCGGCCGCCCAGGAGCAGGTCACCGCCGGCTGACGTCCGTTCAGAGGAAGAGAAGGGCGCTCGCCGGCGGTCGCTCGCCGGAGCAGGAACAGGTCCGCCCCGTCGTCGCGCCGCTTCGTGTTCACGCGGCGTTCCACGGCCTGGATGTCGCCGACGACGGTCTCGGCATCTGTCGGCATCCGCCACGTTCGGCCGCGGATCTCAGCGTCCCACGCCCGCAGGTCACCGTTGAGCTGCAGCGGAACCTCGGTTCGCCACGTGAGCGACGGATGCAAGCACGCGCGGAGTCGCTCGAGCAGGCGCTGCTGCCCGACGTCCCGGATGGGGTCGCCCGCGGGAAAGGCTCTCAGCCGCACGTCCTGGCCGACGACCGCGCCGACGGCGGCGAGGTCCGCGTGCGTCAGCTCCGTCGCATTGCCGCGCTCGTATCGCCACAGCCCCCCGTGGTCGATGCCTGCGGCCTCGGCGACGAAGCGGAGGCTGAGGCCAGCGGACGTTCGCCCGAAAGAGATCCTGGGCGAGGGCGGACGCGTCGTCCCGGGCCCGACGTCTCCCACGATCCCCCGGCCGTTCCCTCGTCGTCATCGGACCATCCTGCGCAGTTCCGGTTGGCTACGACTTACGTGCCGCGCTCTTGTTTCACTTGGCCCCACAACGGACGCCGGAACCGGCGTCGGCCGCCACCGTCAGGGCGTTCAGCCGCCGCCTGTTCCGCTCAACCCAACAGGTGACGCGCGAAGCTGCCCGGAAGGGCTGGAGCGGCGGCTCGGACGTCGGTTGTTGGTCGAGGTGAAACGGCGCGGAGGCTCGGCGCCACTAACGTCGGGCACGCGCTGGCCCGCGACCGGCTATCCCGCCTCGAGGAGGATCGGCCGCACCGTGCCCCAGTCGTTCCAGAGCTCGGCCAGGGGATCGGCGCGCCGGCCGAGCAGCGTCAGGAGCTCGCCCAAGCTCATCCCGCCCGCCGCGCCCGCGACGTATTCGTCGGCTGCCACCTGGACGTTCGCCAGGAGCTCACGCATCTCGGACTCCGTGGGCCAGTGCCGGATCCGCATCGGGTCGAGCCCGGCGTAGCCCACCGCCAGCGAGAGGTCGCGCTGGCTCGGGATCCGATCGTCGAGCCAGCCCCCGAACCCGTCGAACCGGAAGCCCAGCGACGACAACCCGGCCATGATGTCCCGGTTCTGCGCCTGGTTGAACGAGCCCCAGAAGGAGTGGTCGACCGGGAACTCGAACGCGGATGCCTCGATCGAACGTGCGATCAGCGCATCTGCGAGCGCACCGAGCTGCGCCTGCCAGCGACGGCGGGCGACAGGATCGTCTCCGGCCAGCCGGGCGACGGCGCGGTCGAGCGCCTCGCGGTCGCCACGCAGGATCCGCAGGATCGGGGCATCGACGCCGCCGGACGAGCGCATCGGGGTCGAGAACTCGAACTCGTCCTCGGGATCCGGGGTGGCCGCGGCGATCCGCCCGCCGCCCTCCTCGGTCGGCGCGACAGCGGGAGTTGTGGCCGCAACGGCGCCCGGTGATCCCGCGACTCTGGTTGCCTCCTCGCACGCGGCGACCGCGTCGCGCGCCGCAACGCACGCCTCGTCCGCGCGCTCCGCCGCGATCCGCGCGGCATCGGCCTCCACGCTCAGCCGCTCGAGCGTCGAGGCGAGTCGGGCCGCGGCCGCGCGATCGCGCTCCACGGCGGCGGCCGCCTCTCGGGTGGCCCCGTTGATCCGGTTGATCTCGGCGAGCCAGCTCCGCGCTCCGGCCTCGACGTCGTCGCGCGTCCCGGCCGCCGCGCGGGCCGCTCGGAACCGCTGCTGGGCCTGCTCCTTCGCGTTGCGCACCGCGCGTGGGTCGGCCGCGGCGGCCACCTTCTCGGCTCTCGAGGCGAGCTCGTCGTAGGCGCGTTGCTGCGATCGGAGGTGGTCCGCGGCGGCGGTCGCGCCCTCGCGTGCGCGGCTGGCGACGGCGCACCGTTCGTCGGCGACCCGCCGCTCCTCGGCGCACGGCCCGTCCGGTCCCGGCGGAGGCGGCGATCCCGGTGCCGCAGGCGACGGCGCTGGCGGCGTGCTCGCGCCTCGGCCGGCCGCGCCCTTCGGGGTCCCCGGATCGGCGACCGCCGCCGGTCCGCCGGCTCGTCCCCCCCGGCGGGGGGGCCGGGGGGG
>Ga0081539_10002611_pt1 | contig 24703 bp, 19 predicted proteins | sample TabmetS4T2R2_FD_71023 | JGI IMG/M metagenome (GOLD analysis project Ga0081539, IMG submission 71023) | Tabebuia heterophylla rhizosphere microbial communities from the University of Puerto Rico - S4T2R2 | ecosystem: Host-associated > Plants > Roots > Rhizosphere ...
CCCCCAGGGTCCACAGCCCCAACAACAACAGACCTGAACGAAATGAGAATTGTGTTACCCATGTCGCCGGTTTGAACTGTTACCTATGTCGCCGGTTGCTCAAGGGTCTGCCGAATCGATTGTACCCAGCGCTATCATGCTTTAGCGCGCTTTGACCTTCTCGTATTCGGCGAGCGCCCGCTCGAACTTTTCGTTGAACAGAAACATCGCGTCCATGATCTCGCGGTAGTTCGCCGAGGTTTTCGCCCGGTCGGCTTTGCCGTAGGCGAACATGCTGTTGTTGCGCAGATACCCCATGATGGTGGGATCGGAGACGCGGTATCCGAGCAAATTGCCCGAGGCGAGCGCCGCCCTGGTGGGGCTCGGCACGATCTGGATCAGCTCGAAGAATTTCATCTGGTCGATCGGGTTCGGCAGCGTCTTGGCAATCGCCGGAATCTGCGCGAACAGCTCGGCATGGGCATTCATCAACCCGTTGCGCACATTGAGCCAGTGGTTGTAGCGCGGGTCGAGATTGCCGAGCCGCGCCTCCTCCTTTGCGTCGCGCGCGATCAATTCGGGATCGAACGCGGCGATCTGCGGCTTGATTGCGGCCCACTTTCGGCGGCCGCTGGCGTCTTCCGATACGCCGGTCTGAAAGCTGCCCTTGTAGGTGTTGGAGCGCGCATTGCCGATGTTCTGGTTGCCGTTGGTTTCGGCAAAGAACAGCGCCAGGCTGATGCGGCCGGCGGCTTCGGCATTCGCCGCATCGAGGCCTTTGGCGCGCGCAATGGCCCGGCCGAGATCAACGACGTCCTTGAACGGCGTCGGCGAATTCTGCGCGTCCGCGGGCGCCGCCTGCATGAAGTCAAACAGTTTTCTGTATTCGTCGATCAGCGGCTCGTTGTCGGCATCGAAATATTGCGGGGGAATGCCGAGCTTGTTCGGCCGCCCGATCCGCGACGGTTGCGCGTCGGTGAGATCCTTGTAGGTGCTCATCACGCTGTTGCGCGCGAGATAGAGGGCCTGCCCGGGCCGATCCGGCAGCGGCTGCCGCGAATCGATCTGCCGCCGCCGCTCGGCCAGCACCGCCTTGAACTGGTTAAGCGCGTTGTTGTAGGCGGCGAGCGCATCGGCTTGCGCCATGGCAGGCGAGGTGAGGGCGCCGCCGTCCGGCGTGCAAAGCATGGCAAGCGCCAGAATGGCACTGCCTGCGATGGTCGTGCTGCTTCTCGCCATGACGGTCTCCGGCTGTTCACTGGTGAAGCGGATCGTACACAACCGGACTGTGGCTTGGCGATGGCGCGGCGCAAATGGCGCGCGATGTCCAGATGCAATCCCGCAAGGCGAGCCCGCAAGCGCCCGCCTAGGGCCGGTCATGCGCCCATGCTATCGTTCCGGAAAAACAAGGCTTTTCGGGAGAGAACCAACCATGCGCGGTCGCCGGGTGCTGATGGAGTCCTTTGTGGCGCATGGCGTGCGCCATATCTTCGGCAATCCCGGCACGACAGAGACGCCGCTGCTCGACAGCTTGCCGGCCTTCCCGCAGATCGACTACGTGATGACCCTGCATGAGGGCGTTGCGGTTTCTGCCGCCAGCTTCTATGCGCAGGCCAGCCTTCGCCCCGCGGTCGTCAACCTCCATGTCGCGCCGGGACTCGGCAACGGCATCGGCGCGCTCTACGGCGCGCTGAAAGCGAATTCGCCGCTGGTGGTGACCGCCGGCCAGCAGGATACGCGGATGCGGCTTGCGGCTCCCATTCTCGGCCACGATCTGGTCGCGATGGCCGCGCCCGTCGCCAAATGGAGCGTGCAGATCGAGCGGGCCGACGAGATCGCGCCCATCCTGCGCCGCGCGTTCAAAGTTGCGACCGACGCGCCGAAGGGACCGGTATTCGTCGCGCTGCCGATCGATGTGATGGAGCAGGAGACTCTTGTCGAGGCCGGCGCGCCGGACAAATTGTGGCGCGCCACAGCGCCCGATCCGAAGGGTGTCGCAGCGATCGCCTCGGCGCTCCTGAAATCGCAACACCCCGTCATCATCGCCGGCGATGACGTCGCGCGATCCGGCGCCAGCGATGCGCTGGTGACGCTGGTCGAGCAGGTCGGTGCGTCGGTCTGGTTCGAGGGGTTGCGGCACCACGCCTCGTTTCCCACGGCCCACCCGAATTATCGCGCCTCGCTGCCCGGCGATGCGGCGCAAATCCGCAAGACGCTGGAGGGCGCCGATCTCGTGTTGCTGCTCGGCGGCCCCTTCTTCGAGGACATCTGGTACGCCGAGGGCGGACACTTTCCGAAAGGCGCGACCATTGTCCAGATCGAGGAATCGCCCGAACGCCTCGCCTTCAATCATCGCCTTGACGCAGGCCTGGTCGGCGATCTCGCCGCAAGCCTTGCCGCCCTGACCGAGGCGGTGCGTGCAGGCGCGACGGCCGAATTCAAGGCAGCCGCGCAGCGCCGCAACGCGGCGCTTGCGGAAGCGCGCGCCAGCGAGAAGGAGGCCTACAAGGCGCGGCTGGAAAAGGCCTGGAATCGCGAGCCGATCTCGATGCCGCGCGTCACCGCGGAGCTGCGACGCGGCCTGCCCGACAATGTCGTCATCGTCGACGAAAGCATCACCGCCAGCCTCGATCTAGCGCGCACCTTCGACTATCGCGGCTTTGGCGATTATTTTGGCGGCCGCGGCGGCGGCATCGGCCAGGGGATCGCCGGCGCCATCGGCATCAAGGTGGCGATGCCGGACCGGCCGGTGGTGGCCGTCTCCGGCGATGGCTCGGCGATGTACAGCATCCAGGCGCTGTGGACGGCGGCCCACCACAAGCTCGCCATCGTGTTCGTGGTGCTGGCGAACCGCCAGTACCGCATCCTCAAGCATAATGTCGACGTCTGGCGCCAGAACTTTCAGCCCGGGACGCAGCATCCCTACCAGCAGATGGATCTGACCAGCCCCGAGCTCGACTTCGTGCATCTGGCCACCGGCATGGGCGTCGAAGCCGTCAGGGTGGAGAGGGCCGACGCGATCGCGCCGGCCGTGGCCGCCGCCGTCGCCGCGAATCGGCCCTATCTGGTCGAGATCGCCATCGAAGGAAAACGGTGACATGAGCGATGCGACCGGCGGTTCGCATCGCCACGGCGCTGGACAGGGCCGACCGGCCACCTTACGGATAGGCGATGCACCTTCGCCGGTTTGCCTTTTTCGCCGCTTTCGCCTCGCTTGCGGCGTCATCCCCCGCCATTCCCGTCAATGCCGGTCCGCCCGTACCGGCGGTTGTCGATCGGCCGGCGCGGCCGATCGTGCTCGTGGCCGCCGAGGACGAAACCTACGACATCGACCTGGTCGTCGCCTTCTCCGGCAAGTGCACGACATTCCGCGCCGCCGGTCAGAATCTGCCCTGCCGCGCCGTCAAATATTTTCACGGCGAGAGCGGGCGCGGCTATTTCACCATTGCCGTCGACGACCCCGCCGACAAGGGACGCATTGTCTCATTTTCCGGCGACAAGGCGCGCCGCGAGAGAAACGATTTCTACGAGTTGACCATCGACCAGGTGCTGCTCAACTCCAGGGACCGGCCGCTGGTCGGTGGCCTGCGCCTGCCGCGCCACGAGCCGGCGAACGGCGTATGCAAGCAGATCGGCGACATCGACAGCAAGCAGATCAAGTCGGTTTCCTGCGTCGCGACCGACAGAGCAGGCCAGGCTTACGAGCTGCAATTTGAGGCTGACGGCGAGCCCGCGACGGTGCAGAAGATCACCCGCGAGCCGCTGGAGTCGGTGCGCCGCCGCGCCAGGCTCCGCGCCCTGAAATCATGCCGCGTCAAGGCGGCCGAAGCCCAGATCCTGCAGCGGGACAAGGCGGCCTACATCATCCAGTGCCTGGAGCAGGGCGGCGTTTCGCCGGTGTCGATCGATCAATAGGGCACCGGCGTACGACGGCGCAAACGGCGGGGCCGGGGCTGCAGCACGGCAGCTGTTATCCCCATGGAACTTAGCGCCCGCAATTTGCTCCCTTGTCCCGGCAGGGTCAGCGTCCTCAGAATGCCGTGAATCGAATCGGCGCGACGCCATGCTTGCACCACGCCGCTGCGCCCGACCACCTGTAACCGAATGGAGCGGCCCCGATGGCCGAAGACGCTATTGCTTCCGTTATCGCCTTGCATCAACCCAAAAGGGCCAGAACCCGTAACGAGCGGCCACGGCCGAACAAGGCACGCAAGCGGCAAAAGGCGAAGGTCGCCAAATCCCACTCTTCCGAATCACTGATCCCGGTAGAGTTTCTGCCTCAGGATTCGGCGTGGGCGGAGCCCGCCCCGGCGTTGGCGGAATCCGCTCCCACGCCACCCGCTTCTGACCTTGCGCCGCCCTCATCCGACGTTAAGCCGCGGGCAGGCTGGTCGGTCGCGTCGCTCGTCCTGGCGGCCGCTGCGTTCACGCTCGCCGCCGTCGGCGTAACCACCAATGGCTGGTTCGCCCGATCGCTCGGATCAAGCGACGTCGCCGGGTGGATGTTCCTGGCCATTGGCGTCGCAGCCGATCTGGCAGCACTCGTCACGCCAATATGTGCAGCCAGGCTTTGGCACATCGGCCATCGCGGCGCGTCCCTTGCGGGATGGGCTGTCTGGGCGATGACCTTCGTCTTTGCGGTCATCACCGGGATCGGCTTTGCGTCGGTCAACATTGCCGATGTGACCGCTGCGCGGGCGTCGCGCGTCACGCCGGCGGTGGCGGCGGCTCAATCCGCATTGAGCGACGCCATGTCGGCGCGTGATCGGGAATGCGGAAATGGCGTTGGCAAGTTCTGCCGCGAGCGCGAAGGGGCGGTCGCCGAGCGGCGCCAGATCCTTGATGCCGCCATGGTGCCGGTCCGACAGACGGCCGACCCGCAAATGGATGCGGCGATCAAGATCGTCGCCTGGGTTAGCAATGGAATGCTGCGGCCGTCCGGTGACGACTTTGCCATGCTTCGCCTGGTCTTGCTGGCCTTGCTGCCCCAGATCGGCGGCATCCTGTTGATGGTCAGCCAATCAGCCCGCCCGGCAGGCAGCCTTGCCCAGCAATTGGGCCAGCCGCAACGCCCGGACTAGCGGGCGGCCATGGCGAGGAAGGTCAATCCTCCCAAAACAGTGGCCCAAACGAGAAAAAGGTCAGGTTGCATGGTTGCACTCCGTTGTGCGGTGCCATGCGTGGTGCAAGAGGCGCGCCAGATTGGAGAGCACGGCGCGGTTGGCAAATGCCTGCCTATTGTGCGGGACAGGGCGCACGCTCCTGCAGCTACAATCTGAAACGATGGCTTTCGGTTATTGCGCTTTTGCGATCGGCCCGGCGATCGCATGTTGGCTCAGTCTGCAAGGAGTTCTCTGATGAGCCAGCAAGCCGGCAAAAGCACCGCCCCGCCGTCTGCGGGCGCAGATGTGAACGGTATCGAGACGCTGCTTATCCGCAACCTTCCGGAAGTGTTTGGCCAAGCTGACCCCGCGCGCCGCAGGTCCGCAATTGAAGAACTCTACACCGAAGACTGTGTGTTGTACGCGCCGCCCGGCACTTTTACCGGTCGCGACGCACTGGACAAATTCGCCGGCGATCTGCGAGCCATGCATCCCCATTTTGTCTATACGGCTCATGGCGCCCCCCAGGTTCTGCACAATTCGGGACGTCTGGCGTGGGGCTCGGGGCCGAAGGGCGGGACACCGGCGTACACCGGAGTCGATTTCATCATCGTACGCGACGGCAAGATCGCGGCTCTCTATGTGTACCTCGACTCAGCACCCACATGACGTGCGCGCGGGAATACCGGCTCTGATACCGGCAGCGAAATAAGCGTTCGCAGCGAGCAGTTCATTGCTGCATCGCGAAAATAGCCGCGTCGCCGCGAACGCCATTCGCGCCTCTTGAATCTCATACCCCACTGGAGAAACTGATGCGGCTCAGTTGAGTTGCCTGCAAGTGGAGGTTCACATGGACAGCACACGGTCGCCGCACGATCCGTCTGCCTATCTGGAAAGCCTGATGCAGGCCGGCCAGCAATCCTTCAAGCAGTTCGACGACGCCATGGCGGCGGCCATGGGCCTTGATGCCAAGCCGGCCGAGGGCGAGACCTCGCCCTTCGTCGCCGCCGCCAATCTGCAGCGCGACGCGGTCCTGCAGTTCTGGAAGTTCTGGAACGCGACTTTCGTCAAGGCGCTCGGCGTCGAAGGCAATATCCAGCCCGGCAAGGGCGATCGCCGTTTCAAGGACGATGCCTGGGCGTCGACGCCGTATTACGACCTGCTGAAACAGTCCTATCTGATCGGCTCCAAGCAGCTGACCGAATTCGTCGAGCAGGCCCAGGTCGACGAGCGGACAAAACTGCAGCTGAAATTCTATGCCCGGCAATTCATCGACGCGATGAGCCCGTCAAATTTCCCCGCCACCAATCCGGAAGTGATCCGCACCGCGATCCAGACCCGCTCGGCGAGCCTTGCCGCCGGCATGCAGAACCTGATCGAGGATGTCCAGAAGGGCCGCATCACGCGGGTCGACGAATCCAAGTTCGAGGTCGGCGGCAATCTCGCCAACACGCCGGGCTCCGTCATCTACGAGAACGAGCTGATCCAGCTGATCCAGTACACGCCGGTCACGGCGGAGGTCGAGAAGACGCCGCTCCTGATCGTGCCGCCCTGCATCAACAAGTACTATCTGCTCGATCTCGGCAAGGGCAATTCCTTCGTCGAATATGCTGTCGCGCAGGGCCACAACGTCTTTCTGATCTCCTGGCGCAGCGCCGTGCCGGAGATCGGCCACCTCACCTGGAACGACTATCTCAGCCTCGGCCCATTGAAGGCGATCGATGTCGTCAGCGAGATCGCCGGCGTCGACAAGGTGCATGCGCTCGGCTTCTGCGTCGGCGGCACGATTTTGAGCTGCGCCGCCGGCGTGCTGGCGGCGCGCGGCGAGGACAGGCTGTCCACCATCACGCTGCTCACCACCATGGTCGACTTCTCCGACACCGGCGACATCGGGCTATTGATCGATCAGGGCCATGTCGCGCTGCGCGAAGCGACCATCGGCAATGGCGGCATCTTGCCGGGCAAGGAACTCGCCTTCACCTTCGGCACGCTGCGCGCCAACGATTTGATCTGGCGCTATGTCGTCGACAGTTACCTGAAGGGCGCGACGCCGGATGCGTTCGATCTGCTGTATTGGGATTCCGACAGCGTCAGCCTGCCCGGACCGATGTATTGCTGGTACACCCGCAATACGTATCTCGAGAACAAGATCAGGGAGCCCGGCAAGACCACGCAATGCGGCGAGGACATCGATCTGTCGAAAGTGAAGGTACCGCTCTATATCCTCGCCTCGCGCGAGGATCACATCGTGCCCTGGAAGAGCGCCTATCTCTCCAAGAACCTGATGGGCGAGGCGCCGCGCTTCGTGCTGGCGGCGAGCGGCCATGTCGCCGGCGTGATCAATCCGCCGGCCAAGAAGCGGCGCAGTCACTGGATCAATGACGATGTCAGCGGCGATTCCGATGCATGGCTCGACAAGGCGGAGGAACACCCGGGAAGCTGGTGGGGCGATTGGGACGCCTGGCTGAAGCGGCATTCCACCGGCACGGTCGCAGCGCCCGCGCAGGCCGGCAATGAGAACTATCCCGTCATCGAGCCTGCGCCCGGCCGCTACGTGAAGCTGAAGTCAAATTGAAGCAATTTGCTTCGCTCAAATGCGATAGTCGCGCTTAGCGTGATTGCAATCCGCGTTGGGCCATCGTGAGGGCCTCTCAAAGGGGGCTCATACGTGATCGACGACAAAGTAAGAATAAGGTGCCCTGGCTGCACCAAAATGTTCCGCGAACGCGCCTCGCGCGTGCGTGACGGTTTTCAGGTCAACTGCCAGAACTGCTCCAAGCTGTTGACGCTCAACCGCGACTCCGAGGACCCCTTCATCCGCCGCGCACTGCGGACGGCGAAGGAGATCCGAGCGGCGCTGGAAGCGGTGCCGGTGACGACGCGGGCCGATGCATCGGCGCGGAGTTTGTAAGGTGGGCATGCTTTCAACTCTCCCTCTCCCCATTCTTACGGGGAGAGGGTTGGGGTGAGGGGCCTGCCTCCGCAAATTCAACTGCGAGCGCTGCGCGCGGAGAATCCCCTCACCCGGAACGCATTCCGCTTCGCTGCATGCGTTCCGGCCTCTCCCCGCATGCGGGAGGCGAATTGACCGACCGCTTTTTGGGTAGTTGCAGTTCTACTGCACGAACTTCACGCCATAAGTCTTGCCGCGGCGCCAGACCACCTCGCATTCATAGCGGCCGGGGTGCTCCGGCATCAGCGTCATGGCAAAGCGGTCGCGGACGTCGATCGCGACATCGGTGACGATCTTGGCGCCGCCCGGCGAGACGTCGAGCACGGTGCATTCGCGCTTGGCGTCGCCTTCGCCAAAGCTGATCCAGGTGACGCGGTTGCGCAGCTGCCGCCGCGGTTCGCGCTGCACCCTGACTTTCGGGTCTGCCACTGCCATGGTCATCGTCCCTGAGGCGCTCCCTTCGGGGAGCGTTCGATCCCACAGGATGCGGCAAAGCCGTAAAATGCGGCTTAGGTATTTGCGTGCAAATTTACACGTTTTGTCGCTAATGCGCGCTGTCCTGCGCCTCGAGGCTGCGGCTGTAGCGCGACATCGCAAAGCAGAAGACGAAATAGATCAGCGCCACGAAGATGTAGACTTCCACGCTGAACGACTGCCAGGCCGGATCGATGATCGCGGTCTTTGCCGTAGTCAGCAGGTCGAAGATGCCGATGATCAGCACCAGGCTGGTATCCTTGAAGAAGGCGATGAAGGTGTTGACCAGCGGCGGAATGACGTGGCGGATCGCCTGCGGCAGGATGATCAGTCCCTGCTTCTTCCAATAGGAAAGTCCAAGCGCGTCGGCGGCGTCATGCTGGCCCCGCGGCACGGCCTGCAGGCCGCCGCGGATGACCTCGGCGAGATAAGCGCCGGCGAACAGGATAAAGGCGATCTGCGCGCGCAGCAATTTGTCGATGTTGACGCCGTCGGGCATGAACAGCGGGAACATCACGCTCGCCATGAACAGCAGGCTGATCAGGGGCACGCCGCGGATCAACTCGACATAGAGCACGCAGAGTGAATGGATCGCCGGCAAATTTGAGCGGCGGCCGAGCGCGACGAGGATCCCTAAGGGAAATCCAAATGCGAGCCCGAAGGTGGCGAGGATCAGCGTCACCGGCAGCCCGCCCCAGCGGTCCTGCGAGACAAATGGCAAGCCGGGAATGCCGCCCCACATCAATAGCCCGATCAGCGCCAGCGCGCCGGCCCAGACCAGCGCCAGTTCCTTGCGCCAGGCCCAGCGCCGGCTCGACATCACGAACAATGCGATGAAGATCAGCACGGCGGCCGCCGGCCGCCATTGCTCCTGGAACGGATAGGTGCCGAACAGGATGAAGCGCAGCTTTTCCGGAATCACGGCCCAGCAGGCGCCAAGGCCGCGCACCGCGCGACAGGCGGCGGTATTGCTGGCATCGGGCACGCTCCACACCGCGTTGAGCCAACCCCATTGCACCAGGCTGATCAGCGCTTTGCCCAGCACGAGCAACAGCAGCAGCGTGATGATGGTGGAGGGGATGGTGGCAAACAAATTGGCGCGCAGCCAGACGATGGCGTGGCCCGCGAGCGTGCGCTGCACGCGCGGGCGAGGGGTAATAGGGATGTCCGTCATGACCGTCATCGTTCTAGCGCTCCACCAGCGCGATCCGCGCGTTGTACCAGTTCATGAAGAAGGAGATGCCGAGGCTGATGGTGAGGAACACCATCATGATCAGCGCGATCGCCTCGATCGCTTGGCCGGTCTGGTTCAGCGTGGTGTTGGCGATGGAAACGATGTCCTGATAGCCGACGGCGACGGCCAGCGAGGAGTTCTTCGTCAGGTTCAGATACTGGCTGGTCATCGGCGGGATGATGACGCGCAGCGCCTGCGGCAGCACGATGTGCTGCAAGGCAAAGCTGCGGCGCAGCCCGAGCGCTTTCGCGGCGTCCCATTGCCCCTTCGGCACCGCCTGGATGCCGCTGCGCACGATTTCCGCTATGAAGGCCGAAGTATAGGTGACGAGCGCAATCAGCAGCGCAAAATATTCCGGCGCCAGCGTCAGCCCGTCGACGAAATTGAATCCCTGCAGTTTGGGCGGCGTGATGCGCCAGCTCGCACCGAGCACGAGCGAGAGCAGCCCCGGTAACACGATCACGAGCAGCAGCGCATAAGGCCAGCTACGCCGCGGCTGGCCGTCGCGCATGTGCAGCACGATGAGGTGCTTGCGGATGAAGTACGTGGCGACGACGCCGATGGCGGCGAGCAGCAGCACCCACAGGTTCGCCGTCTCGAGCGGGACAGATGGCAGCACCAGCCCGCGGTTGGAGAGATAGACACCCTCGACCGGCTTCCACGCCTGGCGCGCCGCGGGCAGTCCCTGCATCAGCACGTACCAGAACAACAGCTGCAGCAGCAGCGGAATGTCGCGCAGCGCCTCGACATAAACGGCAGCAAGCCGCGACAGCAGCCAGTTGGCGGAAAGCCGTGCGATGCCCACGAGGGTGCCAATGATGGTGGCGAGCACGATACCGATCACAGCGACGCGCAGGGTATTGGAGATCCCGACGATGAAGGCGCGCAAATAGGTGTCGGTGGGGCTGTAGGGCAGCCAGCTGTCGGCGATGGGCATGCCCGCCTCGCGGCCGAGGAAGGCAAATCCGGTCGAGATGCGGCGCACCGAGAGATTATGCACCGTGTTCGACCACAGCCACGCAATGATGGCGACCACGATCGCCACCACCACGATCTGCCAGAACAGTCCGGAAAACTGCTTGTCCTTCAGCGAGATTTGCATCCGCCGGGACGGGGGAGAAGCGGGCGTTTCTGTCGTCACGGCGCAAGCATCCTTACGATGTCGGCGGTGGTCGGTGACGACTATTTCATATGTTGCAATCGATTGCAATATATGAAACAAATGTTTCATGAGCGCCAGGCCGTCCCCCTTGAGTGAGCTGTGCAGCGCGCTGCCGCGGCTGCCTTCGCGGCTGCAGCAGGTCGGCCGCTTCGTCGCCGCCAATGATTACGACGCCACCACGCGCTCGATGCGCGAGCTTGCCTCGGTTGCCGGCGCCGATCCCGCCGCGTTCACGCGCCTTGCCAAGGCGATCGGCTATTCCGGCTGGGACGAGCTGCGCGCCGCGCTGACCGAAGCCCGCCGGCCCGAGCAATCCTCACCGTTCTCCGGCCGCGCCAAGAGCCGGCGCGCAGGCCCCAATCCGGAAATGTCGCTGATCTCGGACAAGCTGGAGGCGGAAGCCGCGGGCTTGTCGCGCATCTCGCCTGCCGCGGTCGCGGGCGCAGCCAAGGCGCTGCACACTTCAAAACGCATCTGGATCGCCGGCTTCCGCAGCTGCCGCAGCGTCGCTGAGCTGCTCAACTACCAGCTTCGCCTGTTCCGCCCGGACGCCGTGCAGCTCGTCGGCGGCTCGGGCCCGGAAGATCTTGACCTCGGCGCGTTCCGCCCCAGTGATGCCGTCGTGGTGATCGGCTTCACGCCTTACTCCACCGCCAGCGTGCTGTCGGCGCGCGCGGCGCATCGCTCCGGCGCCACGCTGGTCGCGATTGCCGACAAGGTTTCGGCGCCGATGGCCGAAGGCGCTGACCATCTGCTGCAGTTCGAGGCCGCCGCTTCACCCGGATTCTTCCCGAGCCTCACCGGTGCCATCGCCATCGCCCAGTCACTGGCCGCGGCTACCTTCATGCTCGGCGGCGCGAATGCAAAGCGTCGCCTGGAAGAGACGGAAGCGCGGCTCGCCGACACGTCCCAATATGTAACCGAGAAGGGTTGACCCTCATGAGCACCCCCGCCACCCGCGTCATGCACCGCAGTTTTCGCGCCACGCCGCCGACCGCGGTGAGCGGCGAGGGCGTCTGGCTCGCGACCGACAGCGGCCACCGCGTGCTCGATGCCTCCGGCGGCGCCGCCGTCTCCTGCCTCGGCCATCAGCATCCGCGCGTGATCGCGGCGATGAAGCGGCAGGCGGATAAGCTGGCCTATGCCCATACCGGCTTCTTCACGTCAGGGCCCGCCGAAGAACTGGCCGAGCGGCTGGTCGGCCACGAGCCGGGCGGGCTTGCTTACGTCTATTATGTCAGCGGCGGATCGGAAGCGGTCGAAGCCTCGATCAAGATCGCGCGGCAGTATTTTGTCGAGTGCGGCCAGCCGCAGCGCACGCATTTCATCGCGCGCCGCCAGAGCTACCACGGCAACACGCTCGGCGCGCTCGCGGCCGGCGGCAATGCCTGGCGCCGCGAGCCCTATGCGCCGCTGTTGTCGAACGCCTTCAGCCATGTCACGCCGGCCTTTGCCTATCACGAAAAGCGCGACAATGAATCGGAGGCCGATTTCACCGCGCGCCTTGCCGCCGAGCTCGAAGCCGAATTCCAGCGCCTCGGTCCCGACACGGTGGCGGCGTTCATCGCCGAGCCGGTGGTCGGCGCCACCGCGGGCTGCGTCACCGCGCCGGAAGGATATTTCCGCGCCGTGCGCGAGATCTGCAACCGCCATGGCGCGCTTCTGATCTTCGACGAGGTGATGTGCGGCATGGGCCGCACCGGCACCTTGCACGCCTGGGAGCAGGAAGGCGTTTCGCCTGATATCCAGTCAATTGCAAAGGGTCTCGGCGGCGGTTACCAGCCGATCGGCGCGATGCTCGCCACCGCGCGCATTGTCGATACGATCCGCGATGGCTCCGGTGCGTTCCAGCACGGCCACACGTATCTGGGCCATCCGATGGCCTGCGCCGCCGCGCTGGAAGTGCAGAAGATCATCGCTGAAGAAGATCTGCTCGACCGGGTGAAGCAGCGCGGTGCGCTGCTGGAAAAGCGGCTGACCGAGCGCTTCGGCAATCACCGCCATGTCGGCGATATCAGGGGACGCGGCCTGTTTTGGGCGGTCGAGCTGGTCGCCGACCGTGCGACGCGGACGCCGTTCGATCCCGCGCTAAAATTGAACACGAAGATCAAGGCCGCCGCGTTCGCGCGCGGGCTTGGCTGCTATCCGATGGGCGGCACGGTGGACGGACGCATCGGCGACCATGTCATGCTGGCGCCGCCGTTCATCGTCAGCGAAGGCGATATCGAGATGATCGTCGACCGGTTAGGTGCGGCCGTCGACGAAGTGTTGAAAAGTGTTGGTCACTAGGGAGGGAGTAGCAACATGAAGAAGGTCATCATTGCGGGCGGCGTACTTGTCGCATCGCTGTCGGCCGCAGCTGGCGGAACGCTCGACACCGTAAAGCAGCGCGGCACGCTGGTCTGCGGCGTCAGCGCCGGCTTTGCCGGATTTTCCGCGCCGGACTCGCAAGGCAATTACAAGGGCCTCGACGTCGATTATTGCCGCGCGCTGGCCGCCGCCGTGCTCGGCGATGCCACCAAAGTGCGCTATGTCGCGCTAACCGCGCAAAACCGCTTCACCGCGCTGCAGTCCGGCGAGATCGACGTGCTCTACCGCAACTCGACGCAGACTTATCTGCGCGGCGTCACGCTCGGCCTGCGCCAGGGGCCGGTCAATTTCTATGACGGCCAGGGTTTTGTCGTGAAGAAAGACCTCGGCGTCAAGGAGCTGAAAGACCTCAAGGGCGCCACCGTCTGCGTCGCCCAAGGCACCACGCATGAAGTCACGCTCGGCGATTACGGGCGCGCCAACGGCATCGACTGGAAGCCGCTGGTGTTCGACCGCATCGACACCATGTACCAGACCTTCTTCGGCGGTCGCTGCGATGCCATGACCCAGGATGCCTCTGCGCTGGCCGGCGCGGTCGCGACCGCCGCGCCCAATGCCGCCGACTACATCGTGCTGCCGCAGACCATTTCCAAGGAGCCGCTCGGCCCGTTCACCCGCAACGGAGATGAAGTCTGGAGCGATATCATCACCTGGCTGCACTACGGCCTGGTCGAAGCCGAAGAGCTCGGCGTCACGCAAGCCAATGCCGACGAGATGGTGAAGTCGCAGAACCCGTCGATGCAGCGCCTGTTAGGGGCCTCCGGCGATCTCGGCTCGCGGCTCAACCTCGACAACAAGTTCATGCTGCAGGCCATCAAGTCGGTCGGCAACTACGCGGAAATCTTCGAGCGCAATGTCGGCAAAGGCGGCCCGCTGAAGCTCGATCGCGGCCTCAACGCCACCTGGACCAAAGGCGGCCTGATGTACGCGCTGCCGTTCAAGTGAACCGCCTCCCTCTCCCCGCGCTTGCGGGGAGAGGGCAGGGGTGAGGGGCTGTCTCTGCAATCACGGTGGCAGGCCGTAGGGTGAGCAAAGCGACTACGTCCGCCGTAGCTCAACGAGCGAAGGCGGAAGTGTGCCCACCTTCGCAAGCGCGCGAGCAAAGGTGGGCACGGCGCTGGCGCGCCTTTGCCCACCTACGGCTCCGTCGCCGTTGCGCGATTGGACGCCACCAGCGCAATCAACTCTTCGCCGTAATGCTCCAGCTTCTTGTCGCCGATCCCGGCGATGCCGCGCAGCTGCGACAGCGTCGCCGGCTTCACCGACGCGATGCCGTCGATGGTGGAATCGTGCAGCACCACATAGGCCGGCACGCCGCGCGCTCGCGCGATCTCCGAGCGCCACGCCTTTAGCGCCGCATGCAGCGCCGGATCGCTCTTCGCGCCGCCGTTGGGCTGGGTTGCCAACTGGCCACGCCGGGAATTGCTGCGGATCGCGCGGTTGCGCGCGCCTGCCGCCTGCTCGCGCAGCCATACTTCCGTCTCGCCGCGCAGCACGCCGCGTGAGGACTCCGTCAGTTTCAGCGCGCCAAAGGCCTCGCTGTCGGCGCGCAAATGCCCCATCGCCACCAGCTGGCGTAGCGCCGCGCGCCATTGCTTTTCGTTGAGCTCGCGGCCGACGCCGAACACCGAAAGCTTGTCGTGGCCGAACTGCGTGACCTTCTCGGTCAGCCGTCCCACCAGCACGTCGATCAGGTGCATCGCGCCAAAGCGCTGCCCGGTGCGGTAGACGCAGGACAGCATTTTCTGCGCGACGATCCTGCCGTCGGTCACCTTTGGCGGCGCGAGGCAATTGTCGCAATTGCCGCAACCGGTCTCGTGCAGCTCCTCGCCGAAATAGGCGAGCAGGCGCCGCCGCCGGCAATGCGCGGTCTCGGCCAGCGCCACCAGCGCATCGAGCTTACCGATAGAAACGCGCTTGTACGCGTCGGAGCCGGTCGATTCATCGATCATCCGGCGCTGCTGCACGATGTCGGAAAGCCCATACGCCATCCAGGCGGTGGAAGGTTTGCCGTCGCGCCCGGCGCGGCCGGTCTCCTGGTAATAGGCCTCGACGCTCTTGGGCAGATCGAGATGGGCGACAAAGCGCACATCCGGCTTGTCGATGCCCATGCCGAACGCAATGGTGGCGACGATGACGACGCCGTCCTCGTTGATGAAGCGGTCCTGGTGGCGCGCGCGCGTCTCGCCGTCGAGGCCGGCATGATAGGGCAGCGCCAGAATGCCGGCCTCGCGCAGGGAGGCCGCGACATCGTCGACCTTGGCGCGGGACAGGCAATAGACGATGCCGGCCTCGCCCGCATGCCGCTCGGCAATGAAGGCCTTCAGCTGGTTGAGCGAGTTCTGCTTGTCGACGATCTCGTAGCGGATGTTCGGCCGGTCGAAGCTCGAGACGAAGCACGGCGCATCTGACAGCTGCAGCCGCTCGGCGATCTCCTTGCGCGTCATCGCGTCGGCGGTCGCGGTCAGCGCGATCCGCGGCACCTCGGGAAAGCGCTCGGCCAGCACGGAGAGGCCGATATATTCCGGCCGGAAATCATGTCCCCATTGCGAGACGCAATGCGCCTCATCGATCGCAAACAGCGCGACCTTGGCCTGCTGCAGCAGCGACAGGCAGCGCGGCATCAACAGCCGCTCCGGCGCGACATAGAGCAAATCGAGATCGCCGGCGATCAGCCGGCGCTCGACTTCGTTCGCTTCCTGCGGCGTCAACGTCGAGTTCAGCACCGCCGCGTTGACGCCGGCCTCGATCAGGCCCGCCACCTGATCGCGCATCAGCGCAATCAGCGGCGAGACCACGATGCCGCAGCCCTCGCGCAAGAGCGACGGCAGCTGGTAGCACAGCGACTTGCCGCCGCCGGTCGGCATCAGCACCAGGCAGTTGCCGCCATCAGTGACATGCCGCACGATGTTCTCCTGCTCGCCGCGAAACGCGGTCAGGCCGAACACCGAGTTGAGCAAGGAGAGGGGCGTGACGCCGTTCGCGGCCATGGGTGTTCGCTACTGATACGTCGCCACGATATCGGACACCGCGCGCTCAAGCTGCTTTGCCGTGGCACACTGACGGACCACGCTGCAGAACGTCGCATAGCGCGGCATCTCGGAATCGCCAAAGCCCCAGGCCATGCGGCCCTCGGGATTGAGCCACACCACGCGCTTCGAGCGCTCGGCGATGCGGCGCAGGATGTCGGCGCGCGGGTCGAGATTGTTGCTGCGGGCATCGCCCAGCACGATCACGGTGGTCTGCGGCGTGATGGAGTTCATCCACTCGTCCTCGAAATCGGCGAGCGAAGAGCCATAGTCGGACGAGCCGAAGCCGACCTTGGACATGATCTCGGCCATCGCCGCCTCCGGTGTCTTCTTCTCCAGGATGTCGCTGACCTCGATCAGGTGACCGGAGAAGGCAAAGGAGCGCACGTCGTCCACCACCTCATGCAGGCTGTGGATCAACAGCAGGAAGAAATCCGACACCCGCGCCACCGAGCCCGAGACGTCGCACAGCGCCACGATTTTCGGCCGGTCGCGATGCTTGCGTTTCCACGCCGTGAGGAAGGGGATGCTGCCCCAGGCGGCGTTGCGGCGCAGCGTGCGGCGCACGTCGAGATGGCCGCGGCGCTGCCGCTTGCGCGGTTTCGAGTAACGCTCGCGCAGGCGGCGGGCGATCTTGCGGATCAGCGCCCGCATCTCGTCGACCTGCCGCGGCTCGATCCGCGCCAGCGGCGCATTGCGCAAAATCTCGTTGCGCAGGTTTTCCGCCTCCTCGCGGCCATAGAGCAGCAAGGCTTGCGCCACGGTCTCGCGCACCGCATCGCGCAAGCCGTCGGTCGCGGCCCGCAGCCGCTCGGCCAGCGAGGGATTGGTCGCGGTGAGATTGTCGAGATCATCGCGCAGCCGCGCGATGCCCATCTGCTCCAGGATGCGGCCGGAGAAGATGCCGCGCTGGGTGAAGTAACGGATATCGGGCAGCGCTGCCGCGCTCGCGGCATTGGCAATGGCGGCAGCAATCTCGTTGCGATCCTGCCTCAACAGCATCTGCGCGAGCGGACCGAGGCCTTCGCTCGGCTGGCCGCTCGCCGCCGGCGATGCCTGCTGGTCGGCCGCATCCGCCGCGCCCGAGGATTCGCCGCCACCGCCGCCGTTGGCCTGACCGCCTTCGCTTGTCTCGCCGCCTTCGCTGGAATTGTCATTGTCCGGCACTGATGCCGGCGGCTCGGGCTGGCTGAAGAACAGGTCAAAAACGTCGCCCAGCGCGCGCTTCTCCTCCTGGGTCTTCGCCATCGTCACCAGAAAGGTGTCGCGCAAAATCTGCCGGTCGGTGAATCCGATCTTGGAAACCGCGCGCATCGCATCGATGCTTTCGGCGGGCGAGACCCGGACCCCGGCCCCCCGCGCCGCCCGAAAGAAGCGATGCAGGTTCTCTCGCATGCGCACTTACCCGAATACGTTATGCCGCGCCGCTTTTGCCACGAAGGTCGAGACTTGCGGCAGGGCCGCCTCGATGTCGGTCTCGTATTTCAAGAGCACGTTCAGCGTGTCCTTGACCATCTCGTGGTCGAGCTCGGCGGCCTGCAGCAGCACCAGCACGCGCGCCCAGTCGATGGTCTCGCTCACCGAGGGCAGCTTCTTCAGATCCAGCGTGCGGATTTCGTGGATGAAGGCGACCATCTGCCGGCGCAGCGTCTGTGAAATGCCGGGCACCCGGCTCTCGACAATGCGCTCCTCCAGCCGTTGCTCGGGAAAGCCGATATGCAGATGCAGGCAGCGCCGCTTCAACGCATCGCCGAGGTCGCGCTCGCTGTTGGAGGTGAGGATCACGGTGGGCGGCGCCACCGCCGATACCGTGCCGAGCTCGGGAATGGTGACCTGGAAATCGGAGAGGATTTCCAAGAGCAGCGATTCGAATTCGGCGTCCGACTTGTCGATCTCGTCGATCAGGAGCACGCAGCCCGCCTTCTGCTCCAGCGCCTGCAGCAGCGGCCGCGGCTCGACGAATTCCTTGGAGAAGAACACGTCGCCGAAATCATGCAGCTGGTGGAGCGCCGCATGCAGCGTCTCGGCGCCGCCGAGCACCTCGCCGAGCTTGTCCTTCAGGATCTGGGTGTAGAGCAGCTGTTTTGCGTATTTCCACTCATACAGCGCCTTGGCCTCGTCGAGCCCTTCGTAGCACTGCAGGCGGATCAGTGTCTGTCCGCGCCAATGCGCGATCGCTTTGGCAAGCTCGGTCTTGCCGACGCCGGCGGGCCCTTCGACCAGGATCGGCTTCTCGATCTGCTGCGCCAGATAGACCGCGGTCGCGATCTGCCGGCTCGCGATATAGCCCTGCGAGCCCAGGCCGCTTTCGACGGCTTCGATCGAGGCGGCGGGCCCTTTGTCAGCCACTGCTTTCAAGCTCCGATGGGTTTGCCTGAAAAAGGTTCTGCCTGCGTTGGCAGTAAAGAACAAGCCTCGATTGGCCCGCGTGACCATCACTTTTGGCATGCGCTTGCGCAGTCCTGGCATGTTCGGCGCGTGCAGGGCCGCAGGATATTCAGCGCAGCAGCAATCAAGCCCGGGTCGCTTGCCGGGCCGGCATGCCGGTGTCACACTCGGCGCCAAGCCGGCCGGCAAGGACCGGGGCAAGCAAGCATGGGGGAACGATGAAGCTCGCGGCGAGGCTGTTCGCGGTCCTGCTTGCGCTCGCGGCGCCGCCGGCATCGGCGCAATCCACTTATCCGAACCGGCCGGTCAAAATCCTGGTCGGCTTCACGGCCGGCACGGCGCCCGACCTCGCGGCGCGCATTCTCGCCGACCGCTTTGCGGAAGTGTGGGGCACGCCGTTCGTGGTCGAGAACATTCCCGGCGCCGGCAGCAACGTCGCCACCGAGCGCGTGGCGAAAGCAGCCGCGGACGGCCACACCTTGCTGATGGGGGGCAACTCGGCGCTCGTCATCAATCCAAGCCTGTACGAAACCCTGCCGTTCGATCCGCTCAAGGATTTTGCGCCGATCTCGCAAATCTTCATCGCGGCCAACGTGCTCGCCGTTCCGCCCGAAATCGCGGTCAAGACCGTGGCGGAGCTGGTGGCGCTCGCCAAGGCGCAGCCCGGCAAGCTTTCCTACGCCCATGCCGGCGTCGGCACGTCGCAGCATCTCGGCGCGGAGCTGTTCAAATACATGGCGCATCTCGACATCGCGGCCGTGCCCTATCGCGGCACAACGGCGCTGATGCCGGACCTGCTCGCCGGCCGGATCAGCATGTCGTTCGCCAATATCGTCAACGTGCTGCCGCTGGCGCGCGAAGGCAAATTGCGGGCGCTGGCGATCACCTCGCTGAAACGCTCGGCGCTTGCGCCGGATCTGCCGACCATGGCGGAATCCGGCTTCCCCGGCTTCGAGGCCGTGCCGTGGTTCGGCCTGCTCGCGCCGGCAGGCACGCCACGGGATGTGCTGGATAAATTACACGGTGAAACCGTGAAGACGCTGGCGTTGCCGGCGGTGCGCAAGAAATTCGACGAGCTTGGCCTTGAGCCGGTCGGCAACACCCCGGCCGAGCTTGCCGCGATCATCCGCAAGGAAACGCCCGAATGGGCGAAGGTGATCAAGGATGCCGGGATCAAGCTCGGCAACTAGGACGGGTTTGGCTTTTGAGCCGCAGCGGACATCGCCGACGAGATCGGCCATTGCTGGTAAGCAATTCGTATACGGCGAGACCCAAGTTTCTTCCTTACTGATTATAGATTTCTTAGGTTCAAGCCTCATGTTCCGTGGCTATGGAAAAACGAGCGGCGCAGCGCAGCCGGGTACTCAGGGCCGGCATGATAGAGTTTCCGGGTGGTGCCTTCAGCTGCATGGTACGGAACTTGTCCAAAGGAGGCGCGGCGTTGGATGTTCCGAGCGTTGCCGGAATTCCCGACGAATTTTCGCTGCTGCTGCCGATCGAGGGAATGCGCTTTTATTGCCGCAGCGTGTGGCGAAATGAGCGCCGCATCGGTGTGACATTCGATTAGCCCGGAATTCCCGAGTAGGTGCGATGGAAAAGCTGTTGGCGATGTCACTTGTTGCCGCCGTCATGGTCTTTGCGTGGGCCTATTTGATAGTCGCGCGAACAGATCGGCGGAAGCGAAACTGAACCCGGCACGTCAGTTTTTCCTTAGTCTTCAGCTTCTGACCGATCTTGTTGAAAAAGTCGGCGCTTGCGCCGGTCGATCTTTCGCTGATTCAGTCGTTGCGAGAGGACTGAATCATGATGGGACATCAGCTGGGGCGCGCAGGCTTTAAGGCTGCCCGGGAAAATTAATGCGTACACTTCCTGGCAGGTCGGGCACGCGCGCTTCCGCTGTGGCCCTTGCCGCTATCGCGCCGAATGGCCGAAGGTCGTCGCATTGTTTGGTAGCCACCGTTTGACACGGCTGCGGCCCAACGCACGGAAGCAAGCTGGGGTCTTAGTCCTGGAGTCAAGGCTCGCGGGACGTGGGACTCCAACGGTCACAACATTGTAACGCGGGTTGCGTGACCAGGATGTGTAGCGGTTCACATTTGGCTTGCGCTGGAATTCTCGCCATACAAGGCTGAATACGCTAAGGTTGCATCCCGATCCATGTACGGCTCGGAGTGACCAATGGCGAATCATCGAGTCTTCGTGAGTTACCGTCGTTCCGATCAGGCGAATGACGTAGACCGCTTGAGGAAGGGGCTCGAACGAGTACTTGGTTCGGTCACGTTTGTTGACGCGCACAGCATCCGCGGCGGTTACGATTTTTTTGAAACAATCCGCAAGGCACTTTTCGACTGCGAGGTGCTGCTTGCGGTCATCGGACCGCGATGGGAAACCCTTCTCCAAGAGAAAACTGATGGGGAGAAGGATTACGTGCGTATTGAGATTGACGAAGCACTCAAGCGAGGCATTCCGATTATTCCGGTTTTGCTCAATAGAGCGGAGATGCCGCGCGAGGCCGATCTGCCGCCCGGGTTGCGGCCGCTCGCGGGTCGTCAGGCGATCGTGGTTGGACGTCGAGGAATTCGCTACCGAGGTCTGGAAGAGTTGTCCTGGACCATTAGCTCAAAGTTTTTGGAGGATCGATATAGAGGTCAAGCAAGAATTGATGCCTTCAAACGTCAGGAAATCGTTAGAGAGTGCGCAGCTAAAAATCTCATTTCAGAAACGCTTGCCAAGAAGTCGGAACTGGTTGTCCTGCGCGAGGGTGAAACCCTTTATCCGATGGGTACCGATGGCAAGGTGCTTTACTTTGTTCTGAGTGGACGCCTCACGCTGAACGCCGGAGGCTGGTGGCACCACTATCTTTTGGAGCCGGACGAAATAGTTGGCGAATTCCCTATTCTGCTGAAAGGCCAGCCGACGTACCTTGCCAAGGTCAAGGCACGAGAACTGAGCGCGGTGGCGTGGGTACCTGCAAAGGATTTTGAGGACATCGCCGATGCCAATCCTGATCTATGGAGAGGCATTGGTAAGATGCTCGCTCAACGATTGATAGGCAGCAACAGGCAGCGCCGTCGGTTCGAGCGGTGGGCGGTTGTGGCCACAGCCGCAGCAATTCTCTTTCTTTCAATCATTCTATTGCGTGGCTGACCAATCGGCCCCTCCGAAAAGCCCCCGATGGGCGCCGGCGCCCATCGGATATTTTGCGTCGCGCGCCTTTCGTCAGCGCAGGATCTCGTGCAGCACCTCGCCGTCGACCTGATGCGGCCGCACGCCGAGGATCTTCATGATGGTCGGCGCCACATCGGTGTTGCGCATGCGCCGGATCGTGACGTTGTTGCGGATTTGCGGGCCGGCGGCGATGAAGGTCGCGCTCATCACGGCCAGCTCGGGATCGTGGCCATGGGCGCCGTAGAAGTTCGGCATCGACAGCGTGGTGGACGCCGCATTGAACGGCAGATCGCCGCGGCGGGCGACGCCGGGATTCTGGATGCCGTCAAAATTGTAGCCGGGCGCCATGATCGCGAACACATCGCCAAAATCCTGGCCGATGTCCTTGCTGGTGCACAGCCCGGTTCCGGCGTCGCATTGCAGCGGACGGGTCTCGACCACGGTGAAGATCCGTCCGTTCTTGAGCGAGAAGTTGAACGTCGGGTTGGTATCGGCCGCGTTCTTCACGGCCTCGGTGATCTGCATGACCAGCGCGTTGTAGGTCGCCACATCGACGGTGCCGCCCAGCTCGCGGTTCTGCAGGTTGACATAGATGTTGACCGCCGGGCCTGAGGTGCGGATCGCCACCTTTGAGGTGTCGATGCCGGCATTCTTCAGGATGTTGATCATGCTGACCGAGGTGTGGAACGGCGCAAAACCGTGGTCCGACACCACCATGACGTTGGTGTCATGGCCGGCGGCGTCCATGATCTGCTTCACCGCCTTGTCGGCGGTCTGATAGGCGAAGCGGACGTACTTGGCGTAGCGGGCGACCTTGTCCGGATCCTGGTTGTCGCCGATCGAGTTCGGGTCGGCCGGGTTGGTGCCTTGGCGGCGGTCGGTGAGCAGGAACTGGTGCTCCGAGCCGTCGGGCTGTTCGATATAGACCATCACCAGGTCGGCGTCTGGATGGTTGCGGATGGCGCGCTCGGCGACTTCGGCCTGGTAGCGCACGAAGGTCTTCACCATGTCCTCGTACATCGCCTCGATCTCGGCGTCGGGGAAGGTGGTGAAGCCCGGGCTCAGCCGCTCCGGAATGCGGAAGTCGGCCTGCGGACGCCAGAAGCCGATGTTGTTGTTGATGTCGTCGACATCGGCAATCACCGCGGCGTTGCGCGGGATGAAGCTGGCGCCGTAGCGGGCGAAGCGCACCAGCGAAAGATCGGGCGCCAGGTTCGAGACAAAGTACGCGGCGCCGACTTTTGCCCCGCTGCCTTCGAAGAAGAACGGCGAATTCTCGCCGCCGAGCTTGACATAAGCGGGCCCGGTCGACGGCGCGTTGAACGGTCCGGCCGTGATGCCGCGCGTCGTGTCGAAGAACACCAGGGTGTCGTAGTTCACCCGGTTGTCATTGGTGGTGTCGAGCGCCGCCACCCGGATCGCATATTTGACGTCGAAGGTCGCCGGATTGCTGGAGCAGGTCGCGGTCTGTGCCGAAGCGCAGGAGAACAGCTCGATCGGCGCCGACGTCACCAGCACCGGGCTGAACGAGAAGCGGCCGGCCGCCTGCAGCGCCGCGGCGATCGCCGCATCGGGCGCAAAACTCGCCGAGGTCAGCGAGAAACCCTGGGCGCCGAGGCCGCCGAACGCGCCGAAGGGCACGGTGTAGTCGGTGACGCGGGTCGGCTGGGCCGGCTGCACCACGGTGCCGTTGATGGAGATGTCGGCGCCGTCGCCGCCCGGCCAGGTCGCGGTAACCACCTTCTTGCCGTGCTGGCGCAACTGCACCCACAGCGGCTGCGCCGTCGGCTTCGGCGAAGGGCCGAGCGGGCTCACATTGTAGCCGCCGATCGGCGCCGCGAAGCCGCTGATGCTCGAGAAGGTCGGCTGCACGATCGCCTGGAACGTGTTCGACGGGATGTCGTTGTGGACCGAGGTCGAGCCGGTGGCGATCTCGATATGCGACACCGCGGTGAGCGAGGGCGAGGCCGTCACGTTCTGCAGCGCCACCGCGCCATGGCGGCTCAGCCGCGCCAGGCCGCCATCGTGCGGCAGCGTGCGGTCGTCGATGAAGCGCTGAATGAAATTCGGCTTGGCGCCGTCGAGCGAGATCAGCACCACCCGCGGCGACTTGCGGCCATGATGATGGTCATCGTCATGACCGGCCTGCGCCGGGGCCGCAGCGGCCAGCGACGCCGCGATCGATATCGTCGATATCAGGAAAAGAGAGGTCTTCTTCATGTGATCGCCCCATTTTCGCCGCGCAGGCTGCGCGGGGTTGCTCGGAAACGAGGCCGGGATTGTTGGGTGGGCGCGACGACGCACATGTGACGCTAAGTCTAAGTTGCAGTGACAGTGCTGCGACGGTTCCGGCTGTGGCTTTGCGGACGCAGTGGGCTGCGAGTCTCGATCGCGGCTTCGGCAGCGGTCGCGGCAAGTTTCTGATATATCGAGAGTAGTTCCGATTTATCGCATCATCATGCCGAATTTCGGAATACCGCTTGACAATTGCGCAAATCAGAAGTAGATTGCAGCCATCCCGTGCCGCCTGAGGGGCGTATCATGATCGTCCACGACACGTAGGCGCGGGTGGCGATGGACGCAGCCGGCGTCAGGTGATTTTCAACCGACGAAACGCCGGCCGCGTACGGCGAAATCGTGTGGTCCTGGCGCCGCGACCCTGGCGCTACGTCGGCGGTAAGTCCCGCCGGCAACGGGGGCAAGAAAGGCCGCTTCCCCGGGGAGAGCGCGTATAAGCCGTCAAACCATTGCGCGGGGAAAGCCGGGATGTCCTGGCTGTACCTGTGGTTTAACCCGTGTGCTTTTTGTAGCACGCCTACGCACACGGGACTACGGGTGCCGCCG
>Ga0081539_10002612_pt1 | contig 24691 bp, 24 predicted proteins | sample TabmetS4T2R2_FD_71023 | JGI IMG/M metagenome (GOLD analysis project Ga0081539, IMG submission 71023) | Tabebuia heterophylla rhizosphere microbial communities from the University of Puerto Rico - S4T2R2 | ecosystem: Host-associated > Plants > Roots > Rhizosphere ...
GTCGTGGATTGAGCCAGTGCGCCTCGAGCGAAGCCTCGTGCCGGGCGTCGAACTCGCGTCGCAACTGCTTGTCATTTCCGCCGGCGGACACCGTAACGCTGTCAAGGGACTCGAGACCCGCTTTGATCCCGAGGCGACGAACCAATGCCGCCGCGTCCAGCGACCCACGACGCCACCCGTCGAACATCTTCCGGGCGACGCGAAGTCCGTTCGCACCAGCGACGTCACGAAATGACGGTCCCGGTTCCGGGAGGAGCAGCCCGGCGCTTCGCCCGCTGTTTCCCATGCCGAGCCGATCGGCTTCGAGCACGATGGGCCGAAGCCCGGCGACCGCGCACGCGTAGGCGACCGCGCAGCCGGTTACGCCCCCGCCGATGACGACGAGGCTGGCGGTGTGATCCCCGCGGAGCCGCGGGTGGGCCGGTCGTCGTGAGTCAGGAAATTGGTGAACCCACGGAGAGACGCCGTAACGTGGCTTCATCTAATGCAAAATTCAAAATGAAAAATGCAAACCGTAAGAGGTTTGCAACGACGGGGGTGAAGGCATTGCGACCTTCACTGCGACTTTTGGTATGTGCACTGTTTGCATTTTGAATTTTGCATTTTGCATTACTTCCGCCGAAGGCGTATCCCCGTCATCTCCTCCACTTGCTGGCGGGCCACGTCACGAGCCGAGAGCTCGAGGACAGGAACCAGCCGCCGCGCCGCGACGATCGATCGCGGCCGATACACGACCCAGGAACTGGTCCGTGGTGGTCGCTGCCGCGCACGCGCCCCGGACGGACGCGTCGCAGGACCTTGCGAAAAGGGCCGCGCACCGTCTCGAATCTCCCGACGCGCGATTTCCGTCGGCAACCTTACGACCAGGCCATCGTCGCTCACACAGGCAAACAGCCGACGGCCAGCATAGAGCGCCGGCAGCCCGAACATCTTGCCGCGCCGAACCCCTCGGTGCGAGTCCGCGAACTCGTCGAGGAATGGCGCCAGCTCTGAACGAAAGGGAATCATCGACGAGGCAGTGTCCGTGACTTCGGATTAGAGTTCTCACATTATGCGCCGGGTTGTTCGCGCGGTCCCGATTGCGCTCGGGCTGATGGTGGTCGTCGGTGCAACCGGCGCGTTCTGGGCGCGCGGAAGATTACAGGCGAGCCTGCCGCAGCTGGACGGATCGATTCAGCTCCGCGGATTGTCGGCGGCGGTCACGGTTACCAGAGACGCGTTGGGCGTCCCGACGATCCGCGGGACATCGCGCGCCGACGTGGCGCGTGCGACCGGGTTCCTTCACGCACAGGACCGTTTCTTCCAGATGGACATCGCCCGCCGCAGAGCGGCAGGCGAGCTGTCGGAACTGGTTGGCGGCCGTGCGCTCATGCTCGACAGCGAGATCCGGATTCATCGCTTCCGCGACGAGGCGCGCCGTGCCGTCGCCCTCCTCACTCCCGGCGACCGCGCAATCCTCGATGCGTACACTGAGGGCGTGAACAGCGGGCTGCATGCGCTCGGTGCGCAGCCATTCGAATACCTGATGCTCAGACAGGCGCCGCGCGATTGGCTCGCTGAAGACTCGCTGCTGGTCGTCCTCTCGATGTTCATCACGCTGCAGGACGCCGACGCCTCCTACGAAGCCACGCTCGCGACGATGCACGAGGTGCTGCCGGGACCGGTGTTCGATTTCCTTGCGCCGCGCGGGACGGAATGGGACTCGGCGGTGGATGGCTCCACGTTCGCGCAGCCACCTGTCCCCAGTTCAGACGTGTACGACCTGCGCCATCGGCGCGGAGGCAAGCCGTCGATCACGCTGCCGGCCCCCAAGCCGGAGGAGGTACGTCAACTCCCGACTTCCAACTCCCAACTTCCAAACTCGTTGCTTGCACTTGGGAGTTGGTTCGGCGCGTCGGGTTGGGAGTTTGGTCTTGACGAGCTCGTAGGGCGGGTGCCGGGGAGCGGACCCGCCGAAGCTGCCATCGGCAGCAACAATTTCGCCGTCGCTGGTTCGCTGACGGCTGACGGCGGCGCGCTGGTCGCCAACGACATGCACCTGGCCGTCCGCGTTCCGAACACGTGGTATCGCGCGATGCTCGAATGGACGGATCCCGGTGTCCGGCTTCAGCCGGACGGCACGAGCAACAATCGACTCGTCGGCCTCACGCTGCCCGGCGTGCCGGCGCTGGTCACCGGCAGCAACACTCACGTCGCATGGGGCTTCACCAATACCTACGCGGACTGGACCGACATCGTCTTGCTCGATGTCGATCCTGCGGATCCCAACCGGTATCGCACGCGTGATGGATGGCGCGCCTTCGATCATCACGACGAAGTGATACGCGTCGCCGGCGGACGCGACGTACACGTCGAAGTGGCGTGGACCATCTGGGGACCCGTGATGGAACCGGACCATCGCGGTCGGCCGCGAGCGCTCAGCTGGGTTGCCCACTCCGCCGAGCGGCTGGCGTCCACCGTGACGCCGCTCGAAACGGCGCACACCATTGAAGAGGCGTTCGACGCGGTGAATGGGCTCGGCGTGCCCGGCCAGAACATGGTGGCCGCGGACCGCAGCGGCCGCATCGGCTGGACGATCTTCGGTTCGCTGCCGCGCCGGACACACATGGACGGCCAGCTGCCCACGTCGTGGTCCGACGGAGCACGTGGCTGGAGCGGATGGCTGTCGTCGGATGAATATCCGCGAATCGTCGACCCGGAGCGCGGACGCCTGTGGACGGCGAACGCACGCGTGGTCGGCGGCGAGCTGCTCGACAAGCTGGGCGATGGCAGTTACGAGATCGGCTCACGCGCGCGAATCATTCGCGATCGCCTGCTGACGCGCGATCGCTTCGGCGTGCGCGATCTCCTCGACATCCAGCTCGACTCGCGCGCCCTATTCCTGGCTCGCTGGCGCGATCTGATCCTGCGCACGCTCACGCCTGCCGCCGTCGCCAATCGCGCGGATCGAACCGAGCTCCGCGACGTCGTCGACGCCGGATGGTCCGGCATCGCCGCACCAGACTCCGCGGCGTACCGGCTGACGCGCATGTTCCGCGAAGAAGTCGCGGACCGTGTGATCGCGTTCGTCCTGTCGGAGTGTTACGAAGCGGATCCGATGTTCGACTACAAGAACGTTCGGCGGCGCGACGGTCCGATCTGGATGCTCGCCAACGAACAACCGGTGCACTTCCTCGATCCGCGATTCGCGAGCTGGAATGATCTCCTGGTCGACGCGATCGACACCGTGGTCGCGCGCGTGCGGTCCGAACACCCCGGTCCGTTGCGAGAGCGTGTGTGGTCGGAATTCAATCAGACGGTGTATCGACATCCGCTCTCAGGCGGCGTGCCGCTGCTCGGGCGCTGGCTGGACATGCCGGTCCAGCCGCTGTCCGGCGACCTCTACACGCCCAACATGCACTGGCGCAGCAACGCGCCGTCGGAGCGAATGATCGTCTCGCCGGGCCACGAGGACCGCGGCATCATGCACATGCCGACCGGTCAGAGCGGCCACCCCTTGTCGCCCTTCTACGCCAACTCCCACGATGCGTGGGTGCGCGGAGAGCCGACACCGTTTCTTCCAGGAGCGACGGAACATACGCTGACGCTCAAACCGTAATGCAAAATTCAAAATGAAAAATTCAAACACATTTTCAATTTTGAATTTTGAATTACTGCGCGACAGCGATCCCGTTCACCATCTCATACGCGTAGGTCATCGTCATCGTCGACATGCCGGCGAAGCGGACGCGCGCGGTCGTATCGAGGCGAATCGGAACGCGTGCGCCGGCGACCCGCGCATAGCGCTTCACCACGTCGACCCGCGTCGTCCAGAACGACGGCGACTTCACCATGCGGCCCTCGACGCGCACGATGTCGGCGTCGGGGCTCGTCAGGAACACGGCGCCCTCGACGAGACCAGCCTCCTTGCGCCGCGGTTTCGTCAGCAGCTTGACCGTGCCCTCCTCGGTCATCTCGGCGCCCATGACCTCATAGTTCGCCGGCGTGACCGCGAAGCGCGACGGATCCTTGGCCGCCGCCATCTCCTTTTCGTTCTCGAGCAAGCCGCGCATCACCCGGTTTCGGATCGTGCTCGAACCGCTCTCGCGAACGATGGTGTAGGTGAAGCGGCCGTCGGGAAACAGCTCCGTCGCCACATCCATCGTCGCTTCCTTGTTGAAGCGGTCGTTCTGTGCTTCGAGGTGGCGCGTGGATCGGAACTGTGTCAGCGCGTCGTCAGCTCGCGTCATGAAGCGCTGCACGACGGCCTCGACCGACGCCGAATCGACGCGATTCCGCGCGGGACTGGCGGCAGGATGTGCCAGCCAGCACGCGAGCATGAGCCCTGAGATGAGGGGTCCCAGCCGTCGCATGAGTCGCCCCCGGTGCAAAGGCAGCGCCGCGCAAGATTTCCAGCCTGCGCGGAGTTCCACGACGAGCCGCGGCGCGAGTTGCCTCGTTCCGCAGCGGTCGATCCAAATTTTCTATCGCCGCATCGTGAATCCCGTCAGCACGCTGACGCGCATTCCGGCCTTCGATGGTACCACCGCCAGGTTCACCGGGACGTTCATCGGTCCCGTTCGAAACGTGACCCCTGCCGCCAGCGCCAGAGCCAGCCCGGCTGGCGTCAGGTTCGGGCCCAGGCCAAACTCGGTCCCGGCGCTGGTTCGCACGCCAACCATCCAGGTGGCGCTCGGCAGCGCAACGCCTTGTTCGAGTCCGCCCATCAGCAGGACCCACTCGTTCACCGCGGTCAGGCCGCTGCTTTTCGTGAAGAACTGCTTCTCGAGCTGCCACCCGAACTGCGAGATGACAGGACGGACATCGAGCGATCGGTCGCGCAGCTGATCGACGACGCCCTGATCGAGAACCGTGAGGCCCATCCGGGGCCCTGAGAGGCCGACGGAATACACGGGGGGCGGTACGTATGTCTGGCTCCCGGCCTGCGAGACAAGCACTGTCAGGAGTAACGCCGCGGCAAGTATGGCTGAACGCTTCATCGCTAACCTCCGGTCAGAGGCTAGCCGTCGCCTCGAGCAGATGTCCTGACGACGCTGCTGAAAAATCCTGAATGAGATTCAGGCCGCTCGCGCGCGAAGGGTCGCGAGCACCGGCGACCAGCGACGATCGCTGCCGGGCACGAGGATCGGGTCCAGCGGAAGCGACCAGCCGGCAGGACCTGCCGGAGCGTCGCGCAGGGCCGCCAGCAACGTCCGCGGCGTAGTGTCATCGTCGCCGCGCAAGACCGCGTGCACGGCTTCGGCGTGAGCGGCATCCACGCAGGCACCGTGATTCCGGAGCATCGTCAAGCGCTGTTCGATCTGTGTCTGTGTTGCGCCCGACGATTGGAGTGCCGCCGTCGCCGCCAGCACCAGCGGATGTGCAGGCACGCGCGTCAGCGCTTCAGCGAACGCGCTCAGCGCCTGGTCCGTGTCACCAGCGCGGCGCGCCATCGCACCGATCGAATACCAGACGTGCGCGCAACACTCGCGCGCGTAGAGGTGACCCGAGCGCTCGAACGCCAACTCGCGCGCAAACGCCGCGCGTGCACCGGCCGCGTCACCACGGTGCAGAAGCAACAGGCCGTGCAGCCAGTGAAGACCCACGGCGGCGAAGCGCTGACCCGCCTGCGCGTCCTGCGCCGTGGCGCCGGTTTCCACTTCGCGATCTGCCCGGTCGAAGGATTGGCGGGCGACGTGCACCGTAGCGGCCAACCAATGCGCAAGCGCCAGGCCGGGCATCAACTGCAGTGTCCGATCGGCGGAGCGAAGGCGTTCTTCACCCCAGCTCGCGACGGCCGCGCGCAGGTGATGGCGCCAGTTATCCGGTTCGAGGGTCGTCGCTCTTCTGAGAGCCGCCAATCCATCCTCGCCGTGTCCAGCCCTGTTGAGGACGAATCCCAGCGTGGCCCACGCTTCGCCCCAATCCGGCGACAGTCGACACGCGGCTCGCGCGTGCTCCACCGCGCGTGCCAGCGCGGTGCGCTCGGGCATCACGTCCGCCCGTGATGCCTCGAACTGGAAAGCGCAGGCGTTGGCGATGCCGACGTGGGCGGCGGCGTAATTCGCATCGAACTGCAGCGCGCGCTCGAACGCCTGCAACGCGTCGGCGCATTGACGACCGCTGAGCGTCTCGAGCGCCGCGCGCCCTTCCAGCCAGGCGCGATGGGGCGTGAGCAGATCGTCGAGTCGCGCATCCGACGCCTGTGGTGATGTCTGGGTAACCGGCGCGGTGAACCGATACCCCTGGCGCGGCACGGTGGCGATATATGCATCGCCCGCGGACGTCGACCCGAGCGTCCGGCGCAACAGCGAGATCGCCTGCTCGAGGCTGTTGTCGGTGACCGCCACGTCGCGCCATGCGACCTCAATCAGCGCGTCCTTGGATACCACCGAACCCGCACGTGAGACTAGCGCGAGCAGCACGTCGAAATGCCGCTCTGGCAGTCGCAGCGCGTCACCGCCGCGCGTCAGCCGACGACCGGCTGGATCGATCTCGAAATCGTCGAACGTGTAGCGAACGCTCGAGGACACCGCGCCATTCTATCGAGCGCAGTGCGTCTAGACAGCAAGATGCGGCTTGCAAACGTTTGTGGGGCGGGTCTTGCTTTGTACGCCCGCTTTCAGATGAGCAAGGCGTCGCGAGCAGCGATGGCGCGATCCTGCGCCTCCTGCACGGTGGCACCGAACGCCGTCAGGTGGCCCATCTTGCGGCCGGGGCGCGGTTCCGACTTGCCGTACACGTGCAGCTTCACGTCCGGGAAACGGCACGCCGCCGCCCAATTCGGCTCGCCGTCTTCCCACAGCTCGCCGAGGAGATTGGCCATGGCCGCCGGACGGAGCAGCTCCGTCGATCCGAGCGGCAGGCCGCAGATCGCTCGCACCTGCTGCTCGAACTGGCTCGTGATCGCGGCGTCGAAGGTCAGATGTCCGGAGTTGTGCGGGCGCGGCGCCAGCTCATTGACGACCAACTCGCCGTCGGTGCTGAGAAAGAACTCGACGCACAGGACCCCCACGTACTGCAGTTCTTCGAGAATCGCGCGCGTGATCTCGATCGCGCGCTGCGCCACCCACGCGTGAATCGCCGCCGGGCACGTCGTCAGGTCGAGGATGTGGTGGCGGTGACGATTCTCGAAGACCGGGTACTGCGACATCGATCCGTCGACACCGCGAGCGGCCACAACGGAAATCTCCGCCTGCAAGGAAATCAAGCGCTCGACGACCGCCTCCTGATGACCGATCGCGTTCCAGATGTGCTCGACGTCGGCGGGCGTCGTCACGACGTGCTGTCCCTTGCCGTCGTAGCCGAACGCCGCCGTCTTGACGACGGCTGGTGTGCCGAGCCGGGCGACGGCGTCCCACAACTCGTCGAGCGTACTGGCTCGCGCGAAGGGCACCGTTGGAAAGCCGTGATCGGCGAGAAAGGTCTTCTCGCGCGCCCGCTGCTGCGCCGTGTGCAGCGCCAGCGCCGACGGACGAACGGGCGCGACCGCGTCGACCGCGTCGATTGCCTCGATCGGCACGTTCTCGAACTCGAAGGTGACCACGGCCACCTGCGCTGCGAACGCGCGCAGCGCCTCGAGGTCGCCGTAGGATGCCGTCACCTCGACGTCGGCCACCTGCCCCGTCGGCGTGTCCTCGTCCGGCGAGAAGGTGTGGACCCGATAGCCCATGCGACGGGCCGCAATGGTGAACATGCGGCCAAGCTGACCGCTGCCGAGGACGCCGAGCGCTGAACCAGGAGTGATGACGCGTGGCCCACGCGTCATGGGAGACGTTCCTCGCGGACCTTCTCCGTCTGCTCCTGACGGAATCGTCGCAGCCGCTCGCGCAGCTCCGGTCGCGAGTTCGAGAGAATCGCCACGGCGAGGAGTCCGGCATTGGTCGCGCCGGCCTTGCCGATGGCGAGCGTCGCCACTGGCACACCGCCAGGCATCTGCACGATCGACAGCAGTGAATCCAGCCCCTGGAGCGCGGCGCTCTGCACCGGAACGCCGAGCACAGGCAACAGCGAATGCGCCGCCACCATCCCCGGCAGGTGCGCCGCGCCACCGGCCCCAGCGACGATCACCTCTATGCCGCGCGCTTCCGCGGAGGACGCGAACTCCGCCATCCAGACCGGCGTGCGATGCGCCGACACGACGTGCCGCTCGTGCGCGACGCCGAAGCGCTCCAGCACATCGACCGCATGCTTCATCGTGTCCCAGTCGGAGGAGGAGCCCATGATCACAGCCACGAGGGGAGCGTCCTGATCAGCCATGCAGAGGGAGCGATGTTAGCAGACGTGATTCGCTGCGACGAGCCTTGTGGCGCGAAGTCTTCACCCATTTACGACACACCGAGCCTCGGTGCCTCGGTGCCTCAGTGTGTCGTACGCGGGTGAGTGTCGTCGCGATCTGACACGGGACGCCGGGGATTGACGAATCAGGGTCGATAGACCATTGTCTAATCTCATGCCCTCGATCATCTACACGCTCACCGACGAAGCTCCGGCGCTGGCCACCTATTCGCTGCTCCCGATCGTGCAGGCGTTCACGCGCGCGGCGGGCATCACCGTCGAGAGCCGCGACATTTCGCTCGCCGGACGCATTCTCGCGGCGTTTCCCGATCGTCTGCCGCCGGATCGCCGCCGGTCCGACGATCTCGCGGAACTGGGCGAGCTGGCGAAGACGGCCGCGGCCAACATCATCAAGCTGCCCAACATCAGCGCCTCGGTGCCGCAGCTGCAGGGGGCGATTCGCGAGCTTCAGCAGAAGGGCTATCCGGTGCCGGACTATCCGGAGGATCCCCAATCGGACGAGGAGAAAGGGATCAAGGCGAAGTATGCGAAGGTGCTCGGCAGCGCGGTGAATCCGGTGCTGCGCGAAGGCAATTCCGATCGTCGCGTCGCCGCGCCCGTGAAGGAATACGCGCGCGCGCACCCGCATTCGATGGGCGTGTGGAGCGGCGACTCGAAAACGCACGTCGCGCACATGACCGGCGACGACTTCTACGGCAGCGAGCAGTCGGTGGTCGTCTCCGATGCGGGAAATCTCCGCATCGAGCTCACCGATGGGCAAGGAAAGACAACCGTACTCAAGCCGTCGGTCGCCGTCACCGCAGGCGACGTGATCTCCGCCACCGTCATGCGCGCTCGCGCGCTGCGTGCCTTCTACGCCACTGCGATCGACGACGCGCGCTCGGCTGGACTTCTTCTGTCGCTGCACCTCAAGGCGACCATGATGAAGGTGTCGGACCCGATCCTGTTCGGACACGCGGTGCGCGCGTACTACCAGGACGTCTTCGACAAGCACGCCGCGCTGTTCGAGTCGCTCGGTATCGATCCGGACAACGGCATCGGCGACCTCTACGCCAAGATCCAGACGCTTCCCGACGAGCAGCGGCGCGCCATCGAAGCAGACGTCCAGGCGGTGTACGCCACGCGGCCGGCGCTGGCGATGGTCGACTCGAGCCGCGGCATCACCAATCTCCACGTGCCGAGCGACGTGATCATCGACGCCTCGATGCCGGCCATGATTCGTGCGTCAGGACGGATGTGGGGGCCCGACGGGAAGCTCCACGACACGAAGGCGATGATTCCCGACCGGTCGTACGCCGGCATCTATCAGGCGGCGATCGACGACTGCCGTGCCAACGGCGCGTTCGACGTCCGGACGATGGGCACGGTGTCCAACGTCGGATTGATGGCGCAGGCGGCGGAGGAATACGGGTCTCACGACAAGACGTTCGAGATTCCAGCGAACGGAACCGTGCGCGTCATCGATGCGAACGGTCACACGGTGTTCGAGCATGCGGTCGAGAGCGGCGACGTCTGGCGGATGTGCCGGACGAGGGACCTGCCGATCAAGGACTGGGTGAAGCTGGCGGTCACGCGCGCGCTCGCCACCGGCCATGCCGCGATCTTCTGGCTGGATCCGAAGCGCGCCTACGACAGCAACGTCATCGCCAAGGCGCTCAGATACCTGTCCGAGCACGACACCACGGGTCTCGACCTCCGGATCCTGTCGCCGATCGAGGCGATGCACGAGACGCTCAAACGTGTACGCGCGGGACTCGACACGATTTCGGTGACCGGCAACGTGCTGCGTGACTACCTGACGGATCTGTTTCCGATCCTCGAGCTCGGCACCAGCGCCAAGATGCTGTCGATTGTGCCGCTCCTGGCGGGCGGTGGATTGTACGAGACCGGCGCCGGCGGCTCCGCGCCCAAGCACGTGCAACAGTTCGTGCAGGAGAACTATCTGCGCTGGGACTCGCTTGGCGAGTTCCTCGCGCTGGCCGTGTCGATAGAGGATTTCGGCAGCCGGACTGGCAATCCGAAGGCCGGCGTGCTGGCGAAGGCGCTCGATCGCGCCAACGGGCTGATCCTCGAGAACGACAAGTCGCCGCAGCGCAAGGTTGGCGAGATCGACAACCGCGGCAGTCATTTCTACCTGGCGATGTACTGGGCACGCGCGCTGGCCGATCAAACAGTCGATCGTGAGCTGCAGGCGATCTTCGAACCGGTTGCGCGCGAGCTCGAACAGAACGAACAGAAGATTGTCAGCGAGCTGATCGGCGTGCAGGGCAAGGCGGTCGCCGTTGGTGGTTACTACCATCCCGATTCCGCGCTCGCGACCAAGGCGATGCGGCCGTCCGCGACGTTGAATCAGGTGCTCGAGGCATTGAGTGGTACGGCGCTGAGCGCATCAACCACGAAGGCCTGACACGACCTACGTGGTCGCGCCTAATCACCGATGAGCGCGAAGACAATCAGCATCGCGCCGAAGAATCCGCCCACGCCGCTTGCCACGCCGATGGCCGCGGCCTTTCCTCCGCTCATCCCGCGTTGCTCGTGTCGTTCGAGCGACGCGATGTCATCGTAAGCGACCGGCTGAACAGGCACAGGCACACGCGTCTTCGGCAGGACCATGACGGTGTCGGGCGTCGCGCGGACGACCGTCGCGCGGAATCGTTGCCCGCTGCGCAGCCGCACGTCCAGCTCGGTGCCGACGGGCACGTTCTGCACGAACGATCGCCACGTGTCTGCATCGCTTCCTGTTTGCGCCATGCCGTTCACCGGCGCAATCACTGCACACAGCACGATTACCGCAACAACTCTCTGATTAGTTCGCACCGTTCCCTCCTTCGCGGACCATAACTCGTCTCGCCGTAGCCTCGGCGAAGGCGGAAGGTCCGCGCCGCATCCGGTTGCACCCTCAGAAATCGAAGCCAATTCCTGCGATCCACGATGAATTCGCCAGGCCATCGCGATCGAACGAGAACCTCGTGTCGGTTCGGATGAAGGCGCGCTCCGCGACGTAGAACTTGAAGCCGCCGCCGAACACCGGACGCGCCGAGCTCGTCGTCCGCGTCTCCACCTCCATCAGCGGTGGCGAAAACGGTGTCGCTGGCGCCACCGGCGGAATGAGCGTTTCGATGCGATCTCGATCGCGCGCCACCTCCACGCCCGCCGTCAGGAATGGATGGACCCAGCGGTTGTCGAGAAACTGGTAAACGACGCGGCCTGTGGCGGTGGTCGCCTTCACGCCGTGCTCACTTGACCGGAACGTCGGCGGCCGGCCGGGCGTCGTCAGCGTTTCGAAGGTGTAGAAGCTCGCCGTCGACGACGTCGCGACCTCCGCTTCGAATTTCAGATGTGACCTCCAGCGATAGCCGAGCGAGGCGGCGAACGAACCAGCGTTGGACCAGCTGTCGCTGCGGAAGGGTTCGGATGAGGCCCGACTCCGCGCAAACCATCCGGCGCTACCGCTCGCGTCCCAGCGAGTGTCGTCGGACGGGGCCAGCGAAACCTTCTGCGTCTGGGCGGCGACCGCCTGGCTCAGGCTGAGCGCAACAAGCAAGCCGACTGTGACGCGCAAAAGACGTGACACCGGTGCTTCCCTCCTGCCGTGTAATGCGCAGGAGGAAAGGAAACCGGCTCACGGTCCGAGGTGGGCCACCGGAAGGTGGCCCCTTCGGCTGTTGATCTACTTGTGGGCGTGCTGGGGGATCTTCAGTACCTGTCCGGGACGGATTTTGTCGGGGTCGCTCAGCTGATCGCGATTGGCGTTGTAGATCTCCATGTAGTCGTTGGCGTTGCCGTAGTACTTCTTCGCGATCGCGCTCAACGTGTCGCCCGCCTGCACCGTGTGGGTGCGCGAGCTGTCGGCAGGCGCCGCCGTCTGCGCCGCTGGCGCGTGCGCCGCCGGCGCAACCTTGATGTCGGCCATGACCTCCTTCTGCCAGTCCGGAATCGTCTTGATCGCGTTCCAGATCTGGTTCTTCTCGTCGTCGGAGTTCACCGTTCCGTGGAAGTGCAACTTGCCGTCGCGCTCCTCCGCCGATCCCTGCATGCGGAGATTCTTCGCGGTCTGAACCGCATGGCTGTATTTGTCACGCAAACCCATACTCGCCTCCCTGAGCAGCCGCCGCCTGCCACTCGATAACGCCGTTCCATCCGAGGTCGTTGGTCGTCGCACCGCTGTTCATCAGCAACACGAAAGCAATGACCAGCGCGAGGATCACGACGGCAATGACCACCGGCCACACGTGCGTGCGCCTTCTGACGATGCGGACTTCATCCATGATCCACCTCACTCACAACACGTCGCTCGACCACGATCTCCTCGTGAACGACCGGAATGCGAACCGTCTCGCCCGGCCGCACGGTCTCGAGCGCGCGCTGCAGCTCCTCGTGTGCCGTCGTGCGCGTGATCGGCGGCGACCAATCACGCTCGCCCACGCCGGCCCGATTCACATCCCACCAGCGATCCCAGAAGTCGCGCATGTGCGCTTCGCGCGCAATGCGCAGCTCCGCGACGCGCTCACGCGTCAGACCCTCCACGATCAGGCGCCGGTGATCGCCGTCGCGATGTGCGCGCGACATCGGCACCAGGACGTGTGGATCGCGCTGAAGGCCGAAAGCCTTGGCGTCGAGCTCGACGTCGAGGTAGGCCGCCTTCATGCGGTCCATGTCGACGATGAGATCCTTGACGTCGCCGACGGCCTGACGCTCCACGTCGAGCACCTTCCAGCCGCGTGGATCGGCGTGGTCGCCTGCGACCGCGAGGTCGCGCATCCGCGAGAGCCGTTCGAAACGTCCGCTCCGGCTCATGTGTTCGTGTTTCATGGTTGTCCGCCCCACGCGCCGAAGGTGCAAGGCGGGTGCCTCGCGGAGCACAATACGAACGAGGCTGCGCCTCGTTCGTCTCTATCTCGTTTGCCCCGCTTTGCGGGGCGGGCCGGCTCGACCGGGGTACGCTTGAACTCCGCCACCAGCAATCGAGCCGGTCGAAGCCGGCCAGACAGCTGGCGGATGTCGGACACCAAGTCGCTGCAGGAGAGTGCATGGATCGTCGTCTTGCCGCTGTGCTCGCGCTTGTCCTCCTCGCTGTGCCGCTTGCGGCGCAGTCGCCACCGCTCGAGGTGCCGTATCGCATGTTCCGACTGGCCAACGGGATGACCGTGATCCTGCATCGCGACACGAGCGTGCCGGTCGTAGGTGTGAACGTCTGGTACCACGTCGGCTCGGCCAACGAGAAGCCGGGACGCACGGGATTCGCCCACCTGTTCGAGCACCTGATGTTCGAAGGGTCGAAACACGTGAAGGAAGGCGAGTTCGACACATTGCTCGAAGCCGCCGGCGGCAACAACAACGGCTCGACGAACAACGATCGTACGAATTACATCATCGACGTGCCGAAGAACGCGCTCGAGCTCGCGCTGTTCCTCGAATCGGACCGAATGGGTTATCTGCTGGACACGATGTCGCCCGAGCGCGTCAACGGTCAGCGCGACGTCGTCAAGAACGAGCGACGGCAGAGTTATGAGAACCGGCCATATGGCCAGGCCTCGATCGAGCTGGACAAGATGCTCTGGCCGGCCAACCACCCATACAACTGGCCGACCATCGGCTACATGGAGGACCTCACCGCCGCCAGCCACGCGGACGTCGTCGAGTTCTTCAAGAAGTATTACGCGCCGAACAACGCCAGTCTCTCGATTGCCGGCGACATCGACCTCGATGCCACGCAGAAGCTCGTCGAGAAGTGGTTCGCCGACGTGAAGGGCGGTCCTCCGGTCGAACCGGTCGCGCCTCCAGCCGCCATCCTCAGTGCGGTCAAGAAGCAGACGCTGAAAGATCGCGTGCAGCTGCCGCGCCTGTATCTCGCCTGGCTCACGCCGCGGACGTACGCGCCCGGCGATGCCGCGCTCGACATGGCGTCGGCGGTACTCACCGGTGGAAAGAACTCGCGACTCTACAAACGTCTCGTGTACGACACCCAGATCGCGCAGGACGTCAACGCCATACAGGCGTCGGGCGCGCTCGGCAGCTCGTTCCAGATCGTCGCCACGGCGCGACCCGGCCATACCGTGGAGGAGCTGCAGAAGGCGATCGATGAAGAGCTCGCGCGTCTGCGTCGTGAGCCTCCCGACAAGCGCGAGCTCCAGCGCGCGATCAACCAGACGGAGGCCAATTTCTATCGCCGCATGGAGCGCGTCGGCGGCTTCGGCGGCAAGGCCGATCAGCTGAACTCGTACTTCGTATCCGGTGGTGGGCCCGATTATTTCGCCGAAGACCTGGCGCGCTACACCTCGCTGTCGCCGTCCGACGTGCAGGCAGCGATCATCGAGTGGCTGCCGCCCGATCGACGCGTGGAGCTCGTCGTGCTTCCGGAGGAGAAGAAATGAGGACGCTCCTCTTCGTCATCGCCGCTGTCGCGACGGTCGGCGCGCAGAGCGCGCCGGATCGCGGCCGTCCGCCGCAGCTCGGTCCCGCACCGCAGCTCAATCTGCCGCCGATCGAGAAGCGCGTGCTCGCGAACAAGCTGCCCGTCTGGATCGTCGAGTCGCACGAAGTTCCGCTGGTGCAAGTGAATCTCGTCGTCCAGGCCGGCACGGGCAACGATCCAGCCGGCAAGTTCGGACTCGCCAGCCTGACCGCCGCGATGCTCGACGAGGGCGCCGGCTCACGCTCCGCGCTCGAAATCGCCGACGCGGTCGAGTTCCTCGGCGCGGATCTCTCGACGACGAGCTCGTTCGATGCGTCCGCGGTTCGTTTGAACGTTCCCGTCGCGCGGTTGCAGGACGCGTTGCCGTTGATGGCGGATGTGGCAATCCGCCCGACGTTTCCGGAAGCCGAGCTCAATCGGCTCCGGCAAGAACGTCTGACCGCGATCATTCAGGCGAAGGATGACCCGGCGTCGGTCGTACCGATCGCGTTCGCGCGAGTCGTCTACGGGACGACCCATCGGTACGGCACACCAGCGATGGGCACGGAAGCGACGTTGAAAGCGTTCACCACCGCCGATCTGCGCCGCTTCCACGCCGACGCGTATCAGCCGGCGAACGCGACATTGCTCGTCGTCGGCGACGTCAAGCCGGATGCGGTGCTGCCGTTGCTCGAAAAGCAGTTCGGCACATGGTCGGCCGCGGCGGCAGCGAGAACGTCTCCCCTCCCCCAGGCGCCACAGCTTACGCAGGGACAGCTCTACATCGTCGACAAGCCGGAGGCTCCGCAATCGCAGATCAGAATCGGGTGGGTCGGCGTTCCACGATCGACGCCCGACTACTTCCCCTTGCAGGTCCTCAACACGATTCTCGGCGGCTCGTTCACCTCCCGTCTGAATCAGAACCTGCGCGAGGAGCACGGGTACGCGTACGGGGCCGGCTCGCGATTCGACATGCGCCTCTCGGCAGGTCCATTCTTCGCAACCGCGGGTGTACAGGCCGACAAGACCGCGGAAGCGCTGCAGGAGTTCTTCAACGAGCTGAACGGCGTGCTGAAGCCGATTCCGGCGGAGGAGCTGACCAAAGCGAAGAATTACGTTGCGCTCGGCTTCCCCAGCGAGTTCGAAGCGATCGACGATCTCTCGTCGCATCTGGAGGAGATGGTCATCTACAAGCTGCCGGACACCTACTTCAGCCGATACGTCGACAACGTGCAGGCGGTCACGGCCGATGCGGTGCAGAAGGTGGCGGCCACCTACATCCAGCCGAAGAAGTTCGCGATTGTCGTGGTCGGCGATCGGAAGTCGATCGAGCCGAAGATCCGAGCGCTCGAGCTGGCGCCGATCCACGCCGTTTCGGTTGAGGATGTGTTCGCCGACCGGGAGATCCGGTGATGGAGACCTACTACCATCCAAAAGATCTCGCGCGCTTCGGCGACATCGGCAAGGAGGCGCCGGAGCTGTGGCAGAAGTTTTCGGAGTGGTACGCGGCGGTGTTCAAAGAAGGCGCGCTGAGCGAGCGTGAGAAGGCGCTGATCGCGCTCGCCGTCGCTCACACCGTGCAGTGCCCGTATTGCATCGACGCGTACTCCACGACCTCTCTCGAGAAGGGCGCGACGCCCGAACAGATGACCGAAGCCGTACACGTCGCCGCTGCGATTCGCGGTGGCTCGTCGCTCGTGCACGGAGTCCAGATGCGGAATCACGTGGACAAACTCAGCATGTAACCACGAAGGCATTCGCATCCACGAAGAACACGAAGACAAATATTCTTCGTGTGCTTCGTGACTGTCGAAAGACCTTCGTGGTTTCACCGTCATGGCCTTACCTACCCTCCTGAATTCCCGCAGCCCACTTGCCGACAGCGCCACGCAGCGCTCGACGTTGGCGGCGCTGCCGCTGCGGCGGACGTTCGAGGAAGCCATCGACGCCGCGGGGCACGCACCGCTACGGACGAATGAAATCTCCGTTCTGCAGCTGAACGTCGGTAAGCGCTGCAACCAGGCATGCCGGCATTGCCACGTGGACGCCGGCCCCGATCGTACGGAGGTCATGCGGGACGACGTGATCGAGGCGGCGCTGCGGTTTCTCGAGACGAGTGAGATTCCGACGATCGACATCACGGGCGGCGCGCCGGAGCTGCACCCCCGATTTCCCGAGATCGTGATTCGGGCACGCGCGGCCGGACGGCACGTGATGGATCGCTGCAACCTGACGATCACTCGCCTGCCGAACTACGCGGACCTGCCGGAATTTCTCGCCGAGAACCAGGTCGAGGTGGTTGCTTCGCTGCCGTCGTTCGCCGCGCGGCAAACCGACGCGCAGCGCGGAGCGGGCGTGTTCGACGACTCGATCGCGGCGCTGCGCCGCTTCAACGCGCTCGGCTACGGCGTCGACGGCTCCGGGCGGACGCTCAATCTCGTCACCAACCCGGTCGGCGCTTTCCTTCCCGGTCCGCAGCATGCGCTCGAGGCCGACTGGAAGCGCGAGCTCTTTCGTCGCTACGGCATCGTCTTCAATCGCCTGTACACGATCACGAACATGCCCATCAGCAGGTATCTCGAATTCCTGATCGCGTCCGGAAACCTGCAGGCCTACATGGATCGTCTCGTCACTGCGTTCAATCCGGCGGCGGTCGAGGGGCTGATGTGTCGCTATACGTTGTCGGTCGGCTGGGACGGACGGCTGTACGACTGCGACTTCAACCAGATGATCGATCTGACAACGTCGGTGGATGCGCCGCAGACGATCTTCGACGCGGACGTGAACGCGCTGACAGGCCGGCGCATCGTCATCGGGCCACATTGCTTTGGTTGCACGGCGGGCTCGGGATCGAGTTGTGGCGGTGTGACGGTTGCCTGAGGCCTCTCGGGCGGCCTTCACGTGTCGGGGCCGCCTTCAGGCGGCCCGGATTCAGATCGCCTCGAAGACTCCCGTCTCGCGATTCTTCCGCACGCGATCCCACGTGAAGTGCTGCCCGTTCATGGCGATGTAGACGCCGGCGGACAAGGTCTGCACGAACGACAGTGCGCTCCCGAGGTTGAAAAGACCGTCGGAGCTGCCGAAGGCATACGGAATCATCGCGCCCGTCAGCACGATCGTCTTGCCGGTGACGCCACGCGCCAGCGCCGCCGCCGTCTCCACCATCGTGTCCGTGCCATGGGTGATGACGATGCGCGACTCCGCGCATTGGGTGCAGTTGCGAACGATGAGCTCGCGGTCGGCGTCGGTCATCTCCAGGCTGTCGATCATCATCAGCGTGCGGATCGACACGTCGACACGCGAGCGTCCGAGGCGCAGCATCTCGGGTAGACGCGTGTCGCCAAAGGTGAGGCGGCCGCGGATCTCGTCGTACGTCTTGTCGAAGGTGCCGCCGGTGACGAAGATGCGGATCATCGGACCGATTGTCTATCAGTCGCCGGGTGCGATGGAGTAATCTCGGCAGCTCACGTCAGCGAAGGAGACGCTCATGCCGAAGTATCTATTCGAAATCTCTTACACCACCGAAGGGACGAAAGGCTTGCTGAAGGACGGCGGATCGAAGCGCCGCGCCGCGGGCGAAGCGGCCATGCAGAGCCTCGGCGGAAAGGTCGACGCGTTCTATTTCGCCTTCGGGCAGAACGACGTGATCGCCATCGTCGACATGCCGGACGCCGCGTCGGCTGCGGCCGCGTCGATCGCGTTGGCGGCAAGCGGCGCCGTGACCGGCAAGACGACCGTCCTGCTCACACCGGAAGAAATCGATGCGGCGGTGAAGAAGACGCCGACCTACACGCCGCCGGGACGGTAGACTCACCCGTTCGTCGGATCGGCTAGTTCCACGGATTCACGACCGGCACGCCGAAACCGACAAAGTGTTCGACGTTCCTCGTGGCAAGGGTGGCGCGGCGCGCGAGCGCGATGCCCGCGATCTGGGTGTCGCGCATTTCCACCGATCGACCGCCCTTTTGCGTCGCGGCGGCAATCGATGCGGCGGCCGTCGCCGCTGCCGAATCGAAATCGAGCACGCGATTCTCGAGGTCCTCGTCCAGGACGCGTTCGAATGCCTCTTCGAGATCACGCCGCCGTTTGCCCTGCGGAAGCAGGTCCAAGCCGAATCGCGTCTCAAAGATCGTGATGCTCGTGATCCACAGAGACTCGGCAGCCTGTCGATCGAGCCATGCCAGGACTTGCGCGTCCGGCGAGGGTCGCATCAACGCGGAGAGCACGTTGCTGTCGAGGATCGTCATCGATCGAAATCGGCGGGCCGAGCGGAACCACTACGTACTTCGGGGACTTCAAGGGAGAGTCCAACCTTCTTGAACCGGGCAGCGATACGGGAGCCCAGCTTGCCCACCGGCCTGCTCTCCTCCTTCGTCGCGTTGCGCAAAATGTGCCGGACCTCGTCCTCCATGCTCCGCCCATTTCGCTTTGCGCGCCGCTTCAGCCGGGTGGCCACGTCGTCTTCCAGATTCCGCACGATCAACTGAGCCATCTGGTTGCTCCGCGCGTTGATGATATCACGCTAGCATCAGCACGGGCCGAGGCCTGACAAGGCGCCGCGCTACCTGCGCCGGCGCGTGCGACCGCGCAGAAGACCGCCGATCAGCCAGGCGACGAAGAGAATCGCCATGATGATGATGAGCGCGCGGCCTAGAAGCATGTCAGTTCGCGGACCATAAAGGTCCGCGCCGCATCTGGTTGGCACGTCCGCCCTGCATCTGATTGGAAGGTCCGCGCCGCATCTCTATGCCCCAGCTCCTGTACGCGGACGGGCAAAGGGGTCGACCGCACTGACGATCATCCCGACGACGACGACGGCGACGGCGGCGATCAGGTTGTGCCAGAGGAAGGCGACCTTGGTAAAGGCGATGAGCGCGGCGACCGAGCTCATCCCGGCCAGCAGACCGACGAACGCGCCGTTCGACGTTGCTCGCGGAAATCCGATGGCGAGGATGAACACGCCGAGGATCGACCCATAGAAGTACGACCCGAACCGGTTCACGACCTCGATCAGCGACCCGAGCTGCGCCGCGAACACGGCAACGACGCTCGCCAGCAGGCCCCAGAACGCGGTGGCCAGGCGCGAGACCATCAGAAAGTGGTGATCCGACGCGTCGGGGCGGATGAACCGGCGATAGAAGTCGATCACGGAGGCGGTCGAGAGCGCCGACAGCTCGCCGGCAATGGTCGACATCGCCGCGGCGAAGATGGCGGCAATCAGCAATCCGACCACGCCCACCGGCATGCGCGTGGTGATGAAGGTCGGAAACACGTAGTTGACGTCGTTGTAGTTGGCGTCGCCGGTGACCGCCTTCACCAGGTTCACCGCCTCGCCGCGAATCGCACGCGTCTGCGCCTCGGTGGCCTTGAACTGCTCGCCGGCGGTGGCGAGCTGCTGCGCGTCGCCGGTGGTGCGCGCACGCGTCATCACGGCAGCCGCCGCGGCGCGTGAGGCCGTAGCGGCCTCGAAGCGGCGCTCGAGGGCGGCGAAATCGGCGGCCCGCGGCCCTTCGCGCATCGCCTTCTCCTGGCGCGCATCGAACAGCAGCGGCCGCGGCGTGAAGGTGTAGAACACGAACATCAGCACGCCGACCAGCAGCACCAGCGCCTGCAGCGGGATCTTCCAGTAGGCGCTCAGCAGCAGCGACTCGCGGGCCGCGGCCACCGACGGCGTCGTCAGGTAGCGCTGGACCTGGCTTTGATCGGTGCCGAAGTACGAGCAGAACAGGAAGAATGCCGCGATCGTGCCGGACCAGAACGTGTACTGGTTCGTGATGTCGAACGTGAAATCGAACGTCTGCAGCCGTCCAGTCGATCCGGCAATCCGCAACGCATCGGGCAGGCTGACGTCGGCGGGCAAGCCGACGATCAGGACGACGACCGCCGCGAGCAGGCCGCCGACGATCAGCACCATCTGCTTGACGTCGGTCCACGCGACGGCCTGGACGCCGCCGAACATCGTGTAGACGATCGTCGGCAACGCCGTCACCAGCACGGTCTGCGTCACGCTGAGGCCGATGACCACGGACAACACGACCGCCGGCGCCGAAATCACCACGCCAAGCGACATGCTGCGCGACACCAGGAACAGCAGGCTGGTGAACGCACGCGTCTTCGCATCGAAGCGTTTCTCGAGGTACTCGTAGGCCGTGTAGACGCGCGCGTTGTGGAAGAACGGAACGAGTGTGACCGAGAGCGCGATCATCGCCAGGGGCAGCGCGTAGTAGAACTGCAGGAAGCGCATCCCGTCGTTGAAGCCCTGGCCCGTCGTCCCAATCATCGTGATGGCGCTCAACTGCGTCGCCATCACCGACAGTCCGACCGCCCACCACGGCAGACTGCGTCCGCCGAGAAAATATCCTTCGAGCTCGTGACTGCGTTTGGTCAGCCGCAGACCGTCCCAGACGATCCAGACCAGGTAGATGGCGATGATCGCCCAGTCGACCGGGTGCATCAGCTGAAGTATTGCTGAAAGGCGTAGAGGAGGCCGAGCACCGCGACCCAGATGATGAAGACCCGGAGGTAGCTGCTGGTGGCCCGACGGGTCATAGCGACTCGCAGCGCTCGCGACGACGGACGTCAGCCGCGCGCAGCGCCTCGCGCGTACCCGCCAGCCACGCGCGATTGAGCGCGAGAGCGCCTGTTGCCTCTTCGAGCGCCCGTCCGGTCTCGTCCGGTGCCGGCCCGCCGAGCGTCCGGCGCACCGATACGAAATGCCGCGGGCTCAGGATCTCGACGATCTGCGGTTCGGTGTACTGCAGTGGGGCCCCAAGCAGATCGCTGGACACATTCGCCAGCGCGGTGCTGAGCGGCGCCTGCGGCTGCAGCCGTCGTGCCTCGAGTACTCGCGCCGCGATTCGATGCGCGGTCCTGAACGCCAGCGCATGTTCGCGAACCAGGTGATCGGCCAGCTCGGTCAACGTCGTCCCGCCCTCACCTGCTCGCGCCTGGAGGCGCTCCACGTCGAACTCCGCGTCGCGCATCGCCGCCGCGACCAGCGTCACCGCACGCGTCGCGTCGTGAAACATCGACGCCACCAGCGGCTGCAGATCGTCCTCGGTGTCGACGATGTCCCCGAACGGCGTGTTGTGCACGCTGAGCATGATCGCCGACGCCTGACCGAGCGCTTTGCTGGCGATGGCGCGGGCATGCTCCAGCGCGACGGGGTTGCGCTTCTGCGGCATGATGCTGCTCGACTGCACGAAGCCGTCGGCAAGGCGCAGATACGCGAACTCCATCGTGCACCACAAGAGGAGATCCTGGACGACGCGCCCGAGACCGGCGAGCAGCACCGCGGTGGCCGACACGCCCTCGAGCATGTAGTCGACGGTCGCGATGCTGCCGTAGGTGTTTCCCGTTGGACCGTCGAATCCGAGCAGATCGCTGGTCACGTGACGATCGATTGGAAAACCGGTGCCGGTGATCGCGCACGATCCCAGAGGATTGCGGTTGGTCGACACGTACGCCGCTTGCAAACGCGTCGCATCGCGCGCGAGCTGCTCGATGACCCCGAGCAGATAATGCGCGATCGTCGTCGGCTGCGCCGGCTGCGTGTGCGTGTGCGCGGCGAAGACCGTGTCGCGATGCCGCGCCGCGACGTCGATCAGTGCCGCGCGCAACTCCAATGTCGCCTGCAGCAGCGCTGCGATCCATTCCCGTTGCCGCATCCGGTACATCGTCATGTCGATGTCGTTGCGGCTGCGCGCCGTGTGCAGGCGGCCGGCGACGTCTTCGCCACAGGCGTTGATCAGCAGGCGCTCGACGTAGAAGAACAAGTCCTCGCAGGTGCCGTCGTACGGTGTGCGGCGGATGTCGCTGAGCGAGATGGAGGCGAGCGCCGTGCGAATCGTGCGCGCATCCTCTCGGCGGATAATCCCGCACTCGGCCAGCATGACCAGATGCGCGTAGTGGATGGCGAGCAGAGGCGCGAGAAAGAGCGTCTTGGCGTCCTCGAAGTTCTCGGTGAGGACGTGCGAGACGTACTCGGGATCGAACCTCATTCTTCGCAGTATAGCGACATTTGTGATTCGTGATTTTCGATCTGGGATTTGTTTGTGATTCGTGATTTGTGATCGGCGAACTATCTGTGAATCACAGATAGTTCATCCATCGCAGATCGCGAATCACAGATGAAATCGCTCATCACACATCGCAAATCACAAGTGGCTTCGCGGCTGCAACCAGGCGGAGAGATGCTCCGCCTGCGCCGCCGACAGCTCTGGCAATACCTCGAGCCGCCACTCGCGCGCCGGTTCGGTGGCCAGCACCAGATCGATCGTCAGGAGACGCTCGCGTCGGGCGACGAGAATCGACACGGCATCGCCTGGACGGTACTGCTGCAGCCGCTCGTCGAGCCGATCGGCGCGAATACGGAACCCGTCGATCGCCAGAATCTCGTCGTCCACGTTCATGCCGGCCGTGAAGGCCGGACCATCGCGGCGGACCTGTGACACCACGAGTCTTCCCACGTCGATACGGACGGCGATGCCAAGCCATGGCTTGACTTCCGCAGACCTGACAGGGTCCGCGCTACCGGACGGCGGCGCCGACTTGAACCGCAGTCCAAGGGTCTCGAGCGCCGGGGCGTAATCGAGCTCTGTGGTGCCGTCGAGGGCGCTTCTCCAGAAGTCGCGCAGGGACATTCCCACCACGCCCTCGATCGCCTGCTGGATCTCGTCCGACGTAAAGCCCCTCTCCGCCGAATAGCGGTCGTAGGCGGTACGCAGCACATCGTCGAGGCTCGCGGCTCCATTGGTCATCGAGCGAATGCGTGCGTCCAGCAGAAAGGCGACGACGGCGCCTTTTACGTAGTAGCTCATCGCCGAATTGATCGAATTCTCGTCCGGCCGATAAAGCTTGATCCACGCATCGAAAGACGCCAGCGAGAGCGACTGCACCTCGCGGCCGGGCGTCGTCTGCACGCCCTCGATCTTCGACGAGAGCACTTCCAGGTATTCATCGCGCGTCATCAGCCCGGCGCGATGCAACGCCAGATCCCCGTAGTACTCGGTGATCCCTTCGGCCACCCACAAGCTGCGTGTATGCACCTCGCGTTCGTAATCGAACGGACCAAGCTCCGCGGGCCTGAACCGCTTGACGTTCCAGACGTGGAAGAACTCGTGGCTGACCAGTCCGAGCCACGCGAGATAGGCCTTGCGCGTGCGGGTTGCCCAGCGGCTGGTCATCAGCACTGTGGACTCGGCGTGCTCGAGACCGCCGCCTCCCTCGGTGATCACGTTCAGAAACAGATAGCGCTCGTAGGGAAGAAATCCCCACATCCGCCGATGCTCGGCGACCACGCGCTGGACGTCGAGCACCGCGCGAGCTCCGTCGAAGACGCCCGCCTCGCCTTCGTTCACCAGCCAGTGCGGCTTTCCATCGACGGTGAACTCGTACACTGCCGGATTACCGAGCACGATCGGCGAGTCGACCAGGTGGTCGTAGCTCGAAGCGACGTAGTGATGAGGGCGATCGCTCGCCGGCGGCAGCGCCGTTCGCGATTGCGCCCAACCATCCGCGGGTTCGATGAGCACCTCGTGCGGCGCCGACATGAGCTCGGGCACCGTCATGAACGTCGGGGCGCCGTTCAAGAGCGCAAAGTCGCGCTCGATCCAATTGGTGCGCACCGACATCTCGCGCCCGTAGACGCGATAGGTTACGGTGATGGTCGCCGGCTCATTGGAAGATGCAACATGGATCGCCCACCGATTCTTGCGTGTCTTGCCGACCGGCAGCACACGACCATCGGACGCGGTCGCCGCCACGCGCTCGACGTGACGCGAGAACTCGCGGACCAGATACGAGCCCGGCGTCCACACGGCCATCAGCAGCTCGATCTCGCCGCGGTCGCCGCTCGGCACCGTCACGCTGACGTTGACGTAATGGGTCTGGGGTTCTGGAAACTGAAGGATGTACCGGACGCGATCCACGCGTCCGCATTTTATTACCGCGGACCATAAAGGTCCGCGCCGCGTCCCGACGCTACTTTCTGTTCACCTGCGGACCGCCCTTCGCGTCCGA
>Ga0081539_10002613_pt1 | contig 24654 bp, 18 predicted proteins | sample TabmetS4T2R2_FD_71023 | JGI IMG/M metagenome (GOLD analysis project Ga0081539, IMG submission 71023) | Tabebuia heterophylla rhizosphere microbial communities from the University of Puerto Rico - S4T2R2 | ecosystem: Host-associated > Plants > Roots > Rhizosphere ...
GCACCGAACCCCGCCGCGGCGCAGAGCCCGACGTTCACGATCCGCAGCGGCTGGACGCTCGCCGAGCTCGTCCGCCGGATCGATTCCGGCGACATCGAGGCGATCACCGCCGCGCCCGCATCCGGCTCGAACGGGTCCGGCCAGGTCCTCGCCCGCACCCGCGAGGGCGAGGTCGTGACGATCGATCTGTCGGTCGGCGCATCGGAGGCGATCGGCTCCCTGAACGCGCTCGGCTACGGCAGCCTGCTCACAAGCGAGGCGATCGGCGTGGCCCGTCCGCTCGCGCCCGGGACGAGCCCCCTGACGACGTTCGTCGCGGTGATCGTCCCGCTCCTGCTGCTGGTGCTCACCGCGGTCCTCGTCCTCCGGATGCGGCGGGCGCCAACGAGCGGTCGCGACCTCGCTTCCTCGTTCACGACGATCCTGCCGCCGGATCCGGCGGCGGCCGAGCCCGCCCAGGCGGCGGTCGCGGGCGGGGTCAGGCAGCCGGTGGCGGGCGTGCGGCTCGGCGACGTGGCCGGGTGCGACGAAGCGAAGCTCGAGCTGACCGAGACGATCGAGTTCCTGCGCGCGCCCGAGCGCTTCCGGGCCCTCGGCGCGCGGATCCCGCGCGGGGTGATGCTGTACGGCCCGCCCGGCACGGGCAAGACGATGCTCGCTCGCGCCGTGGCCGCGGAGGCCGGCGTGCCGTTCCACTACGCCTCCGGCTCCGAGTTCGTCGAGAAATACGTGGGCGTCGGGGCGAAACGCGTTCGCGACCTGTTCGCACAGGCCCGCAAGCTCGGCCGGGGCGTGGTCTTCTTCGACGAGTTCGATGCGATCGGCAAGTCCCGCGGCGGACCGAACAGCCACGAAGAGCGGGAGCAGACGCTCAACCAGCTCCTGGTGGAGCTCGATGGGTTCTCGACGACCGACGACGTCATCGTCATCGCGGCGACGAACCGCCTGGACGTCCTCGATGCGGCGGTCCTGCGGCCGGGCCGGTTCAACCGGAAGATCCACGTCGGGATGCCCGACGTGAAGGGCCGCCGGGAGATCCTCGAGGTCCACGCTCGGAACAAGCCGCTGGCAGGAACGACGGATCTCGAGGAGCTCGCCCGCAAGACCTACGGCTTCAGCGGGGCGATGCTGGCCGACCTGTTGAACGAGGCGGCGATCCTCGCCGCTCGTCGTGCGGCGGATGCGATCGAGCCCGAGGATCTCCACGCGGGCTGGCTCAAGGTCGCCGTCGGAACGTCGCGACGGCGGTCGATGGACGAGCGCGAGCGATCGATCATCGCCGCCCACGAGGTTGGCCACGCGATCTGCGGCAAGGTCCACGGCGACAAGCGCAAGGTCGAGGAGATCTCGCTCTTCGCCCACGGCGAGGCCCTCGGCGTGACCGTGAGCAGCCAGGAGGACAACGACCTGCCGTCGGAGTCCGACCTCCGAGCTCGCCTCGTCGCGCTGATGGGCGGCCGCGCGGCCGAGGAGATCCTCTTCCACGAGGTGACGGGCGGCGCATCGAACGACTTCGAGGCGGCGAACCGGATCGCGACGATGATGGTCACGAAGTGGGGGATGGGTCGCGATCCCGAGACGGCCGACGGAGGCGTGTCCGGTCGTGGATCGCTGTCCTTCCTCGTCCCGACCGGCGGACGATCCCTTCCGACGGAGGTCCAGGCTGCGGCGACCCGGGCGATCCGGGCGATCCTCGACGAGGCCTACGCCGAGGCCTCGCGGACGCTCATCGCCCACCTCGAGATCCTGCGCCGGCTGGCCGCCTATCTCGTGGAGCACGAGCGGGTCGACGGCGGCACCTTCGACGAGCTGTTCGACGGCCGCCGCCAGGTTCCGACCGCGGGCGACGAGTGGCGTGCCGCCACGTCGCGGCCGCGCGCCTGGGGTGATGTCGTGGACCTCGCGGGCCACCGCGCCGGACGGTCGAAGGCGGACTCCCGCACCGGCGCCACGACCGAGCCGGTGCCCGTGCCGGTCGCGGCCGCAGCCGCTGTCGCGTCGTCCGAGTCGCTCGAGCCGGCGACGGTCGCGCTCGAAGACGGAACCCTCGCCGAGGTGCCACTCGTGTCGGCGGTCGCGGTCACGCCATTCGATGCGGACGCGCCGGCTGAGTCCGTCCCGATCGCCGCGGCGGCCTCCACCGCGCCCGCGGACCCCCCGCCCGCGTCGCTCGTCGCCGGGCGCCGTCGCGCCCGGCGAACTGCGGTCCGGCGTGCGCGCCGGTTCGCCGCCGGCGTTCTCCACCGAGCGGAGGACTGGCTCCGCCGCAGCGAGCTGGAGGCGGACGGCCTGTAGCGCAGCCGTGCCGGTCGGTCCGATCGGCCGACTCGTTACGTGATCGTGACGTCCGACGGGCCGCCGGTCGGAGACGATCGGCGGCGATCGGATCGACAACCGGAGGGGAGACCGTTGGCGGGGCTCCGAGCTCGCAGGTCCGCTGTCGTCGCCGCCGCGCTCGCGCTGCTCACGGTATCGCCAGGGTTGGCTGGCGGCGAGACCGTCCGGCGGCCAGCCTCCGAGCTTCCGAACCCCGGCTGCCGCGGCACGCGGCGGTCCGTCGATCGCGCGACCGAGCTGATCCACAACGTGTACCGGATCGGGCCGCATCCAGCGGTCAGGCTCCCGCGGTCACCCACACGAGACGGATCGTCTGGCTCCGCGGCATGGACCTGATCCTCGTCGACGACGTCCTGTCCTCGTCGGCGCCCCACACGTACCGCCAGCTGTGGCATCTTGCCGACAAGAGCAACCCCATCATCGGCGCCTCCTCGATCTGGACCCGCCGGCCCAGGGGCAACGTCCTCGTCCAGCAGCTGAACGGGAAGCCGGCTCTGCGTCTCATCAGCGGGTCGACATCGCCGATCCAGGGCTGGATCTCGCGGCACTACGGCCGCAAAGTGAAGGCGCCGGTCGTGGAAGCGATCGTCCGCGGGCGGACGGTCCGCTATCTGACGCTGATCGCCGTTGCGACGGGCCGCCCGACGGTCCGCGTCAGCGGTCTCGAGGTCCGGCCGGGCGGATTCGGGCTCACGCTCACGGTCGGCAGTCGCGTCGAGCAGGTGCTGGTGGATGGCAGCCGGATCGAGGTCACGCCGCTGTCGGAAGGCTGACGCACGGCGGACGGCCGACCGACTTCCGGCCCTGACCCGCACGGTACCCTGAGGCCCGTGACGCTCCTCTCGACGACCGCCCTGACGAAGCGCTACGGCGCGAGCATCACGGCACTCGACGAGCTGACGTTCGAGCTCGAGCCGGGGATCGTGGGGCTCGTCGGGTCCAACGGAGCGGGCAAGTCGACGCTGCTCAAGATCCTGCTCGGACTCCTCGAGCCCACGTCCGGATCGGCGTCCGTGTTCGATCTCGACGTCGCGACGCGCGGGATCGAGATCCGCGAGCTGGTCGGCTACATGCCCGAGCACGACTGCCTGCCGCCCGACATGAGCGCGACCGACGTGGTCTCGCATCTCGCCCAGATCTCCGGGCTGCCCCGGTCCGCGGCTCGCGAGCGGACCGCCGAGGTCCTCCGCCACGTCGGGCTGTACGAGGAGCGCTACCGGGCGATCGGCGGCTACTCGACCGGGATGAAGCAGCGCGTCAAGCTCGCCCAAGCGCTCGTCCACGACCCGCGCCTCCTGTTCCTCGACGAGCCGACGAACGGCCTGGACCCGGCCGGGCGCGACGAGATGCTCGAGCTCATCCGGCGGACCGGCACCGAGTTCGGGATCGCGGTCGTCGTCGCGTCGCACCTGCTCGGCGAGATCGAGCGGGTCTGCGACCATCTCGTGGCGATCGAGGGCGGGAAGCTCCTCCGGAACGCACCGCTCCGGGCGTTCACCGAGCGGACCGGGACCCTGGCGGTGGAGGTCGAGGACGGTCGCGACCGGCTCGCCGAAGGGCTGGCCGGGCGCGGTCTCCGGGTGGCGTCCGACGGGACCGCGATCCTCGTCGACCTCGTCGACGAGACCCCGTTCGACGTCGTACGCGACACGGTGGCCGAGCTCGGGCTGGCCCTCGTCCGGATGGAGCAGCGCCGCCATCGGCTCGAGGACCTCTTCCGGGACGGCCCCGACGCCGCGCCGGCGCCGCTGACAGCCGGCGCGCCCGCCGCTGGCGGCGCCCGGGACCGCGCGCCGCTGGAGCCGGGCCGATGACCGCGCGGCCGCCGATCACCCGCGCCGGCTCGATCTACGACCTCGGCTACCGCCGCTACGAGGGACCGCGCCTGGGGCGCGGCCATGCGGTCCGCTCGCTCATCGGGCACAGCCTTCGGTCCACGTACGGGATCGGGCGCGGCGGCCGCTCGAAGGTCGCGCCGTTCGTCTTCGGCGGGATGGCCGTCCTGCCGGCCGTCGTGATCGTCGGCGCCCTGACGATCGCCAGCCGGTTCGGCGCCGAGCGCGCGATCGAGGACATGCAGGTCATCAGCTTCGGCAACTACTTCAGCGCGGTGAACGCGATCATCGCCCTGTTCTGCGCGGCGCAGGCGCCCGAGCTGTTCGGGCGCGACCAGCGTCACGGCGTCCTGCCCCTGTACTTCGCGCGCGCCCTCCGCCGGACGGACTATGCGGTGGGCCGGCTCGTCGGCTTCTGGCTCGGCGTCCTCGTCCTGCTGATGACGCCGATGGTCATCCTGTTCCTGGGCAAGGTCCTGCTCTCCATGGACATCGCGGGGGCGTTCGGCGCCAACCTGCCCAACGTGCCGCCGGTGGTCGCCCAAGCGCTCGTCATCTCGACGCTCTATGGCGGGCTCGCGATGGCGGTCTCGGCATACACGCTGCGTCGCGCGTATGCGACCGCCGGGATCATCGCCCTGTTCGTGCTGCCCGGGCTCGTCACCGGGATCGTCATCGGGATCGGTTCGAGCGGGATCGGGACCGCGCTGACGCTCATCGCGCCGAACACGGTGATCGACGGGACGAACGCCCTGTTCTTCGGTCGGGAGCTCGGCGCTGAATACTTCTTCGTCGACGTGCCGCTCCAACTGTTCCTCGTCAGCACGATCGTCGAGGTCGCGGTCGTCGTTGCGCTCATCGTCCGCCGGTTCGCGCGGATCACGACATGACGACCGCGCCCAGCGAGGCCCCGGAGATGGCTGTGCCCGCGCCCTCGCCGCTCGCCGCCGCCCCGAGCACGGCGCCGCTCGCGGTCGATCGCGTGTCGCGCTGGTACGGCAACGTCGTGGCGGTCAACGACATCAGCTTCGAGATCGGGGCGGGGATCACCGGCCTCCTCGGGCCGAACGGGGCCGGCAAGTCGACGCTGCTCCATCTCCTGGCCGGCCTGCTCCAACCGTCGAGCGGCCGCGTCCTCGTCGAGGGCCGGCCGGCCTGGCGCCAGCCCGAGGTCTACCGCCGGCTGGGGCTCGTGCCCGAGCGCGAGGCGGTCTATCCGTTCCTCACCGGGCGCGAGTTCGTCGACGTGGCTGCGCGGCTCCAGGGCGTGGCCGATCCCCGGGCCGCGACCGCGCGGGCGATCGCCACGGTCGATCTCGAGGCGGCCGCCGATCGGGCCGTCGGGACCTATTCGAAGGGGATGCGCCAGCGGGTGAAGATCGCGGCGGCGCTCGTCCACGAGCCGCCGATCCTCTTGCTCGACGAGCCGTTCAACGGGATGGACCCGCGCCAGCGGCTGCACATGATGGACCTCCTCCGGACGATGGCCGAGGCCGGCCGGACGATCCTGTTCAGCTCGCACATCCTCGAGGAGGTCGAGCGGGTCGCCGACGGCATCCTCGTCATCCACGCCGGGCGACTCGCGGCGTCCGGCGATTTCCGCGAGATCCGCCGGCTGATGACCGACCGGCCGCACACGTTCCGGGTCCGGTCCTCGGACGACCGTCGGCTGGCGGCCTCGTTCATGGCCGAGCCGGCCGTCTTCGGCACGGAGCTGCGCGACGATCGGCTGTCGGTGCAGGTGTCGGAGTTCTCGGCGTTCACGCGGATCGTCGCCCGGGTCGCGCGCGACGCGGGCGTCCGCCTGTTCGAGGTGGCACCGACCGACGACTCGCTCGAGAGCGTGTTCGAGTACCTGGTGAGCCGCCGATGAGCCAGCTGGACGTGATGCTCGTCGTCGGGCGGGTGACCGCCCGGGCGCTCCTTGGCCGCCGCCGGACGATCCTCATGGCGCTTCTCGCAGGCGCACCGGTCGTCCTCGGGCTGCTGGTCCGGATTGGCAACGGCCCCCGCCCGAGCGCCCTTCAGGGCTCCCTCGACGGCCTGATCGTATCGAGCGTGCTCCCGCTCGTCGCGCTGGTCTTCGGGTCGGCGGCGCTGGGCAGCGAGCTCGACGACGGGACGGGCGTCCATCTCCTGACCAAGCCGATTCCACGCTGGGCGATCGTCCTGCCGAAGCTCCTCGTGTCGGGCGGCCTCACCGCGGCCCTCGTCGTGCCCTCCACGATCCTCTCGGGCATCCTCCTCGGCGGGGCGGCGAGCCACCAGCTCGGGTTGACGTTCGCCTTCGCCGCCGCCGTCCTGATCGGCGGCTTCCTGTACAGCGCGATCTTCGTCGCGCTCGGCGCCCTGACGAGCCGAGGTCTGGTCATCGGCCTCGCCTATTCGCTCCTCTGGGAAGGGCTGCTGTCCTCGGCGCTGCGCGGCACGCAGTTGTTCAGCGTGCGCGAGTACGTCCGCGGCATGGCCTCGGCGCTCGCATCGCCCGGTGACGTCCAGTCGGTCGTCGGTGGCCAGGCGTTCGTCCTCGCGGCGGTCGCGATGGTCATCGTGGCCGCGATCGCGTCGGCGCGGCTCGAGCGCTACGAGATCCGGACGGGCGACTGACCCGCTGAACGACTGGCGGCGGAGCGACTGGCGGCCGACGGACTGGCCTCCGCCCGCCCGCCGCGTTTGACGGCGTGACGCAAGTGCCCTAGCGTGGCCGATGCAAGCCGCCTTGCATTGCGGGCTCAAGCCCCGGCGGCCGTCGACTCCCCGCAGCGAGAGGTCCGCCCCGGTGGCTGCCACGTTCGTCCTCATGCTCCGCGAAGGGCTCGAGGCAGCCTTGATCGTCGGCATCATCGCCGCGTACCTCGTGAAGGTCGGGCGGCGCGATGCCCTGACGGCGGTCGCGGCCGGCGTCCTCGCGGCCGTCGGCCTGTCGATCGTCGCCGGCATCGCGATCGTTGTGACCGTGGGCCGCCTGCCGCTGGTCGTGCAGGAGTCGTTCGAGGGGATCGCCGGCCTCGCGGCGGTCGCAGTCCTCACGTGGATGCTGTTCTGGATGCGCCGCCAGGGCCGCGCGCTCAAGGGCGAGCTCGAGACGGGGGTCGCGTCCGCGCTGGAGGCGGGTTCGATGCGCGCGCTCGTGGGACTCGCGTTCATCGCGGTCATCCGCGAGGGGCTCGAGACCGTCCTCTTCCTGCTCGCGATCGGTTCGGCTGCCGGCGCCGACGCGACGACCGTGCTCGGCGGGCTGCTTGGACTCGGGGCCGCCGTGGCGATCGGCTACGCGATCTTCGCGGCCGGCGTCCGGATCGACCTCCGCCGCTTCTTCACGATCACCGGAACCGTGCTGATCTTCGTCTCGGCCGGCCTGATGGCGTTCGCGGTCCACGAGTTCGGTGAGGCCGGTCTGATCCCGAACAGCGGCAAGCTGTTCGACCTCAACGGGATCCTGCCCGCGTCGAGCCCGCTCGGCACGCTCCTCGCCGGGCTGTTCGGCTACCGGGCGGCGCCCACCCCGCTCGAGGCCCTCGCCTGGCTCGCTTACCTCATTCCGGTCCTCGTCCTGTTCGTGGGAATCCCGCGCCGCAAGACGCCCGTAGCGGCGACGGTGACCTGCCTCGCGCTCGTCGTGGCGGCCGGTTGCTCGCCGACCACCCGTGCCTCGCAGTCGCCCGTGTCGCTCGCCCCGGGCACGATCCAGGTCACTGCCAGCGAGTACAAGTTCACGCCATCGGCGCTGACCGCCCCCGCAGGCGCCGTGTCGTTCCACATCACGAACGGTGGCGGGGAGACCCACGAGTTCGAGATCTTCAAGGGCGAGACCGTCGTCGACGAGATCGAGGACATCGTGCCCGGGATCAGCCGGGACCTGACGGTCACACTCGAGGCGGGCGAGTACACGTTCGTCTGCGCGCTGAACGGCCACGACACGCTCGGGATGAAGGGCACGCTGTCCGTCTCGGGAGGCTGACCGCGCGGTTCGGGGTCGACCCAGGACGAACGGGTCGTAGCCTCGCGAGCGTCGCCCCGGGGACCATCCTGGGCACGATGCCAGTGGAGCTCATCGCGTTCACCGCGGACTATCGCGTCTCGGGTCAGATCCCGCTCGCCGACGACAGGCTCAGCGACATGCTGAACTCCGTGGCGCGGGTCGTCGTCCGCGGGGCGCTGGTCGAGGACGTCGTGAACGGCGGACCCAGCCAGACCGCCGACCTCACGTTGACGGTCGGCTCGCTCGTGGCGGTCCTCGTCAACGGGCGTCGCGGCATCGAGACCCGGCGCCGGCGGACCGTCGGGCGCCCTGCCCGGATCGGTCTGGCGCGGTTCGTCGTGACCGGGACGCTCCACTCGCCCGTCGGCTCTGAGGCGGTGACGTCTGCCGATCCTGCTGTCGTCCTCGCGGGTCGCGACCTCCTCGTTCCGTTGACCGAAGCGGTGATCTCGTACGAGCGAGGCGACGAGCCGGTGACCGAGCGAGCCGAGACGATCCTCGTCAACCGCTCCCACGCCCGCTGGATCGACCTGGACGATGATGCCGCCGCCGGTGGCGGCGACGAGGACGAGAGTCCGCTCGAGCGAAGGCGGGCCTACAACACCTCGATGGTCAAGGACTTCACCGGGGCCTCCTGACCGGGGCTGCATTCCGGAACGCCAGCCAGGGTGGCGTTGCGCATCGTTCTCGGCGCGATCGGCCGAGTTCCGGCCGGTCCGCCAGCCCGGCGAGCGTTACGGACGAATCTGGCCGGGCCCGCGCGCAGAACGCCAGCGTCAGTGGCGTTTCGGACCCTCTGTTGGCGTGCAGCCGTTGCGAGCCCCATCCTCGAGGCCGCAGGTTCGGTTTCGTCAGGCGCGGCGAATCATTCGTCGATTTCGTGGCGCACCTTCGATTTCGAATTTCGAGATCGGACGTTGGGCGCGCGGCGCGGGGGCGACGGAGCGGCCGCCGGCCTGCGAGCCGTGCCCGACCCTCACTCGCCGAGCGGCACGCCCACGATGCTGAACCCGCCGTCGACGTAGATCACCTCGCCGGTCACCGCCGACGCGAGATCGGAGCACAGATACAGGGCGGTCTTGCCAACGTCCTCGGGCGTGATGTTCGCCCGCATCGGGGCGACGTCGACGAAGCCGCGGTACATGTCCTTGAACCCGCCGATCCCGGCCGCCGCGAGCGTCCGGATCGGGCCGGCGCTGATCGCGTTCACCCGGATTCCGTCCGGACCCAGGTCCGAAGCGAGATAGCGGACCGACGCCTCGAGCGCGGCCTTCGCGACGCCCATGACGTTGTAGTTCGCGACGACCTTCTCCGAGCCGTAGTAGGTCAGGGTCAGGACACACGAGCCGCGATGGAGCTGGGGCAGGGCGGCCCGCGTGAGCGCCACGAGCGAGTACGCGCTCACGTCGTGGGCGAGCGCGAACCCATCCCGGGACGTGTCGACGAAGCGACCGGTCAGGTCCTCGCGCTTCGCGAAGGCGAGAGCATGGACGAGGATGTCGAGCCCGTCATGGGTCTCGCCCCAGCGCGCGAACACCCGCTCGATGTCCGCGTCGTTCTGGACGTCGCACGGCTCCACGAACCTCGAGCCGATCGAGTCCGCGAGCGGCTTGACCCGCTTCTCGATCAGCGACTCGATCGAGCTGAACCCGACCTCAGCTCCGGCATCGTGGAGGGCCTGGGCGATGCCCCACGCGATCGAATGGTCGTTCGCGACGCCGAAGATCAGCGCGTTCTTGCCCTCGAGGAGCCCCATGCCGTCCCTCCGCTGGCCGCAGGTCCGCGGCCTCCACGGAGGATAGGCGACCGTTGAGGTCCAGGCGGGTGTGCATCCGACGTGCACACCCGACAGCGGTCGCGGCCTTCTGGCCGCCCGAAGGGTTCGATGTGCTCGAGGTGCACCAAGCGTGCGCTCGTGAGCACCATTCGGCGTCCCGGACTCGCGCGGAACGCCGCACCGAACGCCGCACCCTGTTCGGTGTGCACCCCCAGTGCACACCAGCGGCCAGTGCCGCGGCGCCGGTCTACTGCGGCTGCGTCACCCGCACGTCGTCGACGGCCGCCTCGACGATTCCGTCCGGGCCCGCGTCGGTCGCCGAGATCCGGATCCGGATCGTCTTCCCGGCGAACGCCGAGAGATCGACCGAAGCCGCCTTCCAGCTCGCGTTCCGCTCGACCGGCGCGCCATAGACGGTGAAGACCGCCGTCGCCGTCGCCGCGTCGACGTCCAGGACCTCCACGACGAGCCGGTCGTTCGAGGTCGCCGTCGCGTCATGCGCGAACGAGTAGCGGAGCTGGAGCTTCTGGCCGGCCGCCGCAGGCAGCGCGATCGTCGGTGAGGTGACCGACGTCGTGCCCCCGTCGACGTCGTTCGCGCTCGCGCTCGTCCCGGCGGCCCCGCCGGTCACGAGCCCGTAGCGCCCCGATGTGACCCCGCCCGCCTGCTTCCGTCCCGCCGCCGTCGACGTCGGCTGCGGCGCCGTCCGCGACCAGAGCCCGCTCGTCGCGGTATCGGTCCCCTGGAGGTTCCGGGCCCAGCCGCGGCTGACCTCGAAGTCGTCGTCGAAGGCGCCGCACCGGGCGACCCGGGTCGTCGCGCCGAGGACGGCCAGCGGGCACGCCGCCCGTTCGATGAGGTAGAGGACGGCCTCCCGGTTCCGGCCGGTCTCCGGCTCGATCATCGAGTCCTTGGGGTAGTCCACCGCGGAAAGCTCGAAGGTGTACGAGAAGATCCGGTAGACGCCGTATTCGTAGTCGCGGGTCGTGCCGGACGTCAGGTACAGGTCGCTCGCCTGCTGAGGCCGATAGCCATTGGTGGCCGCCATGTGCCGGCCGATGATCTCCAGCGCCTTGTGGTCGTCGACGGTCATGTCGGGCGGGATGTCGGCAAGCGTGTAGCCATAGGGCCACATGACGAGCCGGCCCGCCTCGTGGAACGTGATCGCGGTCCGGATCTGCTGGCGGCCGTTCACGACCCGGCCGGCCAGGAAGTCGCGGACGTTGCGCGTCTCCGGCGCGGAGAACGCCGAGGGACCCATGTACGTGATCGCGGCCGGGTTCTTGCTCGTCCGCCCCTCGGTGAGCCCCCAGCGATAGCCGAAGTTGCGGTTGAGGTCCGTCCCGATGTAACTGGTCCCGGGCGTCGGCTGGCGGTTCTTCCGCCAGTAGTGGAACTTCTCGTACTTGATGTCGTATTCCGCGCCGTCCGGGTTGACCGCGAAGATGATCCAGATCTCGCGGCTGTTCACCAGGTTCGTGATCCGGCTCCACACGCCGTAGCCGTCCACGAGCCAATGCAAGATGTGGAGCGTCATCTCGAGGCCCATGTGCTCGTCGGCGTGGGTCAGGCCGTCGAAGAGGACCTCGGGCTCGTTCTCGTCGACCGCGACGTTGTCGCTGATCTTCACCGCCCAGATCGTCCGGCCCTCGTAGCTCGTCCCGATCGAGAAGCGCTTGACGATGTCGGGGTGAGCCGTCGCCACCGCGAGGATGTCGGCGCTCATCTCGGCGTACGTGTGGTAGCCCCGCCAGCCGGCGGGGAAGTCGGCGGCAGCCGCGCTGGCTGGCACCGCCGCGGCGATCGGCAGGAGGACGGCCAGCCCGAGGAGGGCGGCTCCGAGGCGAGCGCGGATCGATCGGGTCATGGGCTCCATCGTGGCGCGCCCGGTCAACGCCTGCCACCCACCGAACGGTCCCGTCCGGGACGGGGACCAAGGGCCGGCTCCCGAGGACTCGCTGGTGCCGACGGGGCCTCGCGCTAGACTGGCCGCAACGTTCGCAACCGATCCGGCGACTCGCGCCGGCGAGCCCGAGGACCACCGATGACGACCGAGACCAAGCCGCGTCTCAAGATCACCTACGCGACGCTCCGCGCCGACAACGAGCAGCTCCACGCCGACTACGAGGCGGGCCTCGCCGAGGCGAAGACGATGCTCGCCGGACATCACCAGAACTGGATCGACGGGAAGGCGCGCGACGGCCAGGGCGAGCACACCGTCACCTCGCCGATCGACCATGACATCGTTCTCGGCCATTTCGCGATCGGCACCCGTCAGGATGTCAAGGATGCGGTCGCGGCCGCCCGGAAGGCGCAGCCCGAGTGGTTCGCGCTCGGCTGGAAGAAGCGGATCGACATCCTCAAGAAGGCCGCGGAGCTGACCAGTCAGCGCCAGATGGTCTACGGCGGGCTGATGGCGATCGAGGTCGGCAAGAACCGGCTCGAGGCCCTCGGCGAGGTCGAGGAGGCCGCCGACCTCATCCGCTACTACGCGAAGACGGCCGAGGACAACGACTTCTACGACCACCCGATGGACAGTCTCGGCGACGCGGCCGTCCACACCCGCTCGATCCTGCGGCCGCATGGCGTGTTCGCGGTGATCAGCCCGTTCAACTTCCCGATGGCGCTGGCGGCCGGTCCGACGGCCGCGGCGATGCTCGCCGGGAACACCGTCGTGTTCAAGCCGTCCTCAGCCGCGCCGATCTCGGGCGTGAAGCTCGTCGAGGCCTACCGTGAGGCCGGCGTCCCCGACGGCGTGATCAACCTCGTGATGGGCCCGGGCGAGACCGTGGGGGCCGAGCTCCGCGAGAACCCCGGGATCGACGGGATCGTGTTCACCGGCTCCTACGAGGTCGGGTTCGATCTCTACAAGACGTTCTCCACCCGGTTCCCGAAGCCCACGATCGTCGAGATGGGCGGCAAGAATCCCGCCGTCGTCTCGCGCAAGGCGGATCTCGAGGAGGCGGCCGAGGGGATCATCCGCTCGGCGTTCGGGTTCGGCGGCCAGAAGTGCTCCGCGAACAGCCGGGTCTACGTCGAGAAGCCGGTCCACGACGAGCTCGTCCGGCTCCTGGTCGAGAAGACCGAGAGGATCACGATCGGCGATCCGCTCCTGCGCGAGAACTGGCTAGGCCCGGTCGTCGACCAGCGAGCGGTCGACCGGCACCAGACGGCCGTCGCGGAGGCGCGTCGCGACGGGCGGGTGTTCGTCGGCGGCGAGCGGCTGTCGGATCGCGGGATGGATCGCGGGTTCTACGTCGAGCCGACGGTCGTGGGTGACCTGCCCGCCGACCATCGCCTGTTCCGCGACGAGCTGTTCGCGCCGTTCACCGCGGTCCATGCCGTCGATTCCTTCGATGACGCCATCCGGCTCGCGAACGATTCGGTGTATGGGCTGACCGCGGGCGTCTACAGCGAGGACAAGGGCGAGGTGGACAAGTTCCTCGAAACGTGCGAAGCCGGCGTCCTGTACGTCAATCGCCGCGCCGGCGCGACGACGGGGGCGTGGCCGGGCGTCCAGGCGTTCGGTGGCTGGAAGGGCTCCGGCTCGACCGGCAAGGCCGGCCTATCGATGTACTACGTCGCCCAGTTCCTGCGCGAACAGAGCCACACCGTCGTCGACTAGGGCGACGCTCCCGTCGGCTGATCGGTCCCTCGATCGCCCGCTCGGTTTCGAAATTCGAAACCGAAATTCGCACGCGAAATCCAACGGTCACTTCGCGCGCCTGACGAAACCGAAGGACGTGTCGCCGACCTGAGGCTCGGCGGCAGTCGGCCGAGGCAGGCTGGGCGTTCCGTGCTGGGGATCAGGCTCCGCTTCCCCCCTTCGATTTCGAAATTCGAAAGGGAAGTGGGACGCGAAATCCAGGAGTGATTCCGCAGGCCTGACGAAACCGAACGACGTCCCCGCGAGCCCTGGTCCGGCCAGGCCCGCGCCGCCTCCGATACGCCACTCACGCTGTCGTTCCGCGTACGCGTCGTGAACTGCCGGCCCGAATTGGCCCGGGACGTTCACCTGGCTGGCGTTTCGGGCGGTTTGTCGGGCCTCCGGCACTGGATCGGTCCGGAGCGCCATCCTGGTCGGCGTTCCGTACGCCTCGGGTTCGGCCGCCGCAGCGGGGAACCGCGACGACCTCCCCGGTGTAGACGTGGCACACGACCACCGCGGAGGACGGACCCATGCGCGCCATCCGGCTCCTCGCAGCGTCAGCGCTGCTTCTCGGATCCCTCGTCTACGCGACACCGGTCGCCGCGGGCGACCCCTGCTACCACGGCTTCGACCTGCCGACGCGAACCGAAGGCAGCGATTCGCAGGTCAAGATGATGCCCTGCGCGTTCGCGCCGACCGTGATCCGCGTCGCGCCAGGAACCACGGTCGAGTGGTTCAGCGGCCCCGACTTCGTCCACCTGCTGACCGGCGCCAACCAGGAGTGGGGCTCGCGCGACAAGGAGATCGTGCCCGGGTCGACCGTCGCGTATCGGTTCGACCGGCCGGGCGTGTATCCGTACGCCTGTGCCCTCCATCGAGGGATGTCCGGGACGGTCATCGTCGGGAATGGCGTGGCCGCTGCCGGGACCGGGCCGGCCGTCGTCGCGGTGAAGGAACCAACGGGATCGAGCGCGAGCGCGGTCGACGGCGCGGCGGTCGAGCCGGCACCTGCCAAGCAGCCGGCGGCTGCGCCCAGCATCGCTGCGGGCCCGGCCACCCCCGCCGCCGCGACCGGAACCGAGCCGCGGCCCGCGGCGACTCGCTCGGACGCGGCACCGGCCGTCGTTGCGGTCGTCACGCTGGCGGCCGTCGTCCTGATCGCCGCCGGGATCGCGGTCGAGCGTCGGGCGCGGCGGCTCGGAGTGGTCGGCCGGTCCTAGCCCTCGCGCGGCAGCTCGCGCGCGGGATCGGGAGCGTCCTCGACCTTCGCCCCCTGCGATCCCGACGTGAGGTGCTCCGGGTCCACGCCCCGGTCGAGGTCGCCGGTGGGCTGGTGACCCAGCCCGGTCGGGTGCGGCGTGACGGCATGGTCATCGACGCCGGCGGCGCTGCCGTCAGGATCGGGGTCGCGAGGCGGCACGGGCCGCTCGGTGCCGGTGGCGCGGGGATCGTCCGTCATCGCTCGAGCATCACCGGGGAAGCCGTCCATCCGCCCGGCCGACGGCGCGAGCCTCGTTGCAGCCGCGTCGCGAGCGACCGATCCGCGCTGTCGACGCCGCTGTTCGGCGACCGGCCTCTGCTATCCTCCGGCCGGAATTTCCACTCTGCATACTCTGTATGCGTCGTGCCCGAGGTGCGCCCGTGTCGTCGTCGCCCAACCGTCTCGCCGGAGATCGGCCCGTTCCCGATCTCGTCACCGAGGTGCCCGGCCCGAAGGCCCGCGCCCACGTGGCCTACGACGAGACCTGGACGTCGCCGAGCCTTCCGCGCGCCTACCCGATCGTTCCGGTCCGCGGCGACGGCCTGACCGTCGAGGACATCGACGGCAACCTCTTCCTCGACTTCGCCGCAGGGATCGCCGTGACGTCGACCGGGCACAGCCATCCCCAGGTCGTGGGCGCGATCAAGGAGCAGGCCGGCGACCTCCTCCACTTCTCGGCGAGCGACTTCTACCTCCCGATCTATGCCCAGGTCTGCGAGCGGCTGGCCGCGATTACCCCGATCGTCGGCGGGCGGGCACGGACCTATCTCGGCAACAGCGGCGCCGAGGTGGTCGAGGCTTCGATGAAGCTCGCCCGCAAGGCGACCGGCCGCCCGAACGTCGTGGCCTTCCTCGGCGCGTTCCACGGCCGGACCTATGGCGCCGTCAGCCTGACCGCCTCAAAGGCGAAGTACCACGCGGGCTTCGGGCCGCTCCTGCCGGGGGTGTTCCACGCCCCGTTCGGCAGGGTGGGCGACCTGCGCTGGTTCGACGAGGTGCTCTTCGACAAGCTCTCGCCGGCGGACGAGGTCGCCGCGATCATCGTCGAGCCCATCCAGGGCGAGGGCGGCTACATCGTGCCCGAGGACGGCTTCCTCGAAGGGCTCCGGGCGATCTGCGACCAGCACGGGATCCTGCTGATCGCCGACGAGATCCAGTCAGGCGCCGGACGGACGGGAACAATGTGGGCGGTCGAGCACTGGGGCGTGAAGCCTGACATCCTCCTGACCGCGAAGGGGATCGCGAGCGGGATGCCGCTCGGCGCGATGGTCGCTCGGGCCGATCTGCTGGAGGCCTGGGGCCCGGGCGCCCACGGCTCCACGTACGGCGGCAATCCGGTCGCGTGCGCGGCTGCCCTCGCGACGATCGATCTGCTCGAGGGCGGACTCGTCCGCAACGCTCGCGAGCGGGGCGAGGAGGCACTGACCGGGCTCCGGCCGCTCCTGACCCGCCATCCGGGCCTCGTGACCGACGTCCGTGGCCGCGGGCTGATGCTCGGCGTGGAGCTCGACACGCCGGAGCACGCGGAGGAGGTCCAGTGGGCCTGCTTCGAGCGTGGGCTCCTCGTCCTCGAATGCGGCAGGTCGAGCGTCCGGATGGCGCCGGCGCTGACGGTCAGCGAAGCGGAGATGACGACCGCGCTACGGATCTTCGGCGAGGCGGTCGCGGCGGTCGCGGGCGAGCCGCGGGACCAGCCGATCCGCCGCGCCGCCGAGGCAGCCCACGCGATGACCGGCGTCGAAGCCGCGGGCTGATCGCCCGCGCTCCAACGCGTCGGGACGACCGGTCCCGGCCAACCGTCAAGTTGCGTAGTCGGCGCTGGATCCTTGGTCCCGTTTCGAACGGGACTTCCGAGCCAGCACGTTCGGGCGCGCCCCCACGCAGAGTGCTCCTCAGCCCGGTCCGACGGACATCCGTCACTCCGCCGACCCGGGCCACCCGAGGTCCACGATGCTCGCTCGCCCGTCCGTCCTTCGGCGCGCCCCGTCCGAAAGAGTCATCCGGGTCCTCTCATCGCTGTCCCTGCTCTCGCTGATCGCGGCGCAGCTGCTCGTCGCGCCGCCCGCGGCGCGGGCCGGAACCGTGTACCCGAACCCACCGAACGCGACGCCGGTGACCTGGCCGTCGTCGTTCACGACGTACACCTCGGACACGGGAACGCCGATCTCGGACGCGGAGGGCGAGCCCGGCATCGGCTCGATCTACGACATCAGCTCCGGCGGCGGATCGGCCACCTCGGTGTTCCTCGCGATCTCGAGCGGCGCGGCCTTCTTCCGCGTCCGGGTCGGGAGTGACCCGGTCGACACCTCGAAGGGCGGCTTCGGCAACGCGACGTGGCTCGTCCTCATCGCGTCCGAGGACTCGCCGGGCGTCTGGACGACGAAGGCCGTGACCGGTGTCGACGGCAAGCCGGTGGGCTCGGCGGCTGCGCCGGACCGCGTGTATGTGGGCAACGCCCCGGGGACCGGCATCACCGACGTCTACCAGTTCAACACGACGGCGCCGGCATTCGACCCGACGAACGCGGTTGGAACCGGGGCCCGCGTCGTCTCCGCGGGGAGCGGCCAGTACTACATCGACTGGCAGGTCCCGGTGAGCAGCCTGATCAGCGCCTCGGGCGGCAGCCTGTCGGCGAGCACCCCCGTCCGGCTGTTCTTCGGATCGTCGGCGGCGGCCAACCTCGCCACGATCAACAAGGACTACATGACCGGCAGCGCCGTGAGCTTCGCCAACCTCGGGACGGTCGTGCTCTCGTCGCCGACCCTCACCCTGACCGAGTCGAAGGCACTCGTGAGCGGGCCGAACCCGCCGCAGGCGACGGCGACCTCGGTCTACGACATCACCGTGACCGCCGAGAACGACGGCGGGTCGAACCTGTACAGCACGAGCATCGTCGTGACGATCCCGGCGGGCGTCTCGATCGTGACCACGAGCACCGCGACGGGCTCGATCGGAGCGGTCGGCCAGTCCGTCACCTGGTCGCCCGGAACGCTGACCGGCGGAGCGGCGACGGTCAGCGCGACGATCCGGGTGTCCGTCACGCCGTCCGGCGCCGACGTCGGCTCGACGCTGACCCTGGCGAACGCGGCCGCGGGCACCGGCAGCGACGGAACGGCGACGATCACCGGCACCGGCACGGCCCAGACGGCCGGCCCCGTCGCGGACGCGCCGCACGACACGACGACCGTGGTCTCGTGCCCGGCCGCGACGATCACGTATGGCGACTCGGTGGACTGCACCGTCACGGTCACGGACACCCGCGTGTCCGGCGCGACGGTCCCGACCGGGTCCGTCTCGATGTCCGCGACCCTCGGGACCGCGAGCACCTGCACGCTGGCGGCGGCGACCGCCACGACGGCCACGTGCACCGTCACGTTCGCGTCGACCGGGGCCGGGACCGGCTCGGTCTCGGCGGCGTACGCGGGTGACGCGACGCACGCCGCGAGCAGCGGGACGTCCGCGGGGATCACGATCGCGAAGAAGACCCTGACCGTCACGGCCGATCCGGCGACGAAGGTCTACGGCGACGCCAACCCGACCTTCTCCGCCAGCTACTCGGGCTTCGTCCTCGGCGACACGCCAGCCGCGCTCGGAGGCACGCTCACGCTCTCGACGGCGGCCACGGCCGCGAGCCCGGTCGGCAGCTACGCGATCACGCCGAGCGGGCTGACGAGCGCGAACTACGCGTTCAGCTACGTCGCCGGAACGCTCGTGGTGACGCCGGCGCCACTGACGATCACCGCCGACGACCAGGCGCGGGCCTACGGCGCCGCCAACCCGACCCTGACCGCGACCTACAGCGGGTTCGTGAACGGCGACGGTCCGTCGGATCTCGATGCGGCGGCGGTTCTGGCCACCAGCGCGACGCCCGCCAGCCCGGCCGGGACGTATCCGATCACCGTCTCCGGTGCCGCAGACGCGAACTACGACATCACGTTCGTCGCGGGCACGCTGACCGTCGGCAGCGCCGTCCTCACCGTGACCGCCGACGACGCGACCCGCGTGTACGGCGGGGCCGATCCCTCCTTCGGCGCGACGATCACCGGCTTCCTGAACGGCGACACGTTCGCCGACCTCGGCGGGACGCTGACCTGCACGACGACCGCGCTGGTGACGAGCGACGTGGGCACGTACCCGCTGACGTGCTCGGGTCTCACGAGCGGCGACTACACGATCAGCTACGTCGGGGGCGACCTGACCGTGACCCCGGCGACGCTGACCCTCACGCCGGATCCGCAGAGCCGGTCCTACGGCGACCCGAACCCGACGCTCAGCGCGTCCCTGTCCGGGTTTGTGAACGGCGACACGCCGGCGGTCGTGTCCGGCGCGGCCGACTGCACGACGACGGCCGGGCCGACGAGCGCCCCGGGAACGTATCCGATCACCTGCACCAGCGGCACGCTGAGCGCGACGAACTATGTCTTCGTCGTGTCGGGTGCCGGCTCGCTGACGGTGTCCCAGGCCGCGGTCACGATCATGACCGACGCGGCGACCAAGGTCTACGGCAGCGCGAACCCCGCGTTCAGCGCGACGATCACGGGCCTCCAGAACGGGGACACCGTCGCGGATCTCGGCGGGTCGCTCGGCTTCTCGACCGTAGCCGGCCCGACGAGCGGCGTGGGCACGTACCCGGTCACGCCGTTCGGCCTGACGTCGACGAACTACGCGCTCACGTTCGTCGCGGGCGCCCTGACGGTCACCGCTGCGACCCTGACCGTGACGCCCCAGAACACCGCGATCGCCCCCGGTGATCCGATCCCGTCGAGCTGGGTAACCGATGTCACCGGCTTCGTCGCGGGCGACGACGCCAGCGTCCTGTCCGGAAGCGCGAGCTGCTCGACCGACGCCGCCTTCGGCGATCCGCCCGGTACGTACACGATCACCTGCACCGTCGGGACGCTGTCGGCGGCGAACTACACGTTCGTCATCGGCGGGACCGGGATCTTCACGATCGGCACGGTGACCCTCCAGGTGACCGTCGACGACACGACGAAGGCGTACGGCGACCCGAACCCCGCGTTCACGGTGAGCTACCTCGGCTTCATCAACGGCGACGACGCCTCGGCGCTCGGTGGGACCCTCGCGTTCGCCACAGCGGCAACGACCGGCAGCCCGGTCGGGACGTATACGGTATCGGCCTCGGGCCTGACGAGCGCGACGTACCTCTTCGATTACGTCGATGGCACCCTGACGATCGTCCAGGCGACCCAGACCATCACGTTCGGCGCCCTCCCCGACGGGACCTACGGCGACCCCACCTTCGACCTCGTTGCCACGAGCTCGTCGGGGCTCCCGGTGACCTTCACGGCCAGCGGCTCGTGCTCCGTGACGGGGACCACCGTGACGATCACCGGCGCGGGCTCGTGCACGATCACCGCCCATCAGGCGGGCGACGCGAACCACGCCGCCGCGTCCGACGTGGCCCAGTCGTTCACGATCGCGAAGGCGATGCCGGTCCTCACCTGGGCGACGCCGGCCGACATCGTGTACGGGACGGCCCTGTCGGGGACCCAGCTGAACGCGAGCGCCTCGGTCGCCGGATCGTACGTGTACGGTCCCGCCGGCGGGACGGTCCTGGCGGCCGGGACGCACACCCTCCAGGTCATGTTCACGCCGGCGGACAGCGCGAACTACGCCTCCCTGTCGACGACGGTCGAGCTCGACGTGTTGCCGGCGAGCCAGGCGATCGACTTCCCGGCGGTCGACGACGTGACGTCCGATCACGGTCCGATCACGCTCGGCGCGACGGCCACCAGCGGCCTCCCGGTGACGTACACGGTCAGCGGGCCGTGCTCGGTCTCGGGCGATGTCGTGACGGTCACGGGCACGGGGACGTGCTCGGTCACGGCGCACCAGGAAGGCGACGCGAACTACGCCCCGGCGGCGCCGGTGACCGTGTCGTTCGACATCAGCGCTCCGCTCAGCTCCTCGATCGAGACCGATGAGGACATCACCTCGCCCGGCGGCTGCGTGGGAGTCACCGCGACCGGGTTCGATCCGGGCAGCACGGTCGAGGTCTGGATCCAGCCGGACGGCGAGCCGGTGCTGGTCGTGGCCGATGCGAACGGCGTGATCCGGCTGTGCGTCGAGATCCCGGCGGACACGGACGAGGGCCCGCTCGTGATCGAGGTCCGCGGCGTCGATCCGAACGGGGCCGTCCTCGACATGACCGCGACGGTCACCGTCCTCGCCCTGCCGAGCACGTCGACGATCGGTGGCGCGGGCTCAGTGCCGAACGGTCCGTCGCTGTCGGCGCTCGTCTCGGTGGGCCTGATGACCCTCGGTCTCCTGCTGGTCGTCGTCGCCGCCGGGGTCCTGGCGGCGTCGCCCAGCCGCGGGCGCCGACCAGGCCGCGGCATCATGCGGCGCGGGAGCGGATCCGCCGCCTGACGGCCCGCCGGTCCTCGATACTGTCGAGGTGTCCACGAGCAAGGTCGCGTCGATGTCCGACGCGGTGCGCGAGATCGTCCGAAACGGCGACACGGTCGCGATCGAGGGCTTCACCCACCTGATCTCGTTCGCGGCCGGCCACGAGATCATCCGGCAGGGCAAGCGCGACCTCACGCTGGCCCGGATGACGCCCGACGTCATCTACGACCAGATGATCGCGGCGGGGGTCGCCCGGAAGCTCGTCTTCAGCTGGCTCGGCAACCCCGGGGTCGGGGGACTGAACGCGATCCGCCGCCGGATCGAGGCCCGCCCGCCGGAGCTGGAGATCGAGGAGTACAGCCACTTCGGGATGGTCGCCCGGTACACGGCCGGCGCGGCGAAGCTTCCGTTCTTCCCGCTCCGGTCGTACTTCGAGACCGATCTTCCGAGGGCCAATCCGCTGATCCGCGAGATCGATTCGCCGTACGGCGACGGGAAGGTCTACGCAGTCCCGCCGCTCCGGCCCGACGTGGCGATCGTCCACGCCCAGCGAGCGTCGGCCGAGGGCGACACCCAGGTCTGGGGCCTGCTCGGCTGCCAGAAGGAGGCCGCGTTCGCCGCCGAGCGGGTGATCGTCGTGGTCGAGGAGCTCGTCGACGAGTCCATCGTCCGGGCCGACCCGAACCGGACGATCATCCCCGGCCTGATCGTCGACGCGGTGGTCGTCGAGCCGTGGGGCGCCCACCCCAGCTACGTGCAGGGCGCCTACGACCGGGACAACCGGTTCTACCTCGACTGGGACCCGATCTCGCGCGACGAGGCGCTGACGCAGGCCTGGCTGGACGAGTGGGTCCGCGGCGTCGGCGGCCGCGCGGAGTACGTCGAAAGGCTCGGCGCCGAGCGGATCGCGTCGCTCCGCCCATCGGCGAGCGCCCCGTCAGGCTCGGTCGACTACGGCGAGTACCGATGAGCGGCGCAGGGCGGCGGCGATGACGGACCGCTTCAGCAAGTCCGAGATGATGATCGTCGCCGCGGCCCGCGAGCTCGCCGGGCAGCGCGTCTGCTTCGTGGGCGTCGGCCTGCCGAACATCGCGGTCAACCTCGCCCAGCGGACGGTCGCGCCCGATCTCGAGCTCGTCTACGAGGCCGGCGCGTTCGGTGCCCGCCCGGCCCGCCTCCCGCTGAGCATCGGCGACCCGACGATCGTCACGGGTGCGACGGCGGCGACGAGCATGTTCGAGCTCTTCGCGTTCTATCTCCAGGGTGGCCTGATCGACGTCGGCTTCCTCGGCGCCGCCCAGATCGACCGGTTCGGGAACATCAACACGACGGTCATCGGCGACTACGCCCAGCCGACCACCCGCCTGCCGGGGAGCGGCGGTGCCTGCGAGATCGCGATCAACGCCCGCCAGGTGTTCGTGATCCTTCGCCAGAGCGCCCGCAGCTTCGTGGAGCGGATCGACTTCCGGACGAGCCCCGGCAACCTCGGCGGCGCGGAGCAGAGCGAGCGGATCCGGCGCGAGGGCGGCTGGCTCGGCCGCGGCCCCAGCGTCGTCGTCACCGATCTCGGGATCTACCACTTCGACGAGACCGGCGAGATGCGGCTCGACTCGCTCCACCCGGGCGCGACGATCGAGGCGGTCCGCGAGACGATCGGCTGGGACGTGAAGATCGCGCCCGATGTCGCGCAGACGCGGCCTCCGAGCGAGGACGAGCTCCGGCTCATCCGCGAGGAGCTGGACCCGGGCGGCGCCTACACCGGCTGAGTGCGCGGCCCGTCGCCCGGCGCCGTCACCACGGCGCCACGGCGACGAGCCCGCTGAACGGCCCGCCGGCGACGTCGCCAAAGGTTCGCCCGCCGCCGCGTGGCTCGAACGCGACGATCCGCCCGTCGCGGGTCAGGGCGAACGCAAGCGAGCCGTCCGGGACGACGCCGATCGCCTCGACGGCCGCGCCGGTGACGATCCGCCCGGCTTCGCGAAGGTCCTTGCCCGACACGATCGCCACGCCGTCGGACGTCGCGACGAGCAGCCCCGAACCGTTCGGCAGCGCGACGAGCCGCTGCCCGACCGGGCCAACGTCGGTGTGCCCGAACTTCGCCAGCTCGATCGCGCTCGACGCGCTCTTCGTGACGCTGCCGATCCGGCTGACGGCCCACTCGTCGGGATCCACCTCCACGACGACCCCGGCCGCTCCGTTCGCGGCGTAGACCGTCCTGCCATCCGGGCCGAGGGCGAGGCCCCAGCCCGATCGGTCGGCGCCCGGGACGGACGGGAGGTCGATGCACAGCGCCCAGGCCTCGTCTGACTGGAGGGCATGGACGAACGGGTGCTCCGGCCCGTCGTAGAGGGTCATGACGACTCCGTCTGTCCGCCGGACCTGGGCGATCGGGTAGCCGGCCATCCGCTCATCGGGGTCCGTCTTGTCGACGATCACCGCATCACGCAGGACGCCACTCGGCAGGTCGACCGCCCGGACCTGGTAGCGGCCGCCCTCGGCGGCGTCGAGATGCTCGATGACGTACAGGATCCGTCCGTCGCCCGACAGCGTGTCGTAGGCGAACCGCCCGGGGAGCTCGACCGTCGTGACGAGCCGGAGGCCCGCATCGCCGTTCGGCGACGGCTTGCCATCGACGGTGTGCTGCACGACGGCGAACCGGCTCGTGGCGGCATCCGGCGCGGCATCGGCCTCGACGAGGACGATCGTCGACTGGTCGACGGACACGCCACCCGGGATCGCCGCATCCGCCACGGTCGGGAGCCGCCAGCGGCCGTCGAGGCGGAGCTCGGGACCACCGAACCCGGGCTGGACGATCTCGTCGCGAACGGTCGTCGCCCCTCCTTCGATCGTGGCGCTGACGATCCGGTCCCAGCCGGGACGTGGTGCCCCGATCGCGAGCGACAACTCGGCGTTCGAGACGTACGGATCGCCGCTCGCCGCATCGAGGAGCTGCCAGCGATCGTCGCCCGGCCGGGCGACCACGAGGACCGCGGGCGGGACCGCCGCCGCCGGCGATCCCGGCACCCGGAGCGCCGGACTCGCGCCCGCGGTCGGCGGCCCGGTCAGCGACGGGCTCGACGCGGACGGTGCCGCGCTCGACGCGCACCCCGAGACGGCGGCGGCAAGCAGAAGGAGGACGGGGGAGGGGATCGACCGGCTCGAGCGGGGACGTAGGCGGGTCATGGCCGGAACCTCGGCTTCGCTCGCAGCGATCTGCGGCGTTCATCCCGTCTACACCCGCCTGACCCGGGCGGTTCCCTCAGCGGAGCCATCCCGCCAGCGCGATCGCCGCCTCGCGGTCCAGGGCGGTCTCCAACCGGTACGTGATGCCGTCCCGGGCCCAGATGAGGGTGTCGCCGACGATCCGCCGGCTGTCGAAGACCGGGTCGCCGCTCGGAGAGACGTAGATCAGCTCGTGTGGCCGGCCGCTGATCCAGTAGCCGG
>Ga0081539_10002614_pt1 | contig 24639 bp, 23 predicted proteins | sample TabmetS4T2R2_FD_71023 | JGI IMG/M metagenome (GOLD analysis project Ga0081539, IMG submission 71023) | Tabebuia heterophylla rhizosphere microbial communities from the University of Puerto Rico - S4T2R2 | ecosystem: Host-associated > Plants > Roots > Rhizosphere ...
GATCAACTTCTCGGCGGCGAGCCGTTCGTCGACACCGGCATCGAGCACGAAGCGAATGAAGCGATAGATATCGAAATTATTGGCCGGCATGCCGGCGACGAGGTGACGCTCGCCGCCATCCGACTGGCGCCACGTTCCGGTGTGGCAGACCGCGCAATTGAACCAGACGAGATCGATCCCTTGATAATTGCGCCTCGAGATGCCGATCGGCAGGTCTTCCTGTTGCCCGTCGGGCTTGGCGCGATAGAGAAAGCCGAACGCGCTATAGTCGAGGCGGCCGTTGAACTGGTCCGGAAACAGCCGCGGCAGCGCCTGCCAGACCCAATACGGCAGCCCGGAGCCTTCATCGGCGCCGATCGAGCCGTGCTCGAAATGCGCGATGATGTCGGGATAGCTCTCGGCACTGTTCTTCTGCAGGCGGACCGCGAAATAGATGCCGAGGATCGTCAGCACGAGGCCGGCGAGCATCAGCAACAGCATGAGGATGACCGCGAGCAGGCCCCAGCGGCGGGGCTTGCGCGACCGCTCTTCTACGTAGGTGACTGGCGGCTCGGGCTTGTGCAGCGGATAGGGGACTCTCGACTCCATGGCGTGCTCCCTCACGACACCGGCGGCAGATTGAGCGTGGGGTGGGTCGCGTAGATGGTCATCAGCTCCTTCAGCATCGCGTCGCGGTCGTTGCCGAAGCGCGGCAGCTCGTAGCAGCCGAGCGGATTCTTCGGCGCATTGAGCAGGCATTTGTTGCAGTAGGTGCAGGGGATGGCCGGCAGGTCCGCGCCCTTTTCCCACTGCTGGACCAGATCATTGTTGGCGATCAGCGGGCGCGCGATCGCGACGCCGTCGAACGCGCCGGACTCGATACCGCGGCGGATGAACGAGGCGGTCTGGTAGCCGCCGGTGTTGAGCACCGGGACCTTCACGGCCGCCTTGATGGCGCGCGCTTCCTCGATGCTGACGCCTTCGATCGGCAGGCCGCGTTTCATCCGGAACCAGATCCAGTAGAAAATCGGCCGCAGCACCTTGTAGCGGAACAGCAGGAAATTGCGGAACGTGTCGACGCCGGACGAGATCATCGCGTCATAGGTGGTCGCGATCGTCTCGAACGAGAAATCGCCGGGCGGATTGAGCGGGTGCGGAAACAGTGAGCCGCTCGAGACGTGGATCGCGTCCGCCGTCGCTTCCTCGCACCACTTCGCGACCTGGATCGTATCTTCGAGCGTGTTGCCCTTGCCCTCCCACGGGATCACGTTGTTGCGGTCGATCGCGCTGAGCTTGACCTGCAGGTGGAAATCGCGCCCCACCTTGGCGCGGATCGCGGCGATCACTTCGAGCAGGAAGCGCGCGCGGTTCTGCAACGAGCCGCCATACTCGTCCTTGCGGTCATTGATGCCGGAGGAGAGAAACTGGGTGAACAGGTAGCCGTTCGCAGCGTGCAGCTCGACGCCGTCGAGGCCGGCTTCGCGCGCGCGCCAGGCGGCTTTCGCGAACGACTCGACCAGATGGTCGATCTCGCTCTTGGTCGCGGCCTTGCAGAGAAAACCGTGCAGCGATTCCTTGCGGCTGGTCGAGGACAGCACCGGCCGGCCTTGATTGGACACGCCGGGAACATCCATCTGCCGCCCCGAATGGCTGAGCTGCATGATGAACTTGCAGTCCCATTGATGCACCGCGGCGCCGACCCGCTCCCACATCGGGATGAAATCGTCGCGGTGCACGGTGCCGTAGTTCGCCGCGATTCTCCCCTCGAGCAGCACCGGCACGAATGACGAGATGATCGCGCCGACGCCGCCTTTCGCGAACTTGCTCTCCCAGTTGACGCGCGTCTGGCTGAGCGAGCCGTCCTCGTTGTCCCAGCGTCCCGAAATGCTGGAGCGAAAGACGCGATTCTTGACGGTGAGATTGCGAAACTGCAGCGGGGTGAAGATGACATCGGTCATGACCGCTTCTCCGCCATGGCGCCGTCCCACACGGCGCGATACAGGGCCGGCACGAACAACAGCGCCGGGCACTCGGCCCAGGTGCCGGCCATGAACACGGTCTCGGCGTCCGGGCTCGTCTTGCGTATCGTGTCGAGCATGAACAGCATGAGCGTGCCCGCGCGCATCTCGCCCGCGACTGTGTGCCCGCGTGCGGTCGCCTGCCGCAGCACCGTCGGCGGCGCCGACAGGCACAGCTTGACGGCCTCCTCGGCGCTGCCGCGCTCGCCGCGCAGGAACAGCTCGCGCATCTTCTGGAAGCTGTGCACCATGTTGTGCACCGCGATGCCGGTGCCGTGGACGCCGGCGAGATTGCCGTTGACGCGCGTGGCGAGCAGCCGGCGCGAGCGGCGCAGCCGACCGGTCGCATGCAGCACCAGGCGGTGAAGCAGATTGCGGCTGTGAATTGCGTCGTCGAGATCGCGCGCGGCCGCGAAGCTCTCGGCATTGCCGACATAGCTCGGCACGAACAGGCGGCCGACCGCCTGCTGCGCGGCGGGGCCGATCGCATCGGCGCCGGCGCGGCCGGTCACGGCGGCGATCAGCGCCGCCAACGTCTCGTCGTCCCACAGCGGCTTGAGCGCCGGATCAAGCCGCGCCCGTAGCGCCTGCTGCTCCTTGGCGCGGCTCGTATCGCCGCGCGGCGCGACCGCCGGAAGCATCTTGCCGTCGACGCGCAGGGCACTCCTGATGCTCCGCATCAGCAAGCGATTGATGAGTGGCCCGCGCTGCTCGAAGCGCCGATCCAGATCCGCGTTGGCGACGAGCGTGCGGACGTCAGCCTTGCTCTTGATCGTCTTCAGGTCCGCCAGAAATGGAATTCGAATCGATCGCGCCATCGTTCAGCCCCGCAGTCCCGAGCGATAGACAAGCTGTGCAATCGGCAAGAGGTCTCGATGTCTCGAGCGCGACGCTCGCCGCCGCGTCGTCGCAGTCACACGGGCGCGGCCCCTTCCCGCGACAGCCCCCAAGGGAAACAAAGCGATCATGACCCGAACAATTGATGGTTGCAACAAAATCGCACAACATTTTGAGGACGATCGTTGCGCGTCGGTCGTCATGCAATCATCGGATGCACGGGTTGAGCGGCTGCGGCCGAAACAGCGGACGCGAAGCGTTAGTCTGGCGCTTCAGCGCCCTAGTTCCGGTTTGCATAATTTATAGGCAAATATCTCCTATTGTATGCAAGACGGCGCCCACCGTGCTCGCGCGATATCGCGCTCAAACGACCAATAGCCCCATTGGATCAATACGCTAGTTCCCGCGCCCGAATGCCGCGCGGGGCTGGCACAAGCCTTGCGGACTGAGCGGCAGCCACCGCGATCGGAGTCCGCCATGAAGCGCCGCGATTTCCTCAAGACCGTTTCCGCCGCTGCCGCCGGCGTCGCCGCGCCCGCGATCTTTTCGCCCGCGAGGGCCCAAGGTCGCGCCGAGACGATCCTGATCGTATCGGAGAGCGGGCCGAACAATCTCGATATCCACGGCGTCGGCACCAACGTGCCCGGCTATGAGGTGTCGTGGAATTGCTACGACCGCCTGATCAGCCACGAGATGAAGACCGGCCCGAGCGGGCAGCCCTATTACGACAAGGACAAGTTCAAGATGGAGCTCGCCGACGACATGAACGTCGGCGACATGTCCGTCACTTTCAAGCTGAAGAAGAACGCGGTCTTCCAGGACGGCACGCCGGTCACCGCCAAGGACGTGAAGTGGTCGCTCGACCGCGCCGTGTCGGTCGGCGGCTTTCCCACCTTCCAGATGGGCGCCGGCTCGCTCACCAAGCCCGAACAGTTCGTCATCGTCGATGACCGCACGGTGCGTGTCGATTTCCTGAAGAAGGACCGCCTGACGCTGCCCGATCTCGCCGTGATCGTCCCGTGCGTCGTCAACTCGGAGCTTGTGAAGAAGCACGCGACGGAGAAGGACCCGTGGGGTCTCGAATACACCAAGCAGAACACCGCCGGCAGCGGCGCCTATCGGGTGACCGGCTGGACCGCCGGCACCGAGGTTATTCTCGAGCGCAACGACAAATGGGTCGGCGGTCCGCTGCCGAAGACCAGGCGCATCGTCTGGCGCATGGTGCCGTCGGCCGGCAACCGCCGTGCGCTGCTCGAGCGCGGCGATGCGGACATTTCCTACGAGCTGCCGAACAAGGATTTCGTCGAGCTCAAGGACGCCGGCAAGCTCAACATCGTGTCGACCCCGTTCTCGAACGGCATCCAGTATCTCGGCATGAACGTGACCAAGCCGCCATTCGATAATCTCAAGGTACGGCAGGCAGTCGCGTATGCGGTGCCGTATCAGAAGATCATGGATGCGGTGCTGTTCGGACTGGGCAAGCCGATGTTCGGCGCGTCCGCCGACAAGGCGACCGAGGTCGCCTGGCCGCAAGCGCATGGCTTCAACACCGATATCGAGAAGGCCAAGAAGCTGATGGCGGAAGCCGGCTATCCGAACGGCTTCGAGACCACGCTCTCGTTCGATCTCGGCTTTGCGACCGTGAACGAGCCGCTCTGCGTGCTGGTGCAGGAGAGCCTCGGGCAGATCGGCATCAAGTGCACGATCAACAAGATCCCCGGCGCGAACTTCCGCACCGAGCTGAACAAGAAGGTGCTGCCGCTCTACACCAACGTGTTCTCGGGCTGGCTCGACTATCCCGAATACTTCTTCATCTGGTGCTATCACGGCAAGAATTCGATCTTCAACACGATGAGCTATCAGTCCAAAGCGATGGACGGCTTCATCGATGGCGCCGTGACCGCCGCGGCGAGCGGCGACAAGGGAGCTTACGAGAAGGACGTGAAATCCTTCGTCGATCTTGCCTTCACCGACATCCCGCGCATCCCGCTGTTCCAGCCTTATTCGAACGTCGCGATGCAGAAGAACATCTCGGGCTATCAGTACTGGTTCCACCGCCGGCTCGATTATCGCGCGCTGGCGAAGGGGTGAAGTTGGTGAGTGGTGAATAGTGAATGGTGAGCAGCGAGTAAGGAGAAGCCAAACGTGATCATCACTCACCGCTATCTGCCATTCACCACTCACCATTCACCGCTCACGCCCCGCCGTCCGACCCAAAAGCGCACCCCATGTTGATGGTCATCGCCAAGCGCCTACTGGTCGCGATCCCGAGCCTGATCGGCGTCGTGATCGTGACTTTCCTGCTGACGCGCGCGCTGCCGGGCGATCCGGCCGCCTATTTCGCAGGTCCCGCCGCCACCAAGGAGGCGATCCAGGAGATCCGCGTCAAGCTCGGGCTCGACCAGCCGCTGCCGCAGCAATTCGTGCGCTACGTCAGCGACCTTGCCAAGGGCGATCTCGGCCAGTCGCTGACCACCGGCCAGCCGGTCGTCACCGAAATCCGCAACCGCCTGCCGGCGTCTGCCGAGCTCACGCTGCTCGGCCTGATCGTCTCGATCGCGATCGCGCTGCCGCTCGGCATTTTCGCCGCCACCAGGCCGAACTCGCTAATCGATCATGCCTGCCGCGTCGTGACGACGGCGGGCGTGTCGCTGCCGGTGTTCTTCACCGGCCTTATCCTCGTTTACGTCTTCTACTATCTGCTCGGCTGGGCGCCGGCGCCGCTCGGGCGGCTCGACATCTTCTATTCGGCACCGCCCACCATCACGGGCTTCCTGCTGATCGATTCGGCTTTAGCCGGGAATTTCGAGACGCTCCGCGCCGCGCTGTCGCAACTCGCCCTGCCCGCGCTCACGCTCGGGATCTTCTCGCTGGCGCCGATCGCGCGCATGACGCGCGCCGCGATGCTCGCAGTGCTCGCCTCGGATTTCGTGCGTACCGCGCGCGCGAGCGGGCTGACGCCATTCACGGTGGTCGTCACCTACGCGTTTCGTAACGCGATGCTGCCGGTGGTGACCACGCTCGGCATGGTGTTCTCGTTCCTGCTTGGCGCCAATGTGCTGGTCGAGAAAGTGTTCGCCTGGCCCGGCATCGGCTCCTACGCGGTCGAGGCGCTGATCGCGTCGGACTTCGCACCGGTACAGGGCTTCGTGCTGACCATGGCGGTCATGTACGTGCTGCTCAATCTCATGATCGACATTCTCTACGGCATCATCGATCCGCGCGTGAGGCTCGAGGGATGAGCGACGTCGCCGTGAAAGAGACCCTGGCGCAGAACAGCCTTGCGGCGACCCTGAAGCACGCGCGCTATGTGATCGGCGAGAACCCGGTCACCGGCTTTGCCTTCGCGCTGTTCGTGCTGATCGTGATCGCGGCGCTGCTCGGTCCTTTTCTCGTGCCTTACGATCCGCTCGCGAGCGACACCGCGGCTGCGCTCAAAGGCCCGTCGCGCGCGCACTGGTTCGGAACCGACCAGCTCGGCCGCGACGTATTCAGCCGCGTGATCGCGGCGACGCGACTTGACTTCATCATCGCGATCGCCTCGGTCGCGCTCGTGTTCCTGATCGGCGGGCTCGCGGGCGTCGCGGCCGGCTTCTTTGGCGGCTGGACCGACCGGATCGTGTCGCGCATCGCCGACACCATCATGGCGTTTCCGCTGTTCGTGCTCGCGATGGGAATCGTGGCGGCGCTCGGCAACACGGTGCAGAACATCGTCATCGCGACCGCGATCGTGAACTTCCCGCTCTATGCGCGCATCGCGCGCACCGAGGCGAATGTGCGGCGCGAGGCGGGCTTCGTGCAGGCGGCGCGGCTCTCCGGCAATGGCGAGGCGCGGATCCTGCTCACGCAGATCCTGCCCAACATCATGCCGATCATGATCGTGCAGATGTCGCTGACCATGGGCTACGCGATCCTGAATGCGGCCGGGCTTTCATTCATCGGGCTCGGTGTGCGGCCGCCCGATGCCGAATGGGGCATCATGGTCGCCGAAGGCGCCGCTTTCATGGTGTCGGGCGAGTGGTGGATCGCTTTCTTTCCCGGGGTCGCGCTGATGATCGCGGTGTTCTGCTTCAACCTGCTGGGCGACGGGCTGCGCGACATCGTCGACCCGCAGCGCAGGACCTGACGCGATGGAAACGAGCGAGCCCTTGCGCCTGAATACGCCGCCGGCCCTGCCGCTGCTTGACGTCAAGAATCTCACCGTCGAGTTCTCGACCCGCCGCGGCATCGTCAAGGCGGTGAAGAGCATCAGTATCGCGGTTGGCAAGGGCGAAACGCTGGCGATCGTCGGCGAGTCCGGCTCGGGCAAGTCGGTGACGTCGTTTGCCGTGATGCGCATCCTCGACCGCGCCGGACGTATCGCCGAGGGCTCTGTGATGTTTTCCGGTATCGACCTGCGCGCGGCCGCTGAAGACAAGATGCGCGACCTGCGCGGGCGCGAAATGTCGATGATCTTCCAGAACCCGCGCGCCGCGCTCAACCCGATCCGCAAGGTGGGCGTGCAGATCGAGGACGTGCTGCGCCAGCACGCTCAGGCGGACTCGACCGCGCTGACCGATAGGGCGGTCGAGATGCTCGATCAGGTGCGCATCGCGCGGCCGCGCGAGCGCTACCACGCCTATCCGTTCGAGCTCTCGGGCGGCATGTGCCAACGCGTCGTGATCGCGCTGGCGCTCGCCTGCCGGCCGCAGCTGCTGATCGCCGATGAGCCCACGACCGGCCTCGACGTGACCACACAGAAGACCGTGATGGACCTCGTGACCGAGCTCACACGCGAGCGCGGTATGTCGACGATCCTGATCACCCACGATCTCGGCCTCGCCGCAGCCTATTGCGACCGTGTGGTCGTGATGGAGAAGGGTCACGTGGTTGAGACCGCGGACTCGTCCACGATCTTCCGCGCGCCCGCACATGTCTATACGCGCAAGCTGATGCGCGCGACGCCGCGACCGGGCGTGTCGTTGCGCGATTTGTTGCCCGAGGATGCGGCTGCGCCGGCATCAGCGGCGCCTCAGCCGGCCTCGCCGTCCGGCGACAAGGAGAAGAAGGGTGAGCCCCTCCTCGTGGTCGAGAAGCTCATAAAGGAGTACCCGCGCCAGGGCGTGACCAAGTCGCTTTTCCGCCGTGGACCGGCGCCGGAGCCGGACGTGTTCCGGGCGGTCGACGGCATCAGCTTCACGGTCCATCGCGGCGAAAGCGTCGGGCTGGTGGGCGAGTCCGGCTGCGGCAAGTCGACGACCTCGACCATGGTGATGCGGCTGATCGATGCGACCGACGGGCTCATTCAATTCGGCGGCGAGGATATCGGCGCAATTCCCGCGAAGGCCTTCGCCCGGCTGCCGCTCCGCAAGCGCATCCAGATGGTGTTCCAGGATCCGACCGATAGTCTCAACCCGCGTTTCACGGCCGCGCGCGCGATCGCCGATCCGATCCTGCGCCTGGGCGACATAAGCGGTCGCGATGCGATCCGGGCCCGCTGCGAGGAGCTCGCCACGCAGGTCGGATTGCCGCTGCCGTTGCTCGATCGCTTTCCGCACCAGCTCTCCGGCGGGCAGAAGGCGCGCGTCGGGATCGCGCGCGCGATCGCACTGCATCCGGACTTGATCATCCTCGACGAGCCCACCGCCGCGCTCGACGTCTCGGTGCAGGCGGTGGTGCTGAACCTGTTACAGGACCTCAAACAATCGCTCGGAATGAGCTATCTTTTCGTCTCGCACGATCTCAATGTCGTGCGGCTGTTGTGCGACCGCGTGATCGTGATGCGCCAGGGCAAGATCGTCGAGCAGGGCGAGACCGAGCGGGTGCTGTTCGCGCCGCAGGCGCAGTACACGCGCGACCTGCTCGCCGCGATCCCGCACCCGCCGCTGTGAAGCATGTTCAAAGCTCAGCACACACCATCGTCATACCCCGCGACAGCGGGGTACCCAGTACACGCTGGAGAGGATGGTGTTTACTGGGTCACCCGCTTTCGCGGGTGATGACGAAGGAGGTGTCAGTGGCTGACAAGCCGAATTTTCTCGACGCCTATATCGACGCCGCCGCGCAGGCGCTCGGCATTCCGGTTGAGCCGGAATGGAAGAGCGAGATCCGCGCCAATCTCGACGTGACGTTCAAGCTCGCCGCGCTTGTGGCCGAGAAGGAGTTGCCGGACGATGCCGAGCCCGCGCCGGTCTACCAGGCCTGAACCCGTTCTCGATACCAGCTGGGCGAGCGCGGCCGAGATCGCCGCGGCCGTGAAGGCCGGCCGCGCGTCCGCGCGCCAGGTGGTCGAAGATGCGCTCGCGCGCATCACGGCGCGCGATCCGGTGCTCAATGCGTTCACCGACGTGCTCAGCGAGCGCGCCCGCCAGCGCGCCGCGCAGGTCGACGCCGCAAAGAAGAAAGGCCCGCTCGCCGGCGTGCCATTTGCGGTGAAGAACCTGTTCGACGTGAAGGGGCTGCCGACGCGCGCGGGCTCGAAGATCAATCGCGAGCTGCCGCCCTCGCAACATGATTCCCCGCTGATCGAGCGGCTGGAGGCGGCCGGCGCCGTGCTGATCGGCGCCCTGAATATGGGCGAATACGCCTATGACTTCACCGGCGAGAACGTGCATGACGGCAATGCGCACAATCCGCACGACACCGCGCGCATGACCGGCGGTTCGTCGAGCGGCTCGGGCGGATCGGTCGCCGGCGGGCTGGTGCCGCTCTCGCTCGGCTCCGACACCAATGGCTCGATCCGTGTGCCGTCCTCGTTCTGCGGCCTGTTCGGCTTGAAGCCGACCTATGGGCGGCTCTCGCGCGCCCGCTCCTATCCGTTCGTGTCGAGCTTCGACCACTTGGGCCCGCTCGCGCGCACGGCGCGCGATCTCGCGCTCGCCTATGACGCGATGCAGGGGCCGGACCCGGAGGATCCGGTCTGTGTCGATCGCAGAAAAGAGCCCGCGCTGCCGGCGCTGACCAAAGGCAGCAAAGGCCTGCGCATCGCGGTCGCGGGCGGCTACTTCAAGAAAGGCATGTTCCCGGAAGCCTGCGCGGCGCTCGACCGCGTCGCCGCGGCGCTGCGCGCCAATGCCGAGATCGAGATCCCCGAGGCGCGGCGCGCGCGTTCGGCCGCCTACGTCATCACGGCGAGCGAAGGCGCGAGCCTGCATCTCAATCGGCTGCGCACGCGCGCGGCCGACTACGATCCCGCCGTGCGTGATCGGCTGATCGCGGGCGCCATGATTCCGGCGCCCTTGGTCAATCGGGCGCAGAAATTCCGCCGCTGGTACCGGACTGAAGTGCTGAAGCTGTTCGCTGACGTCGACGCGATCCTGGCGCCGGCCACGCCCTGCGTCGCGCCCGCGATCGGGCAGAAAACCTTCGTGCTCGACGGCGTCGAGCTGCCGGTGCGGCCCAATATCGGCATCTACACCCAGCCGATCTCGTTCATCGGCCTGCCGGTCGTTGCCGTGCCGGTGCCGCTCGAGCCGTTGCCGATCGGCGTGCAGATCATCGCTGCGCCGTGGCGGGAGGACATCGCGCTGAGAATCGCCTATGCGCTCGAGCAGGCCGGCGTGTGCATCGCGCCGCGGCCTGTCTTGTAGGGCGGGCAACGGCGGACATGACGATGCTGCAATTGGCACAAAGCGCGCCGCCGTTGCCCGCCGCAACGCCGATGGCGGGCACGGCGCGCGAACGGTGTTGTCATTTCGAACCGTCTGAGCCGGCGCCTTTGCCCGCCCTACGGATTCGGTAGAGTGGGGCGTGAAGCACATGGACATCGACTTGCCGGAGGTGGTCGCCGAGGTGAAGGCTGCCTTCGACCGTTACGAGAAGGCGCTCACCTCGAACGACCTCGCCACGCTGAACGCGATCTTCCGCGACGATCCGCGCACCATCCGCTACGGCATCGCTGAAAATCTCTACGGCTATGACGAGATCAAGGCGTTCCGCGGGGCGCGCGCGCCGGTCGGCTTGATGCGCAAGATTTCGCGCACGGTGATCACCACATACGGCCACGACTACGCGACCGCCTCGACGTTGTTCGAGCGCGAAACCGCGCCCGGCAAGATCGGACGGCAGATGCAGACCTGGGTGCGCTTCCCCGATGGCTGGCACGTGGTGGCGGCGCATGTCAGCCTGATCGACGCGCCCAAGTCTGCATGAACAAGTCCGCATGAGCACGATCGCGCTTCGCTCCGAGTCGGCCGGCCGGCAGACATTGGCGGAGACGTTGCGGCTGCAGCTCGCCGACGAGATCGTGCGCGGCGTGCTGCAACCCGGCATGGCGCTGGACGAGACCGAGCTGGCGCGGCGCTTTGCGGTCTCGCGCACACCGGTGCGCGAGGCGATCCGTCTGCTCGCCGCAAGCGGGCTGGTCGAGACCTCGGCGCACCGCGCCGCCGTGGTGGCGCGGCCCTCGTCCGAGCGCCTCAGCGGCATGTTCGAGGTCATGGCCGAGCTGGAAGCGCTGTGCGCCGGCCTTGCGGCCGTGCGCATGGTGAGTACCGAGCGGCGCGAGCTCGAGGCTGCGCACGACCAGCTGCGCGCGCTGATCCATTCGGGCGACCCGCAACGCTATCACGAGGTCAACGAAGCCTTTCACGGTGTGATCTATGCGGGCGCACACAACGCGCATCTCGCCGAGCTGACGCTCGCGACGCGCGTGCGCGTCTCGCCCTATCGCCGCGCCCAGTTCCGCAATCTCGGCCGGCTGGCGAAGTCGCATATCGAGCACGAGCGTGTGGTCATGGCAATTTTGCGCGGCGATCGCGACGGCGCCGCGGCCGCGATGCGCGCGCATATCAAGATCGTGTCGGACGAATATTGGGCTTATGCGCAGGCGGTCTGATGCGCCCATATGCTCACAACCGACTCGCTGATCGGTGTGGTGCGACTGGCTCCCCGTTGCGATAAGCTAGAGCCGGGTCATGGAAACATTGGTGACAGGCATGTCCGACGACAATCTGAAAGCCGAACTCGAACGCCTCCGCAATGAAAATGCGGCCCTGAAGAAGGGGGCTGCTACCAACGTTCGTATGAAGGTCAGCGAGAAGGGAGGGCTCTCAGTCTACGGAATGGGGCGCTTTCCTGTGACGCTATACAAAGAGCAGTGGTTGAAGCTGCTGGACATGGCGGATGAGATTCGCGCCTTCATTGCGGCGAATGAAGCGCAACTGAAGGCCAAGGAGTAGCGCGCCGATGCTGCGACCTGTCGCTCGCAGTTGTATCGTCGCCGCTGCTCATTGAAGGCATGCACGGCGGCCCACTTTCCGGGGCCGCCGCGGCGCTCTAGCTAGATTTTTTCGTTGGCGCATATCCTACCGGAAAACCGGTACCCACCCCGGATCGAGTCCGGGGCAAGCTTTTCCGGGATGTGCGCTAGGCGGCCTTCTTGACCTTCGGCACCACCTTGATGGCTTCGAGATAGGCGTCGAGCAGCGACTCCTGCTCATCGCGCTGCTCCTGGTCCTGCTTGCGGACCCGGATCACTTCCCGCAGAATCTTGACGTCAAAACCGTTCGCCTTGGCTTCCTGATAGATCTCTTTCTTGCCCTCGGTGAGCTCTTTGATCTCCTCCTCGACCTTTTCAATGCGCTCGACGATGGCGCGCAGCTGATCACCCGCAATCCCAACCGGTTCGCTCATGGTTTACCCCTGGTCAACAAGACCATTCAAAACTCATCGATTTGCACCCGCGCGGCAAGCGAACGCGCCAAATACGGTAAGCAATCGATTAACGCGGTGCGGCCACGAACTTCCGCCAGCCACCGAAGTCCGAAATGTCGCGCGCGCCGTTCACGGCGTCGGACTCGACCAGGAAGCCCTTCACGTGGCGGCCATCAGCGAGCGTCAGCGTGCCGATCGAGAGCGGCGACGGCACAGCCGCAACGAAGCGCCCGAAACCCTCCGCTGGCAGCGCCCAGATCTCGAGCGCTACTGAAGTCCCCTGCCCGGCCGCGACCCGCAGCATTCCGGGGCGCGCCGGCGGCTGGCCGTTGAGCGCGAACAGGCGATAGTCGGGCGCGGTCTCGCTGGCTTGCAGAAAGCGCGCGCCATACGACTTCAGCTCGTCATTGAGCGGCATGCCCGACATGTGCGCGCCGACAACACACAACGCGATCTCGTCCGAGCGTGGCGCAGCCGCAAGCGCCGCGAGCGGCGGCTGGCTTTGTTTCGTCGCGCCCATCGGCAGCTGCGTGTCGGCATGGAAGGCGCGTCCGAGCGAGGCGAGCAGCGCGTCATGGCCGCCGGGGCCAAGCAGTGTGATGCCGAACGGAAGACCATCGGGCCGGAAACTCGCCGGCAGCGCGAGGCCGCACAGGTCGAGCAGGTTGACGAAATTCGTATAGGTGCCGAGCCGGCTGTTGAGCTGGATCGGATCGGCCAGCACCTGATCGACCGTGTAGACGGTCGGCATGGTCGGCACGAGCAGCGCGTCGATCTGGCGGAACACGTGGTCGCGCACGCGGCGCAGGTCTTCGAGCTTGTAGAATGCCGCAAATGCGTCCGCCGCGCTGGTGCGGGCGCCGCCGATGATGATCTCGTAAGTCACCGGGTGCAACGCGTCGGGCGAGGAAGCGATCACCTTTTGCGCCGCGAGGAAGCGCTCGGCGACCCAAGGACCTTCGTAGAGCAGGCGCGCCGTCTCGTAGAACGGCTCGATGTCGATTTCGACGATCGTGGCGCCGAGCTTTTCGCAGCGCGCGATCGCGGCCTCGAATTCTTTCGCCGACACCTGGTCGCCGAAAAAGACTCGCGCGCCTTTGATCGGCACGCCGATGCGCAGATGCGGCGCGACGGGCCCTGGTACGCCGATCGGCCGATTGCGCGTATAGGCGTCGGCGATGTCCGGCCCCGCCATGGCGGCGAATGCCGCCCAGGCGTCATCGACAGTGAGCGCGAACACCGAGGCGCAATCGAGCGTACGACACGCCGGCACCAGGCCGGCGGTCGAGATTGCGCCGAGGCTCGGCTTCAGCCCGACGATATTGTTGAGGGCCGCCGGCACGCGGCCGGAGCCGGCCGTGTCGGTGCCGAGCGCGAACGGCACCAGTCCCGCCGCGACCGCGACCGCCGAGCCGCTGCTCGAGCCGCCCGGGATGAGCTTCGGATCGAGCGCATTGCGCGGCACCCCATAGGGCGAGCGCACGCCGACGAGCCCGGTCGCGAACTGGTCGAGATTGCTCTTGCCGATCGGGATCGCGCCGGCTGCGCGCAACCGCGCCACGCAGGTCCCATCCTGTTTGGCGGTGTAGGCGAACGCCGGACACGCGGCGGTCGTCGGCATGCCACCGACGTCGATGTTGTCCTTCACGGCGAACGGCACGCCGTAGAGCGGCAGCGATGGGGCGCCCTTCTGGGCGAGCGCTGTGGCCTCCTGGCGCGCGTCCTTCTCGTCGCGCAGTGTGATGAAGATTGCTGGATCGTTGTGCCGGCGGATGCGCGCATAGGTGCGCGCAATGGATTCTTCCGGCGACAAGCCGGCGCGATGCGCCGCGACGATCTCGGCGACGGTGTGACTCACCTCCCTCTCCGCGCGTGCTCCCCTCCCCCTTGCGGGGAGGGGTCGGGGGTGGGGGTCAGGCAATTGCGCGCAAGCGGACCAACTTGTTCATTACTGCACGACCCCCCTCCCCAACCCTCCCCCAGCAAAAGGGCGTTCACGCCCGTCTTTGACGGGCTATGGGGGGAGGGAGCGGAGAGGCTGGCGCGACACTGACCGCGCGACATCATTGCTAGTTCTCTCGCCTGATCGCACTCTCGTGCCAGTGGCGCAGCGCGAGATACGAGATCCAGCTGGTGAGAAAGAAAATCGCGATACCCGAGAGCGAGATCAGCAGCAGCGCGGCGAACATGCGCGGGATTTGCAGCCGATAGCCGGATTCGAGGATGCGATAGGCCAATCCCGAGGCGCTGCCGCCGGTACCGGCGACGAACTCGGCGACCACCGCGCCGATCAGCGCGAGCCCGCCGGAAATCTTCAGGCCACCGAGAAAATACGGCAGCGCGGCCGGCAGGCGCAGGTAGCGCAACGTCTGCCAGCGGCTCGCGCGATAGAGCTGGAACAGGTTGATCAGATTGTGATCGGCCGAGTTCAGGCCGAGGATCGTGTTCGAGAGGATCGGGAAGAACGCCACGATCCAGGCGCAGATCAGCAGCGACAGATTGATGTCGCCGACCCAGATGATGATCAGCGGCGCGATCGACACGACCGGCGTGACCTGCAGGATCACCGCATAGGGGAAGAGCGACTTCTCCAGCCATTTGGACTGGGTGAAGATGATCGCGAGCGCAACGCCGACCGATACCGCGGCGATCAGCGCCGCAAAGGTGATGCGCAGCGTGATCAGCAGCGATTGCGACAGCGTGCCCCAATCGTTCCAGAGCGTCTGGGCGATCAGGATCGGGCCGGGCAGGATGTAGGGCGGGATGCCCTTGATGCGGACGATCGCTTCCCAGGCGCCGAGCATCACGATGCCGATCACCACCGGTGCGATGATCCCGGGCCAGGCGCTGACCGCGATGCCGAGCACGCGGCGTTCCTGCGCGAACACCGGACGCGCCTCGGCGTCGGTGCCGTCACGCGGGACGGAATGCGTCGAGGCGGACATGTCACGTATCCCGGGCGCGGCGCAGCATGAGCGCAGCGAAATGGTGCGCCGCAGACCCGGGACCGCCCGGAGCGCCGAGTTTTGAACGGTCCCGGGTCTGCAATGCAGCACTCCGTGCTGCATTGCGCCCGGGACACAGTGAAGCATTGGTCGCGAGCTCACTCATGCGGCAATCGCTTGTTTCAGTGTTTCGGACGCCACGCGACAGAGGTGCGCATACTCGGCCGAGGTGCGGAACAGCTGGTCGCGCGGATAGGGTCCTGCGTTCTGCAGGTCCGCCATCACGCGGCCCGGCCGCGCCGCCATCACGACGATGCGCTGCGAGAGATAGACCGACTCGAAGACCGAATGCGTGACGAACACCGCGGTGAACCGGTTCTGCCACCACAGCGCCAGCAGGTCGTCATTGAGCCTGTGCCGGGTGATCTCGTCGAGCGCCGCGAACGGCTCGTCCATCAGCAGGATCTTCGGATGCGTCACCAGCGCGCGCGCGATCGAGACGCGCATCTTCATGCCGCCGGACAGTTCGCGCGGATAGGATTTCTCGAACCCTTTCAGCCCGACCAGCGCCAGCATTTCGGCGGCGCGCGCCTCGGCCTCGCGCGCCGCGACGCCGCCGAGCGTCAGCGGCAGCATCACGTTCTTCAGCGCGTTCGACCACGGCATCAGGGTCGGATCCTGGAATACGAAGCCGAGCTCGTGCTCTGGCTGGCCATCGGCCGAATGCATCGCGGTCGGCCATTCGAGCGTGCCGCTGCTCGGCGCGCCGAGGCCCGCGATGATGCGCAACAGCGTCGACTTGCCGCAGCCCGAGGGACCGAGCAGGCTCACGAACTCGGCCGCGCGCAGGTCGAGATCGACGCCGCGGATCGCCAACGTGCCGTTCGCGAACTGCTTGGACACGTTGCGGATCGAAACAAGCGGGCGGACGCTACTCGCGCCCGCCGCGGCGGCCATGGTCACGCGCCGACGCCCTTGTTCACGAATTCGAGCGAATAGGCCTTCTTGTAATCGATGCCTTTCGGGAAGGCGCCGGCGTCGGCCATGGTTTCGTAGAAGCGCTTCCAGCGCTCGTCCGTCATGGCGCCGACGCCGAGCTTGAGCGCATCGCCGGATTTCACGATGCCCTTCTCGTTCATGACCTTCAGCGCATAGGCCATCTTGTCGTCGGTCATGTCGGGGTTGTCCTTCTTGATCGCGGCATTCGCCGCCTCGATCGCCGGACCGCCCTTCATGTATTCGGCCCAGCCCTCGAGCGAGGCGTTGATGAAGCGCTGCACCACGTCCTTCTTTTCCTCGACCATCTTGCGCGAGATGTTGATCGTGGTCTGGTAGTTGTCGAAGCCGGCGTCGGCGATCAGATGTACCACCGGCTGCACGCCGGCCTGCATGATCACGTACGGCTCCGACGACAGGAAGCCTTGCTGCGACAATTGCTTGTCGGCGAGGAACGGCGCCATGTTGAAGGTATAGGGCCGCGCCTGCTCGTCGGTGAAGCCGAACTTTGCCTTGAGGAACGGCCAATAGCTGGTGCGCCCGCCCGCGCCGATCAGGATCGGCGCGCCCTTGAGCTGCTCGAACGAGTCATGTCCGACGCCGGGGTGCGAGATGATCACCTGCGGGTCCTTCTGGAAGATCGCGGCGATGACCAAAAACGGCAGGTTCTCCTTGGCGTAATTGATGCCCTCGAACGAGTTCGACATGATCGTGTCGACGCGCCCGCCGAGCAGCAGCTGCGAGGGATTCTGCTGCGGGCCGCCCTGCCGTACCTCGCAGTCGATGCCGTATTTCTTGTAGATGCCATTGGTGACGGCGAGATAGAAGCCGCCGTGCTCGGCCTGCGCGCGCCAGTTGGTCTGGTAGCTCATCTTGTCGAGCGTCTGCGCAGAGACGCGCGCGCCCGGCACCGCGACCAGCGACACGGCGCCGCCCATCAGGCCGAGAGCCTTGCGGCGATCGATACGATATTTCGTCATGCTCCCATCCTTCATGCGCTTATCCTCTCCGGCGAGCCACCTGATTGGCAACTGGGGCCCTTTTCAAGCAACAGATATGCCGTGTTTTTCGCCCGAAATCATGGGCTTGCGCCAATGCCATGCCCAAGGATACAGCACCCGCGTGCTCAGGTAAGAGGCACACGCGTATCGGGCGGAAAGGCTCACAGCAAGGATATTTCCGGCCGCCGCGTGCGTCCTTGGCGCGCTCCTTCGCTGTGCACCGCTTCCAGGTTGCGCCGCGTGCGCCATGATTGCGCCGAGCGCGAGCGAATGCCAGTTTGGCCGCCTTGCTGGAGACACATGATGCCTGCCACGGCTGCCGCCCCCGCCCCTGCCCGCTACGACATCGAGGGTTTCCTCAAAGCCATCGGCGACGTACCGGTCACGACCGACATGCAGCGGGTGCGGCTGCGGTCGCGCGACTATTTCTGGTATTCGCCGGTGCTGAACAAGCAGCTGCACGGCAAGAGCGCCGATGTGGTCGCGACGCCGCGCAACGAGGCCGACGTCATGCGGGTCGCCGCGGCCTGCGCGAAGCTGCGCATCCCACTCACCCCGCGCGGCGGCGCGACCGGCAATTACGGCCAGGCGGTGCCGCTCGCGGGTGGCGTGCTGCTCGATCTGAGCAACATGACCAAGATCGAATGGCAACGCCCGGGCGTGATCCGCTGCGAGCCCGGCCTGAAGATGAACGATCTCGATGCCGCGACGCGGCCGAACGGCTTCGAGCTGCGCATGCATCCCTCGACCAAGCGCATGGCGACAATCGGCGGCTTCGTCGGCGGCGGCTCGGGCGGCATCGGCTCGATCAGCTATGGCGGGCTGCGCGAGCCCGGCAACATCCTGGCGGCTCGCGTGATCACCGTGGAGGAGACGCCGCGCGCGATCGAGCTGCGCACCGACGCGGCGCAGAAGGTCAACCGCGCCTACGGCACGACCGGCATCATCACGGCGCTGGAGATGCCACTCGCGCCAGCCTGGCCGTGGATCGATGTGATCGTGGTCTTCGACGACTTCTACGAAGCCGTGCAGGCTGGCCACGAGGCCACCCTTGCCGACGGCATCGTGAAGAAGCTGATCACCCCGATGATCTGGCCAATTCCGACGCACTTCAATGCGTTGAAAGCCCACTGTCCGGAAGGCAAGCATGTGATCTTCGCGATGGTCGCCGAGCCCTCGCTCGAGAGCTTCAAGGAAATCGTGAGCCGGCGCGGCACCATCACGTATGAACAGCCGCATGACGACTCGCCGGGCAAGGAGCCGCTCTACGAGTACACCTGGAACCACACGACCCTGCAGTGGCTGAAGCAGGACCGCACCATCACCTATCTGCAGTGCCTGTTTCCGCATGACCGGCTGCTCGACTCGGTGCGGCAGATGACCGAGATGTTTCCCGACGAGGTGCTGCCGCACCTCGAATTCATTCGCTTCGCCGGCCTCATCACCTGCTCGGCACTGCCGATCGTGCGCTACACCACCGAAGAGCGGCTGAACGAGATCATCGCGCTGCACGAGCAGAACGGCGTGTTCATCGCGAACCCGCATGTGTTCACGCTCGAGGACGGCTCGCGTCACAAGGCGACCGGCGCCGACCAGCTCGGCATGAAGGCGGAAGCCGATCCGTACGGGCTGCTCAACCCGGGCAAGATGCGGACCTATGTGCCGGTGAAGAGCTAATGCACTCGTGTCCCGGGCGCATCGCAGCATGAGCGAAGCGAAATGATGCGATGCAGACCCGGGACCGCCACGAGTACTGAACGGTCCCGGATCTGCGGTGCACCACTTCGTGCTGCACCGCGTCCGGGACACAGGCGGTGACAATGAAAGTCCTCTACGTCTACTGCCACCCCCTCCCCGAAAGCTTCCATGCGGCGATCCGCGGTGAGGCGCTCGCCGGATTGAAGGAAGCCGGCCACGTGGTGGATTTGTGTGACCTCTACGCCGAGAAATTCGATCCGGTGATGTGGCCGGACGAGCGGCGCGATTACCACGATCTATCCAAGAACCAATCGCGCGTTACGGACTACGTGCGGCGCTTGCGCGAAGCCGACGCGCTGATCTGTCAGTTTCCCGTCTGGTCATTCGGGCCACCCGCGATGCTGAAGGGCTGGTTCGACCGACTGCTGATGCCGGGCGTCGCGTTCGACCTGTCGAATCCCAGCATGGCGGTCCCGCTGCTGCAGAATCTGCGGCGGATTGCCGGCATCACGACGTACGGGCGGCCGTGGTGGAATGCGCTACTGGTCGGAAATCCGCCGAAGCGGATCATGACGCGCTATATGCCACGTTTCACCGACGGCAAGGCGAAGGTCGACTACCACGCGCTCTACCACATGAACGTCGCATCTGAAGAAAAGCGCAAGGCCTTCATGGCCAAGGTGCGCGCTGCGATGGTACGGTTCTGATCATGCGCAAAGTCCATTGGCTTGAGCTCACCACCGAGGAATTCGCCGCGCTCGACCCGGAGAAGACGATCGCCGTCCTGCCGATCGCGGCGATCGAGCAGCACGGGCCGCATCTTGCGGTCTCGACCGACACGATCATCGGGCAAGGCATGATCGACACCGTGATCGCGCGGCTGCCGGAGGACCTCTCGGTGCTGTTCCTCCCGGTGCAGGCGGTCGGCAAATCGAACGAGCACATCCGCTCCGCCGGCACGATCACCTATACGGCCGAGACGGCGCAGCGCGTGTGGACCGAGATCGGCGAGAGCGTGGCGCGGGCCGGCCTGCGCAAGATGGTGATCGTCACCTCGCACGGCGGCAACGTCGACACCATGCGCATCGTCGCGCGTGAGCTGCGCGTCAATTGCCAGATGCTGGTGGTAACCACGGGCTGGCGCTTCGGCGTACCGAAGGGTTTGTTCTCGGATCAGGAGGCGCTGCACGGCATCCATGCGGGCGACATCGAGACGTCACTGATGCTGCATTTCCGGCCTGATCTGGTGCGCACCGAGAAGGTGCAGAATTTCGTGCCCTCATCGGTGCGGATGGAGAACGAGTTCAAATTCCTGCGCCCAACCGGCCTGCACGCGCATGCCTGGATCGCGCAGGACATCCATCCGGCCGGCGCCGCCGGCGACGCTTCGCTCGCCACGGCCGACAAAGGCCGCCAATGGGCGGAGTTTCAGGCCGAGCGCTTCATCGAGCTGCTGCGCGATGTGGAGCGCTTCGAGCTGAGCAGGTTGGCGTAGACATCGTAGGGTGGGCGGAGCGAAGCGAAGCCCACGCGGATCGGGCGTTAGAAGCCGCGTGGGCACGGCGCGTTCCGCGCCTTTGCCCACCCTACAGGTTCAACAACTCCCTGTAATCCGGCAAAGCCCGATCCACCGGCTTCCCGGCACACAGCACCACACGATCGCTCTGCGGGCGCGACAGCAGTTCGTTCATTGTCCGCGCGCGAGAGAGAATCAGGCCGGCCGGCGCGCCGATCGCGATCCGGCCGTTCGGCAGGCCCATGACGGCGCCGGGCGTCGCCGCAATGGTTTTCAGCCACGGCCGGTCGGAATGATCGAAATGCAGGATGCGGGTCGCCTCGCGATAGACCTCCAGCATGTCGAGATCGCCGTAGGCGTAGAACGGATCGCGCGTGTTGTCGCTTGCGACCATGACGGTGACGCCGGCGGCCGCGAGCTCGTGCAGCGGCGCGACGCCGCGCCAGCGCGGCGTGCGGCCGGAAGCGCGGTCCTGCAGATACATGTTGCACATCGGCAGCGACACGATCGCGATGCCGGCCTCCACGACCTTGGCGATGATCGCTTCGCGCTCTGCGTCGGGCGCAAGCGCGAGCGAACAGCAATGCCCGGCGACGATCTTGCCTTTGAACTTGTTGCGCAGCGCCGCATCGGCGATCTGCGGCAGCGAGCGTGCGAGCGGTGAATCGCTCTCATCGACATGGAAGTCGAGGTCGAGCCCGTTCGCGCTCGCCACTGCGAAGATCTTGTCGAGCATCGCGTCGGTCTTCGGATTCGGCGCTTCGCCCAGGAAGGTGAGCCCCCCCAGGATGCCGCCATGTTTTGCGACCGTGGTGACCAGATCGCGAAAAACTGCCTCGTCGTTCACCACATCGATCGGGCAGAGCGCCACCGCCTGCAGCGCGATGCGGCCTTTCCATGCCGCGCGCATCTCGGCAAACAGCGGCCAGCTGATCGGCGTCTGTTTCGGATAGCTGTCGATATGCGTGCGCAGCGCGCCGGTGCCGTGCGCGAAGGCGCAGCGCAGCGCGAAGTCCATGCGCCGCGCCACATCCTCGCGCGACCAGTGCTTCTCGCGATCCGCCATCACGGCGCCGCGCGCGCCCGCATGCGTGCCGTTCGGATTTTGCGCGCGCTGCCAGATGTGGCCCTTGTCGATATGGGTGTGCACGTCGACGAGACGCGGCAGCATGATGCCGTGATCGAGATCGAAGCGCGGCAGGCCGTCATGCACGATCGCCGCGGGACCGATATGGGCGATGTGGTCGCCTTCGATCACGATGTCGCAGGGCGCGAGGCCGTCGGCATCGGCCGTCAGCTGCGCGGCATCGTCGAGGAGGCAAACCGGCACGCGCGCATTGGCGAGCCGGTATCGCGTCAGGTTCGGCGAGATTGTGATGAAATCGGGCATCGTTGTTTCCGCTCGTGTCCCGGACGCGATGCAGCATTTAATGCTGCATCGCTGATCCGGGACCGTTTAGAATCGTGGCGTTCCCGGGTCTGCAGCGCATCATTGCATGCTGCGCTGCGCCCGGGACACGGCTCGTTTATGGTAATGCAAGTTTCGTGCGCTCACCGGAAGATCTTTGATGAAACGCCCGATCAATCCCGCCGCGATCCGCGCGCCGTTCGCGCAATACAGCCACGCCGTCGAGGTGCCGGCGGGGAACATGCTGTTCGCCTCCGGTCAGCTCGGCGTGGCGCCGGACGATACGGTGCCGGAAGATGTCGAGGCGCAGGCGGTGCTGTGCTTCGAGAATATCAAGGCGATCCTGGCCGAAGCCGGACTGACCTTCGCCGACGTGGTGCGGTTCACCGCCTATGTCACCGACCGCGCCTATTTTCCGATCTATGGTGCGGTGCGCAGCCGCTACGTGGCGGGCAATGCCTTTGCGTCAACGCTGGTGATCGTGTCGGGCTTCACGCGGCCGGAATTCAAGGTCGAGGTGGAGATCACCGCGGTGCGGCCGGGCTGACGCCTGACAGACCTTTATGCATGCTGCTTTGCGCGAAGTGCTCGACGGCAGCACCGCGGATGTCGACCCAGGCATGTTTCGACTGCTCGAAGACCGATCTGACGGGTGCCGGGTATGTCGGGTCCGCCATCGCTCCGACCGCAACGCCGATCATCGCGGGCAGCCTGTCGGCTTTCCAATAGACCGTTGAGCCGCAGTTCGGACAGAAATAGCTATGGACCTTCCCGCCGCTTGCGCTGCTGCGGGTGTACTCTTTTGGAGTTCCCGAAATGGTGACGGCCTCAGCGGGGTAAAAGGCGCCGACGCCAAACGGCGCGCCCGTTCGCCGCTGGCAATCAAGGCAGTGACAGGCAGCCACAAGCTTGGACGGCCCTGAAAGCGAAAGCACAATCGCACCGCAACTGCATCGGGCATCGTTCATTGGGAAGCTCCTCTTTTTGAGCGCGTGAAAGCCTGCCGGCCAGGCACCCTTTGGGGGGCGCTTACCGGGCTTCGGGAAGAAAAGTCGGGGGGATTGACTCAGGGAGAGGGTGGGGGAATCTATAGGAACAAAGCGTGAACATCAAGACGGTATCTCGATGCTCCCAGCCGAGCCAATGGAGCAACTATCGCGTCTCAAGCGCGCGATTTCAAGCGTCGAGCATTTTGGCGACGCGCGGCCGCGTCCGCTCGGCGTCGCGCCGATCGATGCCGCGCTCGGCGGCGGGCTTGCACAAGGCGCCTTGCATGAGCTGAGCGCCGCGACGGCGCTGCATGTCGGCGCGGCGGCCGGTTTCGCGCTCGCGCTCGCAGCGCTGGCGCGCGAGCCACACAAGGAAACGCTCTGGATCGCGACCGATTTCGGCTCCCTCGAAACCGGCGCGCTCTATGGACCCGGCCTCGATCAGTTCGGCCTTGCGACCGAGCGGCTGCTGATCGCGCGCGTTCCGCGTCCGATCGACGCGCTGTTCGCCATGGAGGAGGCGCTCAAATGCCGCGCGCTCGCAACCGTGGTGGCGGAGCTTCCCGAGGCGCCGGATCTCACCGCCACGCGTCGGCTCTCGCTTGCGGCCCGCAATGGCGGCGGGGTCGGTCTGCTGCTGCGCCACAAGGTGGACGGCGCGCCGAGCACTGCGGCGACGCGCTGGCGCGTCGCCGCCGCGCCGAGCGCGCCGGATGAACTCGGCGGGCTCGGGCTGACCGCCTTCTCGCTTTCGCTCACCCGCAATCGCCGCGGCCTGTGCGGCGACTGGACACTTGCCTGGGATCACCATGAATACGCCTTCTCGGCGCTATCTCTCGGTGTGGCTGAGGCGGCTCGCGACCGACAGGATCGCGAACCGCTTGAGCGCACCGGATGAACCGCACGTCATCGTCGCTCCAGTGAAGAGCGCGTTGCGGCTTGCTGCCGTGAACGACGCGGCGGCGGCGCTCGGGCTGAAACTCGGCATGCCGCTCGCCGACGCGCGCGCGATGTATCCGAAGATCGCAGTTGCGGAGGCTGACGCGGCCGCGGACCTCGCGCTGCTCACGGCGGTCGCCGACTGGTGCGACCGTTATACGCCGCTGGTCGGGCTCGATCCGCCGGATGGCCTGACGCTCGACATCACCGGCTGCGCGCATCTGTTCGGCGGGGAGGCGGCGCTTGCGGCCGATCTCACGCGCCGGCTGCGCGCGCGCGGCCTGCAGACGCGGGTCGCCATTGCGGGAACGGTAGGATGCGCCTGGGGCGTGGCGCGCTATGGCTCCGGGCCAACCGACCGGGTGGAAATCATTCCATCCGGCAGCGAACGAGAGTCGCTCTCCCCCCTCCCGCTCGCCGCGCTCCGGATCGATGCCGAAACCGTGACGGCGCTCGCGCAGGCCGGGCTTCGCTACATCGCCGATACGCTCGACCGCCCGCGCGCGCCGCTCGCGGCGCGGTTCGGCACCCTGCTGCTGCTCCGGATCGACGAGGCGCTCGGCAGCTTGGACGAGCCGATCACGCCGCGCCTGTCCGTGCCGGCCGCCATGGTGGAGCAGCGCTTCGCCGAGCCGGTCGCGCTCGAGCGCGACGTGCTCGGCACCATCGAGCGCCTCGCC
>Ga0081539_10002615_pt1 | contig 24638 bp, 26 predicted proteins | sample TabmetS4T2R2_FD_71023 | JGI IMG/M metagenome (GOLD analysis project Ga0081539, IMG submission 71023) | Tabebuia heterophylla rhizosphere microbial communities from the University of Puerto Rico - S4T2R2 | ecosystem: Host-associated > Plants > Roots > Rhizosphere ...
ATCGAGGACGATCAGCGTTCCCAGTGACACGATCAGGGTCCCGAGCGGGTCCATCGGTCAGATCCTTGTATGGGCCGTCGGCAGGTGCCGTGACCGGATCATGCGCCGGGCCCCATCGCATCACCATCGTCCGAAGGTCGGGGATGGCGTGCGACGGATGACGTATCCGTACCGGTGACGTGACGCATCGGCAGGCAGCCGTCGCGGCGGCGTTGCACCGCACCCGCCGGCCAGCTGCGGCTCGGTCAGCCGCCCCTCCGACGGAGACGGAAGACCGGTCCGCTGCCGAGTCCCTCGGACGGCGTGCCGTAGCGCAGGATCAGGTCGCGAACGGCCGTGCCCCGGCGAGGGTCGCGCTCCTCGAGCAGCTCGGCTTCCGCGGCGAACGTGGCGCCGGCCACGCTGACTTCGACCGACGGATCGGCCAGGAGGTTGCTCGCCCAGCTCGTCTCGGGCGCGCCGGCGGCCACGACGATCGAGCCGTCGTCGCTCTCGGCGAACCCGACCGTCACGGTCCGCCACTCCCCGGAGCGGCGGCCGCGGATCCGGAGCCGGGCGAACCGGTCGTCGGCGGCAAGCGCCGCGTCGAGCGCCGGGTTGCGGTCCGTCCCGCGGGTCAGCCCGGCGCCGGGCCGGCGGCCCGCGTCGTCCTCGCCCGTCAGCGGCTCCGCTGCCAGGACTTGCCCTCGGTCGCAACCGACGGCGCGTCGACCATCTCGACCCGCTGCAGATCCTGGATCGTTCGCGCACCGAGGGCCGCCATCGACTGGCGCAACGCCCCGACGAGGTTCTCCGAGCCGTCCGTTACGTGGGCCGGGCCGAGCAGGATCCGCTCCAGCGAGCCCAGCGTGCCGACCTTGATCCGCGTCCCGCGGGGCAGCGTCGGCGACGGGGCGGCCATCCCCCAGTTCGTGCCCCGTCCGGGCGCTTCCTCGGCTCGGGCGAGCGGCGAGCCGAGCATCAGCACATCGGCGCCGGCGGCGATCGCCTTGGCGAGCTCGCCACCGCGCCGCATCCCACCGTCCGCGACGACCGGGACGTAGCGGCGGGTCTCTGCGAGATACGCGTCGCGGGCCGCGGCGACGTCGCTGATCGCGGTGACCTGCGGCACGCCGATCCCGAGCACCTCGCGGGTCGTGCACGCCGCGCCCGGTCCCACGCCTACGAACACGGCTGCGGCGCCTTGCTCCATGAGCGCGAACGCCGCCTCACTGTTCGTCGTATTGCCGACCGCGACGGGGATCGGCATGAACCGGGTGAACTCGGCGAGGGACAGGGGGTCGTAGCCGGTCGCGAGGTGACGGGCGCTGCTCACCTGGCTCTGGACGAGGAAGAGGTCCGCTCCCTGCTCCGCGCAGAACGGGCCGAGTCGCCGGGCGGCTCCCGGCGTCGCTGCGACCGCGGCCTTCGAGCCCGCGGCGTGGATCTCCTCGATCCGACGCGCGACGAGATCGTCCCGGATCGGCGCCGCATACGCCTCGGCGAGCAGGTCCTGGACCTCGCCGTCCGGCGCGGCCGCGATCCGGGCGAGCACCGCGTCGGCATCGTCATACCGGGTCTGGACGCCTTCGAGATTCAAGATCGCGAGGCCGCCGAGACCGGCGAGGATGCCGGCGAACCGCGGATCGACCACCGCGTCCATCGCCGATGCGAGGATCGGGATCGAGAGCTCGATGCCGCAGAAGACCTGGCCGAGCTCGACATCGGCCGGCTCGATCGTGTCGGTGCCCGGCGCCAGCGAGACGTCCTCGAACCCGTAGGTCGGGCGGAGGCTGTCGACCTTCGAGCGGAAGACCCGTCGATTGGCGGATGCGCTGGCAGTCTGGTCGAGCACGGGCGGCCTCCTGGCGGCGGTGGCCGGGATTCTAACGGACGAGATGGGCCGGTCCGCGCTCGGGTTCGGGCGCCGCGGCCAGCTGGCTCGCGATGTCGTGGAGCTGCTCCAGGTGCATGACGTCGTGGACGCCGGCGAACAGCAGCCACTCCCCGCAGCGCAGCCGGCCGACGAGCGGATGGTCCAGCGGGCACGGGTCCGTCTCGTGACCCGCGATCGAGCGCGCCGAGCGGGCGATGATCCGCCGGCTCTGCTCGACCTTCGCAATGAGCGCCTCCCGTCCTGGGTCCGGCGGGCCGGGAACGCTGGGCACGACCCGCGGGGCGTCTTCGGGCCAGCGGCCGGACGCCGCGAGAGCCGCGGCGAGGACGAGGCCCGCACGCGCTGCCGAGACGTGCCCGATCGTCTCCGCCACCGTCCAGTCCTCCTCGCCGCCGGGCAGCTGGAACGCGACGTCCGGCAGGGCGCGGATGATCTCGGTCAGCGCGTTCGCGGTCGCGTCCAGCTGCATGACGATGGCCGTCGCGGAGCCGTCGGCCGCGCGGCGCCGGATCGCGCGGCGGACGCTCAGGAACTGCCCAACCTCGATCCCGCGCCACGCTCCGACGACGTCCGGCGCGACGCGCTCCAGCTCGCTCACCCAGACCGGCGTCACGACGCCAGCGTACGCCGCGACAATCGTCCCGATGGAGACGCCCGCCCGCACCGCCCCGTCCGGCCCGGTCCTCGGGCTCCGGGCGAACGCCGGCCAGTTCGCCCTCCTCGTCCTCGTGAACGCCCTCGTCGGTGGGATGGTCGGCCAGGAGCGGACGGTCCTTCCGCTGCTCGCCCGCGACGTCTTCCATCTCGAGGGCCTGGCGGTCGCGATGACGTTCGTCGCGGCATTCGGCATCACGAAGGCGCTCACGAACCTCGTCGCAGGTGCACTGTCCGACCGCTACGGGCGGCGGCCGGTCCTGATCGCCGGCTGGGTGATCGGCCTGCCGGTCCCCGTGCTCCTGATCGTCGCGCCCGGTTGGAGCTGGGTCATCATCGCGAACGTCCTGCTTGGCTTGAGCCAGGGGCTTACCTGGTCGACGACGGTCGTGATGAAGGTCGATCTGGTCGGGCCGGCGCGGCGTGGCCTCGCCACCGGCCTGAACGAGGCCGCGGGATATGGCGCCGTCGCGGTCACGGCGCTGGCGACCGGCTGGATCGCAGCGGCGGCGGGGCTGCGACCGGCCCCGTTCCTCCTCGGCCTCGCGTACGCGGTGCTCGGGCTGGGCCTGTCGAGCGCCCTCGTGCGCGAGACGCGGGGGCACGCGGCCACGGAGGCGGGAGCGTCCGCTGGCGAGGCGGTGCCGTTCCGGGAGGCGTTCGTGCGCACGAGCCTGCGCGACCCGAGCCTGTCCGCCGCGTCACAGGCCGGCTTCGTCAACAACCTGAACGACGCGATGGCGTGGGGGATCCTCCCGCTGTTCTGGGCCGCGGCAGGGCTCGGCGTGGCCGAGATCGGCGTGCTCGCCGCCGCCTATCCTGCGGTGTGGGGCGTCAGCCAGGTCGCGGCCGGCGCGTGGTCCGACCGGATCGGTCGGAAGCCGCTGATCGTCGCGGGGATGCTCCTGCAGGGCATCTCGATCGTGGCGATCGCCGCGGGATCCGGGTTCGTCACGTGGCTGGTCGCGGCCGTCGGGCTCGGGCTCGGGACCGCGCTCGTCTACCCGACCCTGCTGGCCGCCGTGGCCGACGTCGCCGATCCGTCGTGGCGCGCGTCCGCGATCGGGACGTACCGGCTGTGGCGCGACCTGGGCTTCGGGGTGGGGGCGATCGCCGTTGGCGTCGCCGCGGATCGGCTCGGCGCGGGGACCGCGATCGCCCTGGTCGGTGCGCTGACGGCCGGATCAGGCCTCGTCGTGCTCGTTCGGATGCGCGAGACCCGCCCGTCCGCTGATCGCCAACCTCTTGGCCCGCGCGCCGGGCGTCAGCGGTGACCGTTCGCCATCCGGGTCGCCTCGGGCCGGTTCCGTAGTCGCCACATCGCGGCGATCCCGACGAGCGGACCAGCCGCGAGGGCCCAGAACGCGAGCCGCCATCCCATCCCGGTCGGCGAGGCGACGCCGATTCCGAGGATCGTGATCCCGGTGAGGAGGAAGCCGGTCGCCATCTGGAGCGACAGTGCCGAGCCCGCGGTGCCCGGCGGGGCGAGCTCGGAGACGGCGGCCGAGAACTGCGCGGAGTCCGCCACGACCGTCAGCCCCCAGAAGAGAGCCAGCGCGACGACCGCAGCGGGGGCCGCGCCGAACATGAACCCGATCAGGACGGCCGAGCCCCCGCTGCCGGCCATCGCGGCGATGGTGAGGGTCGTCCGGCCCAGGCGGTCGGCCAGCAGGCCCGCGATGACGCAGCCGATCCCGCCGACGCCGACGACGGCGAAGGACGCCAGCGCCGCCGCGGCCGGGTCCGCGGAGCCCGCCGCCAGGAACGAGGCCGCGAGGAACGCGGGGATCCACGTCCACATCGCATACAGCTCCCACATGTGGCCGAGATAGCCGAGGTTTGCGAGCCGCACGGCGGGCTCGCGCAGGGCCCGAGCGGCCGCGGCGGGACTGAACCGAGCGGACAGGACCTCGCCCGGGCCGGTTCGTCCGGCGACCCCCACGAGGACGCCTCCGGCGAGCGCGAGAACGCTGGCGATCGCGACGGTCGGGCGCCAGTCGATCCCGTTCGTGGCGCCGAGCGCCCGGATGAGATGCGGAAGCGCCGAGCCGACGGTCAGGGCCCCGATGAGCGTCCCGATCGCCAGCCCGCGCTCCCGCTTGAACCAGCCCGACAACATCCGGACCGCGACCGGGTAGGCGGCCGCGAGTCCCGCCCCGGTCAGCGCCCGCCACGGCAGCGCCTCGGCCGGCGACCCGGCCACGAGCGCGAACCCCAGGTTGGCCGCGGCCGCGACGACGGCGCCGCCGAGGAACAGGCGCGGACCGGCGATCGCGTCCGCGGCACCGCTGACCGCGAGGCCGATGGCCGCGACCGCAAACCCGACCTGGACCGCGACGGTGAGGGACGGAAGATCGAGCGTGGACGGGTGCCACTCGGCCTGGAGGAGCGGCGCGACGGCCGATGCGCTGAACCACGGCGCGAAGGCGAGGAGGACGCCGCCGCCGATCACGGCGAGCTGGCGCCAGCGATCCGGATCCTCGGCGGACGGTGCGGACGAGCGGTCCGGCGTCACTCCGGTTGCGTCACTCCGGCTGCGTCGACGCTCAGATCCGCTCGAACCGCTCGACCGGCAGGACGAAGACGGTCGCCCCGCCGACCTCGACCTCGAGCGGGTACGGCATGAAGAACTCGCCCGGCTCCATGATCGGCGGCATCGGGTTGACGACCTGCGTCCGGGAGTGGCACGCCTCGCGAACGATCTCGAGGACCTCGTCGACCGCATCGTCCTCGACCCCGAGAATCACCGTGGCGTTCGACTGCTTGAGGAACCCGCCCGAGCTGGCGAGCCGGGTCGCCCGGAACTCCCGATCCAGGAGCGCGTCGACGAGGGCCCCCGCATCCTCGTGGTGAACGATCGCGACGACCAGCTTCACGCGGCGAGGATAACGCGCGGGATGTGGCCGGTCGGCGCCGTTGGAGCCGCAACCGTGGACGCGGACGGCGCCGGAGAACCGGTTCCGCGCGGTGTACGATGCGCCCGCCGTGGCACCCACGGCCACCCGCGCGCGACCCCGCCCGACCCATCCTCGGCTCGACCCCGGCGACCCGCTGTTCCGACCCGCCCAGGAGGCCCTTCGTGCCCGATCCGTCCGATCGTCCAGCTCCGATCGAGGCGCTCGCCGCCGGGGTGGCGGCGGCCACCCGGGGAACCGACCTGGACGATGCGATCGGCACGCTCGTGGCCTCGGCGATCGCCGGGCTGGGAGCCCAGAGCGCGATGGTCAGCCTCCAGGATCCGGACCGGCCGGACCCCGAGCTCACGCTGACGATCGGGTTGGACGAGGCTGCCCAGGCGGCCGCCGTCGCAGCGGTCCGCGATCCGAGCCATCCGCTGACCGTGGCCGGACGCGATCGGACCGAGATCCGGGGCGGTGCGACGGTGGCCCTGCCGCTGATCGTCACGCGGGCAGGGGTCGAGGAGCCGCTGGGGGCCGTCGCGGTGACGTTCGCGGACGCAGCGGCGGCCGACGCCGCGGATGGCTCGTACCTCCGGCTCCTTGCCGACGTCGCGGCGCTGGCCGTGGACCGGGCACGACTGGCGTCGACCGTCGCCGAGCGCTCGGAGTGGTTCGAGCGCCTCGCCCACACCGACCCCCTGACCGGGCTCGCGAACTTGCGCACGATCTCGCGCGTGCTCGAGCTGGAGCTCGCCCGTGCCGGGCGCCAGGGCGGCGAGGTCTCCGTCGCGATCTTCGACGTCGACGATTTCGCGGCGCTGAACACGGCCGCGGGACGCGACGGCGGCGACGACGTGCTGCGCTCCGTGGCCTCGGTCCTCGCCGGGTCCGTCCGGCTCGTCGACACGGTCGCCCGGTCCGGTGGCGACGAGTTCCTCCTCGTGGCGCCCGGCTCCGCCGGGGCGACCGTCGCCCAGCGGGTCCTCGAAGGCGTGGCCCAGCTGCCGCCGACCGGCGGCCGATCGGTGTCGGTCACGGCCGGCGTGGCCCGCTTCCCGACCGATGGAACGGACGCCGAGAGCGTGCTGGCCGCGGCGCAGGCGGCGCTCGAGCGGGCACGGAGCGAGGGCCGCGGCCGGGTCGAGGCGACCGACTAGGCGTCCAAGGAACCGAGGCCGGGCGATCCGAGGTCGGGCGAGCCGCCGACGAGTCCCAGGGACTCGATCGGCCCCGTCAGTGAGCGTGGATCGAGCCGCGAATGGCCGGTCTGGCGCCGATCCGAGCGCGCCCGGGCCGCCTCCTGAGTCCACCAGACTCAGCGCCCGGTTGACGGGCCTCAGCCGTTCGCGGGTGGCGGCGCGGCCGCCTGCCCGGCGACCACGATCGGGCCGGCGGGAGCCGTGTTGCCGGCGTTCGGCTCGAGGGTGACCGCGATGATCGCGCCCGCGGGCGTGTCGGCCGGCTTCGTCGTGAATCCCCGGACCCCGCTCGAATCGACCGAGAAGTCGCCGACGTTCACGGGCGCCGCCGATCCCACGATCACCCACGCGGTGTACGACTGTTGACCGGACGTCGCGGCGAGATCGCGCAGTGCGAGCACGACGGATCCGTCGGCGGTGACGGCGCCGATGCCGGCACCGTGCTGGTCCTTCTGGGTGGCGAGGACGACGGTCTTGGCGTTCGGCTGCGAGCCGGCCTGGACGACCGCGGCGACCGCCGCGTCGAAGGCCCGCGCGCGCTCGAGCTGACCCCCGACGATCAGGCCGTAGGCGCCGGATCCGACGATCGCGATCACGGCCGCGATCCGGAGCGCCCAGTCGAGCCTGCCCGTCCGCGTCCGCTCGGCGCGGGCGGTCCGCTCCTCGGCCGACGGGAACGGGATCGGCGGAGAGCTCCGTGTCGGCGCGGTCGGCGCTCCTGACCGGCCCGCGGCGCCACGTGGGTTCGCCTCGAGATCGGCCGCCGCCGAGGCCATGATCCGGTCGCCGAGCGAAGCGGGCGGCTCGATCATCTCCAGCCCGTCCAGCTCGGCCTCGATCAGTGCCGGCACGACCCCGCCGAGGGCGTCGAACTCAGCATGCGACAGGGGGCACGAGGCGAGATGCTCCCGCACCGCGTCCGCTTCCTCCGCCTCGAGCGCGCCGAGGACGTAGAGCGCGGCCAGCTCGAGGGCCTGATCGTGGGTCATCCGGGGCTCGGTCATGGCGGGCCCTCCCCGGCCGCGCCGTCCGGCGCGCCGTCGTCGCCGACGAGCGCGCGACGCAGGGCGAGGAGGCCCAGCCGAACCCGGCTCTTCACCGTCCCGAGCGGCGTCCCGGTCCGCTCGGCGATCTCCAGCTGGGTCAGCCCACCCCAGTACGCGAGCTCGATCGCCTCACGCTGGACATCGGACAGCGCGGCCATCGCGCGGGCGATCTGATCGCGGTCCAGGCCCGCCGCGACGTCCTCCCACAGGTCGGGCAGGGTGAGCGCGGGCGGCGGGACATCCTCGCGATCGGGCAGCTCGCTCGTGGGTCGCCGCCGTCGGACGGCGTCGACGGCTCGGTGATGGACGATCGAGAGGAGCCACGTCTTGACGCTGCCCCGTCCCTCGACGTAGCGGCCGGCGTTGCGCCAGACGCCGAAATAGGCGTCCTGGACGACGTCCTCGGCGAGGGCGGCGTCGGCGGTGATCCGGAGGGCGATCGAGTAAGCCATGGTTCGGTAGCGGTCGTAGAGCTCCTGGAGCGCATCGAGCTGTCCGGCGGTGACGAGCGCCAGGACGGCTCGATCAGCATCGTCCGCGGCCGATGCCGTCCGTCCGCGAGGCCCGAGCTGACTCTCGTTCACGTCGTGATGCGCAGGGCGTCGCGCTTTGGTTCACCGGTCGGTGCCGGCACGCCCCCGAAGAGATGGTCGACGGCGCGAACGACCCGTTCTGCGACCGTCGTCGCCGGTGCGGTCGCGTCGACGACGACGAACCGGCCCGGCTCGGCGACCGCCATCGCGAGGAAGCCCGTCCGGACCCGCCGGTGGAAGGCCACGTCGTAGGCCGTCTCGAACCTCGTCTGGTCGGAGGGGTCCTTCCGCCCCAGCCCGATCTCGACCGGCAGGTCCAGGAGAATCGTGAGATCCGGCGTCAGGCCGCCGGTCGCGATCTCTTCGAGGGCGGCGAGGACCTCGCGCGGCAGGCCGCCGCCGGAGCCCTGGTACGCCCGGGTCGAATCGGCGAACCGCGCGCAGATCACGGTGGTCCCGGCCAGCAGCGCGGGCTCGATCACCTCGTCGACGAGCTGCCGGCGGGCGGCGTTGAAGAGCAGGGCATCGGCCAGCGGGTCGTGGAGCGTCGCGGACGGCGCCAGGAGCAGCTCGCGGATCCGCTCACCGAGCTCGGTCCCGCCCGGCTCACGCGTCCGGAGCACCGGGATCCCGCGGCCGTGCAGGGCGGCCTCGAGGAGCTCGGCCTGGGTCGTCTTGCCGGCTCCCTCCGGTCCCTCGATCGTGATGAACCGACCGGGGCCGGGCGCCTGGGCGGGCTGTGACACAGGGCGAGTGTACGGTGCGGTCCGACGGGTCAGCGGCGACCCCGAAGCCCCGAGCGCGCGGGCGTCAGCGGCGCGGCTCCAATAGGCAATCTACCCGAGCCTCGCGCCCGGGGCGTCCCTGCTACGCTCCGCCCCCCGATGCGTGACCTGACCGACCGGGCCATCGATACGGCCGTCCACCTCGGTGCCTCGTACGCCGACATGCGGGTCGTCCGTCGCCGGGACGAGTCGATCGCGGTCAAGAGCGGCCGCGTCGAAGGCGTCGCGTCGGGCGAGAGCGAGGGGTTCGGGGTCCGCGTCCTCGTCGACGGGGCATGGGGGTTCGCGAGCAGCAGCCGCCTCACCATCGAGGAGGCCGATCGTGTCGCCGGCGACGCCGTCCGAATCGCCAGGGCGAGCGCGACAGCCCTGCGCGACCGCGTCGTCCTCGATGATCGGCCGCCTGCCCAGGGGACGTACCAGACACCGATCGAGGAGGACCCGTTCGCGGTACCGCTCGAGACGAAGATCGGCGACCTGCTCGCGGCGGACGAGGCCGCGCGGCGGGTCAAGGGCGTGGCCTTCACCGAAGCCCGCTACGACGCCCAGCGCGAGACCCGCACGTTCGGCGCCACCGACGGCAGCTGGACCGAGCAGACGTTCACGCACGTCGGCGCGGGGATCGAGGCGAACGCGATCGCGGGCGACGAGCACCAGCGGCGGAGCTATCCCGACGCGGACGGCGGGCCGTTCCGATCGGCCGGCTACGAGTACGTCCGCGGGCTCGATCTGGCCGGCCGCGCCGAGCCACTCGCCGAGGAGGCCATCGCGCTTCTCAGCGCGGAGCAGTGCCCGTCGGGGACGTTCACGGTCATCCTCGACCCGACCCAGCTGTACATGCAGATCCACGAGAGCTGCGGGCACCCGACCGAGCTGGACCGCGTGTTCGGGACCGAGGCGAGCTATGCCGGCACGAGCTTCCTGACGACGGACAAGCTCGACGCGGGCTTCCGCTACGGGAGCGACCTCGTCGATCTGGTCGCCGATGCGACGGCGCCGGGCGGGATGGGCACCTTCGGCTGGGACGACGAGGGCGTCGCCGCCCAGCGCGTGCCGCTGGTTCGGGAAGGGATCTTCGTGGGCTACCTGTCGTCGCGCGAGACGGCGCCACGGATCGGCCGTCGGAGCGGCGGCGCGATGCGGGCCGACGGCTGGAACCGGATCCCGCTCATCCGGATGACGAACGTCAACCTCCTGCCGAAGCCCGGGATGAGCCTGGACGACATCGTGGCCGACACGGACGACGGCCTGTACCTCGCCTCGAATCGGTCGTGGTCGATCGACGACCGCCGGCTGAACTTCCAATTCGCGACCGAGATCGCCTGGGAGGTCAGGGGCGGCAAGAAGGGCCGGCTGTTCAAGAACCCGACCTACACCGGGATCACGTACGAGTTCTGGCGAGGGCTCGACGCGGTCGGCGACGAATCGAGCTTCGTGATGCTCGGGACACCGAACTGCGGCAAGGGCGAACCCGGCCAGGGCGCTCACGTGGGTCATGCCTGCTCGGGCGCGCGGTTCCGGAACGTCAAGGTCGGCGTGGGGAAGTGGTGAGCGTCGCGTGAGCGAGGCAGCCGTCCTCGCGACGGCGGAGCGTGCCGTCGCCCGTGCCGTGGGAGCCGGCGCGACCGAGGCCGAAGCGCTCGTCTCGGACGAGCGGGCTCAGCTGACCCGGTTCGCGAACAGCGAGATCCATCAGAACGTCGCCGAGACGAACGGGTCGATCAACCTCCGAGTCGCTGTCGGGAAGCGGGTGGGCGTGGCCTCGTCGAACCGGCTCGACGACGAGGGGCTGCGGCGGCTCGCCGAGACCGCCGTCGCGATCGCCCGCAACTCGGCCGAGCTGGAGGACTGGGGCGGCCTCCCGCCACCCACGCCGATCCGCCCGGTCGATGGTGCGTGGTCCGAAGCCACGGCATCCGCCACGCCGGAGCAGCGCGCCTCGGGCGTCCGAGCGGTCATCGCGGCCGCCGACGCGGCGGGGGTGCGGGCCTTCGGCTCGTTCTCGACCGCGGCCGAGGATCTCGCGGTGGCGAACTCGCACGGGGTCCGCGCCGCGCAGCGGCGCTCGAGCGCCCAGCTCCTCACCGTGACGATGGCGAGCGACGGTGGGTCCGGGTATGGCGAGCAGGCGGGCGTCGACGTCTCGTCGATCGATGCCGAGGTCGTGGGCCGCGAGGCGGCCGAGAAGGCTCGCGCGACCGCGAACCCGGTGTCCGTGGAGCCGGGCGACTGGACGGTCGTCCTCGAGGAGTACGCGGTCGTCGATCTGCTCTCGATGCTCGCCTACATGGGATTCAGCGCCCTCGCGGTCCAGGAGGAGCGCTCGTTCTTCGAGCCGGGCAAGGTGATCGGGAGCGAGCTCGTGACGATCGTCGACGATGCGACCGAGCCGGGTGCGATGCCGACCGCGTTCGACTACGAGGGTGTCGCGAAGCAGCGGGTCGTCCTCGTGGAGCGCGGGGTCTGCCGCTCGGTGGTGTACGACGCGCAGACCGCGGCCCGCGGCGGCGTGGCCTCGACGGGCCACGGCCTGCCGGCCCCGAATCCCTATGGCCCCTTCCCGCTGAACATGGTGATGGCTGCGGGGTCCACGCCACGTGCCGCCCTCGCCGGGGAGCTGGAGCGCGGCCTCCTCGTGACCCGCTTCCACTACACGAACCCGGTCCACCCGAAGCTGGCGATCGTCACGGGCATGACCCGCGACGGAACGTTCCTCGTGGAGGGCGGGCGGATCGTGGGGCCTGTCCGCAACCTGCGCTTCACCCAGAGCTACCTCGCGGCCCTCGCCGGGACGGTGGCGGTGGGCAGCGAGCGCCGAACGCTGAAGGGCGACTTCGGCGGCGTCCTCGTGCCGCCAGTCCGGATCGAAGGCTGGACGTTCACGGGCGCAACGGAGCACTGACCGAGCCCTTAGCCCGGCCGACCCCGGGCTGGAACCGCCCGTGTTCCACCGGTCGGTTCCGGTCGTCGATCCCCAACGTTTGGATGCCCACCTGATCCAAACCCGGCCTTCGCCCGCTGGGTGGCTCCGCGGGTGATCCAAACCCGGCTCCCAACCGACCGGTGGATCACACGGTGCACCAGAGCGAATAAGGGGTGGTGAAGAGCCTCGGACCACAATCGACGGATGGCGCGCAATCGTCTGGCCGACGCGGCTTGGGCCGCCAGGATGCTTCGCACCGAGGTCGGCCGGGAGATCCGCGAGTCCCGGCTCGGGAGCGGAACGAGCCTCCGGGTTGCGGCTGCATCCGTCGGTCTCTCGCACGCGCAGTTCGGGCGGATCGAGCGGGCGGAGCTGCCGAACGTCTCGGTCGAGCAGCTCTGCCGGGCCTGCGCCGCAATTGGGTTGCGATATGCCGGCCGCGCGTACCCGCATGGCGATCCCGTCCGGGATCGGGCTCAGCTCGCGCTCATCGCCCGGTTCCGGGCTCGCCTCCCGCCCGGGGTCGGCGTCCGGGCGGAGGTGCCGCTGCCGATCGAGCGCGACCTGCGCGCCTGGGACCTCGTCCTGACTGTTGAGCCGGACCCGGCGGCCGTTGAGGCGGAGGCGCGCCTGCGCGACATCCAGAGTCTTCAGCGCCGGGTCGAGCTGAAGCAGCGGGACGGCGGCATGCACTGCGTCATCCTCCTCGTGAACGACACCGGGGCGAACCGGCGTGTGCTGGAGCTCCACCGACCGGAGCTCGCCCCGTCATTTCCGCTGCCCGGACGCGAGGTCCTTGCCGCGCTCGACCGCGGCCGGACGCCCCGAGCGAACGGCATCCTGGTGCTCTGAGGGCGGGGCATCGGGGTCGCTGGAACCGCCCGTGTTCCACCCGTCGGATCGGGTCCGTCCACAGCCAACGTTCGGGTCCCGACCTGTTCCAAACCCGGCCTTCGCCCGCTGGGTGGATCCGCGGGCGATCCAGACACGGCTCCCAACCGACGGGTGGATCACCCGCTGAACCGCGGCCCGGTGGAACGGCCCGTGTTCCACCCGTCGGATCGGTCCGTCCATAGCCAACGTTCGGGGCCCGACCTGTTCCAAACCCCGCCTTCGCCCGCTGGGTGGATCCGCGGGCGATCCAGAGCCGCGTCCCGACCGACGGGTGGATCACCTGCTGAACCGCCGCCAGGCGAAGGGACGCTGCAATGGGCCTGAGACATCCGGCACATCCGATCGGACCGTCGCGCGAGGGCCGCCCGGCGATCCTCGACCGGGACGACCAACCCCCCGTCAGGCCGAGGAGCTTTTCCGAATGACCGATACCCGCCAGCGCACCGACAGCGACACCGTTCGGGCGCAGGGACCCGAGGCGATCACGGAGATCGCCGGGCTCCTGAAGGACATCGACATCTGCATGTTCGCGACCCGCGGCGAGGACGGGGAGCTCCACGCCCGGCCGATGTCCAACAACCGCGAGGTCGAGTGGGACGGCGACTCATGGTTCTTCGCCCCGGCGGACGGCCGCCTCGTCGCCGAGCTCGAGCGCGACCCGGCGGCCGTCACGACGTATCGTGGGGAGGACCGGTTCGCCTTCGTCGCCCTCAGCGGCCGAGCCGAGGTCATCGACGATCAGGACAAGAAGCGGGAGCTGTGGCTCGAGGAGCTGAAGCGGTGGTTCCCAAACGGGCCGGACGATCCCAACGTCGCTCTGATCCGGGTGGACGCCAGCGCTGCCCAGTGGTGGACCGACCGAGGAGACGGCATCGCCGACCTCGACTGATCGGTCGGGAGGTTCGATGACGGGCCCGCGGGAGACGATCCAGCAGCAGCTCGCTCGCGAGTTCGAGCCGGGCGAGCTGCGCCGGATCAAGCGCCTGTGGGTCCAGCACTCGATCGCGGAGGAACGTCGCGACATCGACGGGCTGATCGCGACGCTGAGCGCGGACTGCGTCTATGAGATCGTCCCGACCGGCCAGCGCTGGACCGGCCACGACGGTGCTCGGACGTTCTACAGCGAGCTCTTCGGTGCGTTCCCCGACAACCGGTTCGAGCTGACCGACATCGTCATCGGGCCGCAGGGCGTGTTCGAGGTCGTGATCCTCACTGGAACGAATCTCGGGCCGTGGGGCGGGGCGCCGCCGAGCGGGCTGCCCGTCAGGCTCGAGGTGTTCATCGTGTTCCCCTGGGAACCCGCCACGGAGCGGTTCTCCGGGGAGCGGATCTGGTTCGACCGGTCCAGCCTGTCCGGCGGCGGCTAGCGCGCCGGCCGGTCGAGCCGGAGCGCGCGCCGCAGCCACAACCCCACGACGAGGGCGCCGACCGCGGGAACGGCGGCCCCCAGCGCGCCGATCCCCAGGACGATGATCACGAGCAGGCGGAGATCGTCGATCGAGGCGCTGATCGTTGCGCCGTTCATCTGCGCCGCGAGCCGCTTCGTCTCGGCCGAAAGATCGGCGAGCGAGCTCGCGTTCGCCCCGAGCGCGGAGCGATTCGTCGCCAGGCTCGCGCCGATCGCCGTCAGCTGGCCGCGCACGTCGCGGAGCTGCGTCGCGATGTCCCGGAACAGCACCGACACGGACGCGAACGGGTTCGTCCCGAGGATGTTGATCGAGGCGGTCTGATCCGCGATCGAGTCGAGCCGCGGCGTGATCGAGTCGATATCGCCACCGACGATCCCGAGGGCGCGGGTCGTCCCATCGATCGTGGTCCCGAAGCTGCCGGCGGTCGTGGCCGCCGCGTCGATCACGTCGCTCGTCCGGTCGAGCGTCCGCGAGATGCCGCCCACGTCGCCCCCGAACCGGTCGGCGAACGCATTGACCCGGCCGACGCCGACCAGCATCGCGACGAGCGCGAGGAACGCGACCCCCAGTCCGACGATCCCGAACCCGATCAGCACGCGGGTCAGCCGGCGCCACGCCCCGAGGCTGATCCTGGGCACACGCCCGGCGGCGCTCACCGGGGAAGGTCGCAGGCAGGTCCCTCGAGCCGCAGCGCACGGCCAATCCGGTGACGGTTCCGGGCGACGAGGCCGTAGACGCGGCCGACGATCCAACGGACCGGCGGAACGGCCGCGACCGGACGGACGATCCGCCCGCCGGGCAGCGCGGCAGCGATCGCGAGCATCGCATCGCCACCGCCATGCACGACGCCGGTCCGCTCCTCGAGGACGTGGAGCACCGCGCTCAACGGCAGGTCGCGGCTCATCGCGACCAGCTCGGGACGGTCGGGCGAGCCGGCCGCGTCCTGGAGCGGGAGGAGCTCGAGCCGGCCGGCCCGGTCCCACCGACGGAGGCGGCGGGCCGTCGCCGTGCAGAGCCCGCAATCGCGGTCGTACAGGACGACGAGCCGATCCGCAGCCGCCCCCGCGACGCGCGCACCGGTCGACGGCGCGGACGCTCGGCCGGCCGTCGTCGCGCTCATCGGATCGTCACGCAAAATTCGTTCCCCTCGGGATCCGCGACGATCGTCCAGCGGAACGACCCCAGATTGTGCTCGGTGATCTTCCGCCCGCCGAGCCCCACGAGTCGCTCGACCTCGGCCTCCATGTCGGCGGCGTCGAAGTCGATGTGGGCGCGGTTCTTGGCGACCTTGGGCTCGGGCACCTTCTGGAACAGGATGTCGAACCCGATCCGCTCCTCCACCGGCGCCCGCAGCCCGACGAACTGCTCGTTGATCGGATGGACCGTCCAGCCGAGGGCCGCCGACCAGAACGGCACGACGACATCGTGGTCGGCGCAGTCGATGACCACGTTGTGCGGATGGAGGCGGCCGAGGGCGGGCGGCGCCGGCTCGCTCACCGGGCGCGCACGGTGACGCTCATCGCCACGACGGCCGGGCGGCGTCCGGGTACAGCCGGACGCGCCGGTACGGCTCCCGGCCGCGCGACCGGGAGACGAGGTTCGCCCGTTCCGCCATCTGGTGCTGGAGGCGCCGGATGTAGGCGTTCTGGGGCGACAGCTCGACCGGCTCGGAGCCGTGGAGGACCATCCCGATCGCCTCCTCGGTCTCGCGCATCGCCGCCTCGCGCGGATCGATCTCGAGCGAGAAGATCGAGGTCAAGCTCGACTGCATCTGGGGCACGGTGTTCGACTTCAGGACGTAGATGGGCAATGCCCGCTCCTCGGCCTCGCGGAGCATCGGCGTCTTCTGTTTGTACTCGTTCCGGAGCGTCATCACGACGTCCGCCTCGTCGACGTCGCGGGCGATGTGGACGGGCAGCTGGAGGTCGCGGATCGCGGCCTCCAGGCGCTTGCGGCTGATCCCCTGGGGCAGCACGCGCAGGGTCGGGAGGGGCGAGCCGCCTGGCACGAGCACCGCCTCGCCATGCTCGCCCTCTTCGACCCCGAGCGGCAGGTCGGCGTCGTCATCGTCGTCGAGCTCGTCCGCGTTGACCGGCGCGGTGCCCTCCTCCGCCTTGAGCGCGGTCAGGGCCCGGCTCGCCTGGTCACGCCACGCCTTCTGGCGCTCCAGCTCGCGGGCGTCCCGGGCACGGGGGTCGGCAACGGGGGCGGCTCCGGCGCCGCGCTCGAGCGGTCCGCGATCGGCGATCTCCCCGTTGACGAACGGGGCGTCCTCGAGGCGCGCGATCCGCTCACCCGGCAGCAGCGTCGCTGCGCCACCCTCCGAGGAGCTGCGCGAGGCCGGCTCGCGACCCGAGCCGCCGCGCGTCTGGCGCCAGCCGCCGCTCGCACCGGGCCGGTAGCCGGATCGGAACCCGCTGCCCCCGGCGCTCGCGACCGTGGCCTCGCGGAACCCGCCGCCGGTGCGGTACGCGCCTTCACCGCGCCAGCCGGGCTCCATCCGCCACGGCTGCCCTGACCCCACGAGGCCGGCGAAGCGCTCCGCACCAAGCTGCTCGCGCGGCGACGGCCGCGGCCGGGCCTGCGAGCGATGGACGCCCTCCTCGTCCCGCCAGCGGAGCTCCGGAGCGACCGCGTCGCCGCGAAGGAGCGAGTCGACGGTCTCGGCCACGTCCGCGTGGACCGTCACCCGCTCGCGGTCCTGGATCTCGATGATCACGTCGAAGGTCGGCGGCGCCTTGCGCTCGAGGACACTCTTCTGGGTCCGCCGCCGGCGCGCCTCCTCGTCGCCAAGGGTCACGCTCTGGATCCCACCGATCAGGTCGGACAGGGTCGGGTTGAGCATCAGGTTGTCGAGGTTGTTGCCGTGGGCGGTCCCGATCAGCTGGACGCCGCGCTCGGCGATCGTCCGGGCGGCCTGCGCCTCCAGCTCCGTCCCGATCTCGTCGATGACGATCACCTGCGGCATGTGGTTCTCGACCGCCTCGATCATCACCTCGTGCTGCATCGACGGCGTCCGGACCTGCATCCGGCGCGCCTTGCCGATCGCCGGGTGGGGGATGTCGCCGTCCCCGGCGATCTCGTTCGACGTGTCCACGACGACCACGCGCTTGCCGAGGTCGTCAGCGAGGACGCGGGCCGCCTCGCGGAGCATCGTCGTCTTGCCGATGCCGGGCCGGCCCATGATGAGGATCGACTTCCCGCTGTCGACGAAGTCGCCGATGATCTCGATCGTCCCGTAGACGGCCCGCCCGATCCGGAGCGTCAGCCCCACGATCTTGCCGTTCCGATTGCGGATGGCGCTGATCCGGTGGAGGGTCCGCTCGATTCCCGCGCGGTTGTCGTCGCCGAAGCTGCCGATGTGCTCGACGACGTGGGCGATGTCGGCCTCGGAGATCTCGCGCTGGAGGAGGGTCACCTCGGAGTCGGGGAAGCGCGCCTCGGGCCGGCGGCCCAGGTCAAGAACGACCTCGATCAGCTCCTCCTTCTCGGGCAGCGCGTGGACGGCATCGACGATCTCCTGGGGCAGGGCCTCCAGGAGCGCGTCGAGGTCGTCGATCGATTCGCGGCGCCGGTCAGCGGACAACCGTTTCTCCTTGGTCAACGGACCCCGGCCGGCACGAGCGCCGGCTCGGCGACACGCACGAGCGTGTCCTTCATGAGCAGGGTCACGGTGGCGATCGTACCGAAGCCCGCATCTTCGAGCCGTCGATCGATCGGGGACTCGTAGGTTCGGACCGGCGCGATCACCCCGTGCTCGCGACGGGCGGTGTCCTTCTCGGTCCGGGCGCGGATGATCCCGAGCGCGAACTCCGTGATCGCGGACGCGTCGGCGGCGGGCCGGACGAGCAGCTTCAGGTAGGGCGGCTGGTCCTCTTTCGCGACGCCCACCTGGGCGAACGCGTCGAGGGCGGTGCCGTCCTTCCCGCCACCGGGCGCCTCCTGGACGAAGGCCTCCACGTCGGCGAAGCGCAGGATCGGCGCGAGGCTGCTCCGCGGGACCCGCCAGTTCGTGCCCTGGCGCTCCCAATCGGGGAGGCGGACGCCCTCGAGGCGCTGGACGGGCTGGGGCGTCGCCGCGGCGTACAGACGCGACAGCGGGAGGGCGTCCTGCGGCGATGCCGGCCGGATCCGGCAGTCACGGGCCCCCTCGTCGGACCACGTGTCGGGCAGCTCCTGGTCGCCATCGCGGTGGAGGATGTGCTCGTCCCCGTACCGCGCGAACCCGGCCTGCATGAACAGCTCGACGTTGCCGTCGCGGTCGGCGCACGCGACGTGGAGCCGCCACGGTCCGCGCTTCGACGCGTCACGAACCACTTGGTTGACGAGCCGGAACCGGATGTCGCCGGCCTGGCCCGAGCCGATCCCGTCGAGCTCGACGATCGTCCACTCGTCCCGAACGGAGTCGCGCTCCACGCGGATCAGGCCCGAGAGCCGGCCCGACTCCTCGTAGACGTACATCAGGTCGTGCGGCTGGAACGCCCCGAGCGGCAGGCGGAACAGCGAGAAGACGCCAATCGGGCGGCCGCTCACCGGCAGCCCGAGCGAGCGCGTCGCCGCGGTCTGGTCCTGGCACAGCCGGGACAGCTCACCGAGGGCCGCGAGGTCGGTCAGGCGGGCGACGCGGACCTTGCCGCTCGCGACCGATCGGGCGGAGCGGGCCTGGGTCACGAGGCGTTCCTGGCGCGCCGGGTCGGGTGGTGGCGCCGGCCCGATCCCTCGCCGGGGTCGTCATGCTCGGCCGCCATCGTCGCGACGAGGCGATGGAAGCGCGTCTCGCCCGCGAGCTCGGGATGGAAGCTCGTCGCGATCACGTTCCGCTCCCGGACGGCGACGATCCGTCCGTCGTCGAGCCGGGCCAGGACGTCAACGTCAGGGCCGACGCCGTCGATCACGGGCGCCCGGATGAACACGGCATGGACGGGCGTGTCGCCGAGGACCGGCACGGGCAGCTCCGCCTCGAACGAGTCGAGCTGACGGCCGAATGCGTTCCGCTCGACCGTCACGTCGAGGAGCGGCAGGACCGGCTGCTCGCCCCCATGGATCTGGCGGCTGAGGACGATCATCCCCGCGCACGTGCCGAACAGGGGCGCTCCGGTCGAGGCGAGGTCGAGGATCGGCTGCGCGAGGCCCCAGCGCTCGATGAGATGGCGCATCGTCGTGCTCTCGCCGCCGGGGAGGATCAGTCCGGCGACGCCCTCGAGGTCCTCGGGGAGGCGCGCGGCGACGCCCTCCACGCCGATCGAGGCGAGGGTGTCGAGATGCTCGCGGAAGGCGCCCTGGACGGCCAGGACTCCGATCTTCATCTGGCGCGGAGCCTAGCGCTACCAGCCCCGGACGGCCAGCCGCTCCTGATCCGGGATCGACTCCATCGCGATGCCCCGCATCGGCGCGCCGAGCCCCTTCGAGACCTCGGCGATGATCTTCGGGTTGTCGAAGTGCGTCGTCGCCTGGACGATCGCGTTCGCCATCCGGGCCGGGTCCTCGCTCTTGAAGATCCCCGAGCCCACGAAGACGCCCTCGGAACCGAGCTGCATGACGAGCGCGGCGTCGGCCGGGGTGGAAATCCCGCCCGCCACGAAGTTCACGACCGGCAGGCGGCCGTCCGCGGCGACGTGCTTGACGAGCTCGTACGGCGCCTGGAGCTCCTTCGCCGCGACGAACAGCTCGTCTTCGCGCATCCCGTCGAGCTTGCGGATCTCCCTGAGGACGTCGCGCAGCTGGCGGACCGCCTCGACGACGTTGCCGGTGCCCGCCTCGCCCTTCGTCCGGATCATCGCCGCGCCTTCGCTGATCCGCCGGAGCGCCTCGCCGAGGTTCCGGCAGCCGCACACGAACGGGACCTTGAACGCGTGCTTGTCGATGTGGTTCGACTCGTCGGCGGGTGTGAGGACCTCGGATTCGTCGATGTAGTCGACGCCGAGCGCCTCGAGGACCTGGGCCTCGACGAAGTGGCCGATCCGGGCCTTCGCCATCACCGGGATGGAGACGGCGGCCATGATCCCCTCGATCATCGCCGGATCGCTCATGCGAGCGACCCCACCCGCGGCCCGGATGTCGGCCGGCACGCGCTCGAGCGCCATCACGGCGACCGCGCCGGCGTCCTCGGCGATCTTCGCCTGGTCGGGGGTGACGACGTCCATGATGACGCCGCCCTTGAGCATCTGAGCGAGCCCCTTCTTGGTCGCCCAGGTGGAGGTCTCGACGGTCATGTCCTGCGTGGCTCCGGTGTCAGGTGCGCTGGTCTGCGCCTCGCGCGTCGCGATTATCGCACGAGGCGGTTCGACGTCCCGTGGCTTGGTCCAGTCGAGTGGTCCATTGCGCGCGTGAGGCTGTCCGGCCCGGTGGATGGCCCCGCTGGTTCGCCCGGTGATCCACCGGTCGGATCCCAGCCTCCTTTGGAACGGGGGCGGTTCCGGATCGCGCCGGAGAGCAACCATTGGAACGCTGTGCGATCCAACCGTGGGAATTCGACCGTTCCGACCGACAGGTGGACCACCGGGCGACCCACGGCCCGGCCAACCCGACGAGACGCGCGGGAGACGCCGCGGGCGCACGATCGAGCTTCGATTTGGGGGCGCAACGGACCCGGAGGTCCGTGCTGAGAGGGACGCCGAGATGAAACGAGCGCGCGAAGCCACAGTCCTTGCCGTGGGGTTGCTGCTGGCGATGACCTCGGCGGCGGGAGCCGCAACCAGAACGGCGGTCACGATGGACGTATCGACGACGTTCGACGAGGAGCCCGATTACTTCACCGCGACCGGGATCGCGGGCTGCGAGACCGGGGTCGTCTCCGACGGCGGCGCTCATGTCCAGTTCACGCCGCGGCCGGGCATCTTCGCCGGATTTAAGGTGTTCGAGTGCGACGGCTCGGACAGCGGTCTCGTCGCGCGCCTGAATGCTCGCTTCGGCGAGGGAGGTTCGGTCGGCTCCTGGACGATCGTGGACGCATGGGGATCGCTCGCCGGACTCCGCGGATCCGGGAGCCTCACCGGCGATCCGATCGACAACGGGATCCTCGACCACTACGTCGGGACCACGACCGGCTGACGCAGGCGGGCCGGAACTACCGAGCGACGGTCCGGACGACCCCCGACATCAGCTTCGTCGCGCGGCGCGCGGCGGTCGGCGAAAGGCGTGACAGCGCCTCGATGAGCTCGAGGACATCGTCGTCCGGCAGGCCGCCGAGGAGGTGGACGAGGCGGAGCACCGTCTCGTCCGACACCTCGCCGAGGAGGCGCATCCCGCGCTCGAGCTCGCGCGGCGCGAGCTTCGGCACGAGCCCGACCGCCCGGTCGAAGAGGCGGACGAAGGCGTTGAACGTGACCAGCCAATCGCGAAGGCCGGCGAGCTCCGTATCGCCTGGGTGAGCGGCCGCGAGCGCGCCGGCCTGGTCGGCGGTCGTCTCGATGACCCGGACGATCGGATCGCCTTCGCGGACCTTCCGTTGCGCGATCACCCTGGTGAACCACTGCCAGTGATCGCCCACGGCCCGATAGGCCGCGCCGGCCGGCCCGCGTCGACCGACCCGGCGCGGCTCCTCGACCCGCTCGACGATCCCCCAGGCTTCGGCGTCGGCCAGGGCCAGGCTCGCCGCCCGGTGCGACAGGCCGAGTGCCTCGCGGATCTCGCGCTCCGTGAGCGCCGCATCGCGCACCATCAGGTATGCGTGGACGCGCCCGATCGCCGGCGCGACGCCCCACGACGCGCTCATCTCGCCCCATGCCTCGGCAAAGCGCAGTCGGAGTCCCTCGGCGGGACCCAACGTGCCGTCGTCAGCGTCCGAACGGCGCCCCACAACGTGCGACTTGACGGTAGCGAGTTCTTCGGTCATAACTTGCTATGTCAGAGTAGCACGCAATGAGACCGATGGCTCCTCGCCGGAACAGTCACGCCGCAGCCGACTCGCTGATGAGTCGCCGCACGTGGCTCGCCGGTCTCGCGGTCGGCGCGGCCGGCGGGTTCACATCGCTCGAGGTTCCGATCATCGGGTGGCCCATCGTCATGGCGTTTCTGGTGCCGGCCGTGATCTCGAAGGCGCGGGTGGCGGCCATCGGAGGGCTGCTCGCCGGCCTCGGCGGGGTTTGGACGGCGCTCCTCGGCCGCGTTGCCCTGACGTGCGTCGCGCCGGACTGCAGATCGCCCGGGATCGAGGACTGGTTGCTGGCCGGTGTCGCGATCTTCGGCGCGGGGATCGCCCTGACGGCGGTTGACGTCGCGCGCCGCCGACGCGTACCGCGAGCACGCTGAGCGACGCGGCTGCCGAGTCCCGCGGAACGCTGCCGCGCCGCGACCCGCTGCCGCCGGCTCATTCCGACCTAGACTGAGCTCATGGCCGTGCTCCGCAGCCGCCTCGATCCGGCCGCGCCGGAGACGCGCGCGAACCATGACGCGATGGCGGCGCTCGTCGCCGATCTCCGCGAGCGCCAGGCGCAGGTCGCCGACCGCGGCGCGGGCGGCGACGACCGCTCGATTGCCCGTCATCGTGAGCGCGGCAAGCTGCCGGTCCGCGAGCGGATCGATCGCCTCCTCGACCCGGGCAGCCCGTTCCTCGAGTTGAGCCCGCTGGCCGCCAGCGGCCTCTATGACGGCGACGCTCCGAGCGCGGGGATCGTCACCGGGATCGGCCGGATCGAAGCGACGACGTGCGTGATCGTCGCCAACGACGCGACCGTCAAGGGCGGCACGTACTACCCGATGACGGTGAAGAAGCACCTCCGGGCGCAGGAGATCGCGCTCGAGAACCGGCTGCCGTGCGTCTACCTCGTCGACAGTGGCGGCGCCTTCCTGCCACTCCAGGCCGACGTCTTCCCGGACCGCGACCATTTCGGGCGGATCTTCTACAACCAGGCCCGGATGTCGTCGCTCGGGATTCCCCAGGTGGCGCTCGTGATGGGCTCATCCACCGCCGGCGGCGCCTACGTCCCCGCGATGAGCGACGAGACGGTGATCGTCAAGGGAACCGGCACGATCTTCCTGGGCGGCCCGCCGCTCGTGAAGGCCGCCACGGGCGAGGACGTCAGCGCTGAGGAGCTCGGCGGCGGTGACGTCCACACGGCGACCTCCGGCGTCGCCGACCACCTTGCCCTCGACGACGAGCACGCGATCGCCCTCGGCCGCTCGATCGTCGCGAACCTGAACCGGAAGCCACCGCCACTCCCCTGGGACCGCCGCGCGCCCGAGCCCCCGGCGGTGGACCCGTGCGGCGCGCCCGGGGCCGCGGACCTGTACGCCGCCGTCTCGGCCGACCCGCGCCGCCCGGTCGAGGTCCGCGAGATCATTGCCCGCCTGGTCGACGGGAGTCGGTTCCACGACTTCAAGCCGCGCTACGGCGAGACGCTCGTCACCGGCTTCGGGCACATCGACGGGTGGCCGGTCGGGATCGTCGCCAACGATGGGATCCTGTTCAGCGCCTCGGCCCTGAAGGGCGCCCACTTCGTGGAGCTGTGCGCCCAGCGCAAGATCCCGCTCGTGTTCCTCCAGAACATCACCGGGTTCATGGTCGGTCGCGAATACGAGGCCGGCGGCATCGCCAAGGACGGGGCCAAGATGGTGACCGCCGTCGCCTGCGCCGAGGTCCCGAAGTTCACGATCCTAATCGGCGGATCGTTCGGGGCCGGCAACTATGCGATGGCTGGCCGGGCCTATCAGCCCCGGTTCCTGTGGACCTGGCCGAACAGCCGGATCTCCGTCATGGGCGGTCAGCAGGCGGCTCGCGTCCTCTCGACGGTGGGGGGACCCTTCGAGGACGACGCCGAGCGGGACGCCTTCGAGGCCCCGATCCTCGAGACGTATGAGCGCGAGGGCGCGCCGTACTTCGCGACCGCACGGCTGTGGGATGACGGCGTGATCGATCCGCTCGACACGCGGCGGGTTCTGTCGCTCGGGATCGAGGCCGCGCTGCACGCTCCGATTCCGGAGACGCGCTTCGGAGTCTTCCGGATGTAGCGCACGCTTCGACGGTCTCGCCCAACGCATCACGAGCTGGAGACGGAACCGATGGTCACCTTCTGGAGTGAGACTCCCGCTCGGCGCCGGCGCGAGGTCGCCGCCGACGTCGCGACCTGGATCTGGGTCGCCGCCTGGTCGGTCATCGCGTTCCGGATCTACAACGCGATCGCCGGGTTCGCCGAGGCGGGTCATGCCCTCGAGCGGGGCGGGGAGGCGATCCGGGCCGCCGGCGTGCAGATCGGCTCGTCGCTCCAGGGCTTGCCGGTGGTCGGGCAGGCGGTCGGAGATGCCGCCCGCAACGCCTTCAGCGGCGCCAGCGAGCCGTTCATCTTCGTCGGCAGCGAGTTCGTCGACCTGATCACCCTGATCGCGCGGCTGCTTGCGATCCTCCTCCTCGCCGTCGCGGTCGTCCCGTGGCTGAGCCGGTACCTGCCGTGGCGCGCCGCGCGTCTCGCGGAGCTGCGGTCC
>Ga0081539_10002616_pt1 | contig 24630 bp, 22 predicted proteins | sample TabmetS4T2R2_FD_71023 | JGI IMG/M metagenome (GOLD analysis project Ga0081539, IMG submission 71023) | Tabebuia heterophylla rhizosphere microbial communities from the University of Puerto Rico - S4T2R2 | ecosystem: Host-associated > Plants > Roots > Rhizosphere ...
ACATGTCGGAGAAGTTCAATATCCTGCAGAACGCGATGGCGTCCTCCGAGCGCATCTTCGCGCTGCTGGATACACCGGTGGAAATTCGCGGACCACAAGGATCCGCGCCGCATCTGGAGGCGAGCCTCGCACCGCATCTGGAGGCGAGTTCCGCACCGCACGGCGGAAGGAGCGTCGCAGCGGCATCCGTTCCCACGAGCAGCGGCGCGGACCTTCATGGTCCGCGATCGGGGGTGATCAGGTTCGAAGACGTCACGTTTGCCTACGTGCCTGGCGAACCGGTGCTGAAGCACGTCTCCTTCACTGTCCGGCCCGGTGAGCGCGTGGCCATCGTCGGCGCCACCGGCTCCGGCAAGACGACGATCGTCAACCTGCTGCTGCGCTTCTACGACGTGCAGGAGGGCCGCATCACCATCGATGACGTCGACCTTCGCGACATGGACCTGCCGGCGCTGCGATCGCTCTTCGCGTTGGTGCTCCAGGATGTGCACCTTTTCTCGGGCACGATCGGCGGCAACGTGCGCCTTGGAGAGGCGTCGATCAGCGACATCGACGCGCGACGCGCCATCGAGGCCGTCCACGCGGGCTCGTTCGTCGATGACCTGGCGCACGGTCTGGACACTCCGGTAGCGGAGCGCGGGGCAACACTGTCAGTAGGACAGAAGCAATTGCTCTCGTTCGCCCGGGCTCTCGCGTTCGATCGACCCGTGCTCATCCTGGACGAAGCGACGTCGAGCGTGGACACGGAAACCGAGCTCCTCATCCGCGACGCGCTGAAGACCACGATGCGCGGCCGTACGACGATCGGGATCGCCCACCGACTCTCGACCATTCAGGACATGGACCGAATCTTGGTGATGCACAAGGGCGAGCTTCGCGAGTCGGGCACGCATCAGGAACTGCTGGCGCGCCGCGGCATCTATCATCGCCTCTATCAGTTGCAGTTCAAGGACAAAGCCGAGGTCGCATGAGCGCTTGCCACGTCCTAGCCTTGGCGAAGGCGGGGGCACCTCGATTGCACTGCACCCAACCTTATGGCGGGCGACACGCTCGACGCCGTACGCCACGCTGGCCAGTGGTTCGATTTCGGCCGCGACGGCGTGCATGCGATTGTCGAGGCGATCGGCAACGCCGAGGTCGTGCTCATCGGCGAGGCGACACACGGCACGCACGAGTTCTATCGCGTCCGTGCTGACATCACAGCAGCGCTGATCGAGCAGAAGGCCTTCAATCTCATCGCCGTGGAAGCCGACTGGCCTGACGCGTACCGGGCCAATCGCTGGGTACGAGGTTTCTCCACTGACGCCGACGCAACCGCCGCGCTCGACGACTTCACACGCTTTCCGCGCTGGATGTGGCGCAACGACGTCGTCGTCGACTTCCTCACCTGGCTTCGCACTCACAACGAACGGCGTGACCCGACGGGTCGTGTTGGCTTCTACGGTCTGGATCTGTACAGCCTTCATGCGTCGATTGACGCCGTGCTCGAGTACCTCGCCAAAGTCGATCCGGACGCTGCACACCGGGCCCGGCATCGATACGCGTGTTTCGAGCAGTTCGCCGAGGACTCGCAGGCCTACGGCTACGCAGCCACGGTCGGCTTGTCTCGCTCGTGCGAAGACGACGTGGTGGCGCAGCTGATCGAGTTGCGACGCCGGGCGGCCGAGTACGCCAACCGCGATGGGCGAATCGCGCAGGACGAGTTCTTCTTCGCCGAGCAGAACGCCCGCCTCGTTCGCAACGCGGAGGAGTATTACCGGTCGATGTTCGGCGGGCGGGTCGAATCGTGGAATCTTCGCGACACGCACATGATGGAAACCCTGGATGCATTGTGCGAGTGGATCACGAAGCAAACCGGCAGCGCGCGGGCCGTCGTCTGGGCGCATAATTCGCACCTCGGCGACGCTCGAGCGACGCAGATGGGCGAGTGGGGTGAGTTGAACGTCGGCCAGCTCGTTCGGCAGAAGTACGGTGACCGTGCGTGTGCGATCGGATTCTCGACGCATGTCGGCACGGTGACCGCGGCGCGCGATTGGGACGGTCCGGCGGAGCACCGCCGGGTGCGGCCCTCGATCGACGGCAGCTACGAGCGGCTCTTTCACGAGACCGGGCTCGACCGATTCTTTCTCCGCCTGCGCGAGCAGCCCATTCGAGAGCTGCTGATGCCAGCCCGGCTCGAGCGCGCGATTGGCGTGATCTACGCGCCGGAAACGGAGCGCGCCAGCCATTACTTCCGTGCCCATCTCGCCCGCCAGTTCGATCTGATGATTCATATCGATCAGACGCGAGCGCTGACGCCGCTCGAGCGCTGGTCACAGCACGAGGAAGACGTTCCCGAGACATATCCAACGGGGGTGTGAGATGGCCCACCCGGTGATCGACGCGGTGCAGATTCCGGACGGAAACGCGCGACTCGATGGCGATCTTCGCATGCCCGAGCACGCGACGGGCCTGGTGATCTTCGCGCACGGGTCCGGAAGCAGCCGCTTCAGCACGCGCAACCGTCAGGTGGCCGAGGCACTGGATCGCGCCGGATTTGCCACGCTGCTGCTCGACCTGCTGACGAAGGACGAGGAGTCGGTCGATGTCTATTCGCGCGAGTTCCGCTTCGACATTCCGCGACTCGGCCGCCGTGTCGTAGCCGCGACCGATTGGGCGCGCGACGACCCGCGCATTCGTCTGCTGCCGACTGGCTACTTCGCTGCGAGCACCGGGGCCGCGGCAGCGCTGATCGCGGCCGCCGAGCGGCCAGACGATTGCGCCGCGGTCGTGTCGCGCGGCGGGCGGCCGGACCTGGCGGGCGCCGCGTTGCCGATGGTGAAGGCTCCCACGCTGCTGATCGTTGGCGGTGACGACGAGCCGGTGATCGATCTGAATCGGGACGCAATGCGCCAGATGCGAGCGCAGGTGACGCTTGAAATCGTCCCCGGAGCCTCGCACCTGTTCGAGGAGCCGGGAACGCTCGAGCACGTGGAGCGGTTGGCGATCGATTGGTTTGGGCAGACGCTGATCGGCCCGGGGAGAATTCGATAGGCCGGGCCGTGTCAGGCCCGGCTGACACATGGGTCAGTCATGAGCTTCGCACCAAGTTTTCACGACCGCGGCGATGCCGGCCGCGCCCTTGCGCGTCAGCTCGATCGCTACGCAGAACGCGACGACCTCGTGATTCTCGCCTTGCCGCGTGGCGGGGTCCCTGTCGGTTACGAGGTGGCCACAGCGCTCGGGGCGCCGCTCGACGTGTTTCTGGTCCGCAAGCTCGGGACTCCGGGACATCGCGAGCTGGCGATGGGCGCCATTGCGTCCGGCGGCGTGCGCGTGATGAACGAGGAGGTCGTGCGCTGGTTGAGCATCACGCCGGACCAGATCGAGGCGGTTGCACGAGAGGAAGGACAGGAGCTGATTCGGCGCGAACAGGCATACAAAGCCGGCCGCCCGTCAGTCACACTTCGCGATCGCACGGTGATTCTGGTCGACGACGGACTGGCGACCGGATCGACGATGAAGGCGGCGGTACAGGCGGTGAAGCAGCATGGACCCACCGCAGTCATCGTAGCGGTGCCCGTCGGCGCGCCGGAGACCTGCCGCGATCTGCGCCAATTCGCCGACGACGTCGTGTGCGTCAGCACGCCGCAACCGTTTTCCGCTGTGGGGCAGTGGTACGTGCGCTTCGAGCAGACGACTGACGATGAAGTGCGCGAGTTGCTGTCTCGATCTTCCACGCGGCAGCAGCCTTCGATGCGCTAATTCCCGCTCGCCTCTCCGATTGCCGCATCCGATTTCATGACGGTGCCTTCGGTGGCGGTGCTTTCCGTCGCGGTGCTGCCTTGCGGCGGCGTCTCCTGGACCGGTGGTGTTGGCGCGATGCCTCCCGGAGGCGGCGGCTCGGGCGGCGGGATGCGGCGCTGCGCCTCGCGCCGGCGGAACAACCGATCGACGAGACTCGGTGAGCTGGCCTGCGGATCCCATCCGAGGCGCAACACGGTGACCTCGATGTTCTTGCGGCCGAACTGCAACGCCTCGTTGCAGCTCCAGATATACAAATCGAGCTCTCGGCCCTGGACCTGTGGTCCGGTATCCATCACGGTGTAGACACCGTTGTATTTCTTCTCGCCGGTGGCGACGTTGACGACGCTGCCAACCGGCAGCAGCTGCGGATCCGCGGCGGCGACGCCGGTGCGCGCGGTCACGCCGGAGGCCGTTGTCGATCCCTTGCAGTAGGCGGTGGCCTCGAAATTGAGCCGTTTGCCAGGGAGCGGTTGATCGCTGAAGAAGAATCCCTGCAGGACCTCGTACTGCGAATCGAGGATGCGCGTCTCGTACAACACGACGAACCCGAACATCGCGATGAACAGCGCCACCGCCTTGCGCCGTGTCGAGTGCGAGAGGATGCGTTTCATTTCGCGTACGGGCCGCCTTCAGGCGGCCCGCCGAAGTGCTCGTACCCCTGCGGCAGCGGCTTCGAGTGGTCGCCACACCTGAGGACCAGCTCTCGTTCCCTCGTCACGGTGCCGATCTTGGTAACCGCGAGGTCGCCACACAGTTTCCGCGCCGCACGGAAGCGGCTCCGCTGCGACGGACGGACGGTGAACAGCAACTCGTAATCGTCGCCGCCGCTCAACGCCGTCTGAAGCGCGTTGGAACGGTTTCCCTCGTGCCACGCCCGCGAGGATTCCGAGATCGGAATCGCACTTGCGTCGAGCTTCATGCCCACACCCGAGGCGTCCGCCACTTGCCGCACCGCATCAGCGAGTCCGTCGCTCAGGTCCATACAGCTCGACGCCGCGCGATTGCGGCCGATGACCACTCCTGCACGGACACGGGGTTCGGGACGCAAATACCGCGCCTCGCACGACTCGGCCAGAACATCAGCATTCGCGTCGCGTTCGCGCAGCGATCGCAAGCCCACGGCAGCATCGCCCAGGGTTCCAGTTACGTACACGTCATCGCCGGGTCGAGCGCCTGCGCGGGTCAGCATTCGTCTTCGCTTCACGGTCCCGATTGCGGTGACGTCGAGGACCAGTGGTCCTGGCGTCCGCGTGATGTTGCCGCCGATGAGCACCGCCCGGTGGCGACTGGCCAATGCGAGCAGTCCGTCCACGATTGCGTCGAGGTCGCGGACGAGCGTGTCGTCCGGCAGTGCCAGCGAGAGCAACGCCGCGCGGGGCTGCGCACCCATCGCAGCCAGATCGCTGAGGTTCACCGCCAACGCCCGATGTCCAATCGCATCGGGAGGGACGAAACGCCGGTCGAAGTGAACACCTTCGACCTGAGCATCGGTTGTCAGAACGTCGAGCGCGCCACGCTCGGGTTCGACCACCGCCGCATCGTCGCCCGGTCCGACGACGACCCAGGGGGGCATGGCCAGCCGCGCGGTGATTCGAGCGATGAGCGCGCGCTCGCCAAGGGAGGAGACAGTCGCGTACAAATGAAAAAAGCCCCGCTTTGCCGTGTGGGGAGGTCGTTTGAACCTGCGGAAGCAGGTGGAACCGCTGTTATCGGCCGCGCTTCAGGCTTCCTCAGATCAGAGGCATGCACAACACGCGACCCCGCGGCTCGCTTGGGGTTTACAACATCGGCTCAGACGAGCCTCTGACCCATCACGAGCAAAGCAGAAGCTTGGAGAATCTTAGCTTGCGGTCCGGGGGTGGTCAAGGAGCGACAGCGCATCTGTCGCGTTCACCTGCGCCAGCGCGTCGTCGAGGAGACGCTCGAGACGAATTGCACGTTCCGACAATTCACCGCCGGCGGAGGACTGCTGTGCGCGTGCCCGGAACAGCTCGTCGGCGATGTTGAGCGCGACGAGAATCGCGAGCCCGAGGGTATCGCTGGTCGGCGCCACGTCGGAGGCGGCGCGCATCTTCTGCTCGACGTACGCCGCAAGGGTGGCGACGTACCCGTCGTCGAGGGCGCTGCGAATGGGGTACTGCTGCCCGGCAATCTCGACGATCAGCACCCGTGACGTCATCGATCAGATCGCTTCAAGCTGTTCGAGCATCTCGGAGACGCGTGTGCGAATCAGGTCCCGTTCGTCGCGCAATGCGTCGAGCTCGGTCGTCGCCTCTTCCGCATCCGCCAGCCGCGCGCGGACCGACTCGAGCTCCTGAGTGAGGCGGGCGTTCTCGTCGAGCGTCTTGGTGTGATCGGCGCGAAGTTGCGCGACGACGCTGACGAGGAGCTTGACCTTTTCCTCGAGCCGATCGATCGGCTCGAGATCAACCGTACGCGCCACAGCCTGCTTTGCCATCCGATGCGGTCCTCTGGTGAAGTGCGAACGTCCGCGTGAGATGGTGCCACGGAATGACGCGCGTCGCAAGAGATCACGACGCCTTTTCGCAGATGCGGCGCGGACCTTCATGGCCCGCGAAACGGCAGTCGCGCTACGATTGGCATCCGTGTGGCGAGCTCTCGTGCTGGCGATCGCGGCGCCGCTGGTGCTGGCGTTGCTGATCGTGTTGTGGCGCACACCGTTTCCGCTCAGCGAAGGCGTCGGCCTGATCGAAGACGTGGCGCGGAATACGCCGTCGCACTTTCTCGCGGCGGACACCGCGTACTATCGGCCGCTGTTTCACATCACGCTGTGGACGATGTGGCATCGGGCAGGGTCCGTCGAAGGGGCTCTGCACACGATCAAGCTGCTCCACATCATCCCCGTCGCTCTCGTCGTGATCCTGTTCGTCTGGATCGTCAGGCCGCGCGATGCGATTGCAGCGGGCGCGGCAACGCTCGCGCTTGCCGTCCTCGTCGGCGCGCCGGCGTTTCGCGACAACCTGGAGATTCCACTGAGCTACACCACCGCGGGCATGCCCATCGGGCTGCTCGTGTGGATCATCCTCGAGCGCGAGCATCGCTGGTGGCATGGACTCGTCATCGTTGGCTTGCTCGCGATCGCCGTGGGGTTCAAAGAACAAGGGCTGGTACTTGTGCCGGTGGTGATCGCCGCCTGGCTGACGGGAGCACCCGGCGTGCGGCGCGGAACCGCGCTCGCCGTTGCGCTTCTTGCCGTGGGCTACGTCGCTTTCCGTCTGCTCAATCGGGGCGCAGGGCCGCTGTTCGAGCAGGACGTCGGCTTCGGATTCTCGCGGCTGTCGCCTGAGCAGACGATGGCGCGGTTCGGCTCGTTTCCGCTGGCGATCTTCGCGTACAGCGGTCTGGCGACGATCGCGAACGTCTTGTTCTCGGAGCCCACTGCCGGCGTGTTCGAAGTGGCGGCGGCGGTCGTCCGCGGTCGGCCCGATCCAATCGGCCTGCTGAATCTGATTTCGTCACTGGGAATGACGGTTCTCATCGCCTGGTGGGTGAGTACACAAAAGAGTCTTCGTGTCCTTCCTGTGAGCCGAGAGGCCTTCGTGGTGCCAGACGGTCGCGTCGCCATCGCGCTGGTGGTTTCCCTTGCAGCCTGCGGGGCAATGAGCTTCGACTATTCGCGCGATCGGCTCGGCGGCATGGCGATCGTCTTCTACGCGCTCGCCGCATTCCACGCGATTCGCGCGCTCGGGATCCGAGTGGCGTCCGCGCCGACGCCGCGCTTCCGGGTCGCGGTTGCCGGGCTGCTCCTGTTGGCCGGCGCATGGCAGATCCGCGCGCTCAACACGCTGGAGGGGGCGCGCGAAACCGCGTTCAAGAACCGGCGCGAGTGGATCACCGGCGTTGCCGATCGACGTGTGGAATTCACCGATCGGCCGGTCTATCTGCAGATCATGAATCGCCTGGAGCCACAAGGTGTCGCGCCGGATGCGCCGCAGCCGACACGCTATCGGCGCACGGCGGCGCGCCTCATTCGAGGTCGATGACTCCGGACGCCGCAAGCTCCAAGCGCCTCCTGCTCGCCGTCGCCCTGACCGGTCCCGCGGTCGTGGCCGCCATCGTCATCATCGCGACCGAAGGCTACCGCGTCATTCAACCGGACTCGATCCTGTTCACCGAGCCCCCGGCCGTGTCATTCGCGGACGCGCTGATGCATCGCGAGGTCGAGGTCGCGTATGCGTTCGTCCATGACGGCGTCAATCCGAACGCGCCTCTCGCCGTTCAAGACGCGGGTCTCACCGGCGGCGGGTCTGTCGACGTATCGCCGTTGATGATCGCGGTGGCATCGCGGAATCGCAATGCGGTGATGATGCTGCTGAGCAACGGCGTCGACGTCGATCTGCCGGTGAACCAACCTGCGGCGTGCGTTGCCCGCGAGCTGGGAGAGGGCGATCTCGAAACGATGATTGTGCGACGCGGCCGCGCCTCTGGTGCGCGGCCGCAATGTGCTTCGCCGACCGATGGCGGCGGACCCCCGCTGTTGCGCTACCGCGTGGTGACGGTCCCTTCCAGCGTCCCTCGATGAGGCTGGCCCGCGGACGCGGTCGCCGCCGCCTTGTCCAATTGCTGCAGCACGAGCACCCGTCGCAGCAGCGTCGGGTCACTGATCACCGCTGCACTCGTCAAATCGGTGCACCCGGCGCCGCAACGCTGCAGGACCTCGCCGACCGCCGCGGTGATTTCGCTGTCATTGGCTCGCTCGAGCATCTCGGATGCCGACGCCGCCGCTTGATGCTGTGCTGTCGGCGCAGCCGCGGTGCGCGCAGCAATCGTGCGGTCCAATTGCGCGAGGGCGTTCGCTGCCGATCTGCTGTCCAGGGCGGTGACAGCGCGGCGGTGATTGCGCGCGAGGTTGCGCGCGTGCAGGGTTCTTCTTATCGCTGAACGGCGGCGTGCCGCTCGCGGAGCGATGCCATGACGCGGTCCATGGCGCTTTGCACTTCCGCATCGGTCAGCGTCCGCTCGGGTGAGCGGAACGTGAGGCGCAGCGACAGGCTGACCTTTCCTTCAGGCACGCCCTTGCCTTGATAGCGATCGAACTCGCGAACGCGTGCGAGTGTGTCCGGCGCGGCCTCGCGGATCGTCGTTCTGACCGTTGCGGCCGGAAGCGCATCGTCGACGAGAATCGAAATGTCGCGCGAGACCGACGGATAGCGGGGGAGTGCCTCGACCTGCAGCTCTGTCGTCGCGGCGACCTGATCCGCGGCGTCGAGATCGATCTCCGCGACGTAGACCACGTCCGCGTGCGGCAGGCCCTGCTCTTCGGCAACGACGGGCATCAGTTGACCCATGACTCCCACGCGGGCGCCGTTGAAAAGCACCGAAGCCGTACGTCCCGGTACGAGCCACGCCTCGCGATGCGGCTCCGTGCGGATATCTCCGCGCAGCGCCTCGCCGATGCGTTCGACGACCCCTTTCATGTCGAAGAAGTCGACCGCCCGCTCGCTGCCACTCCAGTGTTCGGCGCCGATCGATCCGGTCCAGGCGCAGGCGATCGCACGCCGCTCCCCGGCAGAGCGTGAAAAGCGCGCGCCGATTTCGAACAGCCGCACATCGCGCTGCTCGCGACGCCGGTTGTGCGCCACCGCGCCAACCAGTGCCGGCAGCGCTGACGGCCGCAACACCGCGAAATTCTCCGAGAGCGGATTGGCGATGACGACCACCTCGCCATCGGGCGCGAAGGCCGCAGCCTGCCGCTCGCCGATGAACCCGAACGTGACGGCTTCCGAAAACCCGGCGCCGGTCAACACGGAGCGCAGCTGGCGAGCCCGCGTAATCCGCGGATCCATGGGCGCGGGAGCAACGGTCAGCGCCGGGAACGTCGCCGGGATTCGATCGAAGCCGTAATGCCTGGCCAATTCCTCGAGCAGGTCGACCTCTCTTCTGACGTCGACGCGTCTGGTGGGCACGGACACGCGCCAGCCACCCTCGACGCGGGTCAGCGAGAAGCCGAGCTCCACGAGAATACGCTCGACGTCGCCGTCGGCGATCGTCGTCCCCAGCAGCCCCCGAATTCGCGCGCGACGCAGCAGCAGCGTCTGCGGCTCGATCCCGAACGGCTCGCGGTGCCGATCGACGATCGGACCGTGCGCGCGGCCGGCATCGATAGAATGCAGCAGCGCGATGGCGCGCCGCAGCGCGGTTACCGGCAGATGCGGATCGGTGCCGCGTTCGAAGCGCATGCTGGCTTCCGTCTTCAGTCCGAGTGCCCGGCTCGTCCGGCGAACCGACAACGGGTCGAAGTAGGCGCTCTCGAACACAATCGTCGTCGTCGACCCGTTGACCTCCGAATCGGCACCGCCCATGACGCCGGCGACGGCGACCGGATCCTTCGCGTCTGCGATGACCAGCATGTCCGGCGAGAGGTCACGCGCCTGACCATCGAGCGTACGGAGTCGTTCACCGGAGTGAGCGGTGCGGACGCGGATGTGTCCGCCTTGCAGTCGTGCGCGATCGAACGCGTGCATCGGCTGGCCGCGCTCGAGCAGCACGTAGTTGGTGATGTCGACGATGTTGCTGATGGGTCGCAGACCGGCGGCGCGCAGCCGGTTCTGCATCCAGTCGGGCGAAGGGCCGACGGTCACGTCGGCGGTCGCACCGGCGTAGCGTGGGCACAGTTCGGGATTCTCGATCGTGATCTCGATGCCGGCGGCTGGGTCTGCGGGTCCGGCTTCGCCGGAACCCGCCCTACGATCACTGGACGGCGCTCGTCGGGCGGGTTCTACGATAGCGGACCCGTCGGTTTCGCGCAGCGGCAGCCCATACGCCGTCGCGACCTCGCGAGCGATCCCCAGCATGCACATGCAATCCGGGCGGTTCGCCGTGACTTCGAAGTCCAGGACCAGGTCGTTGTCGACGCGGTCGATGCCTTCGACGGCAAAGCCACGCACGGACATCGTCCTCGCCACATCGGCGGCGTTGCCCGGTACGTCGACGAATTCACGCAGCCACGAGAAGGGGACCTTCACAGCGGGAACTGCTCCAGGAAGCGCAGATCGTTCTCGTAGAACAGGCGGATGTCGTCGACGCGATATTTCAGCATCGCGATCCGCTCGATACCGGTGCCGAACGCGAATCCGGTCACGCGGTCGGGGTCATAGCCGACCGCCTCGAACACGGCCGGATGAACCATCCCGCTGCCGAGGATCTCGAGCCACCCCGTCTGCTTGCAGATGCCGCAGCCGGATCCGCCGCACTTCTGACAGCTGATGTCGACCTCGGCACTCGGTTCGGTGTAGGGGAAGAAGCTCGGTCGCAGCCGCACGCGCGCGTCCTCGCCGAACAGCCCGTGCACCATCGCCTCGAGCGTGCCCTTGAGATCACCCATCGTGATCCCCTCGCCGACCACGAGACCCTCGAACTGCTGGAACATCGGCGTGTGCGACAGATCGAGGTTGTCGCGCCGATACACGCGGCCGGGAACGAGGATGCGCACCGGCGGCGGGAACGTCTTCATGTAGCGGATCTGCATCGCCGACGTGTGCGTGCGCAACAGCGTCGCCGCGCGGACCTGCGCCGCCGGCAGGGTACCCCTGTGTGCGCCCCACGTGCCGCCGACGATTGGCGCGTCGAGGTAGAGCGTGTCCTGCATGTCGCGCGCCGGATGATCCGGCGGCATGTTCAGCGCTTCGAAGTTGTGGTAGTCGTCCTCGACTTCAGGCCCCTCGAGGATCTCGTATCCCATGCGGGTGAAGATGTCCTCGACCTGCTGGCGGACGCGCATCAGCGGGTGCACACGGCCGGCCGGGAGCTCGCGGCCAGGCAGCGTCACGTCGACCGCGCCCGCCGGTGGACGCGATGCCTCGAGCGCCACGCGTCGCTCTTCGACGCCGGACTCGATGTCGGCCTTGAGCGCGTTGACCAGGGCGCCGAACTCACGGCGCGCGTCGGCTGGCAAGGTGCCGAGCGTCTTCATCAACGCGGTCACCAGCCCCGACTTGCGGCTGAGGAATTCGTCGCTGAGCGCCTTCAGTGTCTGCGGAGTGTCAGCCTCGACGAGCCGCGCGCGAAACTGGTCGCGAACGGCATCGATGGCGGAGCGATCGACGGTGGATTCCGGCACCCGAGAAGTCTATCTCGGGCCGCCTGAAGGCGGCCCCTACGATCCTGGAGAGCCTGTTACGACGGGACCTGCGACGGGAGCGCCGACTTTGCCTGTTCAGCGAAGCGTGCGAACGCGGCCGGTTGGGTGGCGGCGAGATCCGCGAGCATCTTGCGATCGATGGTGCTGCCGGCGGCCTTCAGCCCGCGCATCAACTGCGAATAGGTGAGGCCGTTCTGGCGCGCGGCGGCGTTGATGCGCACGACCCAGAGACGACGGAACTCGCGCTTCTTGTTCTTGCGCCCGACGTAGGCGTATTTCTCGGCGGTCTCGACCGACTCTTTCGCGGAGCGATAGAGCTTGCTCTTGGTCTGGTAAAAGCCCTTGGCGCGTGCAAGCAGCTTCTTCCGCTTGGCACGCCGAACCGTCCCTCGCTTTACTCTCGGCATTGTTTCCTCTCGGCTAGTGGGTGCGCGTTGCCGCGACTTTGTGTTGACCCAGCTACCTAGTCGTACGGCAGCATCCTTTTCAGCTTCGGCGCGTCCTGCTCGGCGACCTCGCGCGTCCCGCGCATCTGCCGCTTCGACTTGGTCGTCTTGCTGGTCAGGATATGCCGCTTGAATGCGGACGCGCGGACGATCTTTCCGGTACCGGTCTTCTTGAAACGCTTGGCGGCGCCGCGGTGTGATTTGAGTTTGGGCATCTCTGTCTCTACCCGGCGGACCTGACAAGGTCCGCCCTACCTGTCGTCGTCTCTTTGGCTTTGGCCTGGTCTAGAGCCCAAAGCCCAAAGTCCAAAGCGGTCGTTACTCTTCCGTCGTCCCCGCCGGCTCCTGTGCGGCGGATGTTTCCTGCGCCTGCGGCTTGGCCTTCGGCGCATTCTTCCGTCCCGCGCGCTGGCTGAGGATCACGTGCATCTGATTCCCTTCCTGCCGCGGCATCGTTTCGGCCATGGCCAGGTCGCCGAGGTCGGCGATCAGCCGTTCCAGGATGCGCCGCCCGATCTCGGGATGCGCCATCTCGCGGCCGCGGAAGAAGATCGTCGCCTTCACCTTGTCGCCGTCGGCAAGGAAGCGCTCGATGTGCTTCTTCTTGAAGTCGTAATCGTGCTCGTCGACCTTCGGCCGGAACTTGATCTCCTTGACCTCGATCACGCGCTGGTGCTTCTTGGCCTCGCGGGACCGCTTCTGCTCCTGGTACTGATACTTGCCGAAGTCCATGATGCGGCAGACCGGCGGCACCGCGGTCGGCGAGATCTCGACCAGGTCGAGTCCCTTCTGACGCGCGATGGCCAGGGCCTGCGGCGGCGGCATGATCCCGAGCTGTTGTCCGGTTTCGTCGATGACACGAACCTCGCGGACGCGAATCCGTTCGTTCGTTCGTACGCGGTCATCACGGCGGGGCGAGCGATCGTAAGCGATAGTGTCCTCCGAACTCTGTCTGTCGTCTCTCGGCTCTAGGCTTTGGGCTCTAGGCTACGCGGTCGGCTTCTCCGCCCGCTGCGGTTCTCAAGGCCTTGGTCCGTACTTCGTCGAGCGCGTCGGCGATGAACGTGTCTACCGGTCGTGACCCGAGGTCTCCAGCCGACCGGCTGCGCACGGCCACCGTGCCATCGGCTGCCTCGCGGTCGCCGACGACCAGCATATACGGCACCTTCTGCAACTGGGCTTCACGGATCTTATAGCCAATCTTCTCGACGCGCTCGTCGATCTCGATACGGAGCCCGGCCGCGGCCAATCGGTCGCGGACCTGGCGCGAATAATCGAGGTGCCGGTCGGCCAGGGGCAACACGATTGTCTGGACCGGCGCCAGCCACAGCGGCCAGGCGCCGGCGAAATGTTCGATCAGGATGGCGATGAAGCGCTCGAAACTGCCGAAGATCGCGCGATGGATGACCACCGGGCGGTGCTCGGCGTTGTCGGCTCCGGTGTACTTCAAGTCGAAGTTCTCCGGCTGCATGTAGTCGAGCTGAATCGTCGCGCACTGCCACTTGCGTCCGAGCGCATCGGTGACGTCGAAATCGATCTTCGGACCGTAGAACGCGCCGTCCTTCTCGTTGATCGTGTAGACCATGCCGGCGGCGTCGAGCGCGGCCTTGAGCTGCGTTTCGGCGTGATCCCACGTGGCGACCTCGCCGAGGAACTCGTCGGGCCGCGTGGACAGCTTCGCCGAGTAGTCGAGACCGAAGTCGCCGTAGATCCGCTGGACCAGTCGAATCAGCCGCTCGACTTCCTCGCCGATCTGGTCCTGCGTCACGAAGCAGTGCGCATCGTCTTGTGAGAACTGGCGCACGCGAGTCAGACCCGAGAGCACGCCGGAGGCTTCGTTGCGGTGCAGCGGCGTCTGCTCGTGGAATCGCAGCGGCAGATCCCGGTAGCTGTGCACCTGGCTGGCGTAGGTCAGGAAATGTCCGGGACAGTTCATCGGCTTCATGCTCATCGTCTCGCCTTCCGATTCGACGAGGAACATGTTGTCGCGATAGTGCTTCCAGTGCCCCGAGCGCTCCCACAGCGCCTTGTTGTAGACGAGCGGCGTCTTCACTTCCACGTAGCCGGCGGGGAAGAGCACCTCGCGCATGTAGTTGGCGAGCGTGTGATAGAGCGTCGTCCCCTTCGGCAGCCAGAACGCGGCTCCCGGCGCCCACGCGTGAAACGTGAACAGCCCCAGCTCGCGACCGAGCTTCCGATGATCGCGCTTCTTGGCTTCCTCCAGGCGGTGGAGATGCTGCTGCAGCTCTTTGTCAGAGAGGAACGCCGTGCCGTAGACGCGCTGCATCGGCTGATTGCGCGCGTCGCCCTTCCAATAGGCGTTCGACGTGTTCAGCAGCTTGAACGACTTCAGCCTGCCCGTGGAGGGCACGTGCGGGCCGGTGCAGAAGTCGACGAACGTCTCCTTGTCCTTGATCGTGTAGCAGGAAACTTCCGCCTGGCCGTGCGTCTTTTCCTCGATCAACTGCACCTTGAGCGGTTCGCCGCGCTCGGCGAAGAAGCGCATCGCCTCCTCGCGCGGCCACATCTGCCGCTCGTAGGGGAGATCCTGCTGCGCCAGCTCGCGCATCTTCTTCTCGATGGCGTCGAGATCCTCGGGCACGAACGGTTTCGGGACGACGAAGTCGTAGAAGAAACCTTCCTCGGTGGCCGGACCGATGCCGCACTGCACGCCCGGGAAGAGATTCGTGACCGCGGCGGCCAGCAGGTGTGCCGTGCTGTGGCGATACAGCGCCAACGCGTCCGGCGCATCCCCCGTCACGATCCGCACGTCCGCGTCCGCCGTCAGCGGATAGGACAGGTCGACCATCCGCCCACCGACGTACGCCGCCAGCGCCGCCTTGGCGAGCCGCGGCGAGATCGCGGCCGCGACGTCACGCACCGGTGTTCCAGTGGAGACCGTGCGAACCGAGCCGTCTGGAAGCCTGACCTGAACTTCGCCCATCGCTACGTGGAAGAAGTGGAAAAGTGGAAAAGTGGAAAAGTAAGTGGACCAAGTGCCGCACGTGCAGGAGCTACTTTTTCCACTTTTCCACTTCTCAACTTTTCCATTTCGGATTGGTTGGTAGGCGCGGGTGGACTCGAACCACTGACCTCCTCCGTGTCAGGGAGGCGCTCTAACCAACTGAGCTACGCGCCTATTTACCACCCCAGCGCGCTGGGACACGCGCGCCGGGGACCCCGGTTTTGTCGCGAATTGGGCGCAAAACGCGAACGCTCAGCATACCACACGGGTTCAATCGATTCGTTCGGATCGTTCGGGCGTGCGGAACGTTCGACTCGTTCGGGTTCGAACGTTCTTATGCGGCTTTCTTCTCGGCGACGACCTGAAGCGCCTTGTCGAGAATCGGGTCGGTTGTTGGCGGCTCGGAGCCGAACTCGACGTCCGGCGCATCCACGGCGACGTCGGGCTCGAGCCCTTTTTCGTGGATATCCTTGCCCGCTGGCGTTTGATAGCGCAGGTTGGTCAACAGCAATCCGCTGCCGTCGGGAAGCCTGATCAACTGCTGACGCGCGGCGCGACCGAGCGTGTGCTCGCCGATCAGCTCGGCGCGATTGTTCCCGTCGAGCGCCGCGGCGAACACTTCACCGGGGCCGGCGGTTCCGGGATCGACCAGCAGCACCACTCGCGCGGTGATCGGTCCGTCGGCCGCCTGGGCGGTCACAACTTCCTTCGCGCCCTTGAACTGCTTCACGGCGAGTGTTCCGCTCTTCACGAACAGGCGGGCCGCGGCGATGCCCTCGTCTACGTCGCCGCTGGCGGAGTCGCGCAGATCGATGATGAAGCGGGACGCGCCCGATTTGGTCAGCGTCTCGAAGATCTGTTTGAGGCGTGCCGGCGTGTCCTTGCTGAACTGATGGATGTGCAGGTAGCCGGTGGACCCGTCCGCCATCCGCGAGGTGATCTCCGTCGGCGACGGGCGTTCACGCGTCAGCGAGACCTCGTGTGGGTCGGCAGCGTTGCCACGGATGACGAGCAGCATGACCTTGCTGCCTTGCGCTCCGTGCAGCAGCCGGCCGCCTTCGTAGCTCGACATGTCGCGCGTGGCCTTGCCGTCGATCGCGCGAATGAAGTCGCCGCTGCGCAGACCCGCCTTCGCGGCCGGCGACCCTTCGCGGACCGACACGATGCGCAGGTAGTACTGGCGGCTGACCTCGACGCCAATGTCGGCGGGGCCATTGGGTTGATTGGTCTCGATCGCCTTCACCAGTTCGGGCGTCACGAAGCCGCTGTCGGCATCGAGACCATCAGCCAGCCCTCGCATCGCGCCGCCCATCGCTCGCTTGACGTCGACGTCCTCGACGTAGTTGTTCAGGACGAGCGACACCACGTCCTCGAACACCCGCAGGTGCTGGTAGGTATCGTCCTTCGCGAGGACCTGTCCCAGGTATCCGCCGAGGACCGCGAACGCAATGATGGGGGTCGAGATAACAAGGACCCAGATCCTGGTGCGTGACGTCATCAGAGAACTCCAACTTCAACCCCTCGACCAACGCTCGGCGTGCTCTGAGCGAAATCGAAGGGCAATTCCCAAACTCCCAAACAAACCCCCAGCACTCGGTCGTTGGGGGTTGGTAGGTGGGCGTTGACTGGCGACAGCGAGCCTAGCGTCGCATCAACCATTGTAGGGGATCGACCGGACGACCGTCGATGCGGATTTCGAAATACAGCGCCGGCGTTCCGTCCGGCGACGACCCGACCCGGCCGACCTCACTGCCTGCCTCGACCGTCCCACCCTGGGACACCGTCGTCGCGTCGAGGTAGCCATAGAGCGAGAAATTGTTGGCCCCGTGGTCGACGATTACCAGCGTCCCAAATCCCGAATACAGGTCCGCCAGCCGCACCGTTCCGCCGTGGACCGCCCGGACCACGGTCCCCTCGGCCGCGGCGACTTCTATACCGTTTCTGACCGCTGCTCCTCCCAGGCGGTCGGCCGTCTCCCCGAACCGTCCCGCGATCCGGCCTTCGACCGGCCATTCAAGGGCACCACGGAAGGGCGCCAGCGGCACGACCACGGCGTCACCGCCAGCGGTTGCGGGGGCGGCGAGCATCTGCTGCAGCCGATCGTGGGCGACCTGCAGCTCGCCCACGTATTGGGCGTTGAGGTCGCGGCGTGCGTCGATTTGGGCCGCCATCGCTGTCCGGGCGGCAACGGCCCGGTCCGCCGCCGCACGCGCGGCCTTCGCTTGGGCGTCTTGCGTGGCGAGCTCGCGCGTCTTCTGCTCGAGACCGGCACGCTCCTGACGCATGGCTTCAATCGTCTGGCGGTGTTCGGCGATGCGTCGCTCGTTGAGAGTGGCAAGCGCAGAAACGGTTCGCGCCGCTCGTGCAAACTCGCGGAGATCCTTTCCGCCGAACAGGAGCCGCGCGTATCCGCCTTGGCCTCGCATGTAGATAGCGCGGAGCTCGGCCTTGACGTCTGGAAGTTGGGCCAGCCGCTGCTGTTCCAGCTGCGCCAGGCGGGCGCTTGTCGCGCTCAGCGCCTGTTCGGCACTCGCTCGTGCGGCTTCAGCCTGCTGTACCTCGGCCACCCGCAGCTGACGCTCGACTTCGAGCTTCTGCAGGTCCGTGACCAGCGTGCGCGATTGGGATGCGAGCCGGGTTGCCTCCTGCTGCAGCGCGCGAATGCGCTCGTCGATGCGACGCGCCTCCGGCGATCGCTCGGGCGACTGCGCGGCGGCAACCGCGGCCGCGGCAACCAGCGACGCGAGGACAACTTTCATTCTCTGCAGTGCGAAAATTATACGGCGTGGGACGGAGCATCTGCTTCGATGCGGGCGAGCGCAGAATAGGCGTGGCGGTCAGCGACGCGACAGGTATGCTGGCGCGTCCGGTGGGCACGCTCTCGATTTCGGGCCTCGACACCGCAGCAGCCCGGCAGGCCGCTGACGAAATTGCTCGCCTGAACGGTATCGAGGGCGATCAGATCGACACGATCGTTGTCGGGCTGCCGCGGCGGCTCGACGGCTCGCCGAACGACATGACCGGTCGTGTTGAACGGTTCGCCGCCACGCTGCGCGACCGCACGGGCCTCACCGTCGTGCTGCAGGACGAGCGGCTGTCGAGTCGTGAAGCCGAGAGTCGTCTCGCAATCAAGGAAAAGGACTGGCGCGCGCGCAAGCAGCGGCTCGACGCGGCGGCCGCGGCAATCATTCTGCAGGATTATTTGGACACACACTGATCAATGCGCAAGCTGGCTCTCGCGTTCATCCTCACCTTCATCACCGTCGTCGGCGGCGCCGTGCTGTTCGGCGTGATCATGTGGGTTCGCATCACGGAACCCTATCGCGGGTACAGCGATAGCGAGCTCTACGTTCAGGTGCCATCGGGCGCTGGAACCTCGGAGATCGGCCGCGCCCTTGTCGACGCCGGTATCGTGAAAGATCAGCTGAGTTTTCGCGCCGCGCTCTACTGGACGGGCGCGTCGCGGACGCTCAAGGCCGGTGAATATCGGTTCGATCGACCGATGAGCGCGGTTGCCGCCGTCGAGAAGATGGCGCGCGGCGATGTCTACGCCCGTCGAATCACGTTTCCCGAAGGCCACACCATCCGCGAGATGGCACAGATCTACGAGATGCAGGGTTTCGGACGCGCCCGCGACTTCGTCGATGCCGCCCGCGACGTCTCGCTCATCGCCGATCTCGATCCCAAGGCGCCCGATCTCGAGGGCTATCTGTACCCCGAGACGTACGCACTTCCGCGTGGATCCAAGCCGTCGGTGTTGATTCAGATGATGGTGGCGCGGTTCAAGGCGGTGTTCGACGGCGAGCTCCGCCGGTTGACCGAGGCGCGCGACATGTCGGTGCGCGAAGCCGTGACGCTGGCGTCGCTCGTGGAGAAGGAAACCGCCAAGCCTGACGAACGGCCGATGGTGGCCGCGGTGTATCGCAACCGGCTGAAGATCGGCATGGGCATGCAGGCCGATCCGACCGTCGTCTATGCCTTGCAGAAGGCGGGGCGTTACGACGGCAACATTCGCCACGACGATCTCCAGATCGATTCGCCCTACAACACCTACAGATATTCCGGGCTTCCACCCGGCCCGATTGCATCGCCCGGCAAGCCGTCGCTCGAAGCCGCGGTGACGCCCGCCGACGTCCCGTATCTGTATTTCGTCAGCCGCAACGACGGCTCGCACGTGTTCTCCACCACGCTCGACGAGCACAACCGCAATGTGCAGCGGTATCAGGTGGCCTATTTCCGCGATCAGAGAAGACAGGACGCGCAGAAGCCGCGGCAGTAGCGTGCGACTTGTCGGTGTAATGACCTCTCACTCCAGTCGGTGCAATGCCTGCTGACGCTGTCGGTGCAATGCCCGCTGCGCGGGTCGGTGCGCGACGACTGCGGCCAGCGATCCCCGAAGACATCGAAGACCATCGCGACGCGTGCTGGCGGCGCGAAGGTGCGCGCGTGGTGGAAAGCGTTCTCGAGGCCGAGCGGTTCATCGAGCAGGTTGGCTTTGCCGCCGCCATGACCGATTCCCGGCGTCCCGGTCCATCGCTGTACGTGGCGGTATGTGGACGACGAGATGCCGTGCTGCCGCGCCACGTGCAGAAAGATCCGGAGACGTCGCTGACCTGGCGGCTGAAGGACGAGATCGTGCGCCGCGGCAAGGTCTATTACGGGAAGCTGGCGCGTGGGAAACCGGTGTTCATCGCGCCGCGCATGATTCCCTACTTCCACGCGATCTGGGGCGTGCGGCAGGCGGAAGAGCGCCGGCGATTGAGCGCCCCGGCGCGAGCGGTGCTGCGAGTGCTCCGTCACGAATGGGAGATGGCGTCCTCCGATCTCCGCCAGGAGGCGGGCCTGAAGGATCGAGTCGCGTTCACGCGCGCAATCGACGAGCTGCAGGCGGCGATGATCGTCGTGCCCAGCGAAGCCGTGTATCTGCCCAAGTTCACTTATCTGTGGACGCTGGCCGTCGGCCGATTCCCCGACGCGTTGACAGGGCGACGCGTGAAGCGGGACGTCGCGCTTCGCGAGATCGCCCGCTGCTTTCTTGCGGGCGCGGGCATGACGATCCCAGGCGAGCTGGCGCGCGTCACCGGTCTGTCTCGGCCGGAGGCGGGACGAGGCAACCGTGCGCTCGTTGCGGAAGGCTACGCGACGATGGAGGCGCCGGGTGTGTATCATCTGGCGGCCGCCCCCACGATCGCGTTTCAGGAGGGACCATGACGACCACGTCCCCGACCACCAGCTTCACCTTCAAGAGGAACCTGCCACTTCTCAACGAAAGCGGCTCGCTCGGATTCGAGCTCTCGACTATCAAGCGGCCGGATGTCCTGACAGCGCTCGCGAAGAACACGGCGTTTCCGGCTGGCGACATCGAGCTGGCGGATCTCAGTGCCAGGGCCAGCACGGCGAAGCCGATCGAGTTCGCTCGTGGCAGCGACAAGGTGAGCTTCGTCGCGCACGGGGGAGTGTTCGCGGGGTTTGGCGTCTATCGCACCGGCGCTCGGCTGCTGGCGAAGCTCGGTGAAGGTGCGAACGATTTTGCGCTCAACGGAGTCGAGTTCGCCGTCGGCGCGACCTCGCTGTTGAGCGTGCTGCGGTGGGGCTACGCGGCCGACGCCAAAGCCAGCGGCGCCATCGCGCTCGCGCCGGCGGCTACAGTCACGGTGGACGCTGGCGGCGAGGCGGAAGGTCTGTTCGCCGTCATTCGACGGTTGCCAGCAGCCACCTTCGCACGCGATGTGATCCAGATGACCGCCGACAGCTGGGTCCTGCCGCGGCAGATTTCATCGATCGACCAGGTCGATCCGGGGACCTGGATCGTCGCCGACGTGTCCGGCGGCATCAACATCAAGGTGGGTGCGCAGGTTGGCTTCGATTTCAACTGGATCCGCGAAGCGCAGCTCGGTGGACTGAGTGGCGACATCGGCTTGCGGCTGCAGACGAACATCAACGCCGCGATTGGCTTCGCGACAAGCGGCCGTTGTGCCGTGATCGTCAGCCGCGACTCGGATGCGAAAGCGCTTCGCGTCCGTTTCTTCCGGTTGAAGACTCGCGAACTGGATTTGTCGGTGAACGCCACGCTGGGTGTCCAGGCCAGGGACACGCTGCTGCCGGACAAGGTCGACGACTTCATCGCCGCCGTCTTCGACACGCATGGGCAGCAGATTCTCAGCGACTTGAAGGCGGTCGAACACTGGATCGATTCCGACAAGCCGCTGTCGGAGCTGCTGGCCAACGCCGGAATCGACGGCGCCGAGTCGCTGATCGCGAAGATGGCGGGGACGACACCCGCACAACTGCAGCAACAGTTCGACGCCGTTCACGCGAAGGTCGTGACGTTCATCGACAAATGGCATCAGCTGCCGCATCGCGTGTCGTCCGCGTTGCTCAAGCTGGTCGAGGAGAAGGCGGACCTTTCTCCTGTCAAGGACGTCGTCACGAAGCTGACGACGATCACCCCGGCCGATCTGCAGAAGCTGCTCGACACCCAGCTGCAACGGATAGATTTCTTCAGCACGCCCGTCGGAAGGATCCTCGAGTCGATCAGCGACAGGGGCGTGCTGGCGCTCGCCGGCATGCCGCTCGATCGCCTGCACACGATCGCCGGCCAGGTGCTCTCGGTGCTCGACGGCAGCCTGCTCGAAGACACCTTGAAGATCTTTCAGCAGCATCTCGAAACGGAGCTGCATCTCGACAAGGTCTTCTCGATCGTCGACGCGACCGACTTCGCGGGGCTCGATGCGCTGCTCAAGCGGAAGCTCGCCAACTTCCTCGGCCAGAAAGTGCTCGTGCTCGAAGATCTCGAGAACGTCCGTCGCGCCATCCGCGTGCTCCTGCACAAGCGCGACGAGTACTACGCGAAGGCGCTCGAGGCGTTGCACCGCAAGTACACGTTCTCCTTCACCGCCTCGTCGCAATCGACGACCACGGATCGGGCGCTGTTCGACGGGACGTTCGATTTCAGCCACGATCCGGCGAGCGTGTCGGGGTTCCTGCAGAGCGCGCTGCGCGGCAGGCTGGACGAGTTGCTCGCGGTGCAACCGGCGCAAGTGACCATCGCGGCGGGACAGCTGTCGCACGGCATCAGCCGGCAGACGCACGTGGACGTCAGCCTGCCGTTCATGGACAGCACCCACGCGCACCTGAACGAATCGCTCGCGACCATCGAGGCGGTGCCGCATGAAGGCGGGCTGCTGATGAAGCTGAAGGCGTCTGACACCGTGAAGACCGGGAACGAGCGCAAGAGCACGCTGTCGCTGGCGCTCGCGCTGTCACGTCGCACTGGTTCGGGCGTGCGTTTTCACCAGGATGCGCTGGAGTTGAACTACAGCCTGCTGTTCGCGAAACGGAACATGCAGGCCAAGCACGTTCGCGCCCAGGTCGGCCCGGCGATCGAGACGTTCTTCCGGTCGCGCGTCCGCGACGTCGACGCATTCATCACGCTGCTCGATCGGCAGACGGAAGCGGTGATCCCGAACGGGCCCAACCTGCTCGGCAACGGCCTGATTGCGCTGGATGTGTCGTTGTCGGAAGCGTCGGCGGCGGCAGTCGGTGGTGCCTGGATCGCGCTGCCTACCGATCGGGGCGCCGACGTGTATTCACGGCTCTCGGTTGCCATTCAGGCGTCGCTGAAGCAGAACATCTTCGACAGCGTGTTCGGCACACCTGATGGCTACACGCAAACCGGGGTGAGCCGAACACAGCTGTTCATCGGCTATTGCGCGCTGGTGCCGCGCGCGCAGAAGGGCCTGAACTGGTTCTGGGATTGGCCGCAGCCGGACGAGCGCCGGTTCGGGCTGCGACACCAGAGCACGGTCGCGAGGATGCGGAGCCTGCTGACGGTTGCCCAGCAGGTACTGCAGGACGAACCGCAGACAGCAAAGCATTTCAAACCGGAAGACGCCGAAGACATCCTGTCGCAGGTCGACGCCAACGACCCGTTCCTGAACTCACTGCTCGCCGCCGAAAACGAGATCGTTCAGCACGCCTTCAAAGGCGGAGTCAGCATCGCGGCCGCCGCCGAACAGGCGAAGCCGTCGGAGGCGATCAAGGCGCTGGCGCGCTTCGGCTCGAGCCTGACCGAGGCGTTCAACGCCAACATCACGTCGCTGCTCGGTCCCGGCCTGCAGACGATTGGGACCCGTGTGCTGCTTGACGCCTCCCGTGCCATCGATCAGAACGCCACATCAGAGATTGCAGAAGCCAACGCGATGCTCAGTATCGAGTTCGTGAAGCCGTCGGTGACCTTCGACGCGGCGGCGTTACTGGCGGCCGGCCACGTGCCGGCAGAGCAACTGGCCCTCGCCGATCGCGTCGTCAGCGTCATCGGAACCTGACGGGACGTGCAACGCCCTCTGCGCTGGTCGGTGCAATGCGCCCTTCGCGGTCGGTGCAATGCACGCTACCGCTGGTGGTGCAATGCCCGCGTATTTGTCGGTGCAGGGTGATGCGGCGCGGACCCTTATGGTCCGCGAGGCCGGACGCCTATCGTGTGCCGGATTTCCTCTTGGTCGCGAGCTTGCGCGCGTACTCGGGGTACATCGTTTCGCTGCCGCCGCGGGTCGCTTCGAACGGAATGCCGTACTTCTGTGCAAGTTCGTGGAGGAACGGATTCTGCCCGGGCAAATAATGCGGCACGAACGCCTCCGGGACGTCCGGGAAGGACACGATCTCCGGACGTCGCGCGACCAGCTGCTGCTGCGGATCGAGGATCCAGCTGAGTGTCGTAATCAGCGGTTCTTCGAGGTAGACCGGATCATCCAGGATCCGTGTGAGCGTCAGGTACGAGCCGTGTTTCGCGAAGTACTCGGTCATCGTCGCCTGATCGCTGGCAGGGACGCCGTTGCGTCGGATCCATCCCGCTTTCATGTGCGTCGTGCGCACCGTCAGCACGCCGCCGTTCCACTCGCCGGTGGAGAACCCCCACCATGTGTGCGCAGCAAAGGGAGGCGGAGCCGGCCGGCCGTCCATCCAGACGGTCCGTGTGGATGATCCCGGCGGCGCCGCGCGAAAGATCTCGATCGCGACCACCGCCTGCGTGTCCTCGTCGATGATGTTCCTGACACGCATGCCGCCGGCGCCCCAGATCCAGTAGGCGCCGGGATGAATGATGGTCTGATGTTCGCTCGCTTCGTTGATGCGCGGATCCCAGCTGTCGACTCTCAGTCGCGCCGCCTCGTTGATGGGCAAGCCGGTGTAGTCGCCGATGCGCGGACCGCCTGCGCCCGAGGGCGTGCCTGGACCGCCGGCATTGGGGTCGTCGATGCGGTGGGTGACGTCCTCGTGAAGCAGCGGCCTCCACTCACCACTCAAGTCCGCCTGCGCCAACGCAGGTCGGCTCG
>Ga0081539_10002617_pt1 | contig 24626 bp, 23 predicted proteins | sample TabmetS4T2R2_FD_71023 | JGI IMG/M metagenome (GOLD analysis project Ga0081539, IMG submission 71023) | Tabebuia heterophylla rhizosphere microbial communities from the University of Puerto Rico - S4T2R2 | ecosystem: Host-associated > Plants > Roots > Rhizosphere ...
TCGTCTGGATGATGCGATTCGCTGGCGTCGCCATGGGAGGTTGCAGGCATGAACCCGCCATTTGCTGTTCACAAGCTCGGCCACGTCGTAATCAATGTGACCGATCTCGAAAGGTCCAAGCGGTTCTATACCGAGGTGTTGGGTTTCAAGGTGTCCGACATCTATCCCGACAGCATGATGCGGGGCGGCATGGTTTTCCTTCGCTGCAACAGCGACCATCATTGCCTGGCGCTGATCGGCGGTGCACCCGGAGCGGACGGCCAAGCGCGCACATTGCATCACCTCGCCTTCGAGCTCGCGACCTTGGACGAGGTGTTTCGCGCCCGCGACCATCTCAAGCGGCACGACGCCAAGATCGTCTACGAAGGGCGGCGCCGCGCCGGTTGTCAGGTCTCAGTGGAGTTCCTCGACCCCGACGGCCACCATCTCGAGCTGTTTTGGGGCCTCGACCAGATCGGCTATGACGGCCGCGCGCGACCGGCCGAGGAATGGCGACAGACGGCAACCCTGGAGGACGCGGTGCGCATTGCGCCTCCGGGTCAGGACACGAGCTTGCATGACACCGCAAGGTCCGCCGACCTCAAGACTTGATCGGCACCTTCTTCGTGTCTTTGCCTAGTCCTTTCACTTTCTCCCGGAAGCTCTGGAGCGCGACGTAGAGGCCCGGGATCACGAAGATGCCGAGGCACGAGGCGGCGATCATGCCGCCGAACACCGCCGTGCCGACAGCGCGCTGGGTTGCGGCACCTGCCCCCGAGGCGATGACCAACGGCACCAGACCGAGGATGAAGGCGAACGAGGTCATCATCACCGCACGGAAGCGCAGGCCGGCCGCGGTCGTGGCGGCGGTCACGACATCCTTGCCGTGTGCACGTTCCTCCATCGCGAACTCGATGATCAGGATGGCGTTCTTGGCGGCGAGCGCGATCAGCACCACGATACCGATCTGAGCGTAGATGTTGTTGTCGAGCCCGGCGAGGTAGAGCGCCGCCACGGCGCCGAACAGGCCGACGATGATCGACAGCAAGGCCGCGATCGGAATCGCCGTGCTTTCATAGAGGCCGACCAGGAACAGGTAGGCGAACACCACAGCCAGGGCGAGGATGAACCCGGCCTGTCCGCTGGCCTGTTTCTCCTGGAAGGCCGTGCCGGTCCATTCGAAGCCGTAGCCCGCGGGCAAAGTCGTCCGCGCAAGTCTTTCCATGGCCGCCATGGCGTCGCCGGTCGAGAAGCCCGGCGCCGGCGCGCCGTTCACGACAACCGAGCGCAGATTGTTGTAGCGCACAATGGAAGCGGGCGCGGTGACCAGCTCGATGTTGGCGACCGCCTGCAGCGGCACCAGTTCGCCGCTCGACGCCCGCACGCGGACACGAAAAATGTCGTTGACCGTGGCGCGGTCGGCCGAGTCGGCCTGGACCTTCACCTGCCAGGTGCGGCCAAACAGGTTGAAGTCGTTGGTGTAGGTGCCGCCCAGCGCCGTTTGCATCGCGGAGAAAATGTCGGAGATCGTCACACCCAGCGCCTGCGCCCGCTCGCGATCGAGCTTCAGGTTGATCTGCGGCGTCGACGCGCTGTAGGTCGTGTAGACGCCGGCCAATTGGGGCACCTGCTGGGCGGACAGCATGACGCCGCGCGCCACCGCCGCCAGATCGGCGGGCGCCGCGCCCGACAGCGATTGCACCACGAACTCGAAGCCCGACGAGTTGCCGAGCCCCATGATGGGTGGCAGGTTGAAGGCGAAGACGTTGGCCGAGGCGATCTGCGCGAACGCGGCGTTGACCTCCTCGAGCGCGGTGAATACCGAAAGGCTCCTGTCCTTGCGTTCAGAGAACGGTTTCAGGCCGACCACGACAAGCGCGCGATTCGGCAGGTTCAGTCCGTCGATCAGGCTGTAGCCGCTGACCGTGAACATGCTCTGCAGCCATGGCCGGCCTTCGATCACCTTCTCGACCTCCGTCAGCGAGGCCAGTGTCCGGTTGGTCGAGGCAGCATCCGGCAGCTGCACCTCGGCCATGAAGGCGCCCTGGTCTTCTTCGGGCAGGAAGCCGCTCGGCACCAGGCGGCCGACGCCGACGACTCCAGCCGCGAAGGCCAGCACCAGAAGTAGCGCGATGAACCCACGGCGGGCGAGCGGCGTCACCAGCCGCACATAGCCATCGCGGCCGCGGTCGATGCCGTTCTGCAGCCATGCCATCACGCCGCGCGGCTTCGCCCGATGGCGCAGAATCAGGGAACACAGGGCGGGCGACAGCGACAGCGCATTGATCGCCGAGATCACCATCGAGACCGACACCGCCACCGCGAACTGCTTGTAGAGCTGGCCGGAAATGCCTGGGATGAAGGCGGTCGGGATGAACACCGAGAGCAGCACCAGCGTGATGGCGATGATGGGTGCCGTGACCTGACTCATCGCCTTCTCGGTGGCGTCGGCCGGTGTGAGATCGGGTTCGTGCTCCAGTATGTGTTCGACCGCCTCGACCACGACGATGGCGTCGTCGACGACGATGCCGATCGCCAGCACCAGCGCCAGCAGCGAGATGGTGTTGGCCGAGAAGCCCAGTGCGAGCATCACCGCGAAGGTGCCGATCAGCGCCACCGGCACGGCGATGATGGGAATGAGCGTGGCGCGCAGGTTGCCGAGGAACACGAAGACCACGATGGCGACCAGGACGAAGGCTTCGAACAGCGTGTGGATCACGCTTTCGATGGTCGCCTCGACGAACACCGTGGTGTCGTACATGACGTCGAAGGCCACATCCTCAGGAAAGCGCGGCCCGAGATCCTTCAGCGCCTTGCGCACGCCCTTGGCGGTCTCGAGCGCGTTGGCGCCCGGCAGCTGGTAGATCTGGATGCCGGCGGCCGGCCGGCCGTTGTAGCGGCCGATCGAATCGCTTGTCTTGGCACCGAGTTCGACGCGGGCGATGTCCTTGATGCGTACCAGCGAGCCGTCCGGCTGGGCGCGCACCACGATGTCGGCGAATTCGGCCTCGGTGGTGAGGCGGCCTTGGGTCGTGATGTTGAGCTGGAAGCCGACATCGTTGAGCAGAGGTGCCGCGCCGACCAGGCCGACCGCCGCCTGCACGTTCTGCGCCTGCACGGCGTTGACCACGTCGTTGGCCGTGATGTCGAGGCTCGACATGCGGTCGAGGTTCAGCCAGACGCGCATGGAGTAGTCGAGCGGACCGAACAGCGTGGCATCGCCGACCCCTGGCACGCGCCGCAGCACGTCGAGCAGGGTGATGGTGGCGAAGTTCGACAGGAAGATCCCGTCGCGCGTGCCTTTGGGCGAGTAGACCGCCACGACCTGCAACAGCGACGACGATTGCTTCTTCGTGGTTACACCTTGCCGCTGCACTTCGGGCGGTAGTTGCGCCAGCGCCTGGTTGACGCGGTTGGTGACGTTGACGGTGTTGAGATCCGGATTGGAGCCGACCTCGAACGAGACGGTGAGGGCATAGCTGCCGTCGCCCCCCGACGTCGACTTCATGTAGATCATGTTCTCGACGCCGTTGACCTGCGCCTCGATGACCTGAGCCACGGCTTCTTCGACCGCCTGCGCCGACGCGCCAGGATAGGTCGCGGTGACCCGCACCTGGGGCGGCACGATGTCGGGGAACTGCGCGACCGGCAGAACGCTCATCGCCAGCAGGCCGGCGATGGTGATGACGGTCGAGACGACAAACGCCAGCCGCGGCCGTCGGATGAACAGCGAGGAGATGGTCATGGCGCCGCGCTACTTGCTGGTTGACGGCTGCTGCATCGCGAGCGTCGGCGTCACCGTCAGGCCGGCGCGCACCCGTTGCTGGCCTTGCACGATGACCTTCTCTCCAGCCTTCAGGCCCTCGGTAATGGCCAGAAGCCCCTCGCGTGCCACGCCAGTCTTGACGCGGCGTTGCTCGACCACGTTCTTGTCGTTGACCACGAACAGGTAGGGGCCGGTCTGGTCGATGGCGATCGCCTGCTGCGGCACGGCGATCAGGGTCTGCGGCTTTTCCTGCTCGATGATGACCCGGACCGTCTGGCCGTCCGTCAGTGTCCCATCCTTGTTGGGAAAGGTCGCGCGCACGATCTGGCCATCGGTCTTGGGGTCGACCGTGACGTCGATGAAGTCGAGCTGCCCAGTCTCCTTCCAGAGGCTGCCATCCGCCAGCCGCACGCGCACAATCAGCGGATCGCCGGCGGCCTTGTCCTTGCGTGCCTCCAAGAGCTCGCGCTGGGTGACCGGAAACAGCACGCGGATCGGCGATTCGCTGACGACGGTCGCCAGCACGCCACTGTCCGGCCCGACCAGGTTTCCGGGCGAGGCGGACGCGCGGCCGATGCGGCCGTCGATCGGCGAGCGAATCTCGGTGTAAGACAGCTGGATCTCCGCGTCGCGCAGTTGCGCTGCGGCGTCCTCGAGCTGAGCCTTGGCCTGCAGCTGTTCGGACAGTCGCTGGTCGTAGGTCTGCTTGGTGCCGGTGTTCGTCTTTAGGAGCTCCGAAGCGCGGGTAAGCTGCAACTCGGCATTGGTAAGGGCAGCCTCCGCCGCGTTGCGTTGCGCGACCTTCTGGTCGACCGTGGCCTGGTAGGGGTCGCGCTCGATGGTGAACACCACCTGGTCCTTCTTGACCATGTCGCCATCGTTGAACAGCCGTGGCCCGAGGAACCCTTTGACCCGTGCCCGCAGCTCGACTTTGTCGACAGCGGCGGCGCGGCCGATGAACTCGGCCTGGCTTGCAATCGGCTTGAGCTCGGCTGGTTGCACCAGAACCGCCGGCGGCGGGGCACCTTGCTGTGCGCCGGCCGGTGTGTTTCCCAGCAGTAACAGGAGGCACGTAAAAGCCAGCGCCCGCGCCCTGGTTAGTCGCTCACGCATTGCCTTCGCTCCCGCTCGTAGTAACCTCAAGACACTGCCTTAATTCGACGGTACGGTCACGGCCTTTCAGCTGGGGCCGGGAAAGGGATTGCGGTGGCAGTAATGCGGTGGCTCCTCGCGGCGCTATGGGTTGTCGTTGTATCGACGGCGCCCGTTGGGCTGGCTCAGGACCGCAGCAACTTCCAAATCCCCGCCGAGTACGACAATTACATGGCCGCTCTGAACGCGCGCGATCCGGCCAAACGGGCGGCCGCGATGGAAGTGTTCGTGGCCTGGTACCCCAACAGCGTATTGCGGACGGAAGCGCTGCAGCACGCGATGGCCGCATGGCAGGCAGCCAACCAGCCGGACAAAGCAGGCACCATTGCCGCCAAGCTGCTTCAGACCGATCCGACTAACGTACATGCGCTTGCCTACCGCGTCTACGCCGCCCGAGGGCGCGCCCTGCAAGGCGACAGCTCGGCACTCGGACCCATGGTGGCTGCTGCCGAGCGAGGCCTTTCGGCCCTGTCGCAATGGCAGAAGCCCACGTCGCTCAACGACGAGACGTTCGCGCGCGACAAGCAGCGGATCACCGCCCAATTCAAGGGTGCCTTGGGCTACTTCGCGCTGCAGGCCAAGGACTATGAAAGAGCCCGTCGTTATCTGCGTGAGGCCGTCGCCGCCGATCCCGGCAACCTGCAGGACGTCTATCAGCTGGCTGTGGCGCAGCTCGAAGGCTCGCCGCTCGATGCGCTGGGCTTCTGGTATGCGGCGCGCTCGATCGCCATTGCGCGCAACGCGAAAAGCGACGCCGCGGCCGCCGAGATAGACCGCTATGCGCGCTCGCGTTACCGCATCTACCGTGGCAGCGAAGAGGGTTGGAAGGAGATCGTAGTGCGCGCCGCGGCTGCCGGCGACGTACAGCCGCCGGCGAATTTCGCGAAGTCCATCCCCCGTGCGCTGACGCCGGCCGAGGCGGCGGTCGTGGTGGTGGAGGAGAACGATCCCGGCAGTCTGTCCTTCTCCGACTGGGCCCTCGTCCTGCGCCATCGTGATGCCACTCCTGCCAACAAGGCAGCGGCTGAGAGGGTGTGGACTGCGATTCTCGACAAACAACAGGGCGGCAGTACGCGACTCAAGATGCCGGTCAAGGTGATCAGCGCCACGCCGGACGTCATCGAAGCGGCGCTGACCGACCAGGCCCAGGCGGCCAACCAGCCGGATCTACACATCGCTCTCGCGCGGCCGCTTGCGCCATTGCCAGCCGTGGGCTCCAACATCTCGATCATCGGCACGCTCAGCGAGTACCACGCCCAGCCGTTCAAGCTCGTGATGACAGCCGCGGAATTGGCCGAGGAATCGCTGCCCGTCGCCGGCGGCGGTTGTGCTGACCCGCGCCCGCAGATGTGCACGCGTGAATATCGGCCCGCCTGTGGTCTGCACCGCGATGGCAGTCGCAAGACTTATGGCAATGCTTGCTCGGCTTGCAGCGATCCCGAGGTCGTGAGCCAGGCCGCCGGCGCCTGCCCCTGATCAGTGAGCCATCAGCAGCGGCACCCGGCATGACGAGATGACCTTGCCGGTAGCGCCGCCCAGGCCGAGGAAGCTCATGACCTGGCCTCGGCCGTAAGCGCCCATGATCAGCAGGTCGGCGCCCTTGCCATGAGTGTAGTCGAGCAGCGCCCGCCCGCGCGCGCGGCCGGAGACGGCGCCGGGGTCGATCGCATCGATAGCGGTCTTCAGGCCATGGCGGCCGAGATTGCGGGCGAGGTATGGGGCGCCGACATCATCGGCCTTGCTGCCGACCACCAGGATCGTGACCTCGCTCGCCTTGGCGAGGAAGGGCAAGGCGTATTCCACGGCACGCGCCGCCTGGAAGCTGCCGTTCCACGCCACGATGACCGAACCGAAAGCCCCCGCACCCGGATTGGGCGGAGCGATCATGACGGCGCGGGCGCATTCGTAGATGGCGGTTTCGACAGTGGCCGGCGCGACGTTTTCCGGATCGGCGCCGGGTCGGCCGAGCACGAGGATGTCGGAGCAGCGGCCCATCGCCACCAGCGTATCGAGTGTCGCGGTCTTTGCTGCCGTGTATGTGGCGCCTTTCAGGGAAGCGACGATCTCGTTGTAGGCCCGCTCGCTTTCCTTGGCGCGCTCTTCCAGCCGCTCGTCGTCGAGGTTCATGATGAGTGGCATGGCCTCGCCGCTCATGGCCAGCCCGCCCACCATGCCGCCGGCCGGTCCCACTGGCAGGTGCAGAGCATCGACGGTGCCGTCGAAAATGCCGGCGACGCGCGTCGCCAGGGTGAAGGACATCGCCGCGTCGGGCCCACCTTCGGACACGGCGAGGATTGACTTGAACATCGAGTGCTCCCCCAAAAGACCGGACGGGCGATTAAGAAGGGCTCTCGCTCAGCATGCAAGCCGAAGTTCGGCCACGAGTCGGGCTAGCGTCGCGCCGCCTGGCCGAGACCGATCATGATTTCACGGACCGGGTCGAGGTTCTGGCCGGCGCGCTGCGCGGCGGCCAGAACGTCGTCGGCCGGGCGCCCTTGGGCGATCGCCGCCGCACCCCACAGCAACGCCGAACGCATGCCGCTCTTGCAGAAGGCGAGGATCTTGCCCGGCCGCTCGGCCATCAGCTCTGCGAGCGCGCGCACCTGATCCGACGTGGCGCGCGGGCCCGAGAAGGGCAGATCGAGGAACAACAGCCCGGAGGCCTCGGCGGCGGCCTTCAGATCCGCGGTTCGCGGCTGACCGAACAGCGCTTCGCCGTCCGGGCGATTGTTCACCACCGCCACGTAACCTGCCGCCGCAATATCCTTCATGTCGCGCGCCTGCAGCTGACCGCTGATGGCGACGCGATCGTCTATGGCGACCAGTGAAACGGACATGACGCTACTCCGGGACTGATCGCCGAGCGATCTCGTGCCGGCGGATCCAGTGGATGAAGGGCAAAGACAGCAACACCATCCAGAGCTTGCCGAGGATCTGACCGGCGAGGAAGTCGAGACTGCCGAATGCCAACCAGAGAAACAGCACGCTGTCTGCGATCAACCCGACGATGCTGCTTGCCAGCACCGCGAGTACGAGGCCGCGTTCCTGCAGAGGCGTATAGACTGCGAAGTCGGCAAGCTCCGAAAGCATAAAGGCGGTCGCCGACGCGTACACCAATTGCGGTGGTGCCACGGCACCCGATAAGGCCGCGCCGGCGACGATGGCTGCAAGTCCCACACCGCGGCCCAGCCGCCGTTGCACGAGGTCCCGCAGGACGAGGGCGAGCCCGATCATCAGCACGCCCGATGGGGCCATTAAAGGATGGCCGCCCGGACCCCACGGCGCGACCGGCACGAGGCAGGGTCCGTGCGACGAGGCGCAAACTGTTCCGATGTTTCCGATCATCCAATTGGCGGCCGGAATGCAGCCAATGAAGCCCAGGAAACAGACGATCGAAACGAGCTTGTTGCCGTTGATGGTTGTCCTCTTCTTGCTCATGTCGCGGCTTGTAGCAGGTCCTAGTTTCTCACGAAGCGAGACAGGGCGCCGCTGTCTGGGGTAACGTCACAGAGAAAATACGATGCGTTTTGGGTATAGTTCATTGTTGAAAAACAACCGGAGATATCCATGACATTATTCATCAGACGCACCGTCCTTTCGATTTTTGCTGCAGCGCCGTTGGCATATCCCCTGCGTGCGCGAGCCGTCGATGCGTTACCCGATGCGCGCTTCGTCGGTTTTGCGCAGGCTGTCAACGATTTCTCGATCCAGTCCGGTCAGCTTGCCCTTGCCCGCTCGACGAATGAGAACGTTCGCAGTTATGCGTCGCGTGCCATCGCCGAGCATACGACGGCTGCGCAAATGCTCAGCAAGGCCCGTTCGGAGGCCGGCGTGTCCTATGCGCCGGACGGAACGATGGGGCCGCGAACCGCCAACGAGCTGGCGACGTTGAACGGGCTGCAGGGTCCTGCGTTCGACGCCGAATTCGCCCGCGCCCAGCTTGCCGTGCAAACCGCTGCGGAAGCTCAAATGGGTGCTTATTCGCAGAACGGCACCAGTGGACCTCTGCGCCGCTATGCGCAGCAGATGCTGCCCAAGTCGAAGATGTTCCTCGAGTACGCCCAGCGCCTCGCCGGTGCGCGTTAGGTCGATACCCTTCCCTCCTTCCACGCGACATATCCCCGCTTGCGCAAGACGCAGGCGGGACATGTGCCGCAGCCGTAACCCCAGTCGTGACGCGGCCCGCGCACGCGCTCATAACAAGTGTGAGTGTGCTCGCGAATGATCTCGACCAGGACCTCGCAGCCCAGCTTGCGCGAGAGCTCCCAAGTTTGCGCCTTGTCGAGCCACATTAACGGCGTATGCAACACGAAACGGTGATCCATTCCGAGATTGATCGCGACTTGCAGCGCCTTGATGGTGTCGTCGCGGCAATCCGGGTAGCCCGAAAAATCCGTCTCGCACATCCCACCGACCAGATTGCGGATTCCGCGCCGCCACGCTACGGCGGCGGCAAAGGTGAAAAACAAGAGATTGCGACCCGGCACGAAACTATTCGGCAAACCGTCCTTCTCCATGGCAAACGCCACGTCTCGGGTGAGAGCCGTATCGCTGATCTGTCCCAGCACGCCGAGGTCCAAGAGATGATCGTCGCCGAGCCGGCGAGCCCAGACCTTAAACCGTTGCCGGATCTGCTCGCGGACGACAAGGCGTTGATCCAGTTCGATACGATGCCTTTGCCCATAGTCGAAAGCGACCGTCTCGACATGCGTAAATCGCTCTAGCGCCCAGGCCAGACACGTGGTGGAATCCTGACCGCCGGAGAACAGGACGAGAGCGGCTCCATCGACGTTCATGGAGCGGTTATCGCCTTCATTCCGTCTCCGCGCCACCGCGTTGCGCATCGAGCGATTCATATTCGGGAGGGAACCATGTTCGTCTCCGACATCCTTTCGCAAAAGGGTAGTGGCGTATTCAGCGTGAGCGCTGCGACGTCAGTGGCACAGGTCGCGCAAGACCTGACCGAGCGGCGAATCGGCTCGGTCCTGGTGCTCGAGGGCGACAATCGCATCGCGGGCATCGTATCCGAGCGCGATCTCGTGCGCGCGCTGGCGCGCCACGGTGCCAAGGCTATGGAACTGCAAGCCCTCAACGTCATGACGACCGACGTCGTCACATGTGATCCCGACGATTCCATCGATCACGTCATGGAAGTCATGACCCGCGGTCGCTTCCGGCATTTACCGGTCGTCCGTCACGGCGAATTGCTGGGACTCGTTTCTATCGGCGACGTCGTGAAGGCGCGATTGGAGGAAACTCGGCACGAAACAGAGGCTCTGAAAGCATACATAGTCGCGGGCTGACTGTTTTTCCGCGTTAATGCAATTTTTTCTCGCAGCAGCATTATTTTCGCGGTGGCTGCGAAGCGCGTGTATTGCCGAAAAGCATAATTCATTCTAATGAAACGCATGACCTCATCCCGAAGTCAGCCCATTAAATCTCCTTCCCAAGAGTTCAATTATGCCTCGCACGGCGTCACTCAGCACCATCGAAGCTAAGATTCGAGAACTTCAGGCGAAGGCCGAAGCTCTCAAGCGATATGAAAAGCCTGGTATCCGCCAGCTGAAGACGGTCCTGAAAAAGTACCGGCTTAACATGGACGACGTTCAGCTTGCCCTGGGTTCAAACGGAACGCATCGCACCAGCAAACTCAAGGGCAAGAAGCTCAGGCCGAAATACCGCAACCCGGCCGACAAGAGTCAGACCTGGGCCGGACGCGGCATTCGGCCGAGGTGGCTGGTCGCGGCGCTCAAGGGCGGCAAGAAGCTCGAGGATTTTGCGGTCTAGCGTTTCCTGAACCGCCCCGCACGTCGGTCGCGCGAGCGCGCGGCGACGAGACGGGGGTACGTATCTTGTTGGCCGCAATCCGCCGGGAAATCCATCAATGCAACACCAAGCATCGAGGCCGGAGCCGGTGGCCCAGGCGCCGCTGAGCGGGAAGGTGGCACTCGTAAGCGGTGCCGGCAAGAACATCGGACGAGCGATCGCCTTGGGCTTGGCGGCGGACGGCGCCTCTGTCGTCGTCAACGGGCGTGCCAGCCGCGCCGCCGTCGACGCAACGGTGGCCGAGATCGGACGCCTCGGCGGAAAGGCCGTTGCTGCGATGGGCGATGTGTCCGATCCCACGGCCGCGGCGCGTCTTGCCGAAGAGGCGGCGAGCGCATTCGGCGGCGTCGATATCCTGGTTTCCAACGCGGGGCTGAGACGCCAGACGCCGTTTCTCGACATGAGCTTCGAGGAATGGCGCGAGATCCTTTCGGTGGCGCTCGATGGCGCTTTTCTGCTCGGCAAGGCGATCGTGCCGCAGATGGTCGCGCGCGGCGGCGGTGCTTTCGTCGCGCTTTCGGGCATCTCCACCCACGTCGGCACACCCAACCGCTGCCACGTCTCGGCCTCCAAGTCGGGTGTCGAGGGACTGATGCGTGCTCTGGCGGTCGAGCTCGCACCTTACAAGATAACCTGCAACGCGATCGCTCCCGGTGCCATCGACACTGCACGTGGCGGTTCGGCCGGGGCCCGACCACCCAATCGGGCCGACCGTCCGATACCGCTTAAGCGGTTTGGGACAGTCGATGAGATCGCCGCCATGGTGCGGCTGCTGGTCGGACCCCAAGGCACTTTCATCACCGGCCAGACCATCCACGTGAATGGCGGTGAATTCCTGACATAACCGGCCATGCTCTATCGGCGCTGCGTCAATTCATCATCGTATCCATGTAGTGCCTGGCGATCTCGCCCGGGGTCGCATGCCAAACGTTGCCGAATCGCTCCACGCGTCGCAGTGCTTCGTCGAGATACTTGATGCGATGTGGCGTGCCCATCAGCCAGGGATGGAGCGAGAGATTGAATACCTGGCTGCCCTCCTGGTGCAGTAGCTCAAAAGCCTCTCCGACCAGATCGGGATAGCGCGTCGTAGGAATCCGGCGCAGCCAGAGCTGCTGCACGTCATCCCATTCGGGCTGGTTGGGCAGGGAGACGAACTTGCGGTCCGCCTTCATGGGAAAGGGCTGGTCGTCGTTCGGCCAGTCGATCACATAGTCCAGGCCCGCTTGCGCGAGCAGGCCGGGCGTGCGTGCGCTTTCGCCGTAGTCCTGGCCTTGCCAGCCGCTCGGCCGCACGCCAGCCGCCTTCTCGACCGTGGAGATTGCCTGGGCGATTTCCGCCTTCTCCTCAGTCTCGCTCATCTTGGAGGTGATCATGCGGTTGGCCGAATGGCCATGGGCTATGAATTCATACCTGCGCTTCTTGAACTGCTCGATCAAGAAGGGATAGCGCTCGGCGGCGAGCGCGTTGACCGCGACGCCGGCGCGGATCTGGTAGCGATCGAGCACGTCCAGGACGCGGAAGATGCCGACCCGGTTGCCGTACTCGCGCTGCGTCCAGGTGCGATAGTCGGGCACGTAACTGCCGAACTCGCCGACAAAGCGCGGATCTCGGTAACTGTCCGCTTCGGGCGCGAGCTCCCAGTATTCGAGATGCAGCAGGACGAAGAAGGCGACACGGGCGTTGCGCGGCCAGGCGAGCCTGCGGCGGTTGGGCAACGGCGAGTAATCGTACCAGGGATTGTCCATCCCCGGCTTCAGTGGCGGCGGGTTTTTCGGCACAGGGGCATGCATGTCACGCCTCCTTTCCGAGATGGGCCTGGAACTCTTTCAGGCCATTGGCCACGTACCAGTCGAGGATCTCCTCGGCCGTGCAGATCCAGGCATCCTTGTGCTTGCGGATGTAGCCCAAGGCCCGATCGAGGTGCTTCAGGCGATGCGGAGCACCCATCATGTAGGGGTGCAGCGCAATGCACATCACTCGCCCATTGTCGCTGCCCTCGCGATACACCGTATCGAAATGATCGATGATCATCTGGGCGAACTCTGCTGCTTCCATCGGTTGGCGGTAGATCACCGCGTCGTTGATATCCATGGTGTAGGGAACGTGGATCAGCGTGCCGTGCTTGGTCGCCAGCGGCGTCGGCTGGTCGTCATGATAGAAATCGCAGATATATTCCAGCCCGGCCTCCTTCACGAGGTCGGGCGTGTTCAACGTATTGGAGACCGCGGGTGAGAACCAGCCGCGCAGCTTGCGTCCCGTCAGGCGCAGATGCGTCGCCTTGCTGTGCTCGATGACCTCGCGCTCCTCCTCAGGCGTGTACCCCCAGTGATAGCGGGTGTTGAAGTAGCCGTGGCTCATGTACTCCCAGCGGCGCGCCTCCATGGCCTCGAGGATCCCGGGGTACATCTCGATGACCGACATGGAAAGCGACACCGTGCAGCGCACGTTGTGCCTGTCGAGCACCTCGAACATGCGCCACAGACCGACCCGGTTGCCGTAGTCGCGGCCACCGTAGCCGAGCACGTCGGGATGCGGCGTCCGCGGCCACGGATTGCGCAAGCGCACCTCGGCCGGAAGGTATTCGTAGTGCTCGATGTTGGGGCAGACCCAGACGGCGAGACGCGCGCCTCCCGGCCAGACCAGCTTGGGGCGTTCAACGACAGGCGAATAGCCGAAGCGATAGGGATCCATGCCGAGGACTCTGGTGGTTGGCATCGCGAGTGCATCACGCCAGCAGGTAGGCGCGCAAGGCGCGAGACTTGCCCGAAACGCGTGCGCCGATCACAGTCGAGGCATGGCGGACTGCATCCAATTCGTCCTGAACGATCAACCGGTGACGGTCGCGGACGTCTCGCCGATGACGACCCTGCTCGACTGGCTGCGCGAGCAGCGCGGGCTGAAAGGCACCAAGGAAGGCTGTGCCGAAGGCGATTGCGGCGCCTGCACGGTTGTGCTGGAGCGAAGCGATGGCCGCCGCGAACCGATCAATTCGTGTATCGCGCTGCTGGGACAGATCGACGGCATCGCCGTCCGCACCGTCGAAGGATTGCGCGGGGTGGATGGTGGACCTCATCCGGTACAGATCGCGATGGCCGAGTCGGACGCGACGCAATGCGGCTTCTGTACGCCAGGCTTCGTGATGTCGGCCTATGCCTTCGCTTCCGGCGGCGAGGAACCGCACCCCGACATCATCCACGACGCGCTCGCCGGCAATCTCTGTCGCTGCACCGGTTATCGGCCCATCGTGCAGGCGATGGCTGCTGTGGCCGGCCTGCCGATCGAGCCGCCTGCGCACGGCGAGCCGCGCGACCAGGCGGCGTCTTTCGGCCGCTTTCACGCGCCGCGCTCGCTGTCCGAGCTGCTGAAACTGCGCAAGGCGCATCCCGACGCCGTGCTCATGGCAGGCGCGACCGATCTTGGCCTTCTCGCCAGCCGGTCGCGCCACCCGCCTGCGGCCGTCATCCACGTGGCGCACGTCCCGGAACTCACCGCGGTGCATGACGACGCGGACAGGCTGACCATCGGCGCGGCCGTGACATATGCGCAGGCGATGCCGCTGCTGATCGCCCACTATCCGGCGTTGAAACCCTATCTCTCTCGTCTGGGCTCGCGGCAGATCCGCTCCATGGGCACGCTCGGCGGCAACATCGGCACAGCGTCCCCGATCGGTGATATGCCGCCCGTGCTCCTCGCCCTCGAGGCGAGCGTATTGCTGACGTCGAGCAGGAGCACGCGGGTGATGCCCCTGGAGGAGTTCTTCGTCGGCTACCGCAAGACCGCTCTGGCCGCCGACGAGATTATTGCCAGCCTTACGCTATCGAAGCTGCGGCCGAACGAAGTCTTCTACTGCGACAAGCTCAGCAAGCGGCGCGACCAGGACATCTCCGCTCTGGCGGCCGGCTATCGATTGCGAATTGAGCAGGGGACGATCACCGATGTGCGCATCGGCTTCGGCGGCATGGCCGCAACTCCCAGGCGCGCCTTGCATGTCGAGCGGGCGTTGAAGAGTCAGGCCATTTCGAAGCCGGCATTCGAAGCCGCGGCGTCAGCGGTCACCCAGGATTTCCAGCCGATCGACGACTGGCGAGGCTCAGCCTCCTACCGCCTCGAGGCGGCAGCCAATCTGCTGCGGCGGCTCTACTGGCGCATCACGGAGCCAGCTGCGCTGCTCGAGGTGGAGGCGCTATGAAGGGCGGCGTGCACGTCGCGCAACGGCACGACAGCGCGATCAAGCACGTCACCGGCAGCGCGCTCTACATCGATGACGTTGCCGAGCCGCCCGGCACGTTGCACGCCGCCCTAGTGCTCAGCCCGATCGCCCATGGGCATCTCCGCAAGCTCGAGCTATCCCAGGCGAGAGCCGCCAGGGGTGTCGTGGCCGCTTTCACCGCCGCAGACATCCCCGGCCCCAACAACACTGGCGGGCCGGGCAAGGACGAGCCTTTGTTCGCCGCCGACCAAGTCCAGTTCATCGGCCAGCCACTGGCGATCGTCGTTGCCCAGACGATGGACGCGGCACGCACTGCAGCGGAACGAGCCGTCGTCGACATCGATCCGGTCGAACCGATTCTCGACATTGCCGTGGCGCTTGCGAAAAAGAGCTACGTGCAGGCGCCTTCAACCATCCTGCGGGGCGAACCCGATGCCGCGATGGCAGCGGCGCCGCATCGTCTCACGGCCGACTTCAGCGTGGGCGGCCAGGAGCACTTCTATCTCGAGGGGCAGGTCGCCCTTGCGATTCCCGGCGAGGACGGCGATCTGGTGGTGCATTCCTCGACGCAGCATCCGACCGAGGTCCAGCAAGTCTGCGCCGAGATCCTGGGCTTCGACTTCAACCGGGTGACGGCAGTCGTGCGGCGGCTCGGCGGTGGTTTCGGTGGCAAGGAAAGCAATGCAACCTGGGTGGCGGCGGCGGCCGCGCTCGCCGCCGCTAAGACAAGGCGGCCGGTCAAGCTGCGCCTGCCGCGCGAGATCGACTTTATCGCCACGGGCAAGCGCCACGGCTTCGATTACCGCTACACGGTCGGCTTCGACGATGAGGGTCGCGTGTTGGCGCTCGACGCAGTGCTGGCGGCCGACGCCGGCTGGAGCCTCGACCTGACGCCGGGCGTCGTGGCGCGAGCGCTCACCCATGTCGACAATGCCTATTGGCTACCGCACGTTCGTATCGTCGGTTACGCCTGCCGGACGCATCGCCAGTCCAACACCGCCTTTCGCGGCTTTGGCGGTCCTCAGGGTGTCTTGGTCATGGAAGATGCTCTCGACCGTATCGCGTGTCATCTTGACCGCGATCCCAACGAGGTGCGTGCACTGAATTTCTACGCCCGCGGCCGTGACGAGACGCCTTACGGACAGAAGGTCGAAGAGAACCATCTGCTGCGCTGCTGGACGGAAGTGAAGCAACTCGCCGACGTCGAGCGCCGGCGGGCCGAGATTGACGCGTTCAATCGGACCAGTCCGGTGCTCAAGCGGGGCCTCGGCCTATTCCCGCTGAAGTTCGGCATTTCGTTCAACCTGCCGCACATGAACCAGGCTGGCGCGCTGGTGCATGTCTATACCGACGGTTCGATCCGGCTGAACCACGGCGGCACCGAGATGGGCCAGGGCCTGTTCGTCAAGGTAGCGCAAGTCGTTGCCGAGGCGTTCAAGGTCGACATCGATCGCATCCGACCCTCCGCGACGTCGACGGCGGAAGTTCCTAACACCTCGCCCACCGCGGCCTCGACCGGCTCGGACCTCAACGGCTGGGCGGCCTGGGAGGCGGCCAACACCATCAAGCAGCGCATGGTCGCCTTCGCGGCCGAGCACTTCGGCGTGGCAGCCTCCGACGTCGATTTTTCCGATAACCACGTGCGCATCGCCAAACCGGGCAGCAATCAGGTGCTGAGCTTCGGTGAACTGGCACGGCTCTGCTGGATGGGCCGCGTGTCGCTGTCGGCCACAGGCTTCTACAAGACGCCCAAGATCCACTGGGATCCCGCGTCGATGCGCGGCCACCCCTTCTTCTACTTCTCGTTCGGCGCAGCCGCTGCCGAAGTGGCGGTCGACACGCTCACCGGCGAAAACCGCGTCCTGCGCGTCGACCTCGTGCAGGACTGCGGCGCCTCGCTCAATCCGGCGATCGACCGTGGCCAGATCGAAGGTGCCTTTGTGCAAGGTCAAGGTTGGCTCACGTGCGAGGAGCTGTGGTGGGACAAGCAAGGCCGGTTGCGCACGGTCGGTCCATCGACCTACAAGATCCCCGGCAGTCGGGACGTGGCGCCGATCTTCAATGTGAGGATGCTGGAGAACGCGCCGTCGCGCGAGGCGACCATCTTCCGGTCCAAGGCGATCGGTGAGCCGCCGCTGTTGCTGGCGACGGCGGTATGGACGGCGCTCAAGGACGCCATCGCCGCGGTTGCCGATCACAAGACCGCTGTGCGGCTCGATGCGCCCGCGACCCCGGAGCGCGTGCTGGCGGCAATCGCTACAGTGAAGGGATAGACGGAGGAGACGATGGACGTACGCATGGATGGCCGCGTGGCGGTGATCACGGGAGCAAGTACCGGTCTCGGCCTCGCCATGGCCAAGGAGTTCGCCGCATCGGGAGCCTCGGTGGCGATGCTCGCGCGCAAGCCTGATGTGCTGGCAACCGCGAAGGCAGACGTCACCAAGGCGGCCGGCAAGACCAACGCCAAGATCGAGACCTATTCCTGTGACGTCGCCAAGGCGCAACCCATCATCGATACCTGGCAGAAGGTCGTGAGCGACTTCGGCAAGGTCGACGTCGTGGTCAACAACGCCGGCATCAGCCACGCCAAGGCATTCGAAACGGTGACCGACGAAGACTGGCAGGGCGACCTCGACCTGAAGTTGTTCGCGGCGATCCGCCTGCTGCGCTTGGCGCTGCCCGGGATGCGCGAGCGCAAATGGGGCCGGGTCGTCAACGTGCTGAACATTGGCGCCAAGGCGCCCGGCGCCGACTCCACTCCGACCAGCGTGAGTCGCGCTGCCGGCCTCGCGCTCACCAAGGCGCTCAGCAAGGAGAATGCACCGCACAACGTGCTGGTGAACGCCATGCTGGTCGGCCTGATCGAGAGCGACCAGTGGGCACGGCGTCACAAGACGGCGGCGGGCGCCGGCAAGACCTACCAGGAGTTCCTTGACGGCATGGCCAAGGGCCGCATCCCGATCGGCCGCATGGGCCGCGCCGAGGAATTCGCGCGCATGGCCTGCTTCCTGTGCTCCGACGCCGGCTCGTTCATCACCGGCGTGGCGATCAACGTCGACGGCGGCGCAAGCCCGGTGGTGTAGGAGTTGCTGTCATCCCGAGACCAGAGGCCGAGGGATCATTAGGCAACGGGAAAGATCCCTCGCTGCGCTCGGGATGGCAGCGAATGTCTCAGCGCAGCGGCTCGAGGATGCTGACGTAGTTGGCGACCGCCGCACCGCCCATGTTGAACACGCCGCCGAGCTTGGCCTGCGGCAACTGCATTCCCTCGGGTGCGGTGCCGGAAAGCTGCATTGCCGACATCACGTGCATGCTGACGCCGGTGGCCCCGACCGGATGGCCTTTGGCCTTCAGCCCGCCCGAAACGTTGATCGGCAGCTTGCCGTCGCGTTCGACCCAGCCTTCATGGATGGCACGCTCGCCCTCGCCGGGTGCCGTCAGGCCCATCGCTTCGTATTCGATCAGCTCGGCCGAGGTGAAGCAGTCGTGCGTCTCGACAAAGGAGAGATCGAGCAGGTCGAGATGCGCCGAGGCGATGGCCTTCTTCCAGGCAAGCTGCGGCCCCTCGAACTTGATGATGTCGCGCTTGCTCATCGGCAGGAAGTCGTTGACGTGCTCGGCAGCGCGAAACGCGATCGCCTGCTTCATCCCGAGCGCGGTGCCGACGTCGGTCAGCACGACCGCGGCCGCGCCGTCGGTGACCGGCGAGCAGTCGGTACGCTTCAGCGGACCGGCCACAAAGGGGTTCTTGTCCGAGGGATTGCGGCAGAACTCGTAGGCGAACTCCTTCTGGAAGTGCGCATAGGGGTTCTTGGCGCCGTTCTTGTGTGCCTTGACCGCGATCTTGGCCAGCGCGTCCGACTTGTCGCCGTAGCGCTGGAAATAGGCCGACGTGATCTTGCCGAAGATGCCGGCAAAGCCCGCCTCGATGTTCGCCTCCTCGGCGACGTACGAGGCCTTGATCAGCACGTCGCCCGCCTGCGCCGAATTGAGCTCGGTCATCTTTTCGACGCCGACCACCAGCACGAACCGCGCCCTATTTGCCGCCAACGTGTTCAGCCCCATGTGGATCGCCGCCGAGCCGGTCGCGCAGGCGTTCTCCACACGCGTACTCGGCTTGAAGCGCAGGTCGGGATGCGCCTGCAGCGCCAGCGACGAGTGGAATTCCTGGCGCACGAATCCGCCGTTCATGTTTCCGACGTAAATGACGTCGATGTCCTTGGGTTCGATGCCGGCGTGCGCGATCGCCGCGGTCGCCGCCTTGACGATCAGCGATTCGCTGGTCTCGTTGTCAAGCTTGCCGAACTTGCCGTGCGACCATCCGACGATGCAGGCGGTCATGGGACCTCTCCTTCGTTTCGAGCCCTGGTACCCGAGCCTAGACGGTGTGGTCCGCGCGGTCGAGCCAAGGTAGGTGCATATACACTTATAAGGTTCGACGCGACTTGCAAGCCCTGAATGGCGCCGCAATTCCGCCGCTCCCGCGGTATTGACTGAGTCATCCTCCCGGAGCCCAATTGCAGTTATGGCCGAGAACGAGCCCGCATCCTCCGATCGTCCCCGTCCGCGCTGGCCGTGGATCCTGGGCGCCTTGCTAGGCGGCTTTCTGCTCCTGGCGGTCGGCCTGGCGCTCGGCTGGTATCTGTTCTACCGGCCCATCGTGAACGTCGCCGTGCAACTGCCGGCACCGCCGCCGCCGCCCGCGCCCCCCGGACCGGACGCTGCGCAGGTCAAGGCGCTGGAGGACCAAATCGACAAGCAGAAGGCAGCCAACAAGCAGATTGAGGACCAGATTGCTCTGCTGAAGGAGCGCCTGAAGGCCGACGTCTGCACAATCAAGGATCCGCTGGGCAAGAACGCGCCCGCAGCGCCGGGAGCGGCGCCGGAGCGCAAGACCTGACGTTCGCTCGGTTCGGCAAAAAGAATCATTGCCCCTCACCGGGCGCCGCTTCAAGGTAGTCTCGCGTGCTCAACAGGCGGGATGAGCGGGGGAGTGACACAGTTCTTTGAGAGCTGGCGCCGCTGGGTGATGGTTGCGGCGGTCGCCTTCCTGGCGACGGGCTGCGACCGGGCGGTCATCCTCAATCCCAAGGGTCCGATTGCCGACGCCGAGCGCGGGCTGTTGATCGATGCCTTCTCGGTCATGATGGTCGTGATCGTGCCGGTGATCGTCTTGGCCTTCCTGTTTGCGTGGCGTTACCGGGCTTCCAATCGCAGCGCGACCTATGCGCCGACTTGGTCCTACTCCGCGAAGCTCGATGCCGTAGTCTGGTTGATCCCGGCCTTGATCGTGATCGCAGTCGCCGTGCTTGTGTGGCGGAGCACGCACCGACTCGATCCCTATCGCGAGATCGTCTCCAACCAGCCGCCGCTCGACATCCAGGTCGTAGGCGAAGACTGGAAGTGGCTATTCATCTACCCAGAGCAGGGCATTGCCGTCGTCAACCAGATGGCGATCCCGGCCGGCCGGCCGATCAGCCTGCGCATCACCTCGGACACGGTGATGAACTCGTTCTACGTGCCGGCGCTCGCCGGCCAGATCTACGCGATGGCCGGCATGCAGACCCGCCTGCAAATGCTGGCCGATGCGCCCGGCCGCTTCGTCGGTCGCAACACGCAGTATTCGGGCGGCGGCTTTTCCGACCAGTTTTTCGAGGTGCTGGCGCTGTCGGCAGGCGATTTCGATGCCTGGGTCGCCAAGGCCAAGCAGTCGAGCGACAAGCTTGACGCTCCGACCTACGCCAAGCTGGCGGAGAAAAGCCGGCGCAATCCTGTGGTCTATTACTCCACCGTCGAGCCGCGGCTGTTCGATTCCATCATCGAAAAGTACAACCACGAGCACCGCGCGCACGCCACCGGCGCGCCGGGGAGATAGAGCGAATGTTCGGCAAGCTGACGCTCGACGCTCTGCCGCTCTACAGCGCGATTGCCGCCGGAGGGGCGGCGATCACGGTGGGTGGCGCCTTGCTGGTGATGATCGTCATCACCTGGCTCAGGAGCTGGAAGTACCTCTGGACCGAATGGTTCACCAGCGTCGACCACAAGCGCATCGGCGTCATGTACATCGTTCTGGCGCTGATCATGCTGCTGCGCGGCTTCGTCGATGCCGGGATGATGCGCGCCCAGCAGGCCATTGCGCTCAATTCCGACGGCTACCTGCCGCCCGAGCACTTCGACCAGATCTTCAGCTCGCACGGCACCATCATGATCTTTTTCGTGGCGATGCCGTTCCTGACAGGCCTGGTCAACATCGCCGTGCCGCTGCAGATCGGCACGCGCGACGTCGCCTTCCCGTTTCTCAATTCGCTGAGCCTCTGGTTCAGCGTCTCGGGTGCGGCGCTGGTGATGGTGTCGCTGGTGATCGGCAAGTTCTCGACCGCCGGCTGGACCGGCTATCCGCCGTTCTCCGGTATCGAGTACAATGCAGGTGTCGGCGTCGACTACTGGATCTGGGCGCTGTTGATCAGCGGAGTCGGCACGACCCTGACCGGCATCAACTTCATCGTCACCATCGTGAAGCGCCGAGCGCCGGGGATGACGCTGATGCGCATGACGCCGTTCACTTGGACGGCGCTCTGCACGGCCATCTTGATGGCCTTCGCCTTTCCCGCCCTCACCGTGGCCTGCGGCCTGCTGGCGCTCGACCGCCTGCTCGGCATGCACTTCTTCACCAACGCGCAGGGCGGGAACATGATGAATTACATCAACCTCTTCTGGATTTGGGGCCATCCGGAGGTCTACATCCTGATCCTGCCGGCGTTTGGTGTCTTCTCCGAGGTCGTGGCGACGTTCTCCAGGAAGCGGCTGTTCGGCTATGAGTCGCTGGTCTATGCCACCGCGGCGATCGCCATCCTGTCCTTCACCGTGTGGCTGCACCATTTTTTCACGATGGGCTCGTCGGCCAACGTCAATGCCTTCTTCGGCGTCACGACCATGATCATCGCCGTGCCGACCGGTGTGAAGGTGTTCAACTGGCTGCTCACAATGTATCGCGGCCGCATCACCTTCCATCCGTCGATGCTGTGGACGGTGGGCTTCGTCGTCACCTTCGTGATCGGCGGTATGACGGGCGTGCTGCTTGCCATGCCGCCGGCCGACTTCCTGATGCACAACACGACCTTCCTGGTCGCGCACTTCCACAACATGATCATTCCCGGCGTGCTGTTCGGCTACTTCGCCGGCTACATGTACTGGTTCCCCAAGGCGTTCGGCTTCAAGCTGAACGAGGCCTGGGGCAAGGCGGCTTTCTGGTTCTGGATCACGGGCTTCTATCTCGCCTTCATGCCGCTTTACGCGCTCGGGCTGATGGGCATGCCGCGCCGCATGGAGCACTACAACGATCCGGCCTGGCAGCCCTGGCTCATTGCGGCCAGTGTCGGCGCTGCTCTCATCCTGGTGGGCATCATTTGTCTGGTGGTGCAACTCGCGGTAAGCATCCGTGACCGGCGCGCCGCCCTCGACCTTACCGGCGATCCATGGGATGGGCGTACGCTAGAATGGGCGACGTCATCGCCGCCGCCGGCCTACAATTTCGCCGTGCTGCCGGAGATCAACGACCGCGAGCCATTGCTCGACATGAAGCAGCGTGGCGTGGTGTTCAAGAAGCCGTCCGGCTATCAGGACATAGAGCTGCCGAGGAACACGGCCGTCGGCGTCGTCATGGGCGGCCTTTCCTTCGTGCTGGGCTTCGCCATGGTCTGGCACATCTGGTGGCTCGCCGCTGTCTGCGGTCTTGCCATGTGGATAGCGCTCGTTGTCCGCGCATCCGATGACGAAGCCGAGTACGTGCTGCCGGCGAGCGAAGTGGCGCGACTTGAAGAGGCGCGCTACCAGGCCATGGCAACGGGTGGCAGCTGATGAGCGTTAGCGTCCCCGCCGCGAGCGGTCCGCACGAGGTCGAGGCGTCGGATGTCCACGAGCAACGCGCGCTCGGCTTCTGGCTGTACCTGATGGGCGATGCCGTGATCTTCGCCCTGCTGTTCATGACCTACGCCATCATGGTCGGCAACACGGCGGCAGGGCCGACCGGCAAGGCGCTGTTCAACCTGAACAACACGATTTCCGAGACCGCTCTCTTGTTGATCAGCAGCACGACCTTCGGCTTCGCCTCGATTGCCTCGCGCGAAGGGGATCGCCGGTCCGTGCTGGGCTGGCTCCTCATCACGTTCATTCTCGGCGCAGGCTTCGTGACCCTCGAGATCCGCGAATTCACGGGCCTGATCGCGCGCGGCGCCGGCCCCGATCGCAGCGGCTTCCTGTCGGCCTTCTTCACCCTGGTCGGCACACACGGGACCCACGTCAGCGTCGGGTTGATCTGGATCCTGATCCTGGGCGGGCAGGTGATTGCCAAGGGACTCACCGTGTCCGTCGCCTCGCGTCTCTATCGACTCGGCCTGTTTTGGCACTTCCTCGACATCGCCTGGGTCGGCATCTTTTCCGTCGTCTATCTTCCGGGGTTGCTGTGATGGAAAGCAACGCGCGCCGCAGCTCGTACGTCCTGGGATTCGTGCTGGCCGTCGGCCTGACGGCGATCCCCTTCGCCGTCGTCGCCAAGCACTACATGAGCCCAGCCAATTCGCTCATCGTCATTGCGATCACCGCCGTGCTGCAGGTCCTGGTGCACCTGCGCTTCTTCCTTCACCTGCGGCTCACGACGACGCCACGCGAGAACCTGCTCGCCATCGCCTTCACGGCGGTTCTTCTGTTCCTCATGCTGGGCGGCAGCTTCTGGATCATGTTCGACCTCGATCGCCGCATGGCACTGTGACAGACGCCACCGGGGGTGGCGTCTGTCATCCCGAGCGCAGCGAGGGATCCTTAAGGCCGTAGGAGAGATCCCTCGCTGCGCTCGGGATGAATGCGCTCGCGACGATAGCGTACCTATTTTGGCAGAGCGTCGAGCGCCTTCTTCGCTTCGGCGTCGTTCTGCGCCGCCGCCTGTTGAAGCCAGGTCTTGGCCTTGGCCGGGTCGGGCGGCAGGCCCGCGCCGCCCTTGGCCAGCAGCAGTCCGAGCTTGCGCTGCGCTTCCGGCGAGCCGGCAAGTGCAGCGCGCTCGTACCAGTCGGCCGCGCGCAGGCCATCTGGTGTGAAGCCGCCTTTGGACGGCTGTGTCAGGGGATCGTAGAAGTCGGCGACCTCGACTTCCGCCGACACATTGCCGCTCTCGGCGGCGGCGCGGAACACCAGGAACGCCGCGCCGAGGTCGTTCGCCTTGGCGAACTCGCGTGCCTTGGCGACCATGGCGTCCGGTGTCGGCTTGGTGGCGAGATACTCCCCCACCCGGTCGCGCACCGATTTGCGCGAGGCGTCGCTCGCAGACTGTGTGGTCGATGGGGGGGCCGTTGCGACGGCAGGGACCGCCGGCTTCTGGAAGTAGGTCCGGTAGGCGTAGTAGCCGCCGCCTGCGATCATCAGCAGGCCGATCAATCCGACGATCCACCCGGTGACGCCCGACCGGCGCGGCGGCGGCGCCGGCCGCGTTGCGCCGCGCAACTCGGGTCGCGGCGGTGGCAGGGGCGGAGGCAGTTCCGGTTCGGGTTCGGGCTCCGGTTCAGGCTCGGGTGGTGGCGGCTCGGCCTTGCGCAGACGCAGCGTGTCGTCCTCGCGCTGGCCGCCGCTGCCGATTGCACCCGAGGTCAGCATGGCGGGCCAGGCGACAACCGTCGTGCCGACGACCCCGATGTCGGGCTCACG
>Ga0081539_10002618_pt1 | contig 24613 bp, 28 predicted proteins | sample TabmetS4T2R2_FD_71023 | JGI IMG/M metagenome (GOLD analysis project Ga0081539, IMG submission 71023) | Tabebuia heterophylla rhizosphere microbial communities from the University of Puerto Rico - S4T2R2 | ecosystem: Host-associated > Plants > Roots > Rhizosphere ...
CAAGCTTCTGGCGACCACCGGCTCATCTGTTGCCGCACCCGCTGGAGTCGGCATCGCACTGATCGCCGGCGGCCTCGGGCTGATCTTCCTCCGCCGCCGTTTCTCGAGCTGATTCGTTTCCACGCGACATCCGACGGGCGAGGCCGGCTGGCCTCGCCCGTCTGTTTGTCAGGGCGGCCGTTACCGAATGCTACGGTGACGGTGTGACTGCGCTGCCCGAGTGGATGCGGCCGCCACGCCTTGAGGGGTGGTATGCCGACGACCTCGACCACCTTCCCGAAGCGCCGCGTCACACCGAGTTAATCGATGGAGCGCTCGTCTTCATGATGTCCCCCCAGCGGGCTTGGCACAGCAGGGTTGTCTCGGCGTTGCTGTTCGCCCTGACGGAACAGGCGCCGGCGGACGTTGAGATCGAACGGGAGATGACAATCCGGCTCGACGAACGGAACCGTCCCGAACCCGACCTCCTCGCCACGAGGGCGCCGTACTACGACCCGGACCGCACTTTCTACACGCCTGACCAGGTGTCGTTGGTGGTCGAGGTGGTCTCGCCGGAGTCGGCGCACCGTGATCGGACAGTCAAGCTGCGCAAGTACGCGGAAGCCGGTATCGCGAACTACTGGCGCGTCGAGGACGAGGACGGCTCACCGGTGGTCCACGCGTACGAACTCGACGAACCCACACGGTCGTACGTCCCGACCGCAATCCATCGACACGAACTGCGCACCACGACCCCGTTCGCGGTCAAGCTCGATTTGGATGGGCTGATGCCCGGTCGCAAGGGCTGAGCCGGCCACCGATTGCCGCCAGAGCTTGAACCGGCACGTCGCTACACGTTGAAGCGGAACTACTGACGGCAGGTCGCTGACCTGCCGTCTTTCATTTGTGAGCCGCTCTGACCTGCGCTTACTACTGTCGGTTACGTTGGCTCATGTCGGCTGTCTGCGAACGTCCTGCGGACTAGCTGCGGACTAGCGGACTAGTCCGGCTCGACGCCGCGGGCACGCAGGATCCGGCGCACCTGCTCGCGCTGATATCCGCTCGACTCCGCAATGTCCCGCTGCCGGCGTCCGGCCCGGGCCGCGGCCACGATGGCGTCGGCGAGCCGTTCCCGGGCGCGGCCGACCGCTGAGCGGGCATCCTCAACGCGCTGCTTCGCGTCGATCTTCGCGACCTCGACTGCCGCGTGAGCCTCGCGATACTCAGCCAAGGACCTGTTGAGACTGTGGGCGCGGCGCCCCCAACTGTTCGCGGCGGACGTGCGGGCGATCCTGTCCTTCTACCCGTCCACCGACGCGGCCGGTTTCGACTACGGCCGTGAGCCGGACAACGGCGCTGCCGTACCCGTGCCGCCCGGCGTCGTCGGCACCCCGCTGGGACGGAGGGCCGGCCGGTGACCGCCCCGGACCAGCACCCGTCCTGGTGCACCTGCCGCGGGCATGACGGCCGCGGCTGGCATTCCTCCGCGCGTCTGCTCGTCCCCGCCGACGCCGACACCACCGGCCAACCCGCCGCCGCGGTCCGGCTGGTCCAGCTGGTCGCCGACGCCGAGCCGTACGTGTCCGTGACCGGCCCCCGCGTCCACACCGCCGACGGCGACGAAGGACCGGCGATGCTGCTGAACGTCCGTCAGTCCAGGGCGTTGCGCCGGTTCCTGCTCGTGCTCACCCAGCAGGCCGAACGGTGACCGGCGTCTACACCGCCGCCGACGTCGCGGCGGCCTACGCGGCTGGACTGGAACACGGCCGCCGGGCGGCCGAATCAGCGACGGACGGCGGCTTCGCCGAGGAATTTTTACGCCGCCGCGCCGAGATGATCCGGCTCGCCGAGGAGCCGGATTCCGTCAACGCCTGACCGACCTTCCCCAGCGAGGCCCCGCACCGCCCCCGTGGTGCGGGGCCTTCGTCGCGGGGTGGGGCGATCCGGTTCTTCTTCAGTGCCTGTACACGTCACTTCGGTGGCCGATCCTGACCACAGTGACGATCAGTCGCTCATCGATGATTTCGTAGACGATCCGGTAGTCGCCTGCTCTGACGCGCCAGAGGTCATCCTCGCCCGCGAGTTTCTGGCAGCCGGGTGGCCGTGGATCGACTTCTAGGGCCTTGATACGCCGAAGCACACGCGGACGGTCCGGCGGGGTGAGCTTTTCGAGTTGCTTTGAGGCTGAGGGTCGGAGCTCGACCCTGTACGTCCGCACGTCACCAATCGGAGCCGTCGTCGGGCGTGGAAAGCTCAGCGGCATACCTTGCCAGCACATCGTCGAGCGGGATGGACGGAGCCGGATCCGCCAGCGCAGAACGAGCCTCGCGGATGTCGATCAAATCCTCGATCTCGTCGGAGGTCAGGTGAACGTTGCTCGACGTACTGACACCCATGGTGAACCGGGTAAGGAGCGTGCCCGCGATCGGAAGCCGTCCACCCGGAAGGCGCAGCGCTACTTCACTCACCGGGACCCCGTCCCTTCATCGCGTCATATTGACCGGCCACAGACTGAAGCACCGAGATAAGTTCACCCAGCCTTGCTCTCGTCAGCAGGAAGCGGCCAGCGACCTCGACCGGAAGCTCGGTCAATGCCTCCGCCTGCAGGCGGATCTCCTCCGGCGTGCCTAGCAGCATCGGCGGCGAGAGATAGCCGAAGATCAGATGCACCCCATCCGGCTCTGCACCTTCTCCTGTCGTGCCCACCGTGGCGACGAACTGGTTTACAGGCTTGATCGGCTCCGCCTGCATGTCGCCCCATGCGACGCGTAGCCGGAGCTGGGTGTCAGCACTGGTAATCGACTCGCTGCTCACGGCGTAAGTGTGACATCCCACGTCGTCGCACGTAAGCGGGTGCGCACAACCCTTCGAGGTAAGCAGGCGACAGCCGCGACGAGCTCAAGGAGTGCACGATATGCGGCACTTTTTCGCCAGCGGCCTGATCGCCCAGGGGTGCGATGTGGTGACCGTGCAACGGGCGCTCGGCCACGGGTCGGCGACGGTCACCCTGAACACGTACTCGCACCTGTGGCCGTCTGCCGAGGATCGCACCCGCGCGGCCGCGGCCGCGCTCATGGCCGAGACGCTTGCGGACTCCTCGCGGACTGGCGCTCCGCGGAAGGTGGTCTGACCTGCGCCGACGTGGCTCAGCTACACGTTGAAGCGGAACTCGACCATGTCGCGGCGCCGATCAACGTTCGGTGCCGTCGCAGGCCGGTGCCGTGGTCTGCTTCAATCTGTGCGTGTACCGGTTGAGGGCGGCTACGGCGGTCGATGTCGCCTTCCTCACCGACGTCGTCGTCGAAGCAACCCGGGATCAGGGGCGGATGCCACTTGACTTCGATGAGGCCAAGTTTCGTGCCGGCTTCGCTGAATGGACGAGTCGGCAGATTGCCGACTCCGACGGCGTCAGCACGACCTACGTCATCGAGGTGACAGGCCGGCCGGTGGGTCGCCTGCGCATCGTGCGGAGGCGAGACCAGATCGAGGTTGCGGGGATCCAACTGCTGCCGGGCGAACAGTCGCGGGGGATCGGCACGCGGATCATCACGGATCTTCTCTCCGAGGCAGCGGAGGCGGGGCTGCCGATGACCCTCTCGGTCGATAAGGACAACCCCCGCGCCAGAGCGCTCTACCTGAGACTGGGCTTCGTCGTAACCGGAGACACCGACAACGAGTTCGTCATGCGCCGGACCACGCCCTTCAAGCGATCTTGAGCGGCCGGATCGCGTCGAGTTCCGCCTGGATCTGGTTCTCTTCGACGTCCAGGTTGTACTGGTCCTGCAGACTGAGCCAGAACTGGGCCGAGGTGCCGAAGTACCTGCTCAGGCGCAGGGCCGCCTCTCGGCGGTTACCCGGAGGAATGCGAAGGTCGTCCAGTGTGAGCGCCGATCCGACCTGCCTCAGTTTGCGCAGGGCCACCCGATGGATAGGCGGATCGATCGAGGCGACTCGTTCCCTGTTCCAGAGTCGGTCGGTGTCCTTGTCGCCGAACGATCTGATCACGGATCAAGCGTATAACGCGTCGCGTCAATAACGCTATACGTTAAACCGGAACTCGACCACGTCGCCGTCCCGCATGATGTAGTCCTTGCCCTCCATGCGGACCTTGCCGGCCGCCTTGGCCGCCACCATCGAGCCCGCCGCCATCAGGTCGTCGTAGCTGACGATCTCGGCCTTGATGAAGCCGCGCTGGAAGTCCGAGTGGATCACCCCGGCGGCTTCCGGCGCCGTGGCTCCGACCGGAATGACCCAGGCGCGGGTCTCCTTCGGGCCAGCCGTCAGGTACGTCTGCAGGCCGAGTGTGTCGAACCCGACGCGGATCAGCTGCTCCAGCCCGGGCTCGGTCTGGCCGGTGGACTCGAGCAGCTCGCGAGCCTCGTCCTCCGGCAGGTCGATCAACTCCGACTCGATCTTGGCGTCCATGAACACCGCCTCGGCCGGTGCCACCAGGGCGCGCATCTCGTCGAGGAACGCGGAGTTGTTCAGCTCCTCCTCGTCGACGTTGAAGACGTACAGGAAGGGCTTTGTCGTCAGCAGGTGCAGCTCGGACAACAGACCGAGGTCTATGCCCGCGCCGGACGCACCCTTGTAGAGGGTGACACCGTCGTTGAGCAGTTTGAAGGCGGCCTCGCCCGCGGCCACCACCGGCGCCCGGTCCTTCTTGAGCTTGGCCTCCTTCTGCAGGCGGGGCAACGCCTTCTCGACGGTCTGCAGGTCGGCGAGGATCAGCTCGGTGTTGATCGTCTCGATGTCGTCGGCGGGCGAGATCTTGCCATCGACGTGCAGCACGTTCGGGTCGGAGAAGGCGCGCACCACCTGGCAGATGGCAGATGCGTCCCGGATGTTCGCCAGGAACGCGTTGCCCCGGCCCTGCCCTTTTGACGCGCCACGGACGAGCCCGGCGATGTCGACGAAGGCCACCGGCGCCGGGATGATCTTCTCGCTCCGGAAGAGGGACGCGAGGTGGGACAGTCGCTCATCGGGCAGGCCGACCACCCCGACGTTGGGCTCGATCGTCGCGAACGGGTAGTTCGCGGCGAGCACGTCGTTCTTGGTCAGGGCGTTGAAGAGGGTGCTTTTGCCGACGTTGGGCAGGCCGACGATCCCGATGGTGAGGCTCACGACGAGCCAGTCTACTGACCGGTCAGCTGAGGAACGCGGCTGCGGTCACCGGCCGGACATCCGAGGCGGGTACGGCGATGTCCGAAACCCGCCAGCAATACCCGGCCGGCGCAGAGCAGACTCGACGCCATGGAGTTGGATTTCGAACGGTGCTACCGGGCCGTCGACAGCCGCGATCAACGGTTCGACGGGTGGTTCTACACGGCGGTCAAGACCACCGGCATCTACTGCCGCCCGTCCTGCCCGGCCACGACTCCGAAACGGGCCAACGTGGTCTTCTATCCCAGCGCCGCAGCGGCCCAGCGTAGCGGCTTCCGGGCCTGCCGCCGCTGCCGGCCGGACGCCGCGCCGGGATCGCCGGAATGGGACGTCCGAGCTGACGTGGTGGGCCGCGCGATGCGTCTGATCGGTGACGGCGTGGTGGATCGCGAGGGCGTACCGGGCCTGGCGAATCGACTCGGCTACACCGAGCGCCACCTGCATCGGATGCTGACCGCCGAGCTCGGCGCCGGGCCGCTGGCGCTGGCCCGGGCGCAGCGGGCGCAGACCGCCCGGATCCTCATCGAAACCACCGATCTCGGTCTCGCCGAGATCGCGTTCGCGTCGGGTTTCGGCAGCGTGCGGCAATTCAACGACACGATCCTCGAGGTCTACGCGCAGCCGCCGAGCGCGCTGCGCGAGCGTCGGCCGGCCAACCGAACGGGTGCGGGCACGATCGCGCTGCGGCTCGCTTACCGGCCGCCGCTGCATGCGCGGGCTCTCCTGGATTTCCTGGCGGCGCGGGCTCTACCCGGGATCGATCAGGTGGACGGTAACACGTACCGCCGGATCTTGAATCTGCCGCACGGGAGCGCGACCGTCGAACTCACCCCGGCCGACCGCTGGGTCTCCGCCACGCTGCGGCTCACCGACGTCCGCGATCTCGCACCCGCCGTGGCCCGCTGCCGCCGGCTGTTCGATCTCGACGCGGATCCGACCGCCGTCGATGGCACGCTGGGCGCGGACCCCCATCTGGCCGAACAAATCAAAACCGAGCCGGGGGTACGGGTACCGCGAGCGGTCGACGGGTTCGAGATGGCGGTCCGGGCGATCGTCGGTCAGCAGATCTCGGTGTCCTCGGCACGGACCACGATCGGTCGCATGCTCCGCCATGCCGTCGGCGACGGCTTCCCCACCGCGGACGCCGTCATCGAGCTGCCGGATCGGGCGTTCGGGATGCCGGTGGCACGGCGCGAAACGATCCGGGCCTTGGCACAGGCCGTGGCGGACGGAAAGCTCGACCTCGAGCCCGGCACCGACCGGGAGGAGGCGGTGGCGCGGCTGACGGAGCTGCCGGGCGTGGGCACGTGGACCGCCGGATACGTGGCGATGCGCGCGATCGGCGATCCGGACGTGTTCCTGCCCACCGACACCGCCGTCCGACGCGGTGCCCGGGCGCTCGGCCTCCCGGACACACCCAAGTCGCTGGAGAGGCATGCCGAACGCTGGCGGCCCTGGCGCTCGTACGCACTGATCCGCCTGTGGCGCGCGGCCTGAACGTTATCCACAGGCACCCCGCCGCCGGCCGCGGAAACCGGCAACCTGTACCCGACCACCCCGCTTTTGGAGGACATCATGTTGCATTACTCGACGATGGACACGCCCGCCGGCCCGTTCACGCTGGTGGTGGGCGAGGACGGCGCGGTACGCGCATCCGGCTTCACCACGCGGGTGGAAGACCTGCTCGTCCTGATGCACCCGGACTTGCGCGAGGAAGCACAACCGGTCGACGACGTCGGGCCGGCCCAGGCGGCGGTCCGGTCCTATCTCGACGGTGACCTGACCGCGATCGACGACGTACCCGTCCTGCAGCGCTCCGGCGGTGAATTCCTGGCACACGCCTGGAAGGTCATGCGGGACATCAAGCCCGGCGAGCCGGTGACTTACACCCAGTTCGCCGAGCTCTCCGGCCGCCCGGCGGCGGTGCGCGGTGCGGCCTCCGCCTGTGCCCGGAACGCGGCGGCCCTCTTCGCGCCGTGCCACCGGGTGCTGCGCACCGACGGCACACTCGGCGGGTACCGCTGGGGTCTGCCGGTGAAAAGGTGGCTGCTGGACCACGAACTGGGCCGTAGCATCGCGGGATGAGCCAGCCGCGGATGACCCAGCCGGAAAGGCCGGCGCGCCCCGGTCTGCCCGAGCACCCGTCCTTGGACGGCCTCGAGGACAAGTGGTCGCGCCGCTGGCAGCAGGAGGGCACCTATGCGTTCGACCGCTCGAAGGAGCGGGCGGACATATACGCGATCGACACGCCTCCGCCGACCGTATCGGGCGAGCTACATGTGGGACACGTGTTCTCGTACACGCACACCGACATGGTCGCGCGGTTCCAGCGGATGCGTGGCAGGACGGTGTTCTATCCGATGGGCTGGGACGACAACGGGCTGCCCACCGAGCGCCGGGTCCAGAACGTCTACGGCGTGCGCTGTGACCCGGCGCTGCCGTACGACCCCGGGTGGAAGCCGCCGCCGGTTCCGTCGAAGCCGCCCGTCTCGATCTCGCGACGGAACTTCGTGGAGTTGTGCGGGCATCTGACGGCCGAGGACGAGAAGGCGTTCGAGGCGTTATGGCGACGGCTCGGCCTGTCGGTCGACTGGTCCATGACCTACACGACGATCGGTCCAGTGGCGCAGGCGGTCTCGCAGCGGGCTTTCCTCGACAACCTGGCCCGCGGTGAGGCGTACACCTCCGAGGCGCCGACGTTGTGGGACGTCGGCTTCCGTACCGCGGTAGCGCAGGCGGAGCTCGAGGACCGGGAGCGGCCGGGTGCCTTTCACCGGCTGCGGTTCCACGGGCCGGCGGGGCCGGTGGAGATCGAGACCACTCGGCCGGAGTTGCTGCCGGCCTGCGTGGCGCTGGTTCACCATCCGTCCGATTCTCGCTATGCGCACCTCGAGTCGGTGCGGACTCCGTTGTTCGACGTCGAAGTCCCGGTGCGTGCGCACCCGCTGGCCGCACCGGACAAAGGCACCGGCATCGCCATGGTCTGCACCTTCGGCGACCTCACCGACGTCACCTGGTGGCGTGACCTCGGCCTGGAGACCCGCGTGGCGCTCGGGCGCGACGGCCGCTTCCTGCCGGATCGGCCGGCCGGCGTCCCGGAGGCGGCGTACCGGCAATTCGCCGGGCTGACCGTCAACGCGGCCCGGCGCGAGATCGTCCGGCTGCTGGCCGAGACCGGGGATCTGCTCGGTGCGCCGCGGCCGGTCACCCACCCGGTCAAGTTCTACGAGAAGGGCGACTCGCCACTGGAGATCGTGACCAGCCGGCAGTGGTTCATCCGCAACGGCGGCCGGGACTCGGCGTTGCGCGACGAGTTGCTCGCCCGCGGCCGGGAGCTGCACTGGATCCCGGCCCACATGCAACACCGCTACGAGCACTGGGTGAACGGCTTGACCGGGGACTGGCTGGTCAGCCGGCAGCGGTTCTTCGGCGTGCCGGTCCCGATCTGGTACCGGCTCGACGACGCTGGCGAGCCGGACTACGGGCAGCTTCTCACACCGGACGTTTCAGCGTTGCCAGTTGACCCGTCCTCGGAGTGTCCGCCCGGCTTCGACGAGTCGCACCGCGACGTCCCGGGCGGCTTCACCGCCGACCCGGACGTCATGGACACCTGGGCCACCTCCTCCCTGACGCCACAGATCGTCAGCGGCTACCGCACCGATGACGACTTGTTTCGCCGGGTGTTCCCGATGGATCTGCGACCACAGGGACAGGAGATCATCCGGACCTGGTTGTTCTCCTCGGTCGTCCGCGCCCACCTCGAGAACAGCGTGCTGCCGTGGCGGACGGCGGTGCTCTCCGGCTGGATCCTCGACCCGGACCGCAAGAAGATGTCCAAATCCACCGGCAACGTCGTCACGCCGATGGAGCTGCTGGTGCAGAACGGCTCGGACGCGGTGCGCTACTGGTCGGCCAACGGGCGTCCGGGCACCGACCTGGCGTTCGACCCGGCTCAGATCAAGATCGGCCGCCGGCTCGCCACGAAGCTGTTGAACGCCTCGAGGTTCGTGCTCGGTCTGGGCGCGGCGGACGCGTTGCGCAGGCCGGTGTCCGAGCCGCTGGACGGTGCGATGCTGGGCCGGCTGGCGACCGTGGTCAGCGAGGCGACCACGGCGTTCGAGGCGTACGACCACACCGCCGCGTTGCAGGTGGCGGAGGGGTTCTTCTGGACGTTCTGCGACGACTACATCGAGCTGGTGAAGAACCGCGCGTACGGCGGGGGGCCGGGCGCGGCGTCGTCCCGCGCCGCACTGGCCACCGGGCTGTCGGTGCAATTGCGCCTGTTCGCGCCGTTCCTGCCGTACGTGACCGAAGAGGTGTGGTCCTGGTGGCGCTACGGCTCCGTGCACCGTTCGACGTGGCCGACCACGTACGAGCTGACCCGGTTGGCGCCCACCGGCAATGCCTCCCTGCTCGACCTGGCCGGCGACGCGCTGCGCCAGATCCGGCGGGCCAAGTCCGACCGGAAGCTGTCGATGAAGGCTGACGTCCCACTGGCCGAGGCGCTCGGACCGGCCGCACTGCTCGACCAGCTGTCGACGATCGAGAGCGACCTCAAGTCGGCCGGCCGGATCGGCAAGCTGGACATGCTGCCGGACCGCACGCCCGAACTGGTGATCGCCTGCGGGTTCTGACCAGGTCGAGGCGGCCAAAGATCCGCCGCCGGTCTGGCCCGCTCCCCGCTGACCACCTCCCGGTGGACCACGGAGGACCGGGCCGGCCGACGATGACCGAGACCGAGCGCGGCCCGGCCTTCACCGCGGATCTGACGCAGGTCTGGCCCGGGCCGCGGGCTCTGCGGCGGGACCTGGCCCGCCGCATGCATGCCTAGAAGTCGCCGCCGAAATCGCCGCCACCGAAATCGCCGCCGCCGAAGTCCCCGCCACCCCAGTCGCCGCCGCCGAAATCGCCGCCGCCGCCGCCGCCGTCGCCACCGCCGTCGCCACCGCCGAAGTCGCCGGCCGCATCCTGGTAGCCGTCCTGGAAGCCTTCGCTGTACCCCATGTCACCGAAGCCTGGCGAGAACAGCGCGTCCATGATCAACATGCCACCCAGCACACCGGCTCCCGCGCCGAGCGCCGTCTTCCAGACCGGTTGCGAATACCAGCCGGCCGGCACCGGACGCCCCTGCACACGCCCGCCCGGGTAGTAGTACGGGGTGTCCGCACCCGGTCGCGGGCCGGCCTTGAAGTGCTGGCCCTGCACGTCCACCTCGCGCTCGCGGGTCAGCTGACCGGCGCCCTGTGCACCGGCCAGCGGCGGTACGTCTGGACCGGGGTCCATGCCCATGGCCAGCCGGGCGGCCCGGACGTATGCCAGCCCCTCCAGCGCGGACTCCCGGGCCAGTTCGTGCTGCCGGATGGTCTTGGCCTGCTGCAGCTGCCCGCCGGCCGCGTTGTATCGCTCCGCCGCGTCGGCCAGCGCCTGCCGGGCCGCAGGGTTGTCGCCGTGCAGATTCATCACCTGGCCGCCGAGGCGCTCGTACCAGCGCTGGGCGTCGGCCCGGGCGTCATCGAGTCGGCTTTGCTCCCGGCCGACTGAGCCACGCCGCCAGAGCATGACCAGGCCGATCACGATCAGGATCACTATCACCAGCAGAAACACCCTCATGTATCCACCGTACCCTCACAGATTTGGTCGTACTCCTCTGGCAAAGTGCGTGACGTGACGTTCTCGACGCTGGCCGTGGTGATCACCTGCCTCGCCGTGGGGGCGGGGCTGGGCTGGTTGACGGCCCGGCTGCGTGCCGCCGCCGACATCGCCCGACTGGAGGCTACCGTGCAGGCCCGCAAGGACGGCGAGGCCCGGCTGGAGTCGTCGATGAAGGCGCTTGCGTACGAAGCCACCGCACAGTCGCAGGAGGCGGTGGCCCGGGCCGTCGCACCGTTGCACGAGGCGTTGCGGCGCTACGAGCAGCGGGTCGGTGAGCTCGAGCACGACCGTGTGGACGCGTACGCGGAGTTGCGCGAGCAGGTGCGGTCCATGGGCGTGGTCTCCGGCGAACTGCGTACCGAGACGAAACAGCTGGTCGCCGCGCTCCGAGCGCCGCAGGTGCGGGGCCGCTGGGGCGAGCATCAGCTGCGGCGGATCGTCGAGGCCGCCGGGCTGCTGGAGCACTGCGACTTCGCCGAGCAGGTCACCGCCATGACCGACGATCAGGGGGTACGCCCGGATCTGGTGGTCCGGCTGCACGGCGGTCGCCTGCTCGTGGTGGATGCGAAGGCGCCGTTCGACGCGTACCTGTCGGCCATGGAGTCACGAGACGAACGCACCCGGGACGCCCACCTCGACCAGCACGCGCGGCACCTGCGCACCCACGTGGACTCGCTGGCGGGAAAGGCGTACTGGACGGCGTTCGAGTCCAGTCCGGATTTCGTGGTCCTGTTCGTGCCGGCCGACCCGTTTCTGGACGCCGCACTGCAACGGGACGCGACGTTGATGGAACACGCGTTCACCCGGAACGTCGTGCTGGCCACCCCGGCCACACTGGTGGCGTTGCTGCGAACGGTCGCGTACTCGTGGCGGCAGGAAGCGTTGGCCCGCGACGCGGTGGCGGTGCACAGTCTGGCCTGCGAGCTGTACGGCCGGCTGTCCACTCTGGGAGATCACGTCGGGAAACTGGGCGCCTCGTTGAGCGCCGCGGTCACCGCGTACAACAAGGCGGTCGGCTCGCTGGAGTCCCGGGTCCTGGTCAGTGCCCGCAAGCTCGCCGAGATGGGCGTCTCCGACCGGGAACTGGCGCCGCCCGCCCAGGTCGAACTGACGCCGCGCCAACCGCAGGCACCGGAGCTGGTCGACGGCGCCCAGTACCCGGGCAACCTCAATGGCGTCCCGGCCCGGCCGCGATAGACCGGGTCAGCGCGGCGCACCCGGTAAGGACGCAGCGGCGGCCTTCATGTCGCGACGCAGCTCCTTGGGCAGCGAGAAAGTCAACCGCTCCTCGGTGGTCGTGTACTCGGTCACCTCGCCGAAGCCGCGCTCGGCCAGGTGAGCGAGCACCTCCATGACCAGGTCCTCCGGGACGCTCGCGCCGGACGAGATCCCAACGGTCGTCGCGCCCTCGAGCCACTCGTCCCTGATCTCGGATGCGTAGTCCACCAGGTGACCGGCCCGCGCACCGGCATCCAGCGCCACTTCGACAAGCCGCACCGAATTGGACGAGTTCGCCGACCCGACCACGATCACGACGTCACACTCCGGCGCGATCTCCTTCACCACGTGCTGGCGATTCTGCGTCGCGTAGCAGATGTCGTCGCTGGGCGGCGACTGCAACAGGGGCAGGCGCGTCTTGAGCCGGGCGACCGTCTCCATTGTCTCGTCCACCGACAGCGTGGTCTGCGACAGCCAGACGACCTTCGACGGATCACGGACCGTCACCTTGTCCACGCCTTCAGGCCCATCGACGAGCTGAATGTGCGCCGGTGCCTCGCCGGACGTGCCGACGACCTCTTCGTGCCCCTCATGCCCGATGAGCAGAATGTCGTAGTCGTCGTTGGCGAACCGCTTCGCCTCCTGATGCACCTTCGTCACCAGCGGGCACGTCGCATCGATCGCCTTGAGGTTGCGGGCGCGCGCCTGTTCGTGGACCTCCGGTGCCACGCCGTGCGCCGAGAACACCACGGTCGACCCCTCCGGCACCTCCTCGTTCTCCTCCACGAAGATCGCCCCGGCCGCCTCAAGTGTGCTCACCACATGCCTGTTGTGCACGATCTGCTTGCGTACATACACGGGCGGGCCGTACAGCTTCAGGGCTTCCTCGACCGTCTGCACGGCCCGGTCCACCCCGGCGCAATAGCCGCGCGGCTTGGCCAGCAGCACACGCTTGCGGTCTCCAGTCACGTGTTCATGGTACTTGGGAGCCACCGGCCGGGTCGGCTGCGCGAGCAGTCACCGGCCGATGACTAGTCTGGCCGGGTGACACAGCCCGAGCCGAAGAGCACCGCCGACGAGCCGTGGCCGGTCCGCGTCGTCAGCCAGAAGCTCGGCGCCTGGGTGGCCAAGCTCGGCTGGGTCTGGGTGGACGGCCAGGTCGCGCAGATCAGCCGCCGTCCCGGCTCGTCCGTGGTCTTCCTGACGTTGCGTGACCCCTCCGCCGACCTGAGCCTCACCGTTACCGCTCACCGCGACGTCCTTGACTCCGGCGCTCCCGAACTGGCCGAAGGCGCCCGGGTCACCTTGCACGCCAAGCCCGAGTTCTATCCGGCCCGGGGCACGCTCAGCCTGCGCGCCGACGAGATTCGCCAGGTCGGCCTGGGCGAGCTTCTGGCCCGGCTGGAACGCCTGAAGAAGCTGTTGGGCGCCGAGGGCCTGTTCGCCCGGGAGCGCAAGCGGCGACTGCCATTCCTGCCGCACAAGATCGGGTTGATCACCGGCCGGGCCTCGGCCGCCGAGCGGGATGTGCTGATGAACACCCGCCGCCGCTGGCCGGCGGTCGAGTTCCGGGTGATCAACGTGCCGGTGCAGGGTCCGACCGCGGTGCCGCAGATCATCGACGCGCTCAAGGTGCTGGACAACGATGACGCGGTGGATGTCATCGTGATCGCCCGCGGCGGCGGCAGCGTGGAGGATCTGCTGCCGTTCTCCGACGAGGCACTGTGCCGGGCGGTGTTCGGCGCGCGCACGCCGGTGGTCAGCGCTATCGGGCACGAAACGGACACGCCGCTGCTGGATCACGTGGCCGATGCGCGCGCTTCGACGCCGACCGACGCAGCCAAACGGCTCGTACCCGACCTGGCCGAGGAGCGGCAGCTCATCGAGTCGGCCCGGCGGCGGCTGGACCGGGCGGTGCTCACCCTGCTGGACCGGGAGGCGCACCGGCTCGAGGCGTGGCGCTCGCGACCGTCGCTCGCGCGTCCCGATCTGCTCGTCGACGAGCGCGCGGCCGACGTCACGCACTTGCGCGACCGCGCCGTCCGTAGCCTGGAGCACCGGCTGCACCGTGCCGAGGACGACTTGCGGCACACCGCGGCCCGGCTGCGTGCGCTGTCGCCCAAGTCGACGCTTCAGCGCGGCTACGCCATCGTGCAGCGCGCCGACGGCCAGGTGGTCCGGGCGGCGGACGACGTCAAAACCGACGATCTTCTGCGGGTACGGCTTGCCGAGGGCGAGCTGCAAGCGACGGTACGGGAGAGCACCTATGACCGACGAGAACCTGACCTATGAGCAGGCCCGGATCGAGCTGGCCGGAGTGGTGGAACGGCTTGAGAACGGCGGTAGCTCGCTCGAGGAGTCGCTGGCCCTGTGGGAGCGCGGTGAGAAGCTGGCCGACATCTGCCAGCGCTGGCTGGACGGCGCCCGCGAGCGGATCGAGGCCGCCCGGGCGGCCCGTGCCGAGGAATAGCCCGAACCCGTCCCGAACCGGCCTTGACGTCGGATCGGTCCGCCGAGCTACGGACAATCACGACAACGACGACGCCAGCGTCTCGAGATGTTCCTCGTCGGTGTTGCCGACGACCACGACAGTCCGGCCCGGCTCGGCCAGTACCAGGGCGGACTCGCCGCGGCGGGTCTCGTATCTCCGCCAGGCACCGTTGGCCGCGCGGAAGGAAGCGATCGGCTTGGCGTTCTGCCCGAGCTCGGTCGGTAACAGCATGTCCGGCGGGATGCTGCTCTGCACCAGCAGGGCCGAGTCGTCGTCCGGGGCGACATACCCGATCCGCAGCGTCGCGCCCTCGGTGGCCCGCCGGAAGGTCGCCGTGGAAACGTGCCAGTCATCGCCCAGGTCGTTCGGCACGACCACCGGGAACGCCCGCGAAGAGCGGGCCTCCTGGATCGCCGAGCTCGGGTCCACGGTCACCGGCGCGTCACCGCTGAGCACGACACGATAGAAGATCAACAGCAGGGCGATGGGCACGAGCAGAACCGTGAGCGACAGGATCATGTCCCGCGGTGATCGTCCCTCGCGGCGGCCCAGCACGACCGGCCGGCCCGGCGAGCCGGCGCTCGGCCGCCCGGACGCCTCCGTGACCGGCCGGCCCGGCGAGCCGACGCTCGGCCGCCCGGACGCATCCGTGACCGGCTGGTCCGGGGCAGCGGTGATCGGCTGCGCGGGCGCGTCGGCCTGGGGCGCGGTCTCGGCGGGTTCCACGCAACCATTGTTAACCATGCGCTAGCGCGCGGGACTTTGCGCCCACCGGCATGTGAGGATCGATGGACCGCATCAGCAACGACGCGAGGAGGCACCATGCCCGGCGCCCGGGTCCCACAGGATCTTGACCGCAACATCGCCCTCGACCTGGTACGCGTCACCGAGGCCGCGGCGATGGCGGCCGGCCGCTGGATCGGCCGCGGAGACAAGAACGGCGGCGACGGCGCGGCGGTCGATGCCATGCGCAAGCTGATCAACTCGATCCAGATGCGCGGCGTCGTGGTGATCGGCGAGGGCGAGAAGGACGAGGCCCCGATGCTGTACAACGGCGAGCAGGTGGGCGACGGCACCGGCCCCGAGGTGGACGTCGCGGTGGACCCGGTGGACGGCACCACGCTGATGAGCAAGGGCATGCCGGGTGCGGTGGCGGTGCTCGCGGTGGCCGAGCGGGGTGCGATGTTCGACCCCAGCGCGGTGTTCTACATGGAGAAGATCGCGGTCGGCCCGGATTGCGCCGACGTGATCGACATCAACGCTGGCCCGGCCGAGAATCTGCGCCGGATCGCCAAGGCCAAGCGCTCTTCCATCGCCGATGTGACCGTCTGCATCCTCGACCGCCCCCGGCACGACGCCCTGGTCAAGGAGGTGCGCAACGCCGGGGCCAACATCAAGTTCATCTCCGACGGGGACATCGCGGGCGCCATCTCGGCGGCTCGCGGTGAGTCCGACGTCGACGTGCTGATGGGCATCGGGGGTACCCCCGAGGGCATCACGGCAGCCTGCGCCATGAAGTGCCTGGGCGGCATGATTCAGGCCAAGTTGTGGCCGCGGGACGCCGCGGAGCGCGAGAAGGCCATCGCCGGCGGCCACGACCTGGATCGGGTGCTGACCACCGACGATCTGGTCACCGGCGACAACTGCTTCTTCGTCGCCACCGGTGTGACGTCCGGCGACCTGCTCAAGGGCGTCCGCTATCGGGCCGGCGGCGCGCACACGCAGTCCATCGTCATGCGGTCGAAGAGCGGCACGATCCGGGTCATCGATTCGTACCACCGGCTGGAGAAGCTGGCGCTCTACTCGGCCGTGGACTTCGACGGCCACCTGCCGACCGTGGCGGCACATCCGGGCGAGGAGGTCCGGCTGCCGTAGGGCAACGACGGCCCGCTCCCGTTTGATCAGTTGGCGTACAGATGAGGACCGGAAACCTGGGTCACCTGCGGGCGGCGACGGCGGAAGACGAATGCCGCGATCATGCCCCCAAGCAGCCCGAGCAGGTGTCCCTGCCAGGAGATCGGCTGGTCGGTGGGTAGCACGTTGTAGAGCTGATACCAGTACAGCAGGCCGATGAAGGCCGCCACGCCGAGGTTCCACCAGCTGTGCTCGACGAAGCCGCGCGCGAACAACAGACCGAGGTAGCCGAACACGACACCACTGGCGCCGACCACCACGCTGTGCGAGCTACCGATGAACCACACGCCCAGGCCGCTCATGGCCATGATCAGAGCGGTCGAGTAGATGAACCGCTTCGCGCCGCCGGCCAGGGCGAACGTACCGACCAGGATGAGCGGTACGGCGTTGCCGTACAGGTGATTCCAGCCGGCGTGCAGGAACGGGCTGAACAACACGCCGTCCAGACCGTCCAGGCGGTGCGGGATGATGCCACCGGCCACGTCGAGGTAGCCGCCCGTGCCGACGTCGATCACCTCGATGAGGAACAACACCGGAATCACGGCGCACATGGTCACAAACGCCCGGCCCAATGAGGCGTAGAACGCCACGGTGCCGAACTTGGTAGCCGCGTCCTGACTCGCATCAACGCCGTAAGCCATGAATCCCATCGTGGCAGGTGCGCGCACGACCGGCCAATCCGTCAACTGAGCTTGCGGGTGGCCGCGCTGATCGCCTGGCGGAAGGTCGAGACCTCTGTGTAGACGCCGGGATAGCCGTCCCGGGCGCAGCCGAGCCCCCAGCTGACGATGCCGACCTGCACCCAGCCGCCGTTGCCGTGCCGGCGCACCATCGGGCCGCCCGAGTCGCCCTGACAGGTGTCGACGCCCGGCTTCCCGGCGCAGATCGATTCGTCGGCGACCAGATCAACCCCGACCTTGCGGTACGCGTTCGCGCAGGTCGAGTCGGGCACGATGGGCACCGTCGCGTAGCGCAGTCTCCGTTGCTGGCGCATCGCGTTCTCGCTGGTCTGACCCCAGCCCATGATGGTGACCCGGTCCTTGTTCCGGACCGGACGCCGGGTCAGGTCAAGGGTGGGCAGATCCAGCGCCCGATCCAGCTTGATCAGCGCCCAGTCGTCGCCGCGGGTCTCGTCGTGGAAGCCGGCTGCCCGGATCACCGAGACCGATCGGGCGTGCACCGAGTCGGCCGACTTGAGATCGGTCACACCGGCGGTGATCGCGATGCTGGTGTCCGGGCCGGTGCCGTCGACGCAGTGGCCGGCGGTCAGCACCACGCGCGGCGCGGTCAGCGCTCCGCCGCATCCCATCGAGAGCCGGACCATCCAGGGAAAGCGGCCGTCCGGCGCGAGGGCGCCGCCGACCACCTCGCGGACCGGCTGAGCGCCATCGCCGGCACGAGCCGGCACCTCCCCGATCGACAGCACCGCCGCGATGAGGCCGAACAAGACAAGAGACGCCGCATTCCGGACCATGGGGACATTTGATCATCGGCACCCGCACGAAAGCGGGGTACGCGCCGAACGCATACCCCGCTTTGCGGCGGGACCGGTCCGGCCGGTCAGTACCAGCCGCTGCTCTGCGAATGCGACCAGGCGCCGCAAGGCGTGCCGTACCGGCCCTCGACGTAGCCGAGACCCCACTTGATCTGGGTGGCCGGGTTGGTCCGCCAGTCGTCGGCCACGGAGCCCATCTTGCTGCCGGGCAGAGCCTGCGGAATGCCGTACGCCCCGGAGGTCGGGTTGGAGGCGCGGTGGTTCCAGCCGCTCTCCTTGGTCCACAGCCTGTCCAGGCAGCCGAACTGATCGATCTTAAAGCCGGCCTGGAGCATCAGCGCACAGCCGATGGCGCGGTTGCCGCTGAATTCGTCGCAGGACGCCGGGATCGAGCCGGTGAACGAGACCGTGCCACCGCCGGAGGCCTCGGCCTTCCTCTTGTTGGCCTCGGCCGCGCGCTCCTCGGCGGCCTCCTTCTCGATCGCCTGCTTCTCCAGCTTGCGCGCCTTGGCGGCGGCCGCCTTCGCCGCGGCGGCGGCCTTGGCCGCCGCGTCGCCTACCGCTTCGCGCTGCCACGCGCGGGCGGCCGCGTGCTGGCTCTGACGTTCCTTCAGCAGCTGCATCTCGTCGGCGTCTGCCTGCACGACGAGTTGCACCGGGGCACTCTGCGCCTCAACTCCCCGGCTCTGTCCGAGGTAAATGCCGCCGGCCACGCTCGACATGAGCAGACCGACAGAGGTCACACGAACGCCGACCCGGCTCCAGAGCCGATTCACGAAGTGGTCCCTTCGTTGGGGGCAATGACCCGACACGCAGAGTCATCGGATTTTCACTCCGATGGCGGTCCGTGCCGCGAGCACCGCGACCCCGCGGGGCCGTCGCCTCGATCAGCGTCGATCGAGGCGGTGGCCCCGAAGATGATCTCCAACCCGGCCGGCCACGCGATGGCGCTCGCCAGACACCATGGCGCACCGTGAAGTCAATGTGAAACCATGGCGCGCTCTTGTGAGCTGGATCACAAGTCTTTCCGCATCAAAACGGGCTAAATTCACCTCTTCGAGTTCTCTCTAATGAGGGATGTCCCCCAGCAGGTCGGTGACTACCTCGGCGATCGGTGACCGCTCGGATCTGGTCAAGGTCACGTGCGCGAAGATCGAGTGTCCCTTGAGCGCCTCGATGACCGCTGTCACACCGTCGTGCCGGCCGACCCGTAGGTTGTCCCGCTGTGCGACATCGTGGGTGAGCACAACGCGTGACCCCTGCCCGATGCGGGACAGCACGGTCAGCAACACGTTGCGTTCCAGAGACTGCGCCTCGTCCACGATCACGAACGCGTCGTGCAGGCTGCGCCCGCGGATGTGGGTCAATGGCAGCACCTCGAGCATCCCGCGTGCCATGACCTCCTCCATCACGTTGCCGTGCACCACGGCGCCCAGAGTGTCGAACACCGCCTGCGCCCAGGGGGACATCTTCTCCGACTCGCTGCCGGGCAGATAGCCGAGTTCCTGGCCACCCACCGCGTAGAGCGGGCGGAAGACGACCACCTTCTTGTGCCGGTTGCGCTCCATCGTCGCCTCGAGGCCGGCGCAGAGCGCCAGCGCCGATTTACCGGTACCGGCCCGGCCGCCCAGCGACACGATGCCGATCGACTCGTCGAGCAGCAGGTCGAGCGCGACCCGTTGCTCGGCCGACCGACCGCGCAGGCCGAACGCGTCCCGATCGCCGCGGACCAGCTTCACCTTCTTGTCCGGCGTGACCCGGGCCAGCGCCGAGCCCTTCGGCGAGTGGATCACCAGACCGGTGTGACACGGCAGGTTCTCGGCTTCCTCGAGATCCAGCTGTTCACCCCCGTACAGCCGGCTGACCTCGTCTTCACCTAGCTTGAGATCGGCCATGCCGGTCCAGGTCGGATCGCTGGCCTGGCCGTGCCGGTACTCGTCGGCCGTCAGCCCGACCGAAGCGGCCTTGACGCGAAGTGGCATGTCCTTGCTGACCAGTGTGACGTCGCGGCCCTCGGCGGCGAGGCCCAGCGCGACAGACAGGATCCGGGTGTCGTTGGAATCGTTGCGGAACCCGTGCGGGAGCACACTCTGATCGGCGTGGTTGAGCTCCACCCGGAGCGTGCCGCCCTCGTCGTTGCAGAGCACCGGCTGATCCAGACGCCCGTGCTTGATGCGCAGCTCATCCAGCATGCGCAGGGACTGCCGGGCGAACCACCCGAGCTCGGGGTGGTGGCGCTTGCCCTCCAATTCGGAGATCACCACGAGGGGAATGATCACCTCGTGGTCGGTGAACCGGCGAAACGCCGCCGGGTCGGACAGCAGGACCGAGGTGTCCAGCACAAAAACCCGCCCTGGCGGGGCGGGTTCCTGGTTGGCGTGCCGGTCGCGGGAGGTTCGCCGTTCCCTTCGACGTTCGACGGAGCCGCCATCGGCGGTTCCGATTCCCGTTGCGGCTCTGGTGCTGGAGACTTTGGCGGCCGGGTCGTGAGTGGTAACCCCGGCGTCATTACGGCGAGATGTCACAGGCCTGCTCCAGCGGGCGTGCAACCCGGTCCGCCCGCGGTCCGCCACCTCCGGCGCCCATCTCGTGCACGGGGTCGGGATGCGGGCCCCGTGGCGCTTCTGTCGCAGGTCCGGGCGGCCGGCTGGCTAGGGATGGCCCCTTGCCATGCCTAAAACGCTAGCGGTCAACCGCCGTACGCGGTAGTACAAAGCCGAACGCCGCGCCGGACGGTGACCCCGTGAGGACCTCTCGTACGGAAAGTGGCCGCCCGACCGGGTAGTCTGAAGGTCGTGGCTGAGACTGCGCGACCGGACCATCCGCGCTCGACCCATCCGGTCGGCCCGGGCGAAGCGTGGCGCTACACCGCCGAGCACGCCGCGGACACCACCTTCTTCTTCGACTTCGACGGGGTGCTCTCCCCCGTCACCGACGACCCCGACGCCTCTCAGCCCGTACCCTCCGTACTGGGCGTCCTCGATGATCTGGCCGCCGTCGTGGCCCGGGTCGCGATCGTCTCCGCGCGTCCGGTCAGCTTCCTGCGCTCCCGCTTCGAGTCGCTGAACAGCGTCGACCTGTACGGCCTTTACGGCCTCGAGGTCTGGCACGACGGCGCTGTGGTCACCGAGCCGTCCGCGCTGCCGTGGGTGCCCGCGATGGCCGACCTCGCAGAACGTGCCAAGTCCGAACTCCCCGAGGCGACGCTTGTCGAATACAAGCGGCTTTCCGTGGCGCTGCATTACCGCACGGCACCCCCACTGGCCGACGCGATCGGCCACTGGGCCCACGAGCAGGCCGAACGACTCGGGCTGCGGATCCAGGCCGGCCGCATGGTGGTCGAGCTGAAGCCACCGGTCGACCAGGACAAGGGCATGGTGATCAGTGAGGGCGTGAAGACCGCGGGATCCGCCTGGTACTTCGGCGACGACATGAGCGACATCAAGGCATTCGACGCGCTACGCGCCCGGGAGGCGGTGGATCCGAGCTTCTTCGGCATGTGCGTGGCGGTGGCGAACCCGGAGACGGGCGCCGAGGTGTCCAGCGCCGCGGACCTCACGCTGGAGTCGCCCGAGGCGGTGCCCGCGTTCCTGGCCGATGGCCTGCGTGCGTTCGACCGGCCCTGACCCCACAAGCGCCCGATCTGACCGGAGTCGCTCAAGCTCCGTATCGACGCTGCCGGTTGCCGTACGAGCGGAGAGCCCGGAGGAAGTCGATGTGGCGGAAGTCGGGCCAGTTGGCGTCGTGGAAGTAGAACTCCGAATGCGCCGACTGCCACAGCAGGAACCCGGACAGCCGTTGCTCCCCGCTTGTCCGGATCACCAGGTCGGGATCCGGCTGCCCGCGGGTGTAGAGGTGCTCGGCGATGTGCTCGACGTCGAGGATCTCGGCGAGTTCCTCGATCGTCCCGCCTCCCGCAGCGTGCTCGTGCAGCAGGGACCGGACGGCGTCGGCGATCTCCCGCCGGCCGCCGTATCCGACGGCCATGTTGACCTCGACTCCCTCCGTACGGTCAATGGTCTTCTCCTGTGCCGCCTTCAACGCCGCCGCGGTGGCAGCGGGCAGCACGTCCAGCGCGCCGACCATGCGCAGCCGCCACGGATTGCCGTCCTCGGCCAGCTCGGTCGCCAGGTCCTCAATGATCTTGAGTAGTGGCTCCAACTCACCCGCCGGCCGCCGCAGGTTGTCGGTGGCCAGGAGATACAACGTGACGTGCTTGATGTCCGCCTGGTCGCACCAGGTCAGCAGTTCCTTGACCCGGGCGGCGCCCACCCGGTGACCGTCGTTGGGGTCGACGAAACCCATCTCGCGCGCCCAGCGCCGGTTGCCGTCGCACATCACGCCGACGTGCCGGGGCACCGGCTTGCCGGCCAGCTTCCCGGCGAGTCGTCGCTCATAGATCGAGTAGACAAGGGACCGCAGACTCATCACCCCAGAGCCTAGTCACCACACGCTAACCCTCAAGCGGCCCGGCCATCAGCCGGGCTCCGATGCGTCCGATCGTGCGAAGATCGAAGACCCCGGCGCCCAGGCCGAGATCGATCATCCGGTCGAAGACTCGCTGATCCCGATCGGCCGCCCGGACCGCGGCGTCCACCACCCGACTCCGCCTGGTCAGCAGCGCGGCGAACCCGGAGTGTCGAAGGTGCCGGCCGAGACGCCGGCGCAGAGCACGCGCGTAGCTCTGTCCCGGATCGGCGGTGACCGCCGCGGCGCCCGCCAGCGCACCGGAGAGCACGGCGTAGAAGATGCCCTCGCCGGTGAACGGATTGATCAGCGAGAGAGCGTCGCCGGCGAGCAGCACCCGGCCGCGGGACGGTGGCGGGCGCCAGGTGGACAGCGGGAGGTGGTGGGCGCGCAGGCCGGTGGGTTCGCTGCCGGGCAGCAGGTGGTCCAGCCGGTCCAGGAGGTACGCGCGACTCAGCGGCACGCCGCGCAGCACCTCGCCGTAGCCGACGTTGGCCGTGCCTTCCCGGATCGGGAAGGACCAGGCGTACGCGGGCCAGCGCGAACTGGTCGTGACGATGACCTGTTCGGTGTTCTCGGATCGCGCGTAACCCCGGATCGCGATGGCCAGGTGCCCGTCCGGGTTGGCCGGGTTACCGATCATCCGCCGGGTCGTCGAGGTCGCGCCGTCGGCCCCGATGACGACGTCCGCGGTATACAGGTCGTCGATGCGTACTCCGTGCGGGACGGCCCGAAGGTTCCGCACGGTGTGTTTGCGGAGTTCGGCGCCGGTCGCCGCCGCGGCAGCCACGAGCCGGGCGTCGAAGATCCGCCGCGGCACGGTGTGCGCCGCCCGGGGCAGCGTCCGGGACACCGCGCCGCCACCCGGCCCGACCAGCCGCAACCGCTCGATCGCGGGGTAACCGTCGGTCACTCCGGTGACGCCGAGACTCTCCAGAACATCGACCGCATCCGCCGCGATGCCGTCTCCGCACGGCTTGTCACGGGGAAAGTCGGCCCGGTCCAGCAACAGAACCCGGGCGCCGGCGCGCCGGGCCGCGATCGCCGCCGCGGCGCCGGCCGGACCTGCTCCGATCACCGCCACGTCGTAATGCCGCCGATTCATGACCGGGACACACGCCAGATCGCGTAGGTGGCGAGCGCGGCCGCGGCGACCAGAGGCGCGCCGTCGCGGATCAGGCCGTCCAGGCCGAGAAGCAGGTAACACAGCGGCAGATCGATGACGAGTACCGCAGCCGTCTCAAAGATCAGCAGCCGCCGCGCCCAGGACTTGCCCCGCAACAGGAAGAACGTTGTCAGCAGCACCACGTAGCTGGTGCCGATGCCGGCCGCGAGCCAGAAGATCACCGCCAGGAGATACTCCGGCCGGGCGCGCAGCTCACCCACGGCGATCAAGCAGGGCACGAGCATCAGCGGGCTGTACGTGAACGCCGAGACGCGCGCCGTGATCATCCACCCGGCCAGTGGCGCCCGCCTCGGCGTGGCCTCCTGCCACGAAAGGCCCTCCCGGCCGACCACCAGCTTGTTCGGGTGCCGCACCAGATGCGCCGAAACTGTCGGATGCCGGTAGAGCAGCGCCACCACCGTCACGCAGAGCGCCGCCAGGACAGCGAAGCCGGCCAGTCCCGGCAACGGAGGTGCGCCTTCCCGGGGTACCAACAGCCGGCCGACCGCGAAGATCGTGGTGACTGCCAGGATCAGCCCGAGCGGTTTGGCTGCGGCGCGGGCCCGGCGGACGTGCCAGATCAAGATCAACCAGCCAAGCGTACGGATCATCGCCCACCCGGTACGCACGGCGAAGCCGAGACCGCGCTCCGGCGCGTACCGATAGTTGAGCAGCTCGACCGCGACGGTGGCCGCCGCCGTACCGACCAGCAGGACGGTCAGTCCCCGCACCGCCGCCGGCCGCACATCAGCGATCGTCACCGCCCCACGCTATCCACCCGCCCACGCTTCCCACCGACCCACGCTTCCCACCAGCCCCACGCTATCCACCCGCCCCGGGTCTCCACGCGCCCACGGTTACCGAGGCCGCGATCTTGGAGTTGTGGGGGTGGACAAAAGGTATATACGCCCCAATAAACCCACCACAACTCCTAGATCGCGGAGAGGGGCGGGTCAGGAGGGGTGGCCGGGTCAGGAGGGGTGGCCGGGTCAGGAGGGGTGGCCGGGTCAGGAGGGGTGGCCGGGTCAGGAGGGGGGGCCGGGTCAGGAGGGGTGGCCGGGGCAGGAGG